>Ga0315298_1010598_pt1 | contig 11069 bp, 16 predicted proteins | sample WHS_1_MG_FD_203077 | JGI IMG/M metagenome (GOLD analysis project Ga0315298, IMG submission 203077) | Extremophilic microbial mat communities from Washburn Hot Springs, YNP, Wyoming, USA - WHS_1_MG | ecosystem: Environmental > Aquatic > Thermal springs > Hot (42-90C) | place: USA: Wyoming...
CGGAGGGACCCCCACCCTTGGACGCCTTTTTCGCCTCCGGCTCAAAGGCCCCCAATCCCTTATCAGGTGAAAGCGCATTGGAGCTAAACCACGTGTTCATCAACATTTGGGGGCTCCGTTCCGGTTTCATCGCGGGATTGGGGTCCCTAACGTCCTCCCTGCGTGACCTCCTCCTGCGGCGGCTCTCCTTCGAAGATGACCACCGCCGCGGCCAGATCCCGCTCGTGGGTAAGGCTCACCAGGGCCACGCGCCCTCCCATCACGGCGAACCGCCTCGCCGCGAGGCCGTGGAGTTCCAGCCTCGGTGGCCGGCCCGCCCCACCCGCCACCTCCAGGTCGCGCCAGCCGACGCCGCCGCCCCAACCCGTGCCGAGCGCCTTCATGGCGGCCTCTTTGGCGCAGAACCTCGCCGCCAGGGACACGGCGGGATCGGCCTTCCGCGCACAGGTGGCCCGCTCCCGCTCGGTGAAGACGCGCCGGAGGAGGCGGGGATGTCTTTCGATCGCCCGCCTTAGGCGCGACACCTGAAGGACGTCAAGGCCGATCCCGATGATCACGGATGCCTCATCGGCCCGTGCGGCGTTCCGCCTCCTCGCCGAGCCACTTTCGGATGGTGGCGGCGGGGACGCCCAGCTTGCGGAGGTGGTTGATGGCGCCGCGAACGGAGGCGCCCGTTTCGTTGCAGATACGCAGGCGGATCCGCCAGGCGTCGATGGCCGACGGCTTGTAGCCCGGATCGACGCGCATCAGCTTCTCGTAGAGGTAGCCCAGGTTGTTGGCGGCCCAGCGCTGGCCTGGATCCAGCTCGAGCGCCCGCCGGTAGGCCTTCTCCGCGTCGAAGTACCGGCGGTTGGTCTCCAGCGCGATGCCGAGGTAGTTGTGGGCGTCCGGATCCTTCGGGGCGATGCGGATGGCCTGTCTGGCCTCCTCCAGCGAAGCGAGGGGATTCTTGGAGCGCCTGTGGTACTCCGAAAGCCCCAGGTGCGCCCAGTGCTCGTTGGGATCCTCCGCGAGCGCCTTTTCGAGGGGCGACCGAGCCAGCTCCAGTTGGCCCAGTGCGAGGTACGTCAACCCCAGCTGGCAAGAGGCCGAGGCCATGTGGGGGTCGGCCCGGAGGGCTTCCTGGTAACACTTCACGGCCTCGTCCATGCGCTTGAGGTGGAAGTGGAGGTTGCCCAGGTTGAACCAGGCTACGGCCAGCGAGGGGTTGAGCTCCAGAGCCGCCTGGAAGCTGGTGAGGGCCTCCGAGTACCGTGCCTCCAGGTAATAGAGATAGCCCATGTAGTTGTGGGCTTCGGCCGCAATGACGCTGCTTGGATTGAGATCCAGCACCTCCAAGAGCACCCCTCGCGAGCGGCCGTAGCGCTTCTTCTCCAAGTAGTGGTCCGCGTAGGTGAAATAGACGCCCCAGTCCCTCGGGTTCACGGCCAGGGCCATGCCGAAGGCCTGCCTGGCCCTGTCGAGGTGGCCGAGCTCCAGGTGGATCCGGCAGAGGGCGTTCCACGCCTGCACGTAATGGCGCTCCCTCTGGACGACCCGATAGAGCCACTTCAGGGCCCTATCCGTCTGGCCCAGTTCCCGGCAGCTCTCGCCGAGGCGAACCATGAGCCGGAGGTCCCGGGGGGCCAGGCGGTGCGCCTGGGTATAGGCTTTCAAGGCCTGCCTGTATTCGTGGCGCGCCATGGCGTAGTAGCCGCAGACCTCGAAGAACAGGGCCCCCTGGTCCTCCTTCACCACCTGTTCCAGGCGCGCCAATCCCTCCTTGTCTCGCTCCAGGTAGTATTCCGTCAGGGCGAGCAGGATCTGCCGGCCCCGCTTCGGCTCGCTACCGGCGTTCAGCTTTTTCCAGACCTCCTGCAGCTTCTCGGGATAGATGGCCACGGACTGGATGTGGATCATCCAGAGGCCGGTCTCGCCCGGGTAGAGCTGGAGCCCCCTTTCCGTGAGATCCGCCGCCAGGTGGGGCAGGGAGCGGAGGCTCAAGGCCACGGCCGCCTCCAGCCACGACGAGGCCGGTGAATCGGGCCCGACGGCCCCCATCTTTCGGTCGAGATCGCGGTCGAAGAGCAGGCTCTGTTCATGCTGGAGGGTGGACACGGCTCACCTCCTGAAGTGGCCAGATCGGCCACCCGTCTGTCCGCTGCGCTGGATGGGGCCGATGACGGCGGTCTTGTCCACGCCCTGGACCATCCCCACTCCCGTGATGGAAGGCGAAATGGGAGCGCAAATGCCTATGGATCTTCATGACCTTCATACCTGCACCATCACCTGCCAAGGGATCGGGGGCATTCGCCCCCGGACTGGATCCGGGGGAGGAATGGGCCAAGGGCGGGGTGAGGCTCCGCGGGCCAAGCCCTTGGAGCGGGGAGGGGCCGGAAAGGCGACCCGAGCGCTCCCTCTGGCTTCGCCAGCAAAACGTGAAAGACCCGAATGGCAAACCGAGCGCTCCCTCTGGCTCCGCCAGCGGAACGCGAAAGACCCGAATGGCAAACCGAGCGTTCCGTCTGGCTCCGCCAGCGGAACGCGAAAGAGAAGCCCCTCCCCCTTCAGGAGATAAAGCTTTTCCGCCGAGTGCCGCCTGCGCCGCCGAAGGAAGAACCCTTCGATCGCGGAATTTGGAACCCTGTCGCAGAGGGGCAGGCACGTCACGGCGCAGGCCGTGGGCTTCTCCCTCTTCAGGCTGGCATCGGCGAGCGGGCCTTCCTTGGGCAGTCTACCGGAACCGGCCGGGCGGTGGGCCTCCGGGGCCGTGGATACGAAACCCCAACCCACGGCGGCGCAGAGAGTGGCGGGCTTGCAGCCCACGTCCACCGTCACCGCCTGCCTCCGCTCATCCCGGTGCGTCAGCCTCCTGCTCACGCCGTTCTCCCGATCAGGGCCGCCATCCGGCCCGCCTTCTCGCCGTCCCGTCTATAGGAGCAGCATACCCCATCCCCGCAGGCCGTACAACGATTCTCCATGTGGATGAAGGGTTCGGAGAACCCCAGCCCACGGAGCATGCGAAGGTTCAGTTCCACGAGGTCGAGGCGTGGCGGGTCCGGCGCATCGGGGATCCAACCGGGGAAGGCGCGCTGGAAGCGTTCGACGCGCTCCTTCGGCACGGCGTAGCAGCAGGGGTGCACCGCAGGGCCCACGTAGGCCGCCCCGGGCCGCCGTCCCTCCAGAAGGCGCCGGCCGGCGGCCTCCACGATGCGGGCCAAGGTTCCCCTCCACCCCGCGTGGACCGCCGCCACCGCCCGGCCCTCCTCGCTCGCCAGGAGAATAGGCACGCAGTCGGCCGTCACCACGCGGACCCACTCCCCGATCTCCGTGCTGACCAGGGCGTCCGCATCGCACGGGGTCTCTTCGGCGCTCACCACCCGGTTGGAGTGGACCTGGTTCACCCGGTGGACCCGCCGGCAGGGCAGCCCGAGAAGACTCAGGAACCGGGCGAGCCCCTCCGGGCTCACCTCGTCGAATCCCCTGAGGGTGATGAAGGCTCCTACGCCGGGAGGAAAGAGGGGGCTGAGGTCCAGGTAGGGCCCCATGGGCGAGGTGCGGATCTCACTCAGCATCGCTACGCTCCAGGGCGAGGCCCCACCCGGCCCCTCCCGTGGCCACGGCCAGGAGGAGCGCGCGGCGCGCCCGGCCCTCCCGCAGAGCCCGCGTCCCCAGCACCGCCGCGCCGGCCCAGGCCGCCCCGCAGGCGCCCAGCCGCTCCTGAAAGGCCTCCGGATGGGCCTTCGGCAGCCGCCGCGCCAGCCATTGGGCGCCCTCCCGCCGCACCGGCGGCGTGTCCTCCTGGAGGAAAACCAGCCCTTCGTAATCGCTCCCCCATCCCGCGCGCTCCAGCAACGAATCCAACAGGCGATCGTAGAGAGCGGCTGGTGAGGGGAAGCGGTGGGGTGGACAGCTCGCGGAGCGCGCCGACCACGCCGCCACACGGACCCCCCGCTCCGGGGCCTCCTCCAGAGAGGCCAGCCCCAGGGCGTAGGCCCCCTCGCCCAGGGGCATGGCTCCCGCTCCCCGGTAGGGCTCCACTACCTGACGGATGACCGGATCGAGGTGATCGGTTCCGCCCGCCACGCAGCGCTCCAGGACCCCGCCCGAGAGCATCCTCGCGGCCTCCACGAGGGCCGCCAGCCCCCCCGCCTCTTTTCCGTGCAGCGTCTGGGCCGGGCCGTCCAGCCTCAGGAGGAGCCCCGCCATGCCGGCGGGGGCGTTCCCGACGGAGTAGGGAAAGAGCGAGGGATTCATGGAGGCGAAGTCGCCCTGGCGCGCCGGTTCCAGGAGCGCCAGCACGGGCGCCGTGGGACCCCAGCCGAGCCCCACCACCTGCCCCGTTCCCTGATCGGGAAGGAACCCAGCCCCCGCTTGCGCCTGCCGGGCGGCGTTCAGCCAGAAGAGGGTCAAGGGGTCGGCCCAGCGGAGGGCCTGGGGCGGGAAGCCCTCCTTCAGGTTGAGCTCCGGCGGCACGCACCTGGGTCCCGCCGTCTCCGGCGCGCCCTCCAGGCCGGCAAGCCCCAGCGGCCCGGCGGCCCCTTCGCCCAAGACCCAGATCCCCTTCACGTCGCCCTCCCGAAGAGGACGGCGGCGTTGTTCCCGCCGAAGGCCAGGTTCACCGAGAGCACGTTCCGAAGCTCCATCGGCAGGGCCTCGCGGGGGATGAAGAGATCCGCCTCGGGGTCCTGATCCAGCAGGCCCGTGCAGGGGGGGACGGTCTGGTGGAGAAGAGCGAGCACCGAAGCCACCGCCTCGATGGCCCCGGCGGCGCCCAGGCAGTGGCCCACCGCCCCCTTGATGGAGACCACCGGCACCTCGAGCCTGCGCTCGCCGAGCAGGTCGGCGATGGCCCTGGCTTCGGCCCTGTCGTTGGAGGGCGTCCCCGTGCCGTGGGCGTTCACGTGGTCTATCTCCCCGGCCGCGCAGCCCGCCCGTTCCAGAGCCCGCGCCATGGCCTCGAAGGCTCCCCGGCCGCGCGGCTCCGGGGCCGTCGGATGGTGGGCGTCCACGGAGAGGCCGAAACCCCTGAGCACCGCCAGCGGACGGGCGGCCCGGGCCCTGGCCCTCTCCTCGGACTCCAACAGCAGGAAGGCGGCCCCCTCACCCACCATCATCCCGTTCCGGCCGCGATCGAAGGGACGGACGGCCGTCTCGGAGACGAGCCTGAGGCAGTTGAAGCCGCCCACCGTGAGGCGGCTCAGCGCATCGGAGGCCCCGGCCAGGACGCAGTCCGTCTCTCCCTCTTCGATCCACAGGGCCGCCTGGGCCAGCGCGGCGGTGGAGGAGGAGCAGGCGTTGGAGACGGTGACGCGGGGACCGTGGCCGCCGAAGGCCTCCGCGAGCACGTCCGCGGTGTGAGCGGGGATGTGGCCCAGAAAGCCTCTCAGGCCGGGAGCCAGACGGCCGGAGCGCCGGTAGCGGTCCAGGGCCTCCTCCGATTCGGGCAGACCGCCGACCCCACCGCCCATGGCGATGCCGCCCTCTTCAGGGAGCGCCGCCAGGCCGGCCATGTCCAGCGTCTCCCCGGCAGCCGCGAGGGCCAGCCCGTCCACGCGGTTCGGCGGGCCCCCCGCGAACTCGCCGGCCTCGGCCACCAGCGAGCTGCGCAGGTTGCCCGGCTCGAAGCGGGTGAGCCGCGTGGCGCCGGAGGCGCCGGAGAGCAGCGCCGCCCAGAAGGAGGGCACGTCCCGGCCCACGGCGCAGGTGACGCCGAGGCCCGTCACCCAGATGGCCCTCCTCATGGCGTTTCCCGGAGCGTGAAGAGCCCCCGAGCCGCCAGCCGCCCGCCCAGGCGGGCCGTGACGCGGACCTGAAAGAGGGAGCCCATGCGCTTGACCAGGGTACCGGCCAGTTCCAGGCTGTCGCCCGGCCAGATCGGCCGGGGGCTCCGGAACCGCGCCACCTGGACCAGCACGCCCCCGCGCCCTTGGCCTGAGGCCGCGAGGAGCCCCCCTGCCTGGGTCATGGCTTCGAGGACCACCCAGGAGGGCACGGGGCCGCCCCGGCTCGCGGCGTCGTCCGCCGAGGACGAGAACTGAAGGACTCCCTCCCCGTCGTCACGGGGGATGAAGCGGAAGGGGAAGGCGTGCGGGAGCCGCGCGGGTTCGTTCATCAGGGCCAAAGAATAGCAGTCGGCGGGAGGAGCGGCAAGCGAGAAAGGGGCCGGGCTTCAGGCCTGGGGCAGGCCCCGTTCGAGCCGCAGGAGGGCGCGCTTGGTCTTGAGCCCGCCGCCATATCCCCCCAGTCCGGCCTTCGCCACGACGCGGTGGCAGGGGATCAGAATGGGGATCCGGTTGGCCCCGCAGGCCGCGCCAGCGGCCCGGACGGCCTTGGGCCTTCCGGTCCAGGAGGCCAGGTCGGCGTAGGAGATGACCTCTCCGTAAGGGATCTCCGAAAGGGCGGCCCAGACGTTCCGCTGGAAGTCGGTACCCTCCGGAAGCGGCTCCAGGGGGAGGTCGAAGGTGCGGCGCAGGCCGGAGAAGTACTCCCTGAGCTGGGCCTCCACGCGCCGGAAGAGCGGCTCCATAGGCTTGGGCACCGGGCCTTCCGGTGCCAATCCTCCGAAGTCGACTCGGTGCACCGCATGTGCCGAGAGGGTCACGTCCAGCGGTCCGATGGGGCTTTCCAGGCGCAGCGTCACCTTGCCGCTCATGAACCGAAGCCACCCTCTCTCGTGTAGGCCGCCACGACCGTGGCGTTCATCCCGCCCCTCGCGTTGAAGACGCCCGTCAGGCTGGCCTTCACCGGCTTGCAAGCAGCCACCACGTCCCTAAGCACGCGGTTCACCACGTTCTCGTAGAAGATCCCCAGCTCCCGGTAGGCGAGCAGGTATTCCTTGTAGGACTTGAGCTCGATGCAGGCCCTGTCGGGGACGTACCGCAGCACCAGGAGCCCGAAGTCGGGCAGGCCCGTCTTGGGGCAGACGGAGGTGAATTCGGGGGCCTCGATGGTGATCTCGTAGGAGGGGAACTGGTTGGGCCACGTCTCGATGGCCGGCAGCTTGGCATCCAGACCCTTCTGCGCGTGCGTTTTGGTGTATCCCGCCATCTCTCCATTCCCTCCCGCGATGCTCGTTCCGTGACGATAAGCTAAAGCTCTGCGATGAGTTTGTCGAGTTCACCGCTGCGCTGGAGCGCCTCCAGATCGTCGCAGCCCCCGATGTGGCGGTCTCCGAAGAAGATCTGCGGAACCGTCTGGCGGCCCGAGCGGCTCTCGCACTCGCTCCAGCGGCCGGGCTGCTCGTCCAGGTTCACCTCTTCGAACTCCACGCCCTTTTTCTTGAGCAGCTTCTTGGCGGCCACGCAGTAGGGGCAGGTGGTCATGGTGTAGACGGTCACGGGGGTCCTCATGGCTCGGTCTCCTCTCTGGAATCCGCCGAAGAAGCACTATAACCCTGAAGAGCGCCCTTATCTTCCAGCCCTCAGGCATAGCCGATGTCGGAGGTGAGCGGCATCCGGCTGCGCATGAAGGTGCCGCTGCCGCGCGCCACCAGGCGGCCGGCGGCGTCGGCGGCCTCCGACTCGGCCACGAAGAGCCGGCTCGAACGATGAATGACCCGCCCCCGGGCGCGAAGCTCCCCCTCGGAGACGGGCCTGAGCAGATAGACCGTGAAGGAGGCGGTGAGCACGAAGACCTCCCGCACCAGAGAGTTCACCGCGAAGAAGGCGGAGTCGTCGAGCGCCTTGAAGTAGATCGATCCGTGGATGGCGCCGGCGGCGTGGAAGAGTTCGGGGCGCACCGGGATGACCACCTCGGCCGTCCCCTCCCCCACCGTGAGCTTGGGGCGAATGAAGGCGTTGAGCGGCGAGGAGTCGTACATCCGCTCCAGTTTGCGCCAGTGCTCCTCTCCGGGCATCGTTGGATTCATAGGGTCTGCCTCCTGTTCGCGCCGGTCCTTGGGCCGGCCTCTTTCGGGCGGAGGGAAGGGACAGAGCTCCGGCGGAGCGAGGGCCGGAGCGGCCTCCGCCCTCAATTCTCCGCCACCCCCATGCGGTTTCCCCGGCTGGGAACCAGCCGCACGATCGTGGCTCCCCACCCGCCCTCCGCTTCCTCGGCGAGGGCGAAGGACTCGACCTCAGCCAGCCTGCCGAGCAGCGCGTGGACCGTGCGAAGGAGCACGCCCTGCCCCTTGCCGTGGATGATCCGCACCCTGAGAATGCCCCGGCTTCTGCACTCCAGCAGATACTCCGGCACCAGCTCCTTCACATCCTGCGGACGGAAGGTGTGCAGGTCCAGGGTTCCGTCGATGGGGATCGCGACGGGCTCCTCGATCTCCATGGTAAGCCTCCGCCGGCGCACCACCCGGCACGCCGGCTCCCGGCTATCATACCGCCGCTCGGCCGCCAACACAGGTGGTTCTCCACGCCCCAATTCCGCGATCGAATGGTCCTTCCTATGGCGATCAGTACGATCCACAGGGATTGGCACCGCCGGTTCGGCTCCCATCGCGGGATTCAGGCCACGCTTTCCGTGAAGCCCTCCCGGGGGTTCCTCGCCCCCGCCATCAGGTCCCCGCCAGCTCGCCGGCGGCCCGCCGGATCCGTTCCCAGGCCGCCTCCACGTGGTGCCGCTCCGTGTGGGTCTGGCCGATGCTCATGCGGAGCGTGAGCTTCCCGTCCAGCTTGGTGTGGGTGAGGTAGAGCGCGCCGCTGCCGTTTAGGGCGTCGAGCAGCGCCTGGTTGGCGGCGTCGCCCCCGCGGTGGCGGAAGCAGACGAGGTTGAGGGGCGGCTCCACGGCCAGTTCGAAGCGCGGATCCTCCCGCACCCAGAGCGCGAACTCCTGCGCGAGGGCCACGTGCCGCCGCACGTGGTGCCGCAGTCCCTCCACGCCGTAGTGGCGGATGACGAACCAGAGCTTGAGGGCGCGGAAGCGGCGCCCGAGGGAGACCTGCCAGTCTCGGTAGTCGATGACGGCCCCCGATTCCGTGGCCGCGTTGCGCAGGTACTCGGGCAGGATGGAGAGGGCCGTGATGAGCGCCCGCCGGTCGGCCACGTAAAAGCAGTCGCAGTCGAAGTTGGTGAACATCCACTTGTGCGGGTTGAAGCAGTAGCTGTCCGCCAGCTCCAGCCCCTGGAAGAGGGGCCGAAACTCCGGGCAGAGCGCGGCCGTGCCCGCCATGGCGCCGTCCACGTGCAGCCAGAGACCATGGCGCTTGGAGATCGCCCCGATGGCCGGCAATGGGTCCATGGCGTTGGAGGAAGTCGTGCCCAAGGTGGCTGCCACGAAGCAGGGTGTCAGCCCCGCCGCCGCATCCCGGGCGACGGCCTCCTCCAGCGCCTCGGGCCGCATGGCGAAGCGCTCGTCCACCTCGATCAGACGGAGGTTGGCCCGGCCCAGACCCGCCAGTTTCACGGCCTTCTCGATGGAGGAGTGGGCCTGCGTCGAGGCGTAGGCCGTGAGGCGTCCGTCGCAGCCGCGCTCGTTGGAGGCCGAGCCGGTGGCCCGCTCGCGCGCCGCTACGACGGCGCAGAGGGCGGCCGCGGAGGCCGAATCCTGGATGGCGCCGCCCCCCGTCCCCGTGGAGAGGAAGGCCTCGGGGAGGGCCGTCATACGGGCCATCCAATCGAGGACGTGGGTCTCCAGCTCGGTGCAGGCCGGGCTCGTGGCCCAGAGCATTCCCTGCACACCGAGGCCCGCCGAGAGGAGCTCGCCCAGGATGGAGGGGCCGGAGGCGTTGGCCGGGAAGAAGGCGAAGAAGTTCGGCGACTGCCAGTGGGTGATGCCGGGCAGGATGACGCGCTCCACGTCGGCGAGGACCGCCTCGAAGGGCTCGCCGTGCTCGGGCGGTTCGGACGGCAACTGGGAGCGCACCTCGCCCGGCCGCACGCGCGAGAGCACCGGCAGGGACTCCACGCGCTCCATGTAGCCGGCCACCCAGTCCACGACGGCCCGCCCGTGCCGCCGGAACTCCTCGGGGGTCATGTGGTAGCTCTTGGACTCTTCCATGTTCCCTCCTTCAGGAACGAGCTAGGTGAGCTCGCTCGTGCAGTGGGCGCACTTGGTGGCCTTGATGGGGATGGCGGAGAGGCAGCGGGGACATTCCTTCGTGGGCGGCAGCGGCGGCGCCTCCCGGCGCTTGAGGCGGTTCAGCGAACGCACCAGAAAGAAGACCGCCAAGGCCACGATGAGGAAACTGATGATCGCGTTCACGAAGAGGCCGTAGTTGAGCGTCACGGCCCCCGCGGCCTTGGCCGCCGCCGGAGTGGCGTAGGGGCCGGCCACCTTGCCCTCGCGAAGCACGACCATGAGGGCCGAGAAGTCCACGCGGCCCAGCAGCAGCCCCACGAGCGGCATGAGCACGTCGTCCACCAGGGATTTGACGATGGTTCCGAAGGCGCCGCCGATAACGATCCCCACTGCCATGTCCACGACGTTTCCGCGTAGCGCGAACTCCTTGAACTCCTTCAGCATGGTGCCCTCCTAGGAATGGGGCGCTTTCCCTTCCACGGGGGGCAACCCCTGGCCGCGGCGGACGGCGCGATCAACCTTGGTTCAGCCTCCAGAGGGCGGCATTCAGGGCCGCAGCGTAGGCCACCCAGACCAGGTACGGGATGAAGAGAACGGCGGCCAGCCGGCTCACGCCCCAGGCGGACACCGCAAAGGCTAGGGCCGCCGCCCACAGGAGCCCGATGTCCCACAGCGCCCAGAGGGGCCGGTGGAGGCCGAAAAAGAGCCACGACCAGAGGGCGTTGAGCACCAGCTGGCCGGCCCAGAAGGCGAGGGGCGGCACGCCCTCGCCGCCGCGCCGCCAGACCAGCCAGCCGGCCACGGCGATGCAGAGGTAGAGTACGCTCCAGACCGGACCGAAGAGGGCATTGGGCGGCGTCCAGGCCGGCTTCGCGAGCCCCGCGTACCAGCTCCCCGGTTGGAAGCGAACGCCGAAAAGGGCAGCCCCCGCCACGAGCAAGAGAAAGACCAGGAGCCCGCCCACGGCCCGAGCGCCCATCACAGCCGCTCCGGTGAATCCACCGTAAGGTCGCTCCTCACCTTGCCGGTGTTCAGCGTCGAGGCCGGCTCGAAGAGCAGCACCTCCACCTCCTCCCGCGCCGGCGGGCGGTGCTCCACCCCCCTCCGCACGATGATGAAC
>Ga0315298_1010600_pt1 | contig 11068 bp, 10 predicted proteins | sample WHS_1_MG_FD_203077 | JGI IMG/M metagenome (GOLD analysis project Ga0315298, IMG submission 203077) | Extremophilic microbial mat communities from Washburn Hot Springs, YNP, Wyoming, USA - WHS_1_MG | ecosystem: Environmental > Aquatic > Thermal springs > Hot (42-90C) | place: USA: Wyoming...
CCTATCACTTAATAACCCAATTACTATTATCACTATTAGCCCTACCCAAAGAGATATCAATTTGATCCGCATTCTAAGATTTTCGGAGACATCCTTCTCGGGACAATATATATTCCCACGCTTCAGTGAGGGATTACAATTGGGGAGTCCCGGGCGAGATAATGAACCATAAACAATGAACAATGTAGGGTAAGGGCTTGCCCCTTACCAATTAAAAAACCGTAGGGTAAGGGCTTGTCCCTTACCGATATTCGGTTTACTCTCACCTGCAAAAAACTTTTTCAGATCTCCCAAATATCTTTATTGACAATTTTAGAAAACTTAATTATTAAATCCTTAATATCATTGATAGTGAATCGACAAAAAGCCTTTTATGAGGGAGAGGGTAAGGGGAGTTTGACAGATGGATTTCGACCTGACCACTGAACAGAAGATGATCAGGGATCTTTGCCGAAATTTTACAAAGAATGAGATTTTGCCCATTGCAGAAGAGATGGACCAAAAAGGCGAATTCCCCTACGACGTCTGGAAGAAGATGGGCGATTTAGGAATCGTTGGAATCCCCATCCCCGAGGAATATGGTGGAGGTGGTTTGGATTGGCTCTCTGCGATTATTGCGATTGAAGAAATCAGCAGGGGCGATGCCTCGTTAGGGGTGTCATTGCTTGACACTGTAACACTTCCAATGAACCTTATCCTTACCTTTGGCACAGAGCAACAGAAAGAGAAATATCTCATTCCCTTAGCCACAGGCGAAAAGATCGGAGCTTTTGGTTTGACAGAGGCACAGGCAGGCTCCGATGCAAACGCCATCCAGACCAGGGCTGTTTTGGATGGAGAGGAATGGGTGATCAATGGAACCAAACAGTTTATCACCAATGCGGGGTTAAAACACAACAGTCTCGTGGTCATTGCTGCGGTCACTGGCGAGGGGGAGGGAACTAAAAAGAGGATATCCAATATCATCGTGCCCACAGGAGTAGCGGGTTATAACTTTGGTGAAAAATATAAGAAGATAGGATGGAAAGCATCTGAAACTCGAGAACTCATCTTTGATGATTGTCGTGTTCCTAAAGAGAATATCCTTGGAAACCCTGAGAAGGGATATACCCAATTCATGATGGCCCTTCAGACCAGTCGGATTGGCTTTGCCGCACACTCGGTTGGTTTGGCACAAGCCATCTTTGATGTCTCCCTCGCTTATGCTAAGGAAAGGGAACAATTCGGTCGACCCATCAGTAAATTTCAGGCGATTCAGTTTAAACTATCCGACATGCTTATGGAAATTGAACTGGCAAGATTGTTGACCTATAAAGCCGCATGGCAGAAAGACCAGGGTGAGAATTATTTTGCTACTTCTACCTTTGCAAAGATTTTTGCATCGGAGACAGCGAAACGATGTGCCGACCGTGGAGTCCAGATTCATGGGGGATATGGGCTGATGGATGAATATCCCATCTCGCGATATTGGCGTGAAGTGAAATTTGATGAAATATTGGATGGGACTTCAGAGATACAAAGGCTAAACGTTGCCAAAAAGGTCTTGAAACTTTAACTCTTGAATCATACGCCAGAACCCCTCTCCACAAAGGCATAGGCGCTGTGGTTATGGATCGACTCAAAGTTTTCAGATTCTACCGTAAACCAAATGATGTTTTTATCCTTCTTGAGTTTGGTTGCTATCTCTCTGACCACATCCTCAACAAACATCGGGTTGCCATAAGCCTTTTCCGTCACATATTTCTCATCCGGCCTCTTTAGGATGGAATAGAGGTCGCAGGAGGCACATTCTTCAATCAGATGGATGATATCCTCAATCCAGATAAACTTTTTAAATCTGAGATTGACCGTAACCAAAGACCTCTGATTATGGGCCCCAAATTCACTGATCTCCTTCGAACAGGGACAAACCGTCGTGATAGGGACGACTACACCCACATAGAAATCTTCCTTCTCATTGCTTGACCCACAGAATCGACAGATATACTCCATCAAACTTTTGGCCTTCGTAACGGGTGCTTCCTTTTCAATAAAATAAGGAAACTCCACCTCCAGATGAGCGCTTTTAGCCTTCAACTTCCGCTTCATTTCCAATAAAATCTTAGAAAAATTCTTGATAGCAATGTCTCCCTTATATTTATTGAGAATCTCCACAAACCGGCTCATATGGGTCCCTTTAAACCGGTGTGGGAGATCCACATACATATTGACACTGGCCACCGTGTGCTGGACCCCTTTGGCCTTATCCAGCACGGTGATCGGGTACCGAATATTTTTCACCCCTACTTTATTGATTTCAATCTTTCGAGTATCTTTTTGGTTCTGAATATCCTTCATCTTTATTTCCCCCAATAGGTTGCACTGGCAGTCTCTGACTCCCATGTGGTGACTTTATGGAGTCGGATGGAGTGGTCCTTTAACTCTTTTTTTAATTGATCAAAGATATATTTAGCAATATTTTCCGAGGAGGGTTCTTTTTTTGAAAAATAGGGGAGGTCATTAAGATAGGTGTGGTCAAGGGTTTTTAAAACCCTCTCCAACTTCTGTTTGAATAGGGTAAAATCAATGACGATCCCTTCCAGGTTTAGTTTGGAGGAAGTCAAGGATGCCTCAACCTTCCAATTATGTCCATGGAGTTCTTCACATTTTCCATGAAGGGATCGGAGTCGGTGGGCTCCCGAAAAATGAGATGAAACGGTAAGTTCAAACATTATTTTCTCCTTTTAAGAACATCCTTTCATTATTCCACTATTCCATTATTCCTCTATTATTATTTACACCATTTAGTCCACCAACAAAACCCTCACATCCATCACGTTCGTGCGAGTTGGACCAGTCATGAGAAGATCTCCCAATTTCTCAAAGAAATGGTAGGAATTGTTATTCATTAAATAGGCCTTTGGATCCAAACCCATCCCCTTGGCTCTACGAAGAGTAGTATAATCCGAGATGGCTCCTGCTGCATCGGTAGGGCCGTCTGTCCCATCGGTTCCTCCGCTCAGTAAGACAACCTTTTCAAGCCCCTCAATTTCAAAGGCGCCTGCGAGGCAAAACTCCTGGTTCCTCCCACCAAGTCCACTGCCTCGAAGAGTCACAGTGGTCTCTCCCCCAGAGAGAACGCAGGCAGGCTTATGGACAGGGTGCTCTGTGGAGACGATCTCTCTCGCAATGGCTCCATGAAATCGGGCTACTTCTTGAGTCTCTCCACCGATAGAAGAAGAAAGAATGAGTGTATGAAAACCTATTTTTTTAGCCTCTTTTTCAGCCTCTCGAAGGGCAAGGAGATTGGAACCAATGATGATATTGAAAACCTTTTCAAAAACCTTATCTTTAGATTTGGGCGTCTCCTCCACTTTATTCTCTTTTCCAAGGAGTAAGTGTCTTCGAATCGAAAGGGGTACTGTTTGAGTTAGATGATACTTCTCCAGGATCTCCCAAGCCTCTTGAAAGGTGGTGGAATCAGGGACAGTGGGGCCAGAGGCAATCATATCAAGGGGATCTCCCACAACATCTGAAAGGATGAAGGTAATGAGGGTTGAGGGATAGGCCCATCGAGCCAGCCAGCCTCCTTTGATCAGGGAGAGATGTTTTCGGATAGTGTTTATCTCTTTGATGTCGGCTCCACAGGCAAGTAAGAGTTGCGTGAGTTTCTGTTTTTCTTCAAGGGTAATTCCATTGGCAGGAAGCGGGAGAAGAGCAGACCCTCCTCCTGAAACAAGAAACAGGATAAGATCCTTTGGGCCACTCTGGTGTAGGAGATTTCTCATTTTTTGAGCTCCATAGATGCCTTTTTCATCAGGTATAGGATGCCCTGCTTCTATGACTTCAGTATATCTCAATTTGAGTCCATGACCATATTTTGTGGTAATGAATCCTTTTGTAATTCTTTGGCCCAAGATCTCCTCAATTGCTTGAGCCATGGATGAGGAGGCTTTACCTGTCCCGAGAAGAAAAATATTTTCAAACTCATTAAGATTAAAAATTTTTTCATTTTTTCCTTCTTCTTTAATAATGAGACGACCTCGATCAACGTGGAGATACTCTTTAAGCCTTCTGTAGGGATCTACAGAAGAAATGGATTTAAGAAAAATAGCCTTTGCCATTTCATGCATCTCTTGAAGTTTAAATCTACCCAATCCAATTCTCCTTAGGGTTCGTGAATTTTATAACTAAACAAAAGAATACTGTCAATTAATTCGTAGTGTAAGGGTTTGTCTATTATCGAATCAAATTCCGTAGGGTAAGGGCTTGTCCCTTACCGAAAAACATTGGTAAACCCTACGTGAAAAACCGAAATGCGGTAAACTACAAGGGTTTACCCTCCGAAAGCTGAAGACCTTGCTTAATTTCTTGATTTTACAAATTTATTGACAAAAATAGAAATTTTTAGTATGGTTTGAAATACAATTTGAATTTGAGAGAAAGAGCAGAACCTATGATACTGGCACTCAAATTGCTCACTCACTCACTCACTCACTCACTCACTCACTCACATTTACAACAATCCTTAGAAGGTATCAATATAAAGAAATTAGAGAATTTATCTTTAAAAAAAATATCTATTCCGTAGGGTTTATCCCTTACCGAAAACGGTAAACCATAAAGGTTTACCTTAAAAAACAATTATTAGTGGGAGCCTTGAATAAATGACATCTGCCGGTCTGAACCCCTCACCCCTGCCTGCGGTAGGCAGGCTAACCCTCTCCCCACGCATTGGGGAGAGGGTGAGGGGAATAATTGTAAAGATTTAATTGCTCCAAGTAATAATAATTTTAACTCGTAGGGTAAGGGCTTGTCCTTTACCGAAAAACATCGGTAAGCCACAAGGGCTTATCCTATAAAAAAATAATTCACTACAAAATAAATACAAAAGCCATAAACTATTGATAATTAAAGGAGGAATGCGAATGAAAGAAAAGACGAAGGAGGTTTTATCTTCAAAAAGTAATGGGAAGAAAATTGCCATTAAAAAGACTCCCACCCATATCAATGGACTTGATGAGATTCTAAATGGTGGACTTCCTACCAGACGGACAACTCTCATTGTGGGAGAGCCAGGTAGTGGAAAGACGATTATGGGAATGGAATTTTTATTCCGAGGGGCAATTAACGGAGAGCCAGGTGTCTTTTTAGGATTTGAAGAACCTCCAAGGATACTTCGGGAGAATGCTCTTACTTTTGGCTGGAATTTTAAATCTCTTGAGAGAGGTGGCAAAATCTTTCTCATGGAGGGACGTCTGGATCCAGAAGTAGTCGTGAGTGGTAAATTTAGCCTAAAACCAATACTTTCTATTATCACAGGGAAGGCAAAGGAGATGGGTGCTAAGCGAGTAGTGATAGATGCCCTGGATGTTCTTCTTGGACTCTTTGAGACTCCTTCACAGGTTCGCTCGGAGCTTCATCAGTTGAACCAGTGGCTTACAGAATCAGGTTTAACTTCAATCCTCACCCTCAAACCGAGGGAAGAACCTCCTTTGAGTCTGTTTCAGGATTTTTTCTTTTCAATGGCAGATTGTGTCATCCACCTCGATGCAAGGCTCCTCAATCAGATTTCTACTCGGCGACTACGAGTGGTAAAGTATCGTGGTTCGAACTTTGGAAGAAACGAGTATCCCTTTGTGATTACAGAGGAGGGGATTCGGACCATTCCCATAACCAGATTTGAACTGAGACACAAGTCCTTTGGTGAAAGAATCTCAACTGGGGTACCGAGTCTGGATGCGATGCTTGGTGGGGGGTATCATAGGGCATCCTGTATTCTTCTTGCAGGAGAGCCAGGAACCGGGAAGACACTTCTTGCCTCAACCTTTGTCAGGCATGTTTGCAATCAAGGGGAAAAGGTCCTTTACTTGAGTTTTGAAGAGTCTCCTGAGGCGTTAATTCATAATGTTACGAGTGCCGGGATTCGTCTTTTGCCCTTTCTTAAGGATGAGAGGCTTCATCTTTTTGGGGCTATGCCTGAAGCTACAGGAGCAGAGGAACATTTGATTCGAATGGTGGACGCAGTTGAGAGGATCAAGCCTCAGCATGCGATTGTGGATGCTATTTCAGCCTGTGAGCGGATGGGAGGAAAGCAGGTGGCTTTTGATTACCTGATGCGGCTTTTGAATTTCTTAAAGGAGAGAGGGATTACGACCATTCTTACGAATCAGACAACAGGAACAAAATCTCAGATTGAGATCTCAGGCAATGGAATCTCTTCCATGGTGGATGTCGTAATCTTTCTTTCCTATATTCCGGGTGAAGGGGAGACCAACCGAATTATTCAGGTTCTTAAATCTCGGGGATCAAACCATTCGAATCAGGTTAGACAATACAGGATCACGGATGAAGGCATGGAGATACTGGAGGCTTTTGCGGGGGCGAAAAAGGAAACCCATGCAGATTAGAGAGGACTGGGTAAAATTAAAATTTTTTTTGAAGAAATGGAATCATGGGGGGTGAAAATGGGGAAGGAGAAAGATAAAATTTCAGATTCAACAAGGGTTTATCATTTTAAGCTTTTTGTTGCAGGAAATGAACCTAATTCTCGTAGGGCTAAGGAGACGCTCCAAAGATTCTGTGAAAACCATCTCAGGGGAAAATATGTGTTAGAGGTAATTGATGTCTTTGAAGATTATAAATCCGCCCTGGAGAATAATATTCTTTTGGCACCAACATTGGTGATAGGTACTCCTAAATCTGAGACAAAGATCATCGGGTCGTTAGATGATGAGAGAAAGATTTTGGAAGTTCTTGGAATATCGGAAGTGGGGGAGAGGGGATGAAGAAAAAGAGACCGACCTATGAAGAACTGGAAGCTCGACTGATCCAGGCTGAAGAGACATTGAGAGCGATTCGTTCGGGTGAAATTGACGTCATTATTGGAGAAAAATGTCCATTCATCTTGAGGGCAAAAGATGTGGAGGATAAACTTAGAGAAACCCAGGAGGCTCTTGATCTTGCCATTTCTGGTTCAAATGCTGGCCTCTGGGACCTTAAATTTAATCCAGAAGATCCTTATAAAATCCCTGATGAAATTTATATCTCACCTCGGCTAAAAGGCTTTATTGGTTTTAGTGAAGATGAGTTTCCCAACTCGATTTCCGCCTGGCATAGCCGTATTCATCCTGAAGATTTGGAGTTAGTAAAAAAGGTAGCTCAAGAGCACCTCGAGGGTGAAAGAGAGATTCATGAAGTTGAGTATCGTATTTATCATAAGGATGGAAGTATTCGCTGGATTCATTCTCGGGGTAAGATTAAACGAGATAAGGATGGAGTCCCCAAACGATGGACTGGGATTGATTGGGATATTACCGAGCAAAAGAAGAGAGAGGAGGAATTAAGGGCGAGCGAAGACAAATATCGGGCCTTAGTAGAGAAATCGCTCCAGGGGATTCTAATCGTCCAGGACTTTCGCATCGTTTATGCAAATGAAAGATGTGCAGAAATAACTGGATACACTTTGGAGGAATTATTATCCCTTCCGACCGAAAAAGTCATAAAACTTGTCCATCCTGAGGATAGGGCTTTGGTCTGGGGAAGGTTTAAAGATCGTCTGCAAGGGAAAGATGTTCCATCACAATATGAATATCGAGGGATTAGAAAAGATGGTTCGATTCGGTGGCTGGAGATGTTCTCAAGCTTAATAGAGTATCATGGAAAATCAGCAGTTCAGGCAGCCATCGTAGATATCACCGAACGTAAACAGGCAGAGGAGGAGTTGTGGAAATCAGAAGAAAGCTATAAAAATCTGATTGAAACAGCAAGAGATGTAATTTTTACCTTATCTCCTTATGGAGTTATTACATCTCTTAACTCTGCGTTCAATGTAATAACAGGATGGTCAAGGGCTGATTGGGTCGGGAAACCATTTAACCCCCTTGTGCATCAAGATGATCTTCCCCTTGCCATGGAGAAATTCAAATATAGTTTACAAGGAGAATTAAGTGAAAGTTTTGAGTTACGCATCCGTACCATGCCTGGTGGTTATGTAACAGGTGAATTTGTTTTAGCGCCGCAGATTCGTAATGGAAAGGTGGTTAATATTTTGGGTATCGCTCGTGACATCACCGAGAGAAAGCGGACAGAGGAGAGTCTACGGGAGAGCGAGGAGCGATACCGCACAGCTATTGAAAATTCAAATGATGGAGTTTCTATTACAAAAGAAGGCCTTCATTTATATGTTAATAAGAAGTTTTTAGAGATTTTTGGTTATGAAAATGCTGAGGAGATTTTAGGAAAACCCATATCAATAACAATCCATCCTGATGATAGAGATCGTGTAATGGAGATTAGCCTAAAAAGAGAAAGGGGAGAGGTTGTTCCTACCTGTTATGATTTTAAAGGTGTCAAAAAGAATGGGGATATAGTTTATATAGAAGTTTCTGTTGCAAGGGTACATTATCTTGGTGAAATAGTTTCTCTTGCCTATTTAAGGGACATTACTGAGCGAAAGCGTATGGAGCAGGAGATGTTTTCTTTGCAGGAGCAGTTACGGCAGGCTCAGAAGATGGAGGCGATAGGGAGGTTGGCAGGAGGGGTTGCGCATGATTTTAATAATATTCTCAGTGTGATAAAGGGGACGTGTCAGCTTTCGTTGCTTGATCTTCGTGAGGGTGATCCGCTTTATAATAATCTTAAGGAGATAGATAGGGCAGCGGATAGGGCGGCGGATTTGACTCGGCAGCTTTTGGCGTTTAGTCGGAAGCAGGTGATGGAGATGAGGGTAGTGGATTTGAATGATGTTGTAAAGGGTCTTAAGAAGATGTTACGGAGGATTATAGGTGAGGATATAGAGTTAGTTACATATCTTTCAGATGGACTTGGGAGGGTTAGGGTTGATCCTTCACAGATGGAGCAGGCGATTATTAATATAGTTGTTAATGCGCGGGATGCTATGCCTCAGGGGGGTAAGTTGACGATAGAGACGGCCAATGTGGAGTTGGATGAGGAGTATGCGAGGAGGCATATAGCAGTTAAGCCAGGTTCATATGTGATGTTATCGATAAGTGATACGGGGGTAGGTATGACGAAGGAGGTACAGGAGAGGGTATTTGAGCCGTTTTTTACGACTAAGGAGATGGGTAGGGGTACGGGTTTGGGGTTGTCGACGGTTTATGGGATAGTGAAGCAGAGTGGTGGGAATATCTGGGTATATAGTGAGGTTGGGAGGGGGAGTACGTTTAAGATTTATTTACCTCGTGTGGAGGAGGCTTTGGAGGAGGGGGTGAGGGAGGAGGTTATTGGTGAGGTTCCTCGTGGGAGTGAGACGATATTGGTGGTGGAGGATGAGGAGGTTGTTCGTAAGTTGGCGGTGAGGTTGCTTAAGAAGCAGGGTTATAAGGTTTTGGAGGCGCCTGATGGGGGTCAGGCGTTTATATTGTGTGAGAAGTATCAGGATCCGATTCATTTGATTTTGACTGATGTCGTGATGCCTGGGATGAGTGGGCGGGAGTTGGTTGAGCGTCTTCAGAGGATTCATCCTGAGGTGAGGGTTTTGTATATGTCGGGATATACGGACAATGTGATATTGCATCATGGGATTTTGGAGGAGGGGGTAGCATTTATCCAGAAGCCATTTACACTTGAGACCCTTGCGAGGAAGGTGAGAGAGGTTTTGGATAGATGAACGATGGACGATGGACGAGGCACGATGGACGAAAGACGAGACATGATGGACGAAGGGCGAGGGACGATTTTTATTTTGTCATTTCGAATTCCCTTTTTTGTCGTTTCAAATCCCCTTTATGTCATTTCAAATTCCCTTTTATGTCATTTCGAGCGAAGCGAGAAATCTTATCTTTAAGATTCTTTAAGATTCCTCACATCCATTAGGATGTTCGGAATGACAACCCCTTTTTGGGTATTTTCATAATAAAATCGTTCAATTTAAATAATATCTTTTACAAAATATAAAGTATCTAAAGTAGGGTAATGGTTTATCCCTTACCGATTAATTGCTTTGCAGCAATTAGATGAATGACTATTCGTTGATTTTAAACCGATGTGGTTTCAATTCTGTCGATGGGAAGGTTTTCAATACTGACGTTAACAAGGTCAGAAAGGTTCATTTTTTCGCTTGCATCAAGAATTTCTATACCTACGATATGGCCTTTTTCATCCAAGTCAACAGTAACTCCCTCTTCAATATCTATTGAGTCTTCAATGCGAACCTCCCTCAGACGAATATAAAGAGCATCAGCCTCTTTGCTGTACTCTATTTTCATATTTTCCTCCAAAAGGTTTTTTTCGTATAGTCACTGTAATAACATAAAGACGATTTGGTTCTTCCTTGAAAGTAACTCTTAGATACCTATTATTGAGGAATTTAAATGCATTCGTTCTTCCTTTAATACTTTGGTTCAAAAAGTCAGAATTTTTGAGACTCAATTCTATTTCTTCATTGCTAACCCCACGATCTTTCATTCGTCGTTTTGCATGACGGTCATAATAAATGGGCTTCATATTAATAAAATATCAAAAATGAGTAAAGTAGTCAAATTTTATTAAAATTCTATATCCATTTCTTGTCATTTCGAGCAAATGCTCTTTGTGTCATTTCAATCAAACCCTCCTTTTTGTCATTTCGAATGCCCCCTTTTTGTCATTTCGAGCGAAGCGAGAAATCTTATCCTTAAAATCAATTACATCTTAGCCAAAATCTTTTATCCTTTTGGAAAAGTCAAGTAGAAAATTAAATTTTTCCTTGACATAAGGATAATTTTTAATTATATTGTCCTTGTAATAAGGAAACCAAATGATTTCTAAAACCATTTTGAAAAATATTATAGTTTCTAACGAAGAGTTTATTGATCGAAGTATCACAAAGATCGTTCCAAGGGAGAATATTTTTATTCCAGAGCCTATAAATAAGACTGTAATATTTTATGGTGTTAGAAGAAGTGGAAAAACATTTATACTTTTTGATCTCTTCAAAAGATATAAAAATCGCTCATTATATATAGACTTTGAAGATGAAAGGTTAACAGACTTTGATCCAGGAAATTTTGAACTATTAAAGAGTTCATTCTTAGAGCTCAAGCCTGAATTAATTGAAGGGGAGCTAATATTTTTATTTGATGAAATC
>Ga0315298_1010602_pt1 | contig 11068 bp, 9 predicted proteins | sample WHS_1_MG_FD_203077 | JGI IMG/M metagenome (GOLD analysis project Ga0315298, IMG submission 203077) | Extremophilic microbial mat communities from Washburn Hot Springs, YNP, Wyoming, USA - WHS_1_MG | ecosystem: Environmental > Aquatic > Thermal springs > Hot (42-90C) | place: USA: Wyoming...
TGGACAGGAAAAGGGGGATCAAACCGCCACCCACGTTTATCGAGAGGGGAAAGCGTCCGCCGGCCAGGGGTATGTTGATGAAACTGCCGATAATTATGCCGGCGATAACGGCCAGGGCTCCCCGCTCGGACAGGCGCAGCCGGTCGAGCGCCCGGTGAGCCAGACCGAAGTAGATGAGCAGGGAAACTACCACCAGGACAATCAGGCCGAAGGGAAATCGGGTCACTGAGCCTACCTCCTTCAGATAATGTCCTTTTTTAGGCTGTCCTGTGCGGCTGCAATTAATGCAAAAAAAAAGCGGCTTAAAAGCCGCTCATCCCGACGGGGTCGGTATTAATTCTTATTTGTGCTCTTCAAAGATATCGCCCACTACATCACCGATGGTCACCCCGCCGCCGTCATCGGTGGACATGTGCTGGTGGTGTTTCGGCTGGTGATCACGGGAACGACGCCCTTCCCGTTCCCGGGGTTCCCGGTTTACTTCCCGGATGGAAAGACGGATGCGTTTTTCTTCTTTGTCCACGCTGAGCACCTTGACGTCCACTTCATCCCCTTCCTGAACCACTTCGTCCGGGGTGGCCACATGGTGATCGGCCAGGTGGGAAATGTGCACCAGACCTTCCACTCCCGGTTCCAGTTGCACGAAAGCGCCGAAGGGGGCCAGGCGCACCACTTTGGCCCGTACAATACTGCCTACGGGGTATTTTTCATCCACCGTGTCCCACGGGTTGGGAAGTACCTGCTTCAAGCCCAGGGAGATTTTTTCATTCTCCCGGTCCACCCGCAGCACGGCCACATCCAGCTCGTCGCCCACCTTGACCACTTCCGAGGGGTGATTCACCCGGTGCCAGGCCATTTCGGAAATGTGCAGCAGGCCGTCTACGCCGCCGATGTCCACAAAGGCGCCGAAGTTAGTCAACCGGCGCACGATACCGTGCACTACCTGGCCTTCCTGCAGGCTTTCCAGCATTTCCTGGCGCTTTTTGGCCTGTTCCTCTTCCAGTACGGCTTTGCGGGAAAGGATGACCTTTTTACGGCCGCGGTTCAATTCGATCACTTTGGCCCGGATGGTCATACCCAGGTATTTGCTCAGATCTTCCACATAGCCGCGCTCCACCAGGGAAGCGGGTAAAAACGCCCGCACACCGACGTCCACCAGCAGGCCGCCCTTGACCACTTCCCGGACGACGCCTTCTACCGGTTCGCCGCTTTCCAGCAGTTCCTGCAGCTTGACCCAGGCCCTTTCGGCATCGGCGCGCTCTTTGGACAGAATCAACCGGCCCTCGTTGTCTTCTGCCTTGACCACGGCCACCTCTATTTCATCCCCTACTTTGACTATGTCCTGAGGGGAGCTTACATTGCAGCAGGAAAGTTCCCGCAACGGGATAATACCTTCGGATTTGGCTCCCACGTCCACCATTACTTCGTCCGGGCCGACCTGAACCACTACTCCCCTGACGATTTCACCGTGGCGCAGGGACTTCACTTCCATATCCATGGCTTCCTGCATGGCTTCCGGAGCTGCTGTGGAGGCGGCTTCCTCCGCCTTTTCCGCTTCCGGTGAGGCAGCAGTTTCTTTAACTTCTTCCTCTACGGCCACCGGAGTTTTCTCTTGAATCGCTTCTTCGTTACCCGTCATCTCGCCCAACTCCTTCATACGTCTTTGAACCTCCTCGATAATCCAGTCAGGTGTGGATGCCCCCGCCGTCAATCCGGCCGCCTGCACACCGGCAAACCAGGCCGGATTCAGATCCCGTGCCGTCTCCACCCGGTAGGTGGATACACCGGCCTGACGGCACAGGCGGGCCAGTTTTTCGGTATTGGCACTGCCGGCACCGCCTGCCACCACCATTACATCCACCTTGCGGGCCAGTTCCAGGGCTGCCTGTTGCCGGGCCGCGGTAGCATGACAGATGGTATTGCAAACTTCAAGGCGCCCTGCCCTGGAACGCAGGACATCCACCACTGCCTGGAAATTGGCCGCCGGCTGGGTCGTCTGCGCCAGAACGGCCGTCTCCGGTGCACCGGGCAGCAATGCTGCCTCCTGCGGGCCGTCCACCACCACTGCCCTTCCGCCGGTCCAGTCGACAATCCCCTTTACCTCAGGATGCTCTTTTTCACCGACAACCACTACCTGTTTGCCTTCAGCCGCCAGCTTGCCGGCCAAACGCTGTGCCCTGGCCACAAAGGGACAGGTAGCATCCACTACCTTCAAATTTTGTGCCGCGGCCCGCTCCAGTATCTGCGGGCCGACGCCGTGGGAGCGGATAATTATCGTTGCACCGGCCGGTATCCGGTCCAGTGTCTCGATTTCCTTTATCCCCAACCGGTTTAGTTGATCCACCACCTGCGGGTTATGGATCAATGGTCCCAGGGAATATACGGGGCCGTCCCGTTCCCTGGCCGTATCACGGGCCAGCTCGATGGCCCTCTTCACGCCAAAGCAAAACCCCGCTCTGGCGGCCCGCCTTACTTCCATATGTGCCATCACCGTTCTTGAGCGCTATCCATCAGGGCGGCAATTTCCCGCATCAATATCCGGCTCACCTCCCGATAATCGTCCCGGGAAACACGCCGGTTGTAATACTGGGGAAATTGCAACGTTTTACCGATATGTACTCTTACTTTGCCCCATATTCCCCGGGTATTGATCACTGCCACCGGTAAAACGGGTACCCCGGCCTTGACGGCCAGCATGGCCGCCCCCAGGTGGGGTTCAAGCAGTTCACCGCTGCGGCTGCGGGTTCCTTCCGGAAAAATGCCCAGCACACATCCCGCCTCGAGGACCTGCAGCGCGCGCCGGATGGCCCCCCGGTCGCCGCTGCCCCGGGCCACCGGAAAAGCGCCCAGAGCCCGGATGATTGTGCCCAGCACGGGGATTTGGAACAGCTGGGCTTTGGCCATGAAATGGACCTGCCTGGCCAGCGCGCATCCCACCACTACCGGATCCCAGTAGCTCTGGTGGTTGCTGATTACCAGCACCCCTCCGGATACGGGCAGATTTTCCCCGCCGTGGACTTCCCAGCGGCGGAGCAGCAGCAGGAGCAGACGGCATAAGGCCCGCGCGAACCGGTAAAACATCAACCGCCCCTCCCCGCCACCTGCGCCAGTATCCGGTCCACCACCTGGGACACGGACAGGTCGGAACAATCGATAATCAGAGCATCATCGGCGGGAGCCAGCGGTGCCACCGCCCGGGTGCTGTCCAGTCTGTCCCGGTCGGCAATATCCCGGGTCAGTTCGTCCATATTCACCCGCACGCCCCTGGCCGCCAGTTCTGCCTGGCGTCGGGCCGCCCTGGCCTGGATGGAAGCGGTGAGAAAGATTTTTATCTGCGCTTCCGGCAGCACCACCGAGCCGATGTCCCGGCCCTCCATAACCACATTGCCGGCCGCGGCTATCTCCCGCTGTCGGCGGACCATCTCTTCTCTCACCCCGGGTACCCGGGCCACCAGGGAAACCCGTCGGGAAACATCCTGTTCCCGGATGCGCTCGGAAACATCGCGGTCATCCAACCATACGCGTGTCCTGCCGTCGGCGGTCTGTTCCAACCGGATGCTCGTGCTGCGGGCCAGATTCACCAGGGCGGCTTCATCGGATAAGTCCACCTTTTCCCGGATGGCCTTCAGAGTCAGCGAGCGGTACATGGCGCCCGTATCGATATACAGAAGACCAAGATGCCGGGCTACTTCCCGGGCTACGGTGCTTTTGCCCGCTCCGGCCGGACCGTCGATGGCGATGCTGATTTTACCGGTCATGAATCCGCTCCTTGAAAATAATAACACAAATACTCTTGTACTTTCGACATGAAGATGTGATTTCCTTTTTTTCAGGCAATATTATTTTACCCCCAGCAAAGCCAATATACCGGTAAACCCGGGAAAAGACACATCCACGCAGTCCGCATCGCGCACCGTGGTGGTGCCGCGGGCGGCCAGGCCGGCCACCGCACAGGCCATGGCCACCCGGTGATCGCCGTGGCTGTCGCAGACGGCGCCTGTCGGGGGGCGCCCGCTTCCCCGCACAACCAGGCCGTCGGGCAGTTCCCCGATGTCCACCCCCATTTTGCCCAGTTCCGTCACCATGGCGGCGATGCGGTTGCTTTCTTTGACTTTCAGTTCAGCGGCATCGCGGATTACCGTTTCCCCCTCCGCCAGGGCGCCGGCTACCGCCAGCACCGGAATTTCATCGATCAGGCGGGGAATCACCTCTCCCGCCACGGTGACACCGCGCAGGACCGCCGCCCGCACGCGGATATCGGCCACCGGCTCGCCGGCGGCAAAACGCCGGTTGAACAGGGTGATATCGGCGCCCATGCGCTGTAAAACTTCAATGATGCCGTCCCGGGTGGGATTGACCCCCACATTGTTGATTGTAATATCGGAACCGGGTACCACCGAAGCGGCCACCAGCAGAAAAGCGGCCGAAGAAATATCTCCGGGCACCGGCACGGGACGGGCGCGCAGCTTCCGGCCGCCGGTGATTTTTACGGTATTGCCCTCAACGACGGGTGACACGCCGAAATGCTGCAGCATGCGTTCGGTGTGATCACGGGAGCGGGCGGGTTCGGTGATGCTCGTTTCCCCTTCGGCAAACAGTCCGGCCAGCAAAAGGGCCGACTTGACCTGTGCGCTGGCCACCGGCGAGGTGTAGTTGATGCCGTGCAGACGGCCGCCGCGTATGGCCAGAGGAGCCGTTTCCCCCCCTGACCGACCGTCGATCTGCGCGCCCATCTGTTTTAAAGGGGCGGTTACCCTGGCCATGGGCCGTCGCCGTAATGATGCATCTCCGGTGAGCACGCTGAAGAAGGGCAGCCCGGACAGGATGCCGAGCATAAGACGCATGGTGGTGCCGGAATTGCCCGCATCCAGCACGTCCGACGGCTCGTGCAGAGCATCAATTCCCCGGCCGTGAACAATCAATGTATTGTCGGCCTCCGGTCCGCTGAAGCGCACACCCAGAGCTTTAAAACAGCGGACGGTGGACAGGCAGTCGGCGCCGGGCAGGAAGTTTTCAATGCGGGTATCCCCTTCGGCCAGGGCGCCCAGCATCACCGCCCGGTGGGAAATGGACTTGTCCCCGGGCACGTTTACAATGCCGGTGAGCGGTCCGACGGGGTTGATGAGCAAATTCATAATTCGATCACTCCATTTTCGGTGCTTTCCCCGGTCTGTCCGGTCAGCACCTGGATGCCGTTTTGTTTTAGTATCGCCGCGGCTTGATCGCGTTCGTTCTCCGTGGCGAAGGCCAAACGTATGGTACCGCCTTCTCCTTCCCGCACGCGCAGAATTTCGATGTCGGCGATATTGATCCCGGCCCGCCCCGGCGGACCGGCCACTTCGGCGATCATCCCCGGACGGTCGGGTACGGTGACCACCAGTTCAAACAGCGGCGGCAGGTAACCGCGGGCGCGGGCGGGCAGCGAGCGGCGCACCCGCCCGGCCTGTTCCAGAAGCGCGGTGATGGTCCGCATGTCCTCCGCCGCCACGGCTTCTTCGAGGAGCATTACCTGCCGGTGGAAAACCGCCAGCACATCAAGCACCGCCTGCCGGTTGGTGAGAAAAATATCCCGCCAAACCGCGGCGTTTCCCGCGGCCACCCGGGTGGTGTCCCGGAAACCGCCCGCCGCCAGGGGTAAAAATTTTTCCCGGGCGGGTAAGGCGGCCAGGGTGTTCACCAGAGCGGCCGCCGTCAGATGGGGCAGGTGGCTGACGGCGGCCACCGCCCGGTCGTGTTCCTCCGCATTCATGCGCACGACCCGGGCGCCCACGCCGGTGGCCAGGGCGTACACCCGCTGCAGGGCTTCCTCCGGTACCTCCGGGGCGGGGGTGATGATGTAATAGGCATTTTCAAACAGGTAGGGATCGGCTCCGGCCATGCCGGAACGCTCCGAACCGGCCATGGGATGGCCGCCCACAAAAAAGACACCGGATGGCATGGCCGCCGCGGCCCGATCGACAACGGCCTTTTTGACACTGCCCACATCGGTGACCACCGTACCGGGCCGCAAATGAGGTGTGATTTCCGCCAGTACGGCCGGTATACTGCCCACCGGTGTGGCCAGGACGACCAGTTCCGCACCCCTTACAGCTTCACCGGCTGCGTCGGTCAAAAGGTGCGCGGCGCCCCGCTCTTCGGCCAAACGCCTGTTTTCCGGATCCGGGTCCACACCAATTACCTGTCGGGCCAGATTGCGCCCGCATAGAGCCAGCCCCAGAGAACCTCCGATCAGGCCGATACCGATGATGGTTACCTGTTTAAAAATTGGATGCGCCATAGGGCCTCCCCCCGTACGCAAATAAATAAAATAAATATATGAAAAAACAGAAATTAAACGGGCGCGGTTGGCTGAAACCGGCCCGTTCACTTTTGAGGCAACCATCTACCGGCCGACTGTGCGGGCCAGCAGGGCGGCCATCCGGCGCACTTCTTCCATCAGGGTGGAGAAGTTTTCCGGAGTTAGGGACTGCGGTCCGTCACACAGCGCCCGGGCGGGGTCGGGATGGACTTCGATGAGCAGTCCGTCCGCTCCGGCCGCCACGGCCGCCCGGGCCATGGCCGGAACAAAACGCCATTTGCCGATGCCATGGCTGGGATCGACGATTACCGGCAGGTGGCTGAGATACTTGACCACCGGCACGGAAGACAGATCCAGGGTGTTGCGGGTGTAATTTTCAAAGGTGCGGATACCCCGTTCACATAAAATAACCCGATGATTGCCTCCGGCCATGATGTATTCCGCCGCCATCAGCCACTCCTCCACGGTGGCCGAGGAACCGCGTTTGAGCAGTACCGGTTTATCCACCCGGGCCACTTCCCGGAGCAGGAAAAAATTCTGCATATTGCGCGCGCCGATTTGCAATATGTCCGCGTAGGCGGCCACCAGGGGCAGGGTGCGGGCGTCCATCACTTCCGTGACCACTTTCAGGCCGGTGACTTCCCGCGCTTCGGCGAGCAATTCCAGCCCCTTTTCTTCCAGCCCCTGAAAGGAATACGGTGACGTGCGCGGTTTATAAGCACCTCCCCGCAAAATGGTCGCCCCGGCTTCTTTTACCCGGTGGGCCGCTTCGAGCAGTTGTTCCCGGCTTTCCACCGCGCATGGACCGGCCATCACCTGGATCCGGTCGCCGCCGATGAGCAGATCATCGACGGCAATCACCGTATCTTCCGGGTGAAAGGAACGGCTGGCCAGTTTGTACGGCTGCAGCACCGGGACCACCTTTTCCACTCCGGGCATGGCTTCCAACCCCATATCCTGAGCGCGGGTGCGGTCCCCGATGGCACCGATGAGCGTGCGTTCCACACCTTCCGAGAGGTGCACCTGAAAGCCCGAGTTCACCAGTCGTGATGTTACCGCCTCCACCTGGTCTTTGGTGGCGTCGTGGTTCATGATAATAATCATTTTTCGCTACCCCCATCCTGCTTTCCTGCTGAACATTGGAAAAACCAGACAGGGGCACCCCACGAGGAGTGCCCCGATAAATCAGTTCCCGCCTCCCCCTGCCGTATTACCATCCTGCTGCCGAACTACAATTTTTATGTTACCATAAGTATTCAAATAGAACAAGAACTTTTTCCAGCGGTTATAAACGACGGCCCAGGGCACCGGCCAGAGAGCGCAGCTCATCCATCAAAACGGCAAACTGCGCGGGGGTGAGTGATTGTTTGCCGTCGGACAGCGCCCGGTCGGGGTCCTGATGTACTTCCAGCATCAGCCCGTCGGCGCCGGCGGCGACGGCCGCCCTGGACACCGGTCCGACCAGTGAGCGCCGGCCCGTGCCGTGGCTGGGGTCAACGATTACCGGCAGGTGGGAAAGCTCTTTCACCGCTGCCACGGCATTGATGTCCAGGGTGTTGCGGGTGAATGTTTCAAAGGTGCGGATACCCCGCTCGCAAAGGATTACCTGCTCGTTGCCCTCATTGAGGATATACTCGGCCGCCAAAAGCCATTCCTCGATGGTGGCGGCAAAACCCCGTTTTAACAGCACCGGTCGGCCGCAGCGGCCGGCTTCCCTGAGCAGGGTGAAGTTCTGCATGTTCCGGCTGCCGATCTGGATAATGTCGGCATAATGACATACTTTTTCCATATACCGGGCGTCGGTGACCTCGGTGATTACCGGCAAACCGGTATACTCCCGGGCTGCGGCCAGAATGCGCAGCCCTTCTTCCCCCAGCCCCTGAAAAGAATAGGGCGAGGTGCGCGGCTTATAGGCGCCGCCGCGCAAAATGTGGACACCCATACCCTTTAGTTCCCGGGCCAGAGCAAGCATCTGTTCTTCGCCTTCCACGGCGCACGGCCCGGCGATTACGGTCAACTGCTGGCCGCCGATACGGCAGCCGTCCATGGCGATGACGGTATCTTCCGGCCGGTGCTTCCGGCCGACCAGTTGAAAGGACGACAAAATGTAAACCCCCTCGAGGTTATTTATGAATTCACCAGGGCGTTTTTAATCTCCTCCACCAGACCGGATGCCGCGGACACCGGATCGGCGCCGGCGGCCGCCACCCGCTCTACGATGGCGCTGCCCACCACCACGGCGTCGCAGCAGGATGCCACCCGGGCGGCCGCATTCGGACCGGAAATGCCGAACCCGACGGCCAGGGGCAGGCCGGTGTGTGCACGCACCCGGCGGGTAAACTTCTCCAGGTCGGTGCGAATTTCCTGCCTGGCGCCGGTGACCCCGGTGACGGAAACGCAGTAGACAAAGCCCCGGGCGGTGGGTGAGATGGCCTGGAGCCGTTCCGTGTTGGTGGTGGGGGCGACCAGCGGGATGAGTGCGACCCCGGCCGCGTCGGCCGGCTCGAGCAATACTCCGGACTCCTCGAGGGGCAGATCGGGCACGATCAAGCCATCCACTCCCGCCGTGGCGCAGTCATGCACGAATCTTTCCGGGCCGTACTGCAGCACCGGGTTGTAGTAAGTCATGAAGAGCAGAGGGACATCGGTGCGCCGGCGTATTTCCGCCGCCGCCTGCATAATTCCGGCCACCCTTACTCCACCGGCCAGAGCCCGGGCGGAAGCGTGCTGAATGGACGGACCGTCGGCAATCGGATCGGAAAAAGGAATGCCCATCTCGATCAGGTCCGCCCCGACGGCGGCCATCGCTTCCACCAACCGCACGGTGGTGTTCAGATCGGGATCGCCGGCGCAGATGTAGGCAATCAGGCCTTTTTCCCGCCGGGCGCCCAGTTTCTGAAAGCATTGTGTAATCCGGTTTTCCGCCGTCATCAATGTTTACCCCCTTTCAACCTTTCCAGGGCGGCCACGGTTTCCACGTCCTTATCCCCCCGCCCGGAAAGGTTAACCACCAGTACGGTGTCCGCGGACATTCGCGCCGCCATTCTTACCGCTTCGGCCAGAGCGTGGGCGCTTTCCAGCGCCGGGATAATCCCTTCCGTGCGGCAGAGGAGGTGGAAGGCTTCCAGTGCTTCCGCGTCGGTGATCGCGGTATAGGTGACCCGGCCGCTCTCTTTCAAATAGCTGTGTTCCGGTCCCACGCCGGGATAATCCAGGCCGGCCGACACCGAGTGGGCCAGGTTGATCTGCCCGTCCGCATCCTGTAAGACATAGCTCAACGAGCCGTGGAGCACGCCCGGCCGACCGCGGTTCAGCGTGGCGGCATGCCGGTCGGTATCCAGGCCGGCGCCGGCCGCCTCCACCCCCACCAGCCGCACCGAGGAATCTTCCAGAAAAGGGTGGAAAATGCCCATGGCGTTGCTTCCTCCGCCCACACAGGCCACGACGGCGTCGGGCAGGCGTCCGGTTTGTTCTTTCACCTGACGGCGGGTTTCCAGGCCGATCACCCGCTGAAAATCGCGTACCATCTGCGGATAGGGATGGGGACCGGCCACCGAACCGACCAGGTAGTAGGTGGTTTCCACATTGGTCACCCAGTCGCGCATGGCCTCGTTCATGGCGTCTTTGAGCGTGCGGCTGCCTGTTTTTACCGGGATCACTTCGGCCCCCAGGATGCGCATGCGGTAGACGTTCAGGGCCTGGCGGGCGGTGTCCTCCTCGCCCATGTAGACGACGCATTCCAGGCCGAACAGGGCGGCGGCGGTGGCGGTGGCCACACCGTGTTGACCGGCGCCGGTTTCGGCGATCACCCGCCGTTTTCCCATGCGGCGGGCAAGCAGGATCTGGCCGATAGTGTTGTTGATTTTATGGGCGCCGGTGTGATTGAGATCCTCTCTTTTCAAGTAGATGCGCGCCCCGCCGCAGTGTTCGCTCAACCGGGCGGCGAAATACAGCGGGGAGGGCCGCCCCACATATTGTTTGAGGTAATAATCCACTTCCGCCTGAAATTGCGGATCATGCCGCGCCTTATTATAGGCGGCCGCCAGTTCCTCCAGAGCGGGCATGAGCGTTTCAGGCACGTAACGACCGCCGAACCGGCCGAAATATCCCCTGGCATCGGGCAACATGGCTTTTCCTCCTTAGATCTTAGCATTAAAAGCATTTCCTCATCGCCGAACGGTTTGCAACGATTTCGTCCGGAGCACCATCCGGCCGTCCGGGAAATTTATAAATTCTTCACCTGTCTGATCAGGCGGGCGATTTTATTCCGGTCTTTGCGCCCTTCCGTTTCCACGCCGCTGCTCACGTCCACCGCCCATGGTTTGACCAGGGCGACGGCACGCCCCACATTTTCCGGAGTCAGCCCGCCGGCCAGGATCAGAGGCGCTTTTATCGCGGCGTTCCGGATCAGGTGCCAGTCGAAGGTCTGCCCGGTGCCGCCGGCCCGGCCGGGCACCAGGGTGTCCAGCAACACGGCCGCTACCGGGTAATCCGCCATGTCGGCCGGGATGCCCTCTCCCCCCACCCGAAAGGCCTTGATTACCCGCACCCGTTCCCCCAGAGCGCGGCAATAGTCGGGCGGTTCCCCGCCGTGGAGCTGCACCGCATCCAGGGCGCAGTAATCCACCAGTTTAATTACCTCCAGCAGCGGGGTGTCGACAAACACCCCCACCCGGGTCACAAAAGGGGGCAGGGCGGCACAGATCTGTCGCGCCGGTTCCGCTTCAATGCGCCTGTGACCGGGGGCGAAAACGAAGCCCAGCGCATCGA
>Ga0315298_1010605_pt1 | contig 11066 bp, 10 predicted proteins | sample WHS_1_MG_FD_203077 | JGI IMG/M metagenome (GOLD analysis project Ga0315298, IMG submission 203077) | Extremophilic microbial mat communities from Washburn Hot Springs, YNP, Wyoming, USA - WHS_1_MG | ecosystem: Environmental > Aquatic > Thermal springs > Hot (42-90C) | place: USA: Wyoming...
TTCTAGTTTTATGGAACTATTGGCCGCCGTCAATCCCCATCCGGCCGCGCGCGCTAGACTCGAGTCCCTGCACACACGCTTGGAGGAGTCATGCGTCAGGTCAAGCATCTACTCGAAAGCAAGGGCAGCGGCGTACATGCGATCGCCCCGGAACAAAGCGTGCTGTCCGCGCTGCAGCGCATGGCCGAATTGCGCATCGGCGCGCTGCTGGTGATGCGCGGCACCGAGCTGCTGGGCGTGGTTTCCGAACGTGATTACGCGCGCAAGGTCGCGCTGCAAGGTCGCGCGTCGAGCGACACGCCCGTGCGCGAGATCATGAGCGCGCCGGCATTGACGGTTTCGCCAGAAGAATCGGTCGAAGCCTGCATGCGCCTGTGCACCGACGGCCGCGTGCGCCATCTGCCCGTGGTCGAACGCGGCGCGGTGGTCGGGGTGATTTCCATCGGCGATCTGGTCAAGGCCGTGATCGACGACCAGGCCGTGGAAATCGAACACCTGCAGCGCTATATCGCGGGCTGATCCGGCGCGAGCGCCATACGTGCGCACCGCGTTGCGGGTCCGGGTGTGCGGCACGCCGCCCATCGCAGGCAACCGGGCATACAGTCGTTCATCCAATCGCGCCCTGCGCTAGCCTGCGCGCATGACCTACGACCACATCATCGTCGGCGCCGGCTCGGCGGGCTGCGTGCTGGCCAACCGGCTCAGCGCCGATCCGACGCAACGCGTGCTGCTGATCGAGGCCGGCGTGCGTGACTGGCATCCCTACATCCATATGCCGGCGGGGCTGGCCAAACTGGTCAAGCTCACACGCTACAACTGGAACTACAGCACCGAGCCCGAGGCGCAATTGCAGGGGCGTCGCCTGTGGTGGCCACGCGGCAAGGTGCTGGGCGGCTCCAGCTCGATCAACGCGATGTGCTACGTGCGCGGGCGTCCGCTCGACTACGCGCGCTGGGCCAGGCTCAGCGGCGACCCCGGCTGGGACTGGCCCGCCGTGTTGCCCTATTTCAAGCGCGCCGAGGACAACAGCCGCGGCGCCGATGCCTGGCACGGCGTCGGCGGCCCGCTGGGTATCAGCGATCTGCGCCATGTCAGTCCGCTCAGCGAATGCCTGATCGCGGCCGCGGTCAGCGCGGGCCTGTCGCACAACACCGATTTCAACGGCGCCACGCAGGAAGGCTTCGGGCTGTACCAGGTCACCCAGCACAACGGTGCGCGCTGCTCGGCGGCCAGCGCCTATCTCGATCCTGCGCGCGGGCGGCCGAATCTGCACGTGCTCACCCGCGCGCTGGCCACGCGCGTGCTGCTCAATGGCCCGCGCGCCGTGGGCATCGAAGTGCTGCGCCACGGCCGGCGCTCGCGCATCGAAGGTGGCGCAGTGACACTCTGCGGCGGCGCACTCAACTCGCCGCAACTGCTGCTGCTGTCCGGCATCGGCCCGGCTGCCGCGCTGCGCGCGCACGGCATCGCCGTGCTGCAGGACCTGCCCGGCGTCGGCACCAACCTGCAGGATCATCTGGACATCTGCACCCTGGTGGAATGCAGCAGTCGCGACAGCTACGACCGCGTCAACGACCTGGCCGTGGCGCTGCGCTTCCTGTTCACCCGGCGCGGCATCGGCACCTCCAACCTCGCCGAGGCCGGCGGCTTCGCGCGCAGCCGCTACGCCACCAGCACCGAATGCGATCTGCAATTCCATTTCGTGCCGGCGCTGCTTGACAACCACGGTCGCACGCGGCTGCGCGGACGCGGCTACACCCTGCATGCATGCGCTCTGCACCCGCGCAGCCGCGGCTGGCTGGCGCTGGCCTCCGCCAATCCATCCGCACCCATCCGCATCCACGCCAATTACCTGTCGGACAGCGAGGGCCATGATCTGCGCATGCTGCTGGAAGGCGTGCGCATGGCACGCGAGATTTTCGCGCAGACACCATTTGCCGCCGTTCGCGGCCGCGAGATTTACCCCGGCGCGGATGCGCGGGACAGCGCCGCGCTGACCGAATTCATCCGGCGCAAGGCCGAAACGATCTACCACCCGGTCGGTACCTGTCGCATGGGCCAGGACGACGCAGCCGTGGTCGATGCGGCGCTGCGCGTGCGCGGCATCGAAGCGCTGCGCGTGGTCGATGCCTCGGTGATACCCGAACTGCCCAGCGGCAACACCAACGCACCGACCCTCATGCTCGCCGAGCGCGCCGCCGATCTGCTGCGGGGACGTCCGCCACGGTTCTAGGCGCGCGGCGTATCGCCCAACACCAGCGGCAGCGGACAATGCAGTGCCGCGCACACGACCCGTAGCAATTCGGCCTCGGCCACGCGCACCTGGCCATCCTCGCGCAGCGCACGGGTGAGCGCGCGCACCAGCAGTTCCTTGCCAGCTGGCGCGAGCCGGTCGAGCTGCGCCAGCGCGGTATCGAGCTGCGCCTGCCAGTCGCCCGGCGGCGCATAACGCGCGTCAAGATCCGGCAGCATTTCCCGCACACCCATCTGGAACGCTTTTGCGGCGCTGTCGGCATCGTCGTGGCCGAATTCGGCCAGCAGAGCCAGCACCAGCAACGCCTGATCCTTGCAATCGATCAGCTTGCTACTGCCGGCGACGAAGCCACGCGCCGGGTCCAACGCATCCAGCGCCTGCACGCGCACCAGGGTGGCCAGGCAGTATTCGTCCAGCGCCACCTCGCCATCGGCATGCGCCATCCGACTCAGTGTCGCCACCAGATTCTCGATCACGGCACGCGGCTGGCGACGCAACGCCGGGAACGCCATGGCCGCCAGCGGCAGGCGAGCCAGAGGATGCAGCTGTGCCACGCTCGGTGCCAATGCGCCGACTTGTTCGGCCACCGGCGCGGCGAAGGCCTGCGCGATCAGTTGCGCATGTTGCGCGCGTGCCACGCCTTCCATCGCCAGCGCCAGGGCCAGCACCAGGGCCAGCGCCTGCTGCGGTGAATGCGCCGCAGCGGTCAACTCTGCAGGCACGTCGTTGCGCACCTGCGCGGCGGCGGCAAAGTCCGCGTGGTCGGCCTGACCCACCTGCGCGGCCACTGCGGCGGCGGCGATAGGGCTGCGCGCGTCAACGTGCGGCAATGCCTGCACACCGCTGGACATCACCGCCGCACCCGCGACCGTCGCCATCAGGATTTCGCGCGGCATCAAGCCGGTGGCGCTGGCGCGTGGATCGTCACCGTGCGGGCTGCGCACCAGGTTTTGCCAGCGTTTGGCGATCTGCTCGAACTCGGCCACGTCGAAACCCGGTTCCAGCGCGCGGATGCGCTGCTCCAGCGGCGGATGCGTGGCGAACAGCGCGCTCCAGTTGTGGCCTTCACCGAACAGCATGTGCGAGACCTCCTCGCCATGCACCTGGGTGAGCTGTGAGCCGGCTTCCAGCGCGCCAATTTTTTTCAGCGCGCCGGCTATGCCCGTGGTCTGGCGCGTGAACTGCACCGCCGAGGCATCGGCCAGTGTCTCACGCGAACGTGCCACCGAAGCCTTGATCAGGCGCGCGAAAAACACGCCGATGCCGCCGATCACCAGCAGTCCCAGCCCGATCGCCCACAGCGCGTTGCCGTTGTCGCGGCGACCGCGGCCGCCGCCAATGGAGCCGCCCGTCCAGAACGCGGCGTTGAGCAACTGGCGTCCGATCACGCTGAGCACGACGATACCGAACACCACGCCCATCAGGCGGATGTTGAGGCGCATGTCGCCGTTGAGCACGTGACTATATTCGTGCGCGATCACGCCTTGCAGCTCATCGCGATTGAGCGTTTCCAGACAACCCTGGGTGACGCAGATCGCGGCATCGCTCGGGCCGTAGCCGGCGGCGAAGGCGTTGATGCCGGGCTCCTGTTCGAGCACGTAGATCTCCGGCACTGGCACGCCCGCGGCGATGGCGACTTCCTCGATCACGTTGCGCAATCGCCGCCACGCCGGATTGTTGGTATCCGGCGGCACCGGTGTGGCGTGCAACCCGCGCGCCACCGCGCCGCCGCCACTGCGCAAGGATGCGCTGCGGTACATCGACGCCAGCGTGATCACGACGATCACGGCGATGCTGACCAGCAGCAGCGTCGGCAGTGGCACTTGCACGCTGCCATCCGGCTTGCTGGATGCCAGGCCGAACACCACGAAAATCAGCGCGTCGACCGCCGCAACGATGGCCAGTACCGCCAGCGTGAACAACACCACCATGCGCCGCGAGTGGCGCCGCGCATCAGCCTGATGGGCAAAGAAATCCACGGCGCGCGCTTAGTTCAGGTGAACGAAACCTTGGGCGCCTCGCGCTTGGCCGGATCGTCCATGGCCAGCGGTTCGGCCGCGGCAAAACCGAAGCTGTTGGCAATGATGCTGGACGGAAACATCTGGCAGCGATTGTTGTAGCCCATCACCGAATCGTTGTAAGCCTGCCGCGCGAAGGCCACGCGGTTTTCGGTGGAGCTGAGTTCCTCGGAAAGCTGCATCATGTTCTGGTTGGCCTTCAGGTCCGGGTAAGCCTCGGCCACCGCGAACAGGCGCCCGAGCGACTGCGTCAGCTGCGTTTCGGCGCCACCCAGTTGTTGCATCGCCTGCGGGTTCCCGGGCGCGGCCTTGGCCGCAGACAAACCATTCACCGCCGCGGTGCGCGCCTCGGTCACCGCCTCCAGCGTGCCGCGCTCGTGGGCGATGTAACCCTTGGCGGTTTCCACCAGATTGGGGACCAGATCGTGACGGCGCGTGAGTTGTACATCGATCTGCGCGAAGCTGTTCTTGTAGCCGTTGCGTGCGGTCACCAAGGCGTTGTAGAGCCCGACGACATACAGGACAATCGCGGCAACGACGATCAGCACAATGATCGTGAACATCGGTCAGTCCTCCTTGTGGCGGCGCGGAGCGCTGCGCAGGGCTTGATGAGCATAGCAGTTCATGTCGAAGTTGCATTGGCGCCGCGTGCCTCAGGCACTGGCCGCGATGGTACTCATCGTCCTGTCGATTGCCGCGCAGGCGGCGCGCCCCGACGCCGCGATTGCGGTCGGTGGAACGCTGCCCAAGGGCCGCGTCGCGGCCAGCATCAAGGCCTATAACGGCTGGCTCGATCAGGTCATGGCACGCAACGACGCCGCCGGCATCGCCACCGCGGTCATCGTCGATGACAAGGTGCGCTGGCAGCGCACCCTGGGCTATGCCGACGCCGCCACCGGCGCCAAGGTCACGCCGTACACGGTGTTCCGCATCGCGTCGCTGTCCAAGGCATTCGCCAGCGCGCTGACCGGGCTGCTGGTGCAGGACGGGACCTTCGGCTGGAACACGCGCATCGAGCAGGCACTGCCGTTCTTCATGCTCAAAAACGCCGAGTACGCGCGCCAGGCCACCATCGCCGACATCCTCAGCCAGCGTCTGGGCCTGCCGCACAACGCCTACGACAACATCATGGAGAACAACGGCCGCTATCCCGAGCTGGTACGCAAGCTCGATGAAGTCGAACCGATCTGCCCTCCGGGCGATTGCTACAGCTATCAGAATGTGGCCTTCAGCTTGATTGGCGATGTGGTCTACGCCGAGACCGGCGACTTCTACTACCACCAGGTCGAGAAGCGCCTGTTCCTGCCGCTGGGCATGCACACCGCGACCTATGGCCGCGATGCGCTGGAGGCGAGCAAGAGCTGGGCGCGGCCGCACTGGCTGGATCACGGGCGCTGGACACCGTTCCAGCCGCGCGAGGCCTACTACCGCCTGGCACCCGCCGCGGGCGTCAATGCCAGTCTCGATGATCTGGAGAAATGGCTGATCGCGCAAATGGGCGGCGACCCCGAGGTGCTTTCGCCCGCGCTACTGCACGTGCTGCATACGCCGCTGGTGGAAACACCGAGCGAACGCTGGGCCACGCCATGGCGCCGCGCGCGCCTGCGCAACGCGCAATACGCGCTGGCCTGGCGCGTGTATGACTACGCCGGGCACCGGCTGATCTTCCACGCCGGCGCCGTGCAGGGCTATCGCGCGATGATCGGCTTCTTTCCCGACCTGCACGTCGGCATCGTGATCCTGTGGAACTGCGACGACGCCGTGCCGGCGCAACTGATGCCGATGTTCTTCGACAAACTGCTGGGCCTGCCCTACGTCGACTGGGCCGGGCTGGATCGCCCGCGCGAACGGGCGCATCCTGTGCACAGACGTCGCCACCCACGCTAGGCTCCATGCTGCTTACCGAGCGCCTCGTTCTGCTGCTGCTGGATCCGCGCCACGGCTCGGTACGGACGCAAGGGATTCTGACCGCACAAACGTTGTTCGCCGCCGCGTTGCTGGCCGACCTGACATTGGCCGGACGTCTGCAAACCGACGGTACACACTGGTATCAAGACAGCGCACTGCCACTGGCGCATCCGCTGTTGGCTGACTTGCAACACGCCTTGGGCATGAACGCGTTGCCGCCGCAACACGCGCTGCGGCTGGCACGGCGCAAGTTGCCGCAACTGCGCGTCCGTCTGCTCGATGGGCTGGCCCGGCGCGACCTGCTGCACCGCGTGCCACGCATCAAATGGCTGCCACGCGCCGGCCACCGCTACCCGTTGCGCTCGCAACAGGCGCGTGATGAAAGCGCCGCCGATCTGCTGCGCGCTGCCAGCGCGGGTCAATCCCCGGCAGACTACGCGCTGCTGTTGCTGGCCGATACCGCGGGCTTGCTGAAGAGTCTGCCGCCGGCTGCGCATGGCGGCGCGTATGCCGCGCTCGGCGTACTCGACAGCAACGCCGATCTGCCACCGCAAATGCGCGTGCTTGCGCTTTTGCGGCGCGTTCTACTCGACCAATAGCCATGCACCTGCGCGGTCGGCCCGCAAGTCGACGCCCGCGTCGGCCCATGATCAGCCGTTGCCGGACAGCTTGAATTCGATACGGCGTTTGACCACGACCGCGGTCGGCGTGCCGTTGATCAATGCCGGCTTGAAGCGCCAGCGCGACACGGCATCGATCGCGGCGCGATCGAAAACCCGACGCGGCTCGGCGTCGGTGACGTGAACATCGCTCACGGAACCATCCGGATTGACGGTGAACGCGACATCCACCCAGCCCTGCTCGCCATTGCGCGCGGCTTCCAGCGGATACTTGGCCGGCACCATGCGCACCACCTGAGCATCGCGATTCTCGGCTGACGCTGCCGCCTTGGGGACAGTCGCTGTGTGCGCGGCTACTTGCTGTGCTTGCTGTGCTTGCTGTACTTGCTGTACTTGCTGCTCCCGCTGCTTTTGCAGCGCAGCGGCGGCCTGTTCCTGCTGCTGCTTGAGCGCTGCGGCGGCAGCGGCGATCTGTTCCTGCTGCTGTCTATGCAACGCCGAGGCGCTTGCGGCTTGCGCCAGCGCGGCAGCCTTCTGCGCCTGTTGCTGCTGGGCCGCCACCTTGCGTGCGGCATCCAGTTTCGAGCGCAGGATGGTCAGCGTGTAATTGGTCGGGTCGGCCTTGGCCAGCAGATCGATTTCACGCTGTGCCTCGGGGAAATTTCCCTGGTTGATGGTCTGATCAACGGTTTGTGCGCCATACGGGAACGTTTCTCGCAGCGCATCCTGCGCGGCGCGGTTGTTGGGGCTCTTGTGCAGCACCGCCAGGTAATACTCGAATGCGTTGTCGCCGGCCGGTGCAACCAGGCGATCTTCCTTCAGGGCTTTCTGCGCCTGGTCCATGAGTTGATCGACACTCATCGCGGCCAGCCGATCGGCGGTATTGGGGGCGGCGCTGGCTGGCCTGGCGCCGGTTGATGCGGCTTTGGCCGGAGCAACAGGCGCTTTCGCGGGCTGCGGCGCGGATTGATTGGAACCGGAGCATGCGGTCAGCGCCGCACTCAACAACACGACCGCCGCCGCCGCCCCGAGGCGGGCGTTGGCACGGGCACGAGGAATTACGGACTCAATAGCCATGGGCAAGCCTCAAGTGGATGGGCGCGCCCCGGCCAGCTTCCCCCTATGCGGTTTGGAACGCCGCAAGCGCAGGCGTCACGTTAGCCCGATCACACGCGGCGAGCAATGCGAAAATGCCGCCGACACAAAATGAAACGCCCCGCGATGCGGGGCGTGGCCTCGAATCCGAGGCCCCTCTCCGCGCTGGGCAGTCGCGGAGAGGGTGAAAAGTTACCAGCTTGCGAAACGACACTCGTCTCAGAGGGCGAGCGCTGCGACCTTCATGGGAGCAGCTTTCTTTACAGCCTTCCTGGCGGGCTTTTTCGCGGCAGGCTTTTTCGCCGCGGCTTTCTTGGCAGCCGGCTTCTTGGCGGCAGCCTTCTTCTTGGCAGCCGGCTTCTTGGCGGCAGCTTTCTTCTTGGCGGCCGGCTTCTTGGCGGCAGCCTTCTTCACGGACTTCTTGGCGGCCGTCTTGCGGGCCGTCGCGACCTTGGCCTTGGCGACCTTCTTGGTCGTGGCCTTCTTGGCAGTGGACTTTTTCGCCGCAGGTTTCTTGGCGGCGGGTTTCTTCGCAGCAGTTTTTTTCTTGATAGCCATAATTCGTCTCAGCTCCTCGTCAGTTGGCAGTGGTTGCCCAGTAAAAGCATGCAGGAACGCCTCGCACAGAAGATCACTAATAGTGGCGTGCCTGAGATTGCAGATCTGGCGACGCGTGCGTTCATCGGAGAGCACCTTGAGCACATGCAGCGGAACCGACACGGTGATCTTGCGTACCGCTTCGGCTTTTGCGCCGTGCTCGATATACGGCTTGATGAATTTTGACGTCGCCATTCTTTGTTCACTGATCTTCCGGCGCAGAAACTATTGCGTCACTTTTCCACTGTCAATCGATTTCGCTGCATTCACTGCACAACGCACGCGGCGGAGCGGTGCGCCATCAAGCCCATGCGACAATGAATAATTGACTGTAATGGACGTATGGACATCTAGACATCCATAATTTTTTTATTCAATATTGCGCTGCAAGCCTTGCTGTTGCTCGCATCGCGCCGCCGCGCATGCGCACATCGCGGCAGCGCGCGCATTCGTCGCGGCACACGTCGCGCAGCGCAAATGGCGCTGAATGCCAGCGAACTTCGCAGCAAAAAAAATTTGTCGGGGAAGCGCGTGGTCGCGGGATTTTTTGCCCGCGCACGCGCCGATTTCAGCGCAACGCCCGACCCAGCGCCTCGGCATAGCGATCGAGATCAGCCTCGGTCTTGGTCTCTGTAGCGCACACCAGCAGCGCATTACCCAGCTCTGGAAAGTCCTCGTCGAGCGCGACTCCGGCAAGAATTCGCGCATCGGCGAGGCGCTCGATCACCGTGCCGGCCGACACCGGCAACGCAAGCGTGAATTCGTGAAATCCCGCGCGCTCGAACGGCACGTGCACGCCCGGCAGCGCTGCCAGCCGCTCGCGCAGCGCGCGTGCGTTGCGCATGCAATGCGCCGCCACGCGGCGCAGCCCTTCGGGACCGAGCAGCGCCATGTGGATGGTCGCGGCGGTCACCAGCAAACCCTGATTGGTGCAGATGTTGGAGGTGGCCTTGGCGCGGCGGATGTGCTGCTCGCGCGCCTGCAGGGTGAGGGTGAAACCTGCGCGACCATCGAGGTCGGTGGTGCGCCCGACGACGCGCCCCGGCATCTGCCGCACGAATTCCTGCTTGCAGGCGAGTATGCCGAAATACGGCCCGCCCGAGCTCAGCGGAACACCCATCGGCTGGCCTTCGCCAATCACGATGTCGGCACCCTTGGCACCCCACTGTCCGGGCGCCTTGAGTACCGCCAACGCCAGCGGATTGATCACGCCGATCACCAGCGCGCCCTGCGCATGCGCCCAGTCGGTCAATGCATCCACTTCCTCCAGCACACCGAAGTAATTGACCTGCGGCACCACCAGCGCGGTGAATGCGCCGAAATCCTGCCGCGCCAGCCAGTCGGCCGCGATGCCGCCGGCGGTGGCACCGGCGTGGCAGAAATCGAACTCGACCACCTCGATGTGCTGCAAATCGACGATGGTGCGCAGCGTCTTGCGATACGCCGGATGCACGCTGCGCGGAACCAGTACACGCCGTGCGCCCTTTTTCATGCAGCGCTCGGCCATCAATACCGCCTCGGCCAGCGCGGTGGCGCCGTCATACAGCGAGGCATTGCTGACATCCATGCCGGTCAGCCGCGTCATCATGGTCTGGTATTCGTAGATCAGCTGCAGCGTGCCCTGGCTGGCTTCGGCCTGATACGGCGTGTAGGCCGAATAAAACTCGCCACGGGTGACGATCTGCCATACCGCCGCCGGAATGTGGTGCTCATAGGCACCGGCACCGGCAAAGTTGAGCACGCCAGCATCCTGCGCGGCGTAGCCGCGCATGAGCCGCGCCACATCCATCTCGGGCAAGCCCGCAGGCACGTGCTGCAGCGTCTGCGCCTTCAGCGCAGCGGGAATCTCGTCGAACAAATCCTCGATCTGGTCAACGCCGATCGCCGCAAGCATGGCGCGAACATCGGATTCGGAGTGCGGAATGAAAGGCATGGCGGTTTCCGTAAACGCAAAGCGCCCGGCCGGAGCCGGGCGCGAAAATCAATCGTCCCCACTCAGTGCGCGTCTTCTTCGTCGAGCAGCTCGGCGTAGGCATCGGGGTCGAGCAGCGCTTCCATGTCCTCGGGGTTGCTCGGCTTGACCGCGAAGATCCAGCCCTCGCCGTAGGCGTCCTCGTTGATCGTCTCGGGTTTGTCGCTGAGCGCTTCGTTGACTTCGACCACGGTGCCGGAGACCGGGGTGTAAACATCCGAGGCCGCCTTGACTGACTCGACCACGGCGCAGGCGTTGCCGACCGTCACCGCGTCACCGACGCCAGGCAGCTCGACGTAGACCAGATCACCCAGTTGGCTTTGCGCGTGCTCGGAAATGCCGACGCGCACGAGGCCGTCGTCTTCGAGGCGCGCCCACTCGTGGGACTTGAGAAACTTGAGGTCGCCGGGGATCTCGCTCATGGGAAAAGTTCCGGTTGGAGGATTGGAAGCGTGGACAATTCTAGCAAGCAGACAGCGGCACGAACGTCAAATGCCGGCGCAGGCCTGCCCATTGCGCACGAAAGGGTACCTGACCACGCGCGCGGCCACCTGACGGCCGCGGATATCGACACTGACCGCGCCCGGATCGCCGGCCGGAAT
>Ga0315298_1010606_pt1 | contig 11066 bp, 11 predicted proteins | sample WHS_1_MG_FD_203077 | JGI IMG/M metagenome (GOLD analysis project Ga0315298, IMG submission 203077) | Extremophilic microbial mat communities from Washburn Hot Springs, YNP, Wyoming, USA - WHS_1_MG | ecosystem: Environmental > Aquatic > Thermal springs > Hot (42-90C) | place: USA: Wyoming...
GCAATATCCGTAATGAATGGCGAACCGCCGGATGCGGACCCGCACGTCCGGTGGTGTGAGAGGAGGGCGGGGAGACCCGTCCTCCTACTCGATTACCCCGGGCTCTCCCTGGTATCGTTCAGGCACGACAATTGCTTTCTGTATTGTCAACGTTCGAAGCGAGCCGCTACGCTGCCGGTTAAGCCGGTTTGTCGCCTCCAGTGGGTGCAACAAGGCGTCAACTGGCGTTATACTGGAACGTGAAGCGGCTTTCGTGTAGCTGGTTGACTGGGGGATAATGACTATGTTCGAGCGGCTGACTGTTGAGCAGGTGAAAGCAATTGTGAAAGGGAACAAGAACCTCAACGACAAGGATCTGAGCAGAATGGACCTGCACGGGCTGGATATGTCTCAGGTTCAGCTAAGCGAGACGAACCTCAGCGAGGCCAACCTTGTTAAGGCTGACCTTGGTCACGCCCGGCTTACTGGGGCCAACCTCGGCAGCGCCAACCTGAGTAGAGCCAATCTGTCCAGAGCCGATCTGAGCCCTGACTACCAATACCACAGGACCGACGATTGTGAAACGACCCAGGAGTTTCCCTCTAATCTAGCGGAGGCAAACTTGAGCAAAGCCACCCTGTCCAAGGCCGACCTCGGCCGAGCTATCTTAAGCAGCTCGAATCTCAGCAAGGCCAACTTGACTGAGGCTGACCTTAACGGTGCCAACCTGGGTGAAGCCAACGTCGTCGAGGCGAATCTCAGAGGAGCCTCTTTGATGAAGGCCAACTTGGATGGCGCAAATCTCAGCGGGGCCAACCTCAGCGAGGCCAATCTGAGCGAGGCCTCGTTGCGAGGAGCCAACCTGAACTATACTTGTCTTGCCAAGGCCAACCTCTCTAAATCCGAACTAGGCGGCGCAAACCTTGGGATGGCTGACCTGCGGGCAGCCAATTTGAGCGGTGTCAACTTGAGAGGGGATAACTTGGTCGAGGCCGACCTGAGTGGAGCGGACCTTAGAGGCGCAGACTTGCGGGGGGCGAATCTTAGCCGCGCCAATCTGAGGGGTGCTATCCTAAGCCACGCCCATCTAACCGAGGCCAGCCTAGTGGACGCTGATTTGAGTGGGGCAAACTTGAGCGAGGCCGTGATGGTCGCCGCTAATCTGGCGAGGGCAGACGTGAGCGATGCCAACCTGGCAATGGCCAACTTGAGCGACGCCAACCTGAATCGAGCTAAGCTCCGGGGAACTACCCTTGCCGAAGCTAACCTCGACGGGGCCGACTTCCGCAATGCCGTGGTCGAAGACGTGCGGGACCTGGATCGCGCCAAGAACGTCGAGAAGAGCGTGGGCCTCGTGTTGCCGAGCCAAGGGGCGAGTCACGATTGACACCTCGTCCCTTCGCCACTTATAATCCCCTGTGCAGGAAAGCTGGCAGCCAAGTGTGTGATGTTAATCCGCGGCGGGGAGGTCGGCAATGGGCGGAGATGCTAATATCGGCAATTTCATCGACGATTCTGTCGCGCTGCGTGTGGAGAAACTTCGCCAGGAGATCGAGCGCCACGCGTACAGGTACTACGTGCTAGACGATCCAGAGGTGTCGGACGAAGAGTACGACCGCTTGATGGTTGACCTGCGCGCACTGGAGGAGAAGTATCCGGAACTAGTTACGCCCGACTCGCCGACCCAGAGGGTGGGAGGAAAGGCCCTCGACAAGTTCGAGAAGATCGTTCATCAGGTGCCCATGCTCAGCCTCGATAACGCTTTCAGCCCAGAAGAAATCTGGGCCTGGTACGGCCGGATTCGAAGAATCGTTCCGGAGTCCATCGCCCTTCGATACGTAGTTGAGCCAAAGATCGATGGTCTGGCTATCACCTTGATCTATCAGGATGGGAAACTGGTCCGCGCCGCCACGCGAGGCGATGGCTACGTGGGCGAGGATGTCACAACCAATGTACGTACGATTCCTGCCGTGCCGCTGCGGCTTCCCGCTGATCTGGCTCCATCTTTCATTGAGGTTCGTGGAGAAGTCTTTATTCCTGTGGACAAGTTTCGCCAGCTCAATGAGGAGCAGGCCTCTCGTGGGGAGAAGCAGTTTGCCAACCCGAGGAACGCAGCGGCAGGGTCGGTGCGCCAGCTAGACCCGCGCGTTACCGCCGGGCGGAAGCTCACTTTCCACGCGTATTCGATCGCGCAGTCGCGAGGAATCTCCGTTGGCTCGCAGTGGGAGGCGCTCGATCTTCTCAAGCGCCTGAGGTTTCCCACTAATCCCGAGAACCGGCTTTTCGAGAGGCTGGAGGATGTGGTGGACTATGCTCAGAGTTGGATGGCGAGAAAAGAACAGCTGCCATATCAGGCCGACGGCGTGGTCATAAAAGTGGATTCCTTCGCGGTGCAAGAGGAACTTGGCACAGTGGGCAAGGCGCCGCGATGGGCCATCGCCTTCAAAACCTCTTTGCAAGAGGCGCAAACTAGGTTGATCGAGATCGCGGTCAGCGTGGGGCGGCTAGGAACGCTAACTCCCTACGCCGTTCTGGAGCCGGTGCGCGTCGGCGGAGTGACTATTTCTCAGGCTACTCTACATAACCAGGGCTATATCAAGGATAGAGACATACGGGCTGGAGATGTCGTAGTGGTCAGGCGGGCAGGCGACGTGATTCCGCAGGTCGTGTGCTCGCTGCCGGAGCTTCGCGTCGGAAGCGAGCCAGAATTTTCGATGCCGAGCACCTGCCCGATATGTCGAAGCCCAGTTTACCACGACGAAGAAGACGCGGCGTACTATTGCGTTAACGCCGCCTGCCGAGCACAAGTTGTCAAGCGTGTGGAACATTTTGCTAGCCGCGAGGCGATGGATATCCCGGGGTTAGGCGAGAAGGTGGCCGAGGTTCTCGTTTCGAAAGGATTGATAGAGGACGTTGGCGATCTTTACCGTCTCCAAGTGGGAAGCCTGGCCGAGCTGGACAGATTTGGCCCGAAGAGTGCATCCAACCTCGTGAACGCTATAGCCAGATCCAAAGGGCGGCCGCTGGACCGAATTATCTACGCTCTGGGCATCCGGCACGTGGGGGCGATGGTGGCTGGGATGCTTGCGCAGCGCTATCCCTCTATCGAGGAGCTTTCAAAGGCGCGCGTACCCGATATATTGGCTATTCACGGCCTGGGGGAATCCATAGCGACCAGCGTTGTGGAGTTCTTCCAATTGGAACGCAACAGGATGGTGTTGCGCAAGCTGGAGGAGGCGGGAGTGTTCGCGTCGCGGGCAGCGAATAAGCCAGAGGGCGGCAGCTTGAAAGGGCTCAAGTTCGTCATTACCGGTACTCTTCCTTCGATGTCGCGACACGAAGCCTTCGAGTTGATCCGCCAGAACGGGGGCGAGGTTCGCGAGAGCGTGACTCGGGAAACGAGCTACGTTGTAGTGGGGGAGAACCCTGGTTCAAAGGTGGCAAGGGCGCGCCAACTGGGACTCCCGTTGATTGGCGAAGCCGACCTTCTGTCGATGGTAGGTGGAGAGCAGCAGAAAAAAGAGGGCGCAGCAACGCCGCGCCCTCGTGAGTCGGTCTAGGCTTAGACTTTTTCCTTCCGATGCTCGCTGATCTCTAGCTCCAACCTGTTGATCAGGTCATCTATCTGGCTCAGGTCCTGTTTTCCTGGCCCGAGTTCCACGCCAGAGCGTACGGCCACGCTAGTGCGTGCTTCCGCTTTTGCAGCGCTCTGTGCTATCTCGCTCTCCGCTATCGTGCTCTCCTTCTTTGGTGTAAGCTTCTTTGCGGCCATCGACACCAGCACCAGAGGGACCGCCAGTGGCAGGAATAGCACGAACAGCAGCCCAAAGAGAGGACCCAGCACCAGCATCGCCGCTGTGGGTACTCTGACGTACTTGACGTCGGACTTCCCCGGCAGGATGCCTTCCTCCTCGGAGATAGTCACGAACTCGCCTTGTTTCAAGTTCAAATATGTGCCGCCTTTGACCACCGTATTTGCCTTGTAGAGCGTCACCATCGTCGCTCACCTCCTCAACCGTGCGAGTTTTAGTGTGGCGAGGCTTTTCGTGGTGTGCTGTATACCTGCAAGTCCTCGCCCAGGACAGAGAAAGACTGATCTATCGACAACTGGTGTGGAGCCTTTCGCCCGTCCACCGTCTGCGCCTTTGCCTTGATTCCTTCACTGGCCTTCTTCAACCTTCCGAGGATATGATACCTATGCCGCCCAAGTCGTGGAATAAGTAACATGCCCTAATTCGGGTAAATAAACCTACCTGTTGCTTATGGAGAATACGTACGGTCGTTTGGAGGGAAATGTATTACCGGCTTCTGGACGTGATCTTCCGGACGTGCATCATGCGTTGGATCGCGGTCAGGTTGGTTAGAATCGCCAGAATCCAGAGGGCTGGGACAATCTGGTCGAAGATAAGCCCCAGGCCAAGCAGAATAATCCTCTCTGGACGCGGCAGCAACCCAACCTCGCACTTAAGGCCGAGGCCCTCGGCTCGAGCTCGGGTGTAACTCACCATCAACGATCCGACGAGAACTGCGTAGACGAGAAGAGTACCTTGCACGTTGCGTCGCAGCGTAAACAACACTAGAAGTCCGAAAAAGACGATTGCCTCCGAGTAGCGGTCGAGGGTCGAATCGAGAAACGCTCCGAATTTGCTCGACCTTCCCGTCACGCGGGCCAGAGCGCCATCGAGCATATCCAGCGCACCGAAAAGCATGACGAGAAAGCCACCTGTCACCTGGTTTCCCGTAGCGACTACGGCGGCGGCCACGCCGTTTAGCAGAAGTGCTAGAACCGACAGCGCATTTGGAGTCAGCCCCGTCCTAGCGATGCCGCGGGCGATCACTTCTGCGAAACCGCGCGCGGTAGCTTTCATCGTGTTAGTGATCATGTGTCTCCCTGCAGTGGAAGTAATCCAAGATAGAAACTTCTGTGGCCTATTGCCGACTGCGCCTCTCGATCATCGCTGAACGTGAAGTCGTACTCGCGTCCAACCTCCCGGTAGTAACTTAAGAGTTTGGCGGCTATTGTAGGCCAGGAATAACCCATTGACTTGAGCTTCCCCTTCTCCCCCATTTCGTGGCGAAGCTGGCTGTTCTTGAGGAGGCGCGTGAGAGCCTCGGCCAGTGACTGGGGATCCTTGGGTGTCACCAGCAAGCCTTCCTCCCCGTGTCGCACCAGGTCTCGGTATCCGGGAATGTCAGAGGCCACAATCGGCTTGCCCATAGCCATTGCCTCGAGCAGGATTATGCCAAAACTCTCGCCGCCAGTGGAGGGAGCGCAGAATACGTCGCTGGTCCGGTAGTACCTGACTAGATCTTCCGATGACAGGAAACCGGTGAAGATTATATCGGAGATTCCAAGGCTACAGGCGATCGATTCATAACGCTGCTGATGCTTCTCGCTAAATGCCCCGGCGACCACCAGCCTGGCTTCCGGCACTTGCGCCTTTACGAGAGGGAACGCTTCCAGCAAGTATCTGAGCCCTTTTCTCTTGTCCAGTCTGCCAACGAAGAGGACGTTGAGGTGTCCATCCAGCAACTCTCGAATGGGTTCGACGCGCGGATTGAAGCGCTCGAGGTCAATGCCGTTGGGGATAATGGTGTATTCTGCTTTGTAATACTTGCTGATAAAATCGCGGGCGGCCTCAGACACAGCTATGCGTCCGTGAAGTTTGTTGAAGAACCTCTTAAGTATGGGCTTGGCGTAGAAATAGGCCAGACTTCGGGTCTGGAAAGCGTGAAACGTGCCGATGTTGAGCGCGTGGGAGTGGCGCAGCACGGTCACTGGAAGCGCCGGAAGCAAAGGCTCGTGCAGGTGAACGACATCGAATCCCTCCCGCCAGAGTATTCGCTTGACCTTTCCAGACAGGCGTAACGAAAGGGTGATGCGGGCTACCGACCCGTTGTTCGGTATTCTTACCACGCTACCGACTTTGTACACGTTTCCCAGCTCGATTTCTGCGTGGTCCGTTGACGAGGGCGCGATCACCTTTACATAGTGCCCTGCGCGGCGGAACTCCTCATCGAGATGGCGCACGTGCTCTGAAACCCCGCCTGGATAGGGATAGTCGTAGGCTGAAACGAGTGCGATTCTCATTGCTGGAAGTCCTGGCCGAGTATTGAACCGATGGCTCGGCAAATCTTCTGGCTCGGATGTATTATCAGGCTCTTGAGTTGCTGGCCAGCCATACCCTGCAGATGGTCGTTGGCGGTCCAGAACTCCCCGATGGCCGCGGTGGTTCTCTCGATCAGGGCGCATTTCAAATGCTCTGCGGTCTTGCCTTCGAACAGAGTGTACGCGGTTCCAATCAACTGCAGTTGATGCGCGTCACTGCCACCGACTTCCGGTAGCCGGAGAACGCTCGCGTTCAACTCTCGCGCTCTTCGATGAGCTACTCTACCCGCGACGCTTGGGTTGAACAATTCGATACCGTCAAGGTATATCTCCGGAGACGCGCTCTTCATGACTCGGAGAAGAATCCCCTGGCCGACGCTCAACGTGAGCCAGCTCATCGGGTGAGGGACTATGGCCAGCCCGTTCTGATCGTGGATGGCGGCAATTGTCTTTTCTAGTGACTGCAGCATACGGATGGGTTTCTCTATGAAAAGGGCGAGAAGATGGCCGTCCAGGGTAGTTATCTCGCTTCCGACAATCACTTCGAACCGATAGCCGCGCGCCGCTGCGAGTTCACGTGCTTCAAGTGAGCCACGCACCTCGTCGTGATCGGTTATAGCGATAACATCGAGTTTCCCCTGCTCCTGCACGTATTCGAGGATATCGCTGACCCTGGCCATTCCATCGCCTGTCGCGCTATGAATGTGCAAGTCTGCTTTGCCTAGCCTCTGTTCGGCTGCTGTAGATATCGTATCCGTGAACTTGCCTCCTGAGTAAGTTCGTGATCGGACGTCATTTTGTCAGTCACGTCTTCTCTTCTTGCATATTCCATACCGGCTCGAAGACCACCCACTGCTCTGGATGTTCGCTTATGAAAGACTCCAGCGCGTCGGTTATGCGTTGAGTGTTTGCGGTAATATCATCCTTCAAATTACCGGAAGATTGCAAGACAATTGGGGGTCGTATTTCAATTCCGTAGCGCCCCCGGTCGTACCTGAGGCTTCTGGCGGGCAGTACTGGAGCGCCCGTCCTCAACGCTAGAACTGCCGGAGCGTCCGGCAGAGTGGTCTCTTTCCCGAAGAAGTTTACCTTCGCTCCACTCTTCAACACATCGCGGTCCGCCGCGATGGCGATGAGCTCGTTGTTGTCAAGGGCTCGCCGGATGGCTTTCACTGCTTCTATCCCCACGGGCACCAGATTGATTCCCTTGTGTGACCGCGCTCGAGTGACGAGATCAAACAATTTCTCGGGTTGCACCCGTTCCACTGGAATCGTCACTCGATAGCTATAGGCGACAGCTACCTGTGCCACTATATCCAGGTTGCCGAGGTGCCCGGTCACGAGAATTACTCCTTTGCCCTGCCGCAAGGCACGGTCTAGATGTTCCTCTCCTTGTACTGTGACGATGGCGTGTATATCTTCGAGCGTCAGCTTGCGCAGCCTGAACAAGTCGTAGTAGTTCCTCGCCTGAGTAATGAAGACTTGTCTAGCTGTGGCGCGTATCTTGGCCGCGTCGGCCTTTTCTCCAAGAACCTGGCGAATATTGCTCTCGACGTTTTGCCGAACTCGCGGCTGTATCACGTACAGTATGTTCGCGGCCATCCAGGCCAACCAATATCCAACTGGCAGCGGCAGCCGAGGGGCTACTACAGACGCGAGCTTGAGTAGGTAGTAAGTAAACATCAAGTGCTGGTAGGCAAAGGCTCCGGTTGTTGCCACATATCCCTGAACATGTACCACTGATCAGGGTAGCTCCTTATGCACTCCTCGACTGCGCGCATTATCTCTTGTGTCACCTTCTGAATGTCTCGCGAGAAATCGCCCGTGGCCTCGAAATCCACGTGCGGCAATATTCGTCCAATAAAGGTGTTATCGGGACAGCGAACTATGTAGCCGAGCACGAGCTTTGCCCCGGTCTTCAACGCTAAGGTGGCGGCTCCGGCAGGAACGCTGGTGATCTTACCGAAGAACTCCACCGGCACTCCACCCACGGGCTCTGGGCGGTCGATGAGTAGGCCAAGTACCTCGTTCTGGCGAAGAGATCGCAGCACCTTTCGTGCGGCGTTTTCCAAGGGAATTATCTTCATTCCCTTTTCGATCCGGGCACGCTGTATAAGTTCATTCAGTTGTTCTGGCTGGAAGCTCTCGGCTACGACGTTCAGGGGATACCCTCTCACGGCCAGTATGGCTCCCGCCAGGTCCCAACTTCCGAAGTGGAACCCGACGAATATAACGCCTTTTCCGGACTCTAGTGCTCTGTCCAGATGCTCCCATCCGGATGAACGAATGATGCGCTCCAGTTCGTCAGAAGTAACGTGGGGGAATCGCAGGAAATCTACCAGGTACTTAAAGTAGTTGCGGAACGCACTTCTGGCGGTCGCCTTGACGACCCTGTCATCTGCGTCTGGTCCCAACACCTGGCGCATGTTCTGGATGACGCTCTTTCTGAGGGCCGGCCACGAGTAGTAAACGACGTAGGAGACGGCAGTCGTGATGCCGTAGCTGACATTGAGAGGCAGCACGTGCGCCAGGAATCCACACGCCTTGATGAGCCAGTAGCTTAGGTGAAGCCGGTTGGCTATGTCGATTGCTGTCCGCCACCAGATTCTGCCGCTATCAAAGCCAGCGTTTTGCGTTTCTGCCAAAGGCTACTCCTCCGGCGCCGAATTCTGCGAGATGAACTCCTCTACCATCCTTCTTGCTTCGTCGTCAGTATACTGTATAGGAGGCGACTTCATGAAGTAAGCCGATGGTCCTATAAGGGTACCACTCAGGCCGCGGTCCAGGCCAATCTTTAGGCATCGAATCGCGTCTATGACCACGCCAGCTGAGTTGGGAGAATCCCAAACCTCGAGCTTGCACTCCAGGTTCAAGGGGACATCGCCGAACGTTCGCCCTTCCATCCTTATATAGCACCACTTGCGGTCGTCAAGCCACGGGACGTGATCGCTGGGGCCGACGTGAACGTTGTGGCTCCCCAGGTCGTAGTCGAGCTGTGATGTCACAGCGTTCGTCTTGGAAATCTTTTTTGATTCCAGCCTAGAGCGCTCCAGCATGTTGTAGAAATCTGTGTTGCCGCCGAAGTTTAGCTGGTAGGTTCTTTCCAGCTTGACTCCACGGTCGCGGAATAGCCTGGTCAGGACGCGATGGGTTATGGTTGCCCCGACCTGGGACTTGATGTCGTCCCCAATCATAGGAAGTCCCTTAGCGGCGAAGCGTTTTTGCCAGTATTCCTCGCGGCCAATGAACACCGGTATGCAATTAATGAATCCGCATCCAGCCGTGAGAATCTGTTCGACGTACCACTTGGTGGCTTCCTCGCTGCCCACCGGCAGGTAGCTTACCACCAGGTCCGTTTTCGATTCTCTCAGTATGCTGACGATGTCAGATGTGGGCCCCGGGGCCTTCTGTACGATTTCCGAAAGGTACTTGCCGATCCCGTCGTGGGTCATTCCTCGCTCAACTTTGACGCCAAGCTTGGGCACATCAGCGAACCTGATGGTGTTGTTGGGAGGGCTATAGATAGCCTCCCCGAGATCCTTCCCAACTTTGTTCACGTCTACGTCGAAGGCTGCGCTAAACTCGATATCGCGGACGTGATAGCCTCCAAGGTCGACGTGCATAAGCCCCGGCACGAATTCGTCGTCTTTCGCGTTTCGATAGTAGTGGACTCCTTGCACCAACGACGACGCGCAGTTGCCCACCCCGATGATCCCCACTCTAATCTTGCCCAACCCGCCACGACTCCTTTCGCAAGTCAGTTCTAACTTAGTTCTAATTTGGTAGCCGGCGTGTGCAGCCGGTAGGTGAGCTGTCGTTGCCGAGCAGCGTAACTAGGAGCGCCTCACACTCTCTGATCTGGGTCCGGTTCAGCGAGCACATCACCTGACGTCCTACCCTTCTACTGTGTATTAGCCCTGCTCGCCTGAGCTTGCGAAGATGCCACGAGATCAGAGGCTGGCTGATCTTGATCATCCTTGCTAGGTCGGATACCTGCATCTCGTCGTGCCCGGCAAGCTCGTAGAGAATCTTCAGGCGGCTAGTGTCCGCGAGTGCTCGGAAGGAGTGTTTCAACTCTTTGGCCAAAACGTTCATCAAGGCGCTCCCCCCTTCGTGCATATCCAGGGACAGATAAAGAAGCGCTTATATGTTACACAAAGGAAGGATGCCTGTCAAGCGGTCGACCTGCCGGAAATTGGGGCAATTAAGCGGCCAGGCTGTCAATCAATTGTACATTTTCGAGCGAGGGCTATATAATGTACTGCCAACCATCAAGGGAAGGGAATTTGGTTGAGGAGGAGGCAGAGTATGGCTGAGACTGATGTCGACGTGGTTGAAATCGTTAGCGCGGCCATCGAGGCCGAGAGGGCTGGCCACAAGTTCTATGTCCGTCTGGCTGATAGTACCAGCGATCCTAAAGGAAAGCATATGTTTAATCGGCTGGCGAACGACGAACTGGCCCACATCTACTGGCTTATGACCGTGCGGCAGTCTCTCGTGAAAACGGGAACCTGCGAGGTCTGCAGGGGGGACATACACAAGATCAAGGTTCCCATTACGGACCCAGCGGAGTTTCTGTTTCCATCTGCGGGAATAACGGCGGATGTGATCAAGGCGGATTCCGGCGAGGTGGACGCTATCAAGCAGGGAATCGAGATCGAGGAGAAAGCAGTTGCGTTCTACTCAGAGTCTGCCAAGAGGATAGATGACCCCGACGCAAAGGAGCTGTTCCGAAAACTGGCCGATTGGGAAGATGGGCACCGCCGCCTTCTCCAGGCCGAGTACGATTACGTTACTAACACCGGGTTCTATTTTGGAATCGCCGAGTTCGAGGTCGAAGGCCCGGATTACCTGAGCTGGTGGAGGCGCTAGTAGTCGACCACAGTGACTATGATGCAACTATCACCCTGTGCGTAGCGAAGGGTCTCGCCTCCCGTGAGTTGAGATTTTTTCGCCTCCGCTGCGCTTCGACTGTTCA
>Ga0315298_1010607_pt1 | contig 11064 bp, 6 predicted proteins | sample WHS_1_MG_FD_203077 | JGI IMG/M metagenome (GOLD analysis project Ga0315298, IMG submission 203077) | Extremophilic microbial mat communities from Washburn Hot Springs, YNP, Wyoming, USA - WHS_1_MG | ecosystem: Environmental > Aquatic > Thermal springs > Hot (42-90C) | place: USA: Wyoming...
AATGGCCACTTCCTCGTTGAAACAGGGAATCAGAACGGCAACGCGTGGTTCGTCAGCCTTCATCGAAACCTCGGTTCGGGGGTCCACATCGGCCGTATCATTCAGTGCGAAATCATGCAAATTGCACGAATGGTTCCAATATCATGATCTAGTGGAATATTTTGAGCGGCTTTCGATTGAACGATGCCATCGGCCGCGCTGTCGTTCCGCCGTGGCCGAGGTGAATTCAGCCGAAATCAGGACAGCAACCGGGGCCGGCGGTTGACGCGCCTGCGGCGCGGTTGTCCGGCGGCCGTCACTCTTCCGTGATGACGCCGAGATGCCGGGCAATCCTGCGCGCGGCCTCCTGCCATGTGTGCCAGGTGATCGAGGTGGGGTCCGGAATGCGCTCTCTCTGCGCGTCCTCCAGCCAGCCCTGAACGGCTTCCGCCAGATCTGCGGCATCGAGGCCCGAGAAATAGGTGGCATGCTCGCCCGCCACTTCGCGGAACACCGGAATGTCGCGCGCCAGCACCGGCAGTCCGTGCTGCGCCGCTTCGATCAACGGCAGGCCAAACCCCTCGCCCTCGCTGGCGGCGATCAGGCACGAACTCGCTTCATAGATCGCCTCGAGATATTCGTCGCTGATTCCATCGAGCCAGAAGAGCCTCTCGCCGCGCTCGGGGTGCTGGCGCAGCGTGCTCACGATGCGGGGGATCGTCCGCCGTAGATCATCTGGCAACAGCTTCCAGCCCTCTTGTCCGACAATCACCAGGTTGACGTCCACACCCTTCGCCCAGAGTTGCCCGAAAGCGGCAATCGTCTGGAGATGACCCTTGCGCGGCTCGATCGTGCCCACCATCAGGAAAGTCGGGCGGCGGCGCATCGTGGACAGGACCTGATCGGCGCCGTCCGGAAATCCGGTCGTCGGGGCCGAGCGTTGAAAATCGGCGCCAAGGTGAATCCACTCGATCCGTTGGGGCCCGGTCTCTATCACAGCCGATCCGCGCCACAGTTTCAATTCGTCCGCCACTGCTTTCGAGATGCAGATATTCCCGTCAAATCGGCTGACGTTGCGGAGCCATTGCTCGTGGCCCTCGCCGGTTCCGGCGGGGAAGGCATGCGGCATCAGCATCGGCAGCAGGTCATACACGGCAAACCAGACCCTTACACCGCGATTCCGCCATGCCTGCAGATGATCCTGCTGTACGGTAGAGATATCAGGAGCGAAATCGAGGCCGAGAAATACATCACCGGACCACGCTTCGACGGCGCTCTCTTCCGCGGTGCTGCCTTCACTTCCAAAAAGGCGGTTGGTGAATTGTCTGGCGTAACGATAGCCGGGCGTATTGGCGGTCGCATAGACGGGCTCGACCTGCCAGCCCGAAGGCGGATTGATAAGCCATTCTCGTAGAACAGCGCGGACGACACGCTGAATTCCGGTTCGCAGATCGTCATGAACAAGCATTGAAACATCGACGAGCAATTGCGGGAGTCGGGGATATGCCGGAAAATTTCTGGCCAGCGAGGTCGCCAGGCGGGATCCTTCACACGAAGGTATCGGCATCGTCTTCAGGGACCGGATCAAGCCGTAAAGGCCCCGATCAGCTCGTCGGTAAGCCTCCTCGATGGCCTGTTCATAAAGTGCGGCGCAGATGGCAGGCGCATGCTTCTCGTGAATGACGGATCTTGCCCGATCTCCCAGATCGCGCCTGCGATCGGCGTCCTTGGCCAGCGTGTTCAGGGCGTCGAGCAGATCCGACTGGTCGAATTCATCGGGAAGCATCCAGACGGCCGAGCGGTCGAGCTCGCCCATCGCGCCGTGGGCATTCACGATGGTCGGAATGCCGTGATTCATGCAGTCGAGCACGGAGGCCGAGGTCTCGCCACGCGTATTCGTCCGCAACTGGACGGCGATATCGGCGGCGGCGAGGTAGGTCTGAAATAGCCGGCGATCGCCCCAGCCGGTGATCCGCACGGCCTCCCGCGCGCCGGCCTGCGCGATGCGATCGAGCAGCACCTTGCCATAGGCCGCAACGTGATTCTCCCCCACGAACACCAGTCTCGCTCCCGGCCTGGACGCGACAGGACTGTCGAGCCAGGCTTCGAGAAGGCGATGATTGAGCTTGGTCGGATCGAGAAATCCGAACGAGCATACCAGAAGATCATCCTCCCCGAGACCGAGTTGCGTTCTGGCCTTGTCCCGTGACGCATCAACAACGGGCGTCCGCACGAGCGGGATGACATTCCAGCCAGCAGAACTGGAGTCCCCGTACCAATGATCCGCCAGGGCCTTCGAGTGTTCGCTATGCACGATGATGCCAAGCGCGTCCTGCAGGATTTGCAGGTTCAGCGGGTAGGTCTCGACGGCCGCGCCGTCCCCGCCGGCGATCCAGTCGCCGGCGGCGGCAATGCCATGATCGCGCCGCAGCGCATCGAACAGCTTTCGTTGATCGTGACCGGCTCGATAGGCCTGAAGCGACGAGAGATAGAAATCATGCAAGACAACGACGCCCGGAAATTGCTCGAGCAGATCAACCATGTGCGCGTGCAATGGCGAGTTGCCGAACTGGTACACGATACGATCGAATTCGCCCGCATGATCGTGAAACCAGTCGACGGATCTAACCGGCATAGCCCCGCCGGCTATCTCGGTGCCGACGAGCGCCTGGCTGGAAATCAGATCGATATCGTAATGTCGTGCAAGCGCCGGCAGCAGATCGGCGCTGTAGTCGCTGATGCCGCTGCGCTCCGGCGGAAGCGGGGACACGAAGGCAAGGCGGCGCTTGCGTTGCGGCAATGGATCGGGCGCAACGCCGGATCCGGCAGCCGGGCGCAGGCTTTCGAACGCCTGAAACGTCTTCCGGGCCACATTGTCCCAGGTGAACAGCCGGGACTGGACGGCCGCGTGGGCTTCGAGTTCACGGCGCCATTCATCATCCGTGGCCAGCCGATGGATCACCCGGCACATGTCATCGACGTCGAACGGATCGAAGAGCGCGTCGTCGCGCCCGATCACCTCGGGCAGGCTCGATGCCCGGCTGCCGATCGTCGCGCGCCCGCACAACATGGCCTCGACCGCCGGCAGGCCGAAGCCTTCATGCCATGAAGGCATGATGAACCCCTGCGACAGGTTGTAAAGCGTATTGAGATCGCTGTCTGACACCGCATCGAGAAGTACGAGACTTCCGGGCCGGAGGCCGCTGCGCGCGGCATGGGTCTCGAAGTCCTGCCGGTCGAAGATCGAAAAATGACCGACGAAGGCCAGCTGGTGCGTGTCGCGCACCGATGCGGGAAGGCGGGCAAACGCCTCGATCAGGCGCTTGTGATTCTTGTGAACGGCCGGTGCGCTGACATACAGGAAAAAGGGATGATAAAGGCCCATGCTGGCCAGCACGGCATCGCGTTCGACCGGCCGAAGCTCGGTCTTGCGGAAGTGACCATCGCTGCCGGTTCCGACGGGGATGACCTGTGCCTCGTCCCGCCCAAGATGATCAACCGCCTCCGATGCGGCCGATCGGGAAATCGCCAGTAGCAGCGACGCCTTTTTCAGATAGCCGATTTTCTGTCTGTAGTATTCCGCATAGCGGGGATCGGGGTCGAGGAAGCGGTCGGCGTTCAGCAGCGGAATGAGGTCGTAGAGCGTGACGCTGACCGGACAGCCCGCGCCGTGGCGTGCGATGCTGGTCACCGCGTCATCGATGTAACCTTCGAACAGGCTGGTGACATGCACGATGTCCGGGTTGAGCGACGCCAGGAAGGCCTCGCGGACCAGTTCGGCAAGATCCCGCCGTTCGGCATTCGAGGGATCAATGGCGGCGACCGGGCCGGGCGCATCCCAGACAACGATATTTCCGGCCGGCAGCAGGTTGTCGAAGGCGCGACGGATCGGCTGGATCGTTTCGGGAAACAGCGCGCTCAGGGCAATGATGATGTCATGGCCTGCATTGTTGCGCACGAGCGCTTGCGCGAGGCTGAGCGAATACCGGCCGATCCCGCGAAGGCGACTGGCGCTCTGTGCGCCCTGCAGGTCCAGGACAATCCGCATGATGCAAATCTTTCGTTCGCGTGAATGCCGTCAGGAATGAATCCAGAGATGGATCTTCTGCGCCCGCGCCGACATCTCGGCCGCTTCCGGAAAGGCCGCGGATCTTTGGGACGAGCGGAGGGCTGCGGAAAGTTTCCGCTGCACACCCGGCATATGGCCGAGGACCCGGACGGCCAGTGCCCGCCGCCGCGGATCCTGCCGAACCCAGTGGGAGAGGGAATGCACGAGCCCCCGCGCGATGCGTCTCGGCCGGCTGCCCGGGGTCAACGTGACCCAGGCATAGCTTCCGTCCCTGACCCAGCGCAGCCTTGCCGCGGCCACCCGCGGGCCGTTCGTGACGCGCCACGAACGGCTCGCATAAATCTGCCGGATCTCGCTTCGCGCCTCGAGCAGCAACTGGTCCCTATGGTCGATCTGCCGCAACGCGTCGTTCAATTTCGCATGTATCTGCGCGGCCGCCTGCTGGATTTCGGCCGATCGCGTTTCGGCCTGGCTGGCCCGCTCCAGCGTCTGGCGCAGATGCGTCTCGATCAGGTCGGCCCTCCTCCGCGCCTTTGCCAATTCATCCTCGCCCGCGCTGACCTGCTGCTGAAGCGAGGCGACTTGTTCATGCAGGGAGGTGATCTGCTGCTGGAGCGAGGTGATCCGCAGCCGAAGCGCCGCGCTGCCGCTTTCCTCCGCGTCGAGTCTGTCCTGCAGCGCCTTGCGTTCGGCAGCGGCCTCGCCAAGCACGTGATGGCATATCGTCGACGAGGCGCGCCCGCCCAGTGTGAAATTGTCGAACACGTTGGGGGGAACCTCGAAGTGAACCCGAAGTTCCGGGTGGCCGTGACTGAGGTAGAAGTTATTGAGCCCGTCACGATAGACCAGGTCATATCCCAGCCCGGTCAGCCGATCTTCCCAGGCGGAGAAGGACGGGGTGGAGGTGTTCGGATACGTGCTTTCGACGACGACGATCCACGGCCTCACGTCCGACGGCGCCCAGCTCTCGATGACCTCGCTTTCCATGCCCTCGACATCGATCTTGAGCCAGTGCACCTCCTCGCCCTCGAATGTGCCGAGCACCTGCGACAAGGGGATACCCGGCACATCGATGCGGCGGACGTCGAAGCCTTGCTCCCGATGCGTCTCGGCGATCGAGGAGACGCCGGTGCTCAGGCCGGTGCCGGGAATTTCGAACAGGGGTATCGTCCCGCCCGCCGTATTGACGGCGGCCTGCATGACGGTCTCGTCAGGGCGCGCCTTGCGAAGCTGCTCGGCATAGGCCGGATCCGGCTCGACATGAACGCCGCGCCAGCCACGCTCGTAGAAGGCGAGGCTCACCGAATCGACGATCGGATCCTGCGCGCCGATATCGACATAGCGGCCCGGCGACACATGTCTCAGAGCGCGCCAAAGTATGACATCCTCAAAATTCTGAGCATACGATACAAAAGCATCGCGATTTATTGCAGGAATATCCATTGTTCGAACAGCTTTGGGCCTATTTCATTTCTGCAGGGCGAAAACTGCCGGCGATAGACTGTCCAGAGCACGTCCCGATCCTCCCGGATCGAAGGCCGTGCTCGATCATGTCGAAAAACACAGCATCCTCACCCGATCGGACGACTCCATCCGGTCGGATGATGCTCCCGTGAAAGCCTGAGGCCTCGCGTCCCGGTTGCCATGACCTCCTCAGTCTCTTCTCTGGAGGGCAGAGGTATAAAAGAATTAGACAATTTACAAGGAGTATAAAAAAGTTAATTATATGAATATGTTACATAAAAATAATATGTGAAACTAATTTTTAGCGAGCGCCACCTCTGGTGGCAAACGCGGCGTGAATCTCGCTGCCGTGGTGCTGGTCCCTGCGCCCGATGACGGGTCGGCATGATCGACGCGGGCGTTTCCGGGCACCCGCATCCGGCTGGTCGCCCGGCCATCCACCGGGTTGCGGATCCCGCCCCGGCGCGTCAGCCGAAAAGCAGCGGGGCAGGGGTCTCCGCCCGCGCATCCACCGCCAGCGGCGCCGCGCCCGCCGCCGCCAGAAACGCCGCGATCCGGTCGAACTCCGCCGGCGGCCGTGTCGCATCCCCCGCATCGCCGGGCGGAACAAAAATCACCGTTTCATAGCGCGCGCGGGAGAGCAGCACCCGATAGGTGTTCACCTGCCACGACGCGGCCTCCTTATGGCGGATCTCCTCCCACCGCGTGCCGCGAAAGCGCCGCGCCCGCCACGCCTCGCCGGCGGGCGGGCGGATCAGGTCGCCGCCCCAGCACAGGCCGACATTGTCGATCTCCAGCCCCTGGCAGGCATATTGCGTCGCCGGCGCCTCCAGCGCGTCCGAGGCGCGCACGTCCGGCCAGGCATTGAGGAACCAGCTCGCCACCGCCTGCCGGTCCATATGCGGAAAATCGGCCGACAGCCCCTCCGCCCGCAGCCGTTTCGCCCCGGCGCTGCACACGAGCCCGGCCCGCCGCGTCCCGCGCGAGGCCCCCCGCAGCGCCGCCCGCATCGCGTCGAGCGACCGCGTGATCCGGAACGGCACCCCGCCCGCGGCAGAAGCGATCCCCGCCGCCATCTCCGCCCGCCCGTCCAGCACCGCGTCGATCCACGCCGCGGCGGCGGCCGAGCGCACCTGCCGCACGCTGACGTCGAGATGCAGCGCCGGATTGATCTCCATGCCCGCCGGCGCCGCATCCGCCAGCCGCCGCGCCGGATCGGGATGGCCGATCACCCCCTCCGGCCCGACGATCCGCCAGCCCGGCCGCCGCGCCAGCGCCTCGCCCCACGAGGCCAGCCCCGCCTCGCCGGTATTGATCTCCTGCCCGTTGCCCACCAGCGCGACGATCGCCGCCCCGCCCTCGTGCCGCGCCATGATGTCGAGAAACAGCCCGGCCTCGCTGTCATCGAGCTGGAACTTGCGCTGCCCGAAGGCCGCGTCCCACGCCCGCTGCGCCTCGTCGAACACGATCACCCGCTCATGCGGCGCCGCCGCGCGCGGCACGTTGTCGCGCAGGAAGCCGAGCAGCGGCTGAATCGCGCTGTCCAGCCGGTGGTTCGCCGCCCGCAGCGACATGCCGGGGCCCTTCGCATCCCGCGCCAGCGCCTCGCGCAGCACATGCACGAGCGGCAGGTTGCCGGTCAGGAACGCCGCAGGTGCGGCGCTGCGGAACACCGTGTTCAGCCCGCACAGCGTCTTGCCCGCGCCCGGAATCCCGGTGACGAACACCACAACCCGCTCGCCCGCCGCCAGCGCCCGGTCCACCGCGCGGCCGATCGCCTCGGTCGTCCGCGTCAGGTTGCTCACATCCGCCCGCGCCGCGGCGATCTCCTCCACCCCGTGCCGGCGATACAGCATCGTCGCCGCCTCGACGATGGTCGGCACCGGCCGATACGCCCCCGCCTCCCAGGCCGCCGCGTCGATCGCCGCCGCCGGCGCCGGCAGCATCGCCTCGGTCGCCGCGATCAGCCCGCCGAGCGATGCGGCATTCGCCTCCATCACCGGCATGATCGGCTGCGCCAGCAGCGGCGGGGTCGCCGCGCGCGCCGGCGCGTCCGGGGCGACCAGCACCGGCACGATCGGATGGCGCCGGCTCTCGGCGTGAAAATCGAACAGGTCGAGCGCGTAATCCTCCACCTGCAACCGGTCGGCATTGGCGAACCGCGCCGCCCCGATCTTGAATTCGAGCACGAAAATCCCGCGCTCTCCCAGCACAACGGCATCGATCCGCCGCCCCAGCCGGATCAGCGGATATTCCAGCAACACCCGCCAGTCCCCGCACCCGGCCAGCGCCGCGGTCAGGATCGGCAGCTGCGCCCGCCAGGCGCGGATCTGCTCCTCATGGTTGAGCGCGTGGGTCTCGACCAGCCGGCGGGCGAGGGCGCCGATCACCGCCTCCGGCGCCGCCGCGGCGAGCTCCCCCGCCGTGCCGGACCACCACGCCCTCACGCCGCCATCACGGCCATTTGACCTCGGGCGGCATGCTCATCAGGATCGCCTCGGTATTGCCGCCGGTCTTCAGCCCGAACGTGGTGCCGCGGTCATAGAGCAGGTTGAACTCGACATACCGCCCCCGCCGCACCAGCTGCGCCTCGCGCTCCTCCGGCGTCCACGCCTCGTCCATCCGCCGCCGCACGATCGCGGGATAGGATTCGAGGAACGCGAGGCCGACATCGCGGGTAAAGGCGAAATGCCGCTCCGGCTCGGTCTCCAGGTAATCGTAGAAAATTCCCCCCGCACCCCGCGTCTCGCCGCGATGCGGCAGGTAGAAATACTCGTCGCACCATTTGCTGAAGCGCGGGTAGTAGTCGGGATCGTATCTGTCGCACGCCGCCCGGAACGCGTCGTGGAACAGCGCCGCGTCCTCCTTCGCCGCCGCCGTCCCCGGCTGCAACGGGGTGAGATCGCCGCCGCCGCCGAACCATCCCTTCGTCGTCACGATCATCCGCGTGTTCATGTGCGCCGCCGGCACGCGCGGCGAGTGCATGTGCGCCACCAGGCTGATCCCCGCCGCCCAGAAGCGCGGGTCCTCCGCCGCGCCGGGAATGTTCTTCGCGAAGTCCGGGCTGAACGCGCCGCCCACCACCGAGATGTTCACCCCCACCTTCTCGAACACCCGGCCGCGCATCAGGCTCATCTCGCCGCCGCCCTCCAGCCGGTTCTGCCCGTCCGGCGCGCGCGTCCAGGGCGTGCGGGCGAAGCGGCCCGGCGCGCGGTCCGCCAGCATTCCCCCATGCGCGTCCTCGATCGCCTCGAAGGCGGCGCAGATGCGGTCGCGCAGCGTGCGAAACCAGTCGCTCGCCGCCGGCTTCAGCGCCTCGTGGGCGGGGGCGGGCGGATTCGGTGCGGAACGATCATTCATGCCCGACTTATACAGCATCGCCGCCCCCCTTCCAGCGCGCGCAACCCCTCCCGCCGGCCGGACGGGATTGAATTTTATGCGGTTTGCGGTCATCCAGAGGCAACAGGTTGGTCACGGAGACAGCTCATGGCAACGCAAGCGGATGCCGGCGCGCATGGCGGCGGACAGGGAGACGGCGGGCAGCTCGATTCCCTGCGGATCATTTTTGCCACGATTTCGGTGATGGGGCTCGTCGTCCTGCTCTGGTGCTTCGCCGCCGCCCTCGCGCCCTCCCGCTCCGGGCCAGCCCCCGCGCCGCTCGCCCCGGCCATGATGAACCAGTTGCGCTGACATGAGCACCGACACGAAACCCGGCTGGTTCGAGGCCCGCCTGCCGCTCTGCGCCGTCTATCGCCGCCACTGGAGCGATGGCCTGGTCCCCGCCAGCCAGCCGCTCTCCTGGTCGGTCGGCCCGCTGGTCGGCGTCGCCCTCGCGGTGCTGACGCTCTCGGGCATCTGGCTCGGTCTCGCCTACCAGCCGAGCCTGTCCGGCGCCGCGCTGTCGATCGCCGACTACACCCGCAACGTCCCCTATGGCTGGCTGATCCGCGACCTGCACCGCGTCGGCACCACCATGCTGTTCGGCGTGCTGTTCGTCGAGCTGTTCCGCGGCGCCTTCTACGGCACCTACCGCAACGGCCGCGAACTCGCCTGGGTCATCGGGATCGTCCGCCTCTTCGCCTGCATGGCGGTCGGCTTCCTCGGCTTCGCGATGACCGGCAGCCCCGCCGCCCAGGGCGCGCTGCTGATCATGCAGGCGCATCTCGCGGCACTTCCGCTGGTCGGCCATCTGGTCGGCCCCGCCTTTCTCGGCGGCGCCGGGCTCAATGCCGCCACCGGCCCGCGCATCGCGATGGCGCATGAGGCGATCGGCTTCCTCGTCCTGCTGATCGCCGCCCTCACCGTGGTCGCCTCGCGCGCCGCGCCGCCCGCCAACCCCGACGGCATCGCCACCCCCGACCCGCGCGACCTGCTGCCCCGCTCCGCCCTGGCCGGCCAGTATTTCACCGCCTTCCTGATCTTCGCGCTGATCTTCGCCGCCATCCTCGCCTTCGCCCCCGGCCTCGGCACGCCGAAAACCCCGCTCCTGCCGGCGGCGCTGGCCATCCCGGTGCGGGTCACCCCGCCCTGGTACCTGCTGGTCTTCCACGGCTTCGCCCGCATGGGCGGCTCGCCCGGCGGCGGCCTGCTGCTCACCGTCGCGGCCTTCCTGCTGCTCGGCGCGCTGCCCTGGCTCGATCGCGGCACGGTGGCGAGCGGCCGCTACCGCCCGGTCTATGCCGGCTTCCTGATCCTGCTCGCGGTCGATCTCGTCCTCCTCGGCATCGCCGCCAGCGAGCCCGCGCGCGGCCTCTGGCCCGCGGTGACCGACATCACCGCGATCTACGCCTTCGCCCATTTCCTCATCATCACGCCGCTGGTCACCATGCTGGAAACCCCGCACGAGGTGCCGGCGCGGCTTTCGCGGAGGACCGCCTGATGCGGCGCCTGCTTGCCACCTGCCTCACCGCCGGGGCGCTTCTCGCCGCCGGCCCGGCCCTCGCCAGCGGCAACGGCTTCGGCTTCGACTCGCTGTTCGGCGGCTACAGCCAGGCCGCGCTGCAGACCGGCTTCGCCGTCTACCGCGCCGACTGCGCGAGCTGCCACGGGCTCAGCCTCGTGCACTACCGCGATCTCGGCGGCATCGGCCTTTCCGAGAAGGACATCGCGGCGATCACCGCGCAGATCAGCCAGCCGGACGGCACCGACGCCCACGGCAAGCCGCATATGGTCAAGGCCACGCCGGACGACGCCATCACCTGGTCCTACCCCGATGCGAAGGCCGCGATCGCCGCCAATCACGGCGCCCTGCCGCCGGACCTCTCGCTGTTCGAGGCCGGCCATCCGCGCGGCGCCGCCTATGTCCAGTCGCTGCTGCTCGGCTACCGCAAGGCCCCGCCGAACCTGACCCTGCTGCCGAACCACTATTACAACGTCGCCTTCCCCGGCGGGCAGATCGCGATGCCCCCGGCGCTGAAGCCCGGCTCCGTCACGCTGGCCGACGGCAAGCAGCCCGACGCGGCGCAGATGGCGCACGACGTCGCCGAATTCCTCGCCTGGACCGCCGATCCCAAGCTGGAGGACCGCAAGGTCAGCGGCCTCGGCGCCATCCT
>Ga0315298_1010608_pt1 | contig 11063 bp, 6 predicted proteins | sample WHS_1_MG_FD_203077 | JGI IMG/M metagenome (GOLD analysis project Ga0315298, IMG submission 203077) | Extremophilic microbial mat communities from Washburn Hot Springs, YNP, Wyoming, USA - WHS_1_MG | ecosystem: Environmental > Aquatic > Thermal springs > Hot (42-90C) | place: USA: Wyoming...
TGCGCATGATTGGGCATGGTTGGATCAGGTGATAGGGCCGCTAGATCAGGATTTTGTTACAGCTGCAACCGAACAGCCGGCTATGCAAGACCGGCTCGGCTTGGATTTTTTTGAGTGAAGTTCCTTCTAGATAGCAACGCGGTGATAGCGTTGTTGCGGGGCGACGACGGGTTTCTCACCCGTTTGAAAGGCCACAGGCCTGAAGATTTCGGAATGCCAGCTATCGTGGCGTATGAACTGTTTTACGGGGCGTTCAAGGGGCGGCAGCGGGTCGGGAATTTGGCACGCATCGAAGCCCTGCCTTTCGAGGTCGTCGAATTCGATCGGGAGGATGCTCGACAAGCTGGCGAAATCAGAGCGATTTTGGCTGATGCCGGTACACCGATTGGACCTTATGACATTTTAATCGCCGGACAGGCGCTTGCCCGCTCTTTGACGTTGATTACCCATAACACTCGGGAGTTTAATCGGGTCTCTGGTCTTCAGGTTGAGGATTGGGAATAGGGTGCCCTCTCGAAAAGAAGCTTTGGACGACCTTTTACGATAAGCAAATGGCTGGGGAGCCGGAGGTTACAACCTTGAGTAACTGTCAGAATTCAAGACATTCGAAAAGCCAGCCTGCATGATATGATCAGAATCGACCGTATCCGGACAAGCTGTTTTACCCTGCTCAAAAACTAGGATTGTTGCGAAACTGGGGCTCAGTGATCCTTGTGTAGGTTTTTTGTTCCGCTGCTACTCAGACCCCAAACTCTGACGTATTACCCAGACCTGGCGCGGCCAGCCGCTGACCAGCCGTCAAACGGTCGTCGAATTAATCGCGTCCACCACAACCAAGACCGGAATAACGGTGCGCTGCGAGCTGGACACCCAAACATACCCAAAGGGAATCATCGTCACCGATGCCGAAATGGAGGCACTCAATATCAAGCGTGACACATTCCATCCGGAATGGAATTATTCAATCTCCCCTATTGGTTTAGCCTGACGCACTTATTGTTGCGCGTCGCCTAATCGACCGCCCCGCCGCGCGCCGCCTGTCCGGCATACTCAGTACCGACCACGTCAACGTCTTGAAACTGAACCTTGCCTTGAGCCGCATCACCGCGTCATGATCGCGCGGCATGGCATCCCAGGACACCGAACGCCGCCCCGACCCTGACGCACTGCTCGCGGCGGCCGCCAGCGAGCATCACGGCAGGCTGAAAATCTTCCTCGGTGCCGCCCCCGGCGTCGGTAAGACATGGGAGATGCTCGCGGCCGCACGGCAGAAACGCGACGAAGGCGTCGATGTGCTGGCCGGGCTGATCGAAACCCACGGGCGCGCCGAAACCGCCGCGCAACTGGGCGATCTGACGGTGTTGCCCCGCCGGCAAGTGTCCTATCGGGGGCATGTGCTTGAAGAATTCGACCTCGAAGCCGCGATCGCGCGGCGCCCGGGTCTGCTGCTGGTCGATGAACTCGCCCACACCAACGCGCCGGGCCTGCGCCACACCAAACGCTGGCAGGATGTCGCCGATGTGCTGGAAGCCGGTATCGATGTCTGGACCACGTTGAACGTCCAGCATCTGGAAAGCCTGAACGATCAGGTCGCCCGCATCACCGGCGTGCGCGTGGCGGAAACGCTGCCAGATACGGTGCTAGGCCTCGCGTCCGAAATCGAACTGATCGATTTGCCGCCGGCCGAGTTGCGCGTCCGCCTCGAACAGGGCCGCATCTATCGGCCGGATCTTGCCCGCCGCGCCCTCGATGGGTTTTTCCGGCCCGGCAACCTCGCGTCGCTTCGCGAAATGGCGCTGCGGCGGGTGGCCCAGCACGTCGATCGCGACATCGCCAGCTACATGCGTTCCCGCGCCATCACCGGCCCGTGGCCCGCCGCCGAGCGCGTGATGGCCGTGGTCGAAACCGGCCCGGCCGCCGAGCAGGTCGTGCGCTACGCCGCCCGGCTGGCCGATGCGCTGCGCGCCCCGCTGCTCGCCTTTCACGGCGAAACCGAAGGCGGCGGCGGGGTGCAATCCGCCCTCGACCTCACAATCCAGCTCGGCGGCACGGTTGAAACCAGCACCAACGCCGATGCCGTAACCGCCGCGCTCGATGTCGCCTCCCGCCAGAACGTCGCGCATATCGTGGTAGCGCGCGGGCCAGCCGGCTTCTGGCGGCCACGCCCCCTCGCCGCCCGGCTCGGTCGCCGGGCGCGTGCTTATTCGGTCTATGTCGTGCCCGACCCTGCGGCCCGGCCGGCCGCGCCGAAACTGGCACGGCCGCGTCAGCCCCTTCTGCCCTACGTCATCAGCCTCTGCGTCATGGCACTCGCGACGATGCTTGGCTTCCTGCTGCGCAGCTACGTACCCCACGATGCCATGGGCTTCGTGTTTACCGGCATCGTGGTCGGCGTCGCCAGCCGCTACGGACGCCGCCTCGGCCTGTTTGCTGCCGTCACAAGCTTCCTGCTGTGGAATTTCTTTTTCCTGCCGCCGCTATTTACCCTGTCGGTCGGCGACCCGCGCGACGTGGTGGCACTCGTCGTTTTCCTCGCGGTCGGCCTGCTGACCGGCACGCTCGCAGGACGCGTGCGGATCGAGGCGGAGGCGGCGCGCAGCCGGATCGACGCGCTCCGCCGCGTCGCGCTGTTCGGCCGGACCCTGGCCCAGGCAATCGATGAAACCAGCCTGCGCACCTCGATTGAAACCGAAGCCGCAGCCATGGCCGACCAGGCCGTCGTGCTGATGGCCAAAAACAACACCCTGACGATCGCTAACCAACTCGACGAACCGGCCCAGGCCGCTGCCGAGTTCGCCTACGCCAACCGCGTCGCCACCGGCGCCGGCACTATTACCCTCCCCTCGGTCCCCTGGCGCTTCCTGCCGCTTGCCACCGAAGCCGGCGTCATCGGCGTGCTCGGCGTACAACCCGCATCCCCAATCACCGAACCGTTGGCGCAGGCGCTCAACGCCCTCGCCGATCAGGCTGCCATGGCCACCGAACGCCTGCGTCTCGCCGCCCGCGCCGCCGAAGCCAACGCCCAGGAAGCCACCCAGAAACTGCGCACAGCTCTGCTCTCCTCCATCTCGCACGATTTGCGAACCCCGCTCACCGGCATCCGCGGCGCCGCCGAAACCCTCGCCGTCCCCAACCTTACCGATGCCACCCGCACCGACCTGCTCGCAAGCATTGTGCAGGACGTCGGGCGCATGACCCGCTTCCTCGCCAACATCACCGGCATGGCCCGCATCGAAACCGGAGAAATCGTCGCCCGCCGCGAAACCGTCGATCTCAGCTCAGTGATCGAGGCCGCCGTTGCCCGCGTCCCCGAAGCCTTCTACGCCGCCACCAACCTCGCCGAAGGTGCCACTACTGCCCAAGCCGACCCCGCCCTGCTCGAACAAGTTATCGTCAATCTGCTCGAAAACGCCATCAAATACGCACCCGACGGCGCCGCCATCACCATCCGCGCCACCCGCGAAACCAACACCATCGCCATCTCGGTCGCCGACGAAGGCATCGGCATCGACGCCGCAGATCTACCCCACGTGTTCGACAGCTTTTTCCGAGCCTCCCGCGGTGACCGCATCGCGCCAGGCACCGGCCTCGGCCTCGCCATCGCCCGCGCCTTTGTGGAAGCGATGAACGGCACCATCACTGCCATCAGCCCCCGCCCCGACCTCCCTCGCGACGGCCTGCCCGGCACCATCATCACCATCAGTTTGCCGTGCCCATGAGGGCTGGGTGGAACAGGGTGCGGGAAGTTGAGGAGGCTTTGTTGCAAACTGTGATGTCGGGTGCAGTTCGTCTCATGGCCGTTCGAGCGGTGCCCGTCAGGCTGCGTCACGTTTCATCCGTTTGACTATGAGCCGGACCGCTTCAGCAAGAGCACCAGCGCCGATGCCGAAGGCACGCTCGACCGACCACCCCCGATGGCAAATATCCGGGTGAGATTGAAAACAGACGCCTGTCCGTCCCTTGCGAAGGGCCGGCGTCACGTCGAAGGCCTTGATCGTCGCATACGTTGCCTTCAGCGTCCTGAAGACGCGCACCGGCCGGTTCTGAACTCCGCGGCAGATCGTGGAATGGCCAACGTTCACGTCGCGCGCACCATCATCAGCTCAGGATGCCAGTTGCTAATGCCATATTGGCAGCACCATCGCACCGGCGAAAGCACGATCTCCCCCTCAAAATGCCGCCCTTTGGACGCTGACATAACACTACCCCACTCTCGGCAAGACAGATCACCGAAAATCGGATCCGTTTGAAACATCCATCGTCCCTTAAGGACGGCGATTCCTTTTAAACTGATTGAACCATGTTGAAAATTCCAGTAGGCTTGCCAACGATAGATAGATTGTCGTAACCGCTGATACGGATGCGGTGAATATCATCATGACTTCTTTGTTTTCTCTTGAGATAAAAAATATGGCGAATTCAAGGAACAAAAGAAGCGCAAATGGCCTCGACAATTTCATGACCAACAAGCCGATAAACTTGCCATCAAGTGTTCTATTATTTTTGATAATTTGCAATAGCGTTACAAATGCCACAGATGACCATGATATGATCGCTGAGTCTAGAATGTTTTTTACGTAAATAGTATTTGAATATGTTTTTTCGTAATATACGAGCAAACCAAAAAAGATTATCCATATTATAGACCAGTATCTATGAGCGGCTACGGTTATCTTGTCCATACGGCATTCATTCAAAACAATAACCAACACCGACTCTTGTTTTTATATGTTGCTCGCCATATGAGCCAAGTTTATTCCTTATCTGACTAATGTATATTCTTAAATAGTTTATACCTTGATCAGGCGAATTACCCCATATTTTTGCGATTAAATGATCGTGCGTCATAACAGTACCCCTGTTTTTTAAAAGAAGTTTCAAAATTCGATATTGTGTTTTGGTCATCAGGAACTCACCATGTTCTACAGTTACCTTCATGGAATTATCATCGAGATGGATGTCGTCGAACACCAGACTTAGCTCTTTATTACTTTTCAGAATGTGCCACTTGATCGCATTACGAATTCTTGCCAGCAACTCACCCATTCCAAAGGGCTTTTCGACGTAATCGTTGGCGCCGTTATCCAGTGCCTTGATCTTTTCAATCTCGCGGTCGCGCGCGGAAAGCACGATGATTGGCGCCTCGGAAAACGAACGTAATCTGGCGAGAACCTCGTGCCCATCGATGTCCGGTAGCCCGAGATCGAGCAGTACGAGAGCCGGCGCACTGGATGACGTGATCCGCAGGGCCTCGGCACCGGTGTTCGCCCGCAGGACAATGTAACCCGCTGTCTCGAGGGCCGGTTTGAGAAACCGGTGTATCTGCGGTTCGTCGTCGACCACCAGAATCGCACCGCTTACGCTACTCGGTATTTCTCTCATGCCACAGTTGACCTCCACATGATCTGCAGACTGGGCCACGCGCGCCGCATGCTATACTTGCTATAAAGGTAGGGCGGTTACGCTTACGAAATTGTCTTGCCCCATCTGCAATTTCCCAACAGTAGGTACGCGAGGCCTTCCGGCCTCGCCCTCCCCGATGGCGGCACGGCGGTTAGTCCGATCGCCGCACCGTGCCCAACTTCAATATTAAGGCCGTTTTATACCTGCCAGTTCAAGGTTCAGTTTTAGGACGTTGACATGGTCGGTACCGATGACGCCGATCAGCCGGTGGGTGGCAAGGCGGTTGACCAGTGCCGTCACTGTGACTGCGGGAAGTTTGCGCGCTGCGGCGATGGCAGGCGCTTGGCGTAGCGCGTTGGCCAGAGAGATATCGGGATCCAGGCCGGAACCCGAAGATTCAACCGCGTCGTCAGGCACCCGACCTGGGCCATAGGCCTTGTGGTATGCGGCAATCCGGGCGGTGACATCACTGATCAAGGTCTTGCTGGTCGGCCCCAGGTTTGAGGCGCCAGATTCGGAGGCGTCGTAGGGCGTTGGGATGGTTTTGCCCTTGGCATCGGTGCCGGTCAGTGCCGAGGGGCGCGGCTGGAACCAGTCCTTCGCGACGATGTGTTTGCCTGCGAAGTTCTGGCCGATCAGTGCCGAGCCGACAGGCTGACCCTTGACCCGGATCAGGCTGCCGTTCGCCTGGAACGGAAACACCAATTGGGCGAAACCGGTGAGGGCGGCGGGAAAAGCCACACCGAGAAGCAGGGTGAACAGCACGACGAGCGAAAAAGCAGGGCGGAGTTCATTTGTTATTTCGCGTAGCATGACGGTGTCCGATCAGGTAAAGATGTGAAAGGCGGTGAGGATCATGTCAATCGCCTTGATACCGACAAACGGGGCGACGACGCCGCCCAGACCGTAGATCAGCAAGTTGCGGCGCATCAGCGCGGCTGCGCCAACCGCACGGAACTTCACGCCGCGCAAGGCGAGCGGCACCAACACAACGATGATCAGGGCGTTGAAGATCACCGCCGAAAGGATAGCACTTTCAGGCGACGTCAGACCCATTATGTTAAGCGCCTGCAACTGCGGGTAGGTCGCGACGAAAATCGCTGGCAGGATTGCGAAGTATTTCGAGATGTCGTTGGCGATCGAGAATGTGGTCAGTGAGCCGCGGGTGATCAGCAACTGCTTGCCAATTTCGACGATTTCGATCAGCTTGGTCGGATCGCTATCGAGGTCGACCATGTTGCCGGCCTCGCGTGCCGCCTGGGTGCCGGTCTGCATCGCGACACCCACATCCGCCTGGGCTAAAGCCGGTGCGTCGTTGGTGCCGTCACCGCACATGGCTACCAGACGTCCGCCCTCCTGCGCCTTGCGGATATAGCTGAGCTTGTCCTGCGGCGTTGCCTCGGCGATCACGTCATCAACTCCAGCCTCCGCAGCGATGGCTGCTGCCGTGACCCGGTTGTCGCCGGTGACCATGATGGTGCGGATGCCCATTCGGCGAAGATCGGCGAAGCGCTCCTTGATGCCGGGTTTGACAATATCCTTGAGCTCAATGACGCCGAGTAGTCGGCCATCCGCCACGACGGCGAGCGGTGTCGAGCCCGCACGGGCAATGCGCGATACGGCCTCGGTGAACGCCGCCGGCGGGGCACGATCGACCAGCTTCAGCACCGAATCGACAGCCCCCTTGCGCCAGGACTTACCGCCCGTATCGATCCCTGAAACCCGCGTGTTGGCACTGAACGGCACCACCGTCGCATTCGTCGGTAGCGTGGCCGAAATCTGAAATTTTTCTCGCATCAGGGTGACGATCGAGCGGCCTTCCGGTGTCTCGTCGCCGAGCGAGGCATAACATGCGGCCTCCGCCAGAACCCGCTCCTGAACATTTGGTACCGGATAGATGGCGGCGGCCATGCGGTTGCCGAAGGTGATGGTACCCGTCTTGTCGAGCAGCAATTCATCGACGTCACCGGCGGCTTCCACCGCGCGGCCCGACGTTGCCACCACATTGAAGCGGATCAACCGGTCCATACCGGCAATCCCAATGGCCGACAACAGGCCGCCAATGGTCGTGGGGATCAGGCAGACGAACAGGGCGGCGAGCACCGCGATCGACAGATGGGTGTGCGAATAGGCGGCAAACCCCGGCAGGGTCGCCACCGCGACCACGAAAATCAACGTCAGGCCGGCCAGCAGGATATCGAGCGCGATTTCGTTCGGCGTCTTGCGCCGCTCCGCCCCCTCGACCAGGGCGATCATCCGATCAAGGAAGGTCGAACCCGGTTCGGCGGTGATGCGGACGACCAGGAAGTCCGACACCACCTGCGTGCCACCCGTGACGGCCGAGCGATCGCCGCCGGCCTCGCGGATCACCGGAGCGGATTCACCGGTGATCGCACTTTCGTTGACGCTCGCGATGCCCTCGATAATATCGCCATCGGAAGGGATGATGTCGCCCACCTCGACCAGCACCAGATCGTCCTTGTGCAACTCTGGTGCAGGCGTCGGTTTGAAGACAGTGCGGTCACGCGGATCGAGGATCAGCTTGGCCATGGTGTCGGACCGGGCGCGTCGCAGCGCATCGGCGCGCACCCGGCCACGGCCCTCCGCCACGGCTTCGGCGAAGGTGGCGAACAGCACCGTGATCCACAGCCAAATCGCGATCACGATCGAGAAGGCAGCGGCTTGGCCGGCGAACAGTTCGCGGACCCCGACCACGGTGACGAGGACGGCGATGATTTCGGTCGCAAAAATGACCGGGTTCTTCATCAGGGTACGCGGGTTGAGTTTGAGCACAGCATCGCCAGCGGCGCGGGTCAGGATGGCGCGATCGAACAGACCGATCGTATCGGCTTGGTTTGACATGATCGGATTCCTCAGAAGGTCTTGCCGGCGAGCAGCAGATAATGTTCGGCGAGCGGTCCCAGGGTGTCGGCAGGCATGTACTGCAAGCCACCCAGGATGATGATGACGCCGATCAGCAGGCCGACGAACAGCGGCCCGTCGGTCGGGAAGGTGCCGGCAGAATGGGGCAACTTCGGTTTGGCCGCCAGTGACCCGGCAATCGCCAGCACTGGCAGCAGCACGGCGAACCGGCCGAACAGCATCGCGCTGCCCAGTCCAAAATCGAGCAGCGGCGTGTTAGCCGAAAGGCCCGCGAAGGCGCTGCCGTTGTTCTCGGTCGCCGAAGTCCAGCCGTAAAGCATCTCGCTGAGCCCGTGGGGCCCGGCATTGGCAAGGGATCCAAGGCCAGATTTTGTCAGGAGCGAGAACCCGGCACCAGCCAGGATGAAAAGGGTCTGGACCAGCACCGCAATCATCGCCAGCTTGATCTCCTTCGCCTGTACCTTCTTGCCAAGATATTCGGGCGTTCGCCCGACCATCAGCCCGGCGACGAACACCGCCAGCAGCGCGAACAGCACCATGCCGTACAAGCCCGAGCCGACGCCACCTGGTGTCACTTCGTCGAGTTGCATCAGGAACATCGGCACCAGTCCGCCCAGCGGCGTGTAGCTGTCGGTGAAGGAGTCGACGGCCCCTGTTGAGGTTCCCGTCGCGGCGGTGTTGAACGTGGTGGATTGCGCGATGCCGAAGCGCATCTCCTTGCCGACCATGTTGCCCGGTTGGGCCATAACACCGGCGTGGACAAGGATGGGGTTGTTTGCGGCCTCGGCCGCATAGGTGCCGATCATAGCGAAACCAAGAATGATCGCCATCGCGGCGAACAGCGCCAGCCCTTCGCGCTTGCGCCCGATCATGTGGCCGAAAGCGATCGGCAGGGCGAAGCCGATGACCAGAATGAGCCAGATTTCCAAAAGATTAGTGAGCCCCGTCGGATTCTCGAACGGATGCGCAGCATTTGCATTGAAAAAACCGCCGCCATTGGTGCCGAGATTTTTAATGGCCTCTTGCAGCGCCACCGGCCCGCGCGCGATCGTCTGCCCGCCGTCCACCAGCGTGTGAACATGGGCGAACGGCGCGAAGGTCATCGGCACGCCCGAGGCGAGCAGGAGAACCGCCGCAATCAGTGCGATCGGCAGCAACAGGTAAAGTGTGATCCGCGTGATGTCGGCATAGACGTTGCCAAGGGTCTTCAAGCCACCGGTCATGAAGGCACGCATCAGAGCGGCAGCAACGGCGATACCGGCCGCAGCCGAGAGGAACATGTGAACCGCAAGGCCAAACATCTGCGCGCCGTTCGAAATCTGGCTTTCCGGCGAATAGGCTTGCCAGTTGGTGTTCGTCGTGAAGCTGGCCGCCGTGTTGAAGGCGAGCATCGGCGCCATGCCCGGGATATGCTGCGGATTGAACGGCAGATAATACTGAAGCCGCAAAATACCGTAGAGCAACAAAAAATGTAAGAAGCTGAACGTCAAAAGCGCGATTGCGTAGGAGACCCACGTCATCTGCTTGGCAGGGTCAATGCCGCAGAGCCGGTAGATGCCGCGCTCGGCGGGAGCCAGCCAGTGCACCTCACCCTTGAACAGGCGCGCAATGTAGGAACCTAGCGGGAATGCCGCGCCAAAAACCAGGACGAGCACCAGCGCGATGTAACCAAAACCATGAAGTGTCATATAGTTCTTCTTCCGCAGCTATTTTTTTCGGGATTCATCGGTGTAGCGCACAACCCTGACAATCCAGGCCACCACCATCACGATCGACAATCCGGCACCAAAAAAAACAGCGATATCCGTGATAATCTTGATGATACCCAAGACGACGGCCATTGGTGACTTCAGAAATCTTCAGGCCGTACCAAGGCCCAAACCAGATACACAAACAAAAATAGGGCCGTGATACCGGCCAGAACGAGGTCAATCATAGTTCATACTTTTTCACAGAGTGGGATGTAGAGAAAGAAGATCGCGAACAGAAACAGTCCGAAACCAATCGAAATCAGATCGCCCATCGTAGAACACTCCTAGCTATTCTAAGCGGCCGGACGGCCGCGTGCACGCTCAGCCTCCAATCGGAGGCAAGTGAATGTTTATCCACCGAAACCGCATAAAAATGCCATATCGAAAACAGCCAAATTGACCAATTTGACATAAAAATAGAATATAAATCAGAGCCCATCGCGCGTTCATTCACCAGAATCTACTGGCCGACGTGGTTCAACGCCTGAACGCGTCAGCGACCGGTTCGGCCTGACGGCTGACTTGCCTGACGCTGTAGGCCCCTGATCGAGATTGAGCAACCTGATGTCTGGAAAATAGGGCGAGCGGGGGTCAGGCATCCTGGCAGTCCCACTTGATGTAGGCTTTGGTGTCGGCGGCCCATTTTTCATCGATTTCGACGAGGACGGCGCTGACGAGGCGTTCGAGGGAGGCTTCGTTGGGGAAGACCCTAATTTTGGTGGTGCGGCGTTTGAGTTCCTGCTGGATGCCGCGTTCCATGGGGTTGGAGGTGCGTAGTCGGCGTTGGTGGGGTTCTGGCAGCGTGAAGACGGTGAGGCCTTCGGGGATATTTCGTTCGAGCCAGTCGGCGAGCTTTGGTGCGGTCTCGCGATAGGCGGTGACGAGGGTGGCGAGTGCGGTCTGGGCAGCGGCGAGGGAATTGGCGTTCCAGACGGTCCGGAGTTCGGCGCCGATGCGTTTGCGGATGGCGTGGTTGGGGGCGTGGTGGATGGCGTTTTGGGCAAGGTGGAACTGGCATCGTTGCCA
>Ga0315298_1010609_pt1 | contig 11063 bp, 8 predicted proteins | sample WHS_1_MG_FD_203077 | JGI IMG/M metagenome (GOLD analysis project Ga0315298, IMG submission 203077) | Extremophilic microbial mat communities from Washburn Hot Springs, YNP, Wyoming, USA - WHS_1_MG | ecosystem: Environmental > Aquatic > Thermal springs > Hot (42-90C) | place: USA: Wyoming...
ATGGCCGTGATCGCAGTCTACCTGCGCACTCGCGGCGCCAGTCTGCGCGCCGTAGCGGCGTTCCTCCCGAACCTGGCCGGCCTGGTCGGCGCCCTCTATCGCGACGACCGCGTCCCGACTCAAGCCAAGGTGACCTTGGCCGCGCTCACCGCTTACCTCGCGGCACCGTTTGACATCATTCCGGACTTCATCCCACTGCTCGGCTACTTTGACGATATCATCGTCGCCGCAATCGCCCTCGACGGGCTGTTCAACCAGATCGACGGCGAGATCATCCGCCAGCATTGGCGTGGCGACCCGGAAACGCTGGCGATTGTTCGGCGCACGGCGCAGCAGCTTTCGCTTTTCGTCCCCGCCGGCCTCAAGCAGCGCCTGTTCGCCGGCCAGCGGCCCAAGGATCAAGATAACGGTTGACGCCCGCAAGCCGCTCGGCGAGGCCGGGCTGCTGCTGGTGATCTGCCTGGGCCGGACAAAGGTTGAAAGCCGGCCCCGCACTCCTGCGGGGCCGGCTTTCTGTTGGGCAAGAATTGCGCTGTCAGCTTGGTCAGTTAATGGCGGCGAGGATCTGGCCGATCTGACGCGTGATGTTGAGCAGCTGCTGACCGTCAGCGAGGATCTGCCGCTTCAGCCCGATCACTTGGTCGAGGCCGGCCAGCACACCGTTGGCGTCCTTGGCCACGCGGGCCTGACGCACCGCTTCCCAGGCAGCCGCCTTCTGTTCGCGCAGGGAAGCGATCTCGGCGCAAATGGCCTTGGCCTGCTCACGGAGAGACTTGAGTTCGTCGATCTTCGGCGCCAGCGCTTCTTTCTTGGCTTTCAGGTCGTTGACCAGAGTCTTGACCTGGTCGCGCTGGCCCTGCATCGACTGCGCGGCGGCCTTGAGCTTGGCGCGAATATCCTGCATCTGTGCCATGAGGGCCTTGGCAGTCTCGCCGTCCTTGTTCTTACGAGCATCGGCAAACTGCGTCTGAAGCGTCTTTAGCTGATCCTTTAGTGGCCGGACCTGTCCCTCGACCCAGTTCTGGTAGTCGGCGCGCAACTGCTTCACTTGGTCGCGCACCGGCGCGATATCGGCGCGAATGGACTGCCAGAGGCTCTGGTTAGTCTCGCGCTGGGCCTTCAGCGCGTCCGCGAGCGCTTCTCCCTGGGCGCGCAGGTCCTTGATGATAAGGATGCGTTCCTGGATCTGCTCCTTCAGAGCGGGATCGATGGTCTGGCTGGCGATTTGGCTGAGAGCAGCGTCGGTCTCAGCCGCTGCGGCGGGATCGTCGCCGACCACCTTCTCCGCGGCCGCGGCGGCCGCAGAATCGACAGGCGACGGCAGGCTGGTCTCCGCTAAGGCCGGCAGAGCGATGCCGACGACTAGGCAAAGGGCGATGGCCAAGGCGGCGATGCGCTTCTTCACATTGATTCGCTCCCTTCTGTTTTGTCTCGGGGTGTGTCCCCCGGTCAGCTTCCATTCTGCAGGGAGACTTTTGCGCATTTGGAGCGAATAGATTGCCGATTTGTTAACAATGTGCTAAACGAAAGCCGCTGCCATCAGCCCGTCGCCTGCGCCCCGACTCAGAGCTAATTTTACCAGTTGCGCCACCAGTTCCTCGTAGCTGATCCCGGCGGCAGCCGCAGCCTTCGGGAAGTCGCTGTAGCCGGGGATCATCCCGGGCTGGGCATTGATCTCGAGGACGAACGGCCGCCCGGCCTCGTCCAGGCGAATGTCGACCCGGCCGTAATCGCGCGCCCCGACGGCGAGGAACGCCGCCAGAGCGAGCTGCTGCAGCTCAGCGGCGAGCTCTGCCGGCGTGCGGGCCGGACAAATCGTCTCGACCGCATCCGCCTGTTTGACCTGGTGCGTATAGTAATCGGTGCCGCCAAAGGCGATCTCGACCGGCGGCAAGGCCCGGGGCGGGTCGCCCAGCACGCCGACGGTGAACTCGCGGCCGGGGAGAAACGTCTCAACGAGGATGGGGCCGGGGAATTCGCGCCAGAGGCGCTCGGCCAGACGGCGCAACCCATCAGCATCAGTCACCACAGAATCCGTGCCGATGCCGCAGCTGGACCCCTCGGCCTCCGGCTTCAGCAGCGCAGGATACCCGAACGCCGGCCGCTCCGCCGCAAACAGTCGCTCGAGGTCGCCCTGGTCCCGCAAGACGGCGAAATCCGCCGTGGGTACCCCGGCGTGGGCGAGCACGCGCTTGGCGAGCCCCTTGTGTTGGCAGATGATCTGCGCCGCCAGGCCGGAGCCGGTGAACGGCACCCCAGCCATCTCCAGCGCGGCAACGATATGCGGCTGTTCGCTTTTCCGCCGCAGCCCGGGCGCATTGTTGAACACTGCATCCGGCTGCAGCTCGGCCAGGCGCGCCGCGAGGTTCGGCCCGGCAGCCAGCATCAAGGCTTCATGCCCGGCGGCGCGGAGAGCCTCCCGGATGGCGGTCGTGCTGCGCGCGGAGGCTTGCGGGGAATGAAGTAGGGCGACGCGGCTCATGCCAGCTTGCCCTCCGTGTAGAGGTCGAGCAGACGCCCGACCCGCTCGGTCTCCCGCAGCGGCCGGCCGGTCTGCGGGTCGACCGCGTGCCAGGCTCCGTCGATGAGCGTCGTCGCAACGCGACCAGCGGCCCCCGGTCGCCCCAGAAGCTGCGGCGCGTCGAGCAGGCCGATCCGGATGGCCGCCGCGATGGCATCGGGGTCAGCCAAGCCAAGTTCGTCGTCGGGATCCCGGCTCGCGGGCCGGCTGAGCGAGCCGATCGCCCAAAGCAGGACGCGCGCCTCGGCGACCAGTTCCGCGCGCCGTCTGGCGACGGCCAAATCGCCCGCGGCCCAGGGTATGCCGTCGCGGGTATTGCGCAGCATGCCCTGCACCATGCGCCCGGCCTCGATGACCTCCGCCGCCGTGGCCGCGTGATCGGCCTCGCTGAACCCGACGATGTGGACGATCTGCGGCCGCAATTGCAGCCCGAGCTGGAGCGATGAGATGAGCTGGCCCTTGGCCACGGCCGGGTCAGTCGCCAAGCTGGTCAGACCCGTTCGCACCTGCCTGATGATCCGGAAGTCGTCGCTCTCGAGCTCGTGCAAAAGGTCGAGGGCCGCGAGCATCTTGGCCAGATCCATCGGATACGAAGTGCCGACCGGGGTGTTGAGCATGAACTGGGCGACGTAGGTCTTGGCTCCCGCGCGGCGGGCGTTGTAGGCCGCCAGATAGTGAGCGGCCACCGTCACGGTGTCGTGCGCGCCGCGCAGACCCCAATGGTGCGGCTCGTTGACCTCCAGCGGGATGCCGCGTTCGGCGTGCCAGCGCATGGCCGCCTGGTTCTCGCGGATGGCCTCGGCGACCGGCCGCTCGGAACGCCCGTCGAGCTGGCTGTACCAGCAGAGGGGAACCGCCGCCCAGGCGTTGTTGATCGTCTCGACCAGCATCGGCGCCCACTTGAGGAGATCCCGCGTGCCGGCGTAGCAGCGCAGCAGCGGATAGTTACCGCACTGTGCCGCTTCTTTCAATGCGCGCAGGTCGGCGGGGGTGCGCACGGGCACGCCGCCGGCGCCGTCCTCGTCCGGGCGCTGCTCGGTGGGCCGGAAGAAGGACTCCTGGGCGTTCTGATCCGGTCCGAGCGAAATGACATCGATGGCCTTCGCCTCGGCGATCGCCCGCACCCCGGCGATGGTTTCCGCGAGCGTCGGGCGACCGTAGTGGTGTCGCAGCAGCGGCCGCGGGGCGACCGCCTCCAGACGCGCGAGCAGTACGTCCGGGAACACCTCGGCGACGGCGTCCGGCGGAACGCGCCGCAGGTAGCTGAGCACTTCGGCGTCGTCCTCCCCGCTGAAGCATGCTTTGAAGAGGCCGCACCGGCGAGCGACGGCAGCCACGGGCGGTGTGCCGCCGAAGACGAATTCAGTCCGGGTGAGCCCGCGGACCATAACCTGCTCCTTGAGTTCCTTGAGCAGGTTCTCCGCCGCCGAAGGCGTCAGTCGGTAGCTCACGGCGACGATGTCCGGCCGCTGACGCTCGATCTCCTCAACCAATGTCGGCACCGGAACGGCCGGGCCGAGAAAACGGGTCTCATAGCCGTAGTTGCGAGCCAAACGGAGAAAGGAATGGACGCCGGCAACGTGCACGCAGCTGCCGATGGCCGCCGCCAGGATGACCTTCCCCTCGCCGGGGCGGCTGCGGTGGTCAGTCAACATTTCCAATCGCCTCCCCTTCTTGAACGAGTCGCTGGATATCGCGCACCGAGAGCCCGCGCAGCCCGAGCCGGTCGACCGTGCGGCCGCAGGCGCGATAATCCGTCTCGTCCATCAGCGACGCCAGGTCGATGATGTGGTCGATCGCCGGCGTCGGCACGCCCAGCAGTTCACCGAGTGATGACAGCGGCACGAGGCTCATCGGCACATCTTCCCAGAGATAGCGCGTCTGGAGGGAAGTCGGGGCCGTGATGCCCTTGTACCCGACATTGTTGTGGATGGCCTCGTAGAGCGTCCGCCCGGCGGCATCGTAGGCCAGGTACAGCCACTCGCGGGCGCGCGTGGCGCTGAAGCCAAGGGCCTCGGCGACCGCAATCCGTTCCTCGTCCATGCGCTCGAGCACCCGCGCCGTCGCATGGGTTATGCCGTCCATGTAGAATTCGAAGTTGCCATTGGTGGACTCGATGCGGGCGGCATTGAGCACGGTGATTGCCGGGTGGAAAATAGCGCCGATGTTGTCGAGGCTGGTCTTGAGGACATTGAGCGCCGGTACGAACTGCGGCAGGACTCGCCGCACGATGCGTAAGGCTTCGACGGTGCGGTGGCCGGGGATGGCGGCCAGCGGCACACTGTTCTTGACCCCGAACATCTGCACCTGAGCGGGGTTGATGCAGCGCGCCGCGTAGAGCAGGGTCTGCGCCTCGGCCACCAGGCAGCCGGCCGGGGCCGAGCGACGGCGGAGGATGTTGTAGACCTCGAGCGCGCCGCCGGTGCGACCCGGATTGAGCACGATCACTTGCCCGTCTTTCAGGTGCGGCGCCATGGCCTCGGCCATAAACTCGTGCCCGGTCGCCGGGACGACGACCATGATCAGCTCGGCGTCGGCGATCGCCTCGCGCATGTCCGTAGTCGCGACGGCAATCGGTCCGAAACCCTGAATCACCCCGGATAGCTCGATGCCGCCGCGCTGACGGATCGGCTCGAGCCGCAGCTCACTGCGGTTGAAGATGCGGACTTCGCACCCGAGCAGCGCGAGGTGCCCGGCCATCGCTTGGCCGCCGTGACCGGCCCCGAGCACGGCGACTTTGGGCGGTTTGATAACCGAGGAAGGACCCGACTCGACTTTCGCTGGACCTTGCAGCACTGATACTCCCCCTTTGCCGGAAATCAAAATGGTCCCCCGGACGCGCTGCCCGGGGGACCTGAAAGCGACGGTATGGCCAACGACACTGCGGTGTCGCCGGCATGACCTTCGACGCTTCCGAGGTTAGCTGACGGGTTCGGGTGCGAAGGTACCCTACGGGCTGACGCCCGATTCACCCCAAGAAGTGGTTCCCCCGTATCCATAACGGAATTCAGCGTCCGCCTGCTGGCGGAGAGGATTAGGTTGTACGGGCATTATATCATAATCGCCTGCGTTTGCCAATAGAAGCTCAAAATCAGTCGGCTTGTACGCCGGCGCCTGCGTGTTTAGCGGCCACGCGCCGCTGGACCTCCGCCAAGCGGGCGCCATGCAGCGGGTAGAAGTAGATGGAGACAATGGCGATCACCAAGGCGATCCATGGTACCACCGTGACGAGCGCCCTGAGCCCGGCGATGGCCGAAGCGGGCTGGACGGCCAGGTCGGCGCTGTAGCCGGTGCGCGACAGGACCTGGGAGACGATGATCGCCTGCAGCGAGATGCCGAGGCGGACCATGAAGCCATTCACGCCGAAGTGCATCCCTTCGCGCCGGATGCCGGTGCGCAATTCGTCCTCGTCCACGACTTCAGCGATCAGGATGTCAAACAGGATCATCAGACCGGACAGGCCGACCGCCAGCAGCAGGGTCGTGAGGACGCCGCCGAGGAAGGAGTTGACGAACAGGAAGGGCGTGAGTCCGAGTCCGTACAGGGACGCGGCGACGATCATCGCCTTGCGCGCGCCCCAGCGGACGGTCAACCGCGACCAGACGTAGACCAGCGGCAGCGAAACGATGAAAATCGAGCCGAGCAGCACCGTCGTCTGGAAACTGGTGGCCCGCAGCACATACTTGGCGAAGAAGGGAATGACGCTCGTCAGCGTGACAAAGGTGAACTGGATGAACAGAGAGGCGCCGAGGAAGGTGAGGAACGAGCGGTTGCCGAACGTCTGCCGCAGCGCCGGGATGAGCTTTAGGCCCTGCTGCTCCGCCGCCTCCGGCCGCTCGTGCGCGCCGAGCAGCGACAGCCCGAGAAAGAGCGCTGTGAGCACGGCGAAGATGGCGCCGGTCCCGCCCCAGCCGACGGCACTGATCAACACCGGCGGGAGCGCCGTGCCGATGATCATGCCGATGATGCCGAGAAACTGCCGCAGCGCAGACACCGAAGCTCGTTCGGCCGCGCTCGGATACATCTCGGGGTAAAGGGCGGTCCAGTTCAGGATGACGAGAGTATAAAGGCCATCGAACAGGAAAATCGTGGCCATGAACCAACTGAAGAGCGGCCATTGGGCACCCGGCATGCGAAACGGCGGCACCCAGACGAGGGCAAAAGCCAGGGCGAGCGGGAGCGTGCCGAACAGGATGTAGGGAATGCGGCGACCCCAGCGGGTGCGGGTTTGGTCTGAAAGCTGCCCGAAGAGCGGATCATTGATCGCGTTCCAGATGCCATAGAGAACCATGCCGGTTCCGACGAGAGTGGGCGGCAGTTTGAGCGTATCGACGTAGAAGAAGATGACGAAGGTCGAGAAGAACTGGCTGGGCAGCGCGGCCGAGATGTTTCCCGCGCTGTACAACACCTTGGCAAGCGTGCCACGGGTGCGCACGGTGCCCCCTCCTTTGCTCGGGCGGATGACTCCGCCCGCTGAGAGAGGTATTTCGCTGTCAGGGTAGGATTACCTTTTCAGCCGCCGAATAGGGATTGCTGAGCAGATCCGCCCGGGATCGACACGGTCGCCCGGTCGGACGCAATCGACAGCGCCAGAGTAGTGAGGTGAATCAGCATGGACTTGACGCAGTTTCTGCCACTTCCGGAGTTGCTGGACGCAAAGTCGGTGCTCTGCGTGATGCCGCACCCGGACGACAACGAGATCGGAGCCGGCGGCACGATCGCTCGCCTGGTCGACGCCGGGGCCAAGGTGACGTATCTCGGCGTCACCGACGGGGGCGCCGGCACTCTTGACCCAAACCTGAAGCGCGCCGATGTCGCTCGCATTCGCCGCGGCGAGCAGGAGACCGCCGCCGCCGCGCTGGGAGTGAGCGAGCTGATCTGGCTCGACTACCCGGATGCGGTTGGCCTGCCGGCCGCCGAGCTGAGGCAGCGCATCATCGGCGTCATCCGCCAGGTGCGACCGGACTTCGTCCTCACTGTCGACCCGTGGCTACCGTACGAAGCTCACCCGGATCACCGGGCTGTTGGGCTGGCAGTGGCCGAAGCGGCGCTCTTGTCCGGGTTCCCGAACATCCATCCGGAGCACTTGGACGGCGGCGTCGAACCGCACGCTGTAACGGCCGTCGCGTTCTACGCCACTGCTGCTCCAAACAGGTACGTCGCCATCGATGCAACTTGGGAGCGGAAGCTGGCGGCCATCCAGAAGCACGCGAGCCAGTTCAGCGAGACCGATTGGCAACTTCTTGTAGCCTACCTCGATATGAAAGCCCAAGAGCTGGCCGCCAAAGCCGGCGTCGGCGCCCGCGCCGAAGGGTTCAAGGTCCTGACTCCCACCTATTTGCACATGTGCGTCGACACCGTCGAATGCTAGCGAGGTGAGCCCTCTGACGCTCAAAGGGAAGCCCCTGAAGATCGCCGTCATCGGCGGCGGCAGCACCTACACCCCCGAACTGGTGGACGGGCTCATCCGGCGCGCAGCTCAGCTGCCGGTGGCCGAGCTCTGGCTGGTCGATGTGCCGGCCGGCGAGCGCAAGCAGGAGATCGTCGGCGGGCTGGTGAAGCGCATGCTCTCCCGCGCCGGGCTGCCGACGCGGGTCGAGCTAACGCTGGATCGCCGGCGGGCCATCGCCGGCGCCGACTTCATCATCAACCAGTTCCGGGTCGGCCAACTGGCGGCGCGCGCCAAAGACGAGCACATTCCGCTCAAATACGGAATCATCGGCCAGGAGACCACGGGGCCGGGCGGCTTCGCCAAGGCCCTGCGAACCATACCGGTCGCCCTGGACGTCGCCCGCGATGCCGAGGAACTCGCGCCTGAAGCTTGGATCATCAACTTCACCAACCCATCCGGCATCGTCACCGAGGCGCTGACCACGCACTCGCGGATGCGGTGCATCGGCCTCTGCAACGTGCCCTTGACGATGCAGATGGCCGTCGCCTCGCTCCTCGGCGTCGACCCGGCGCGGCTGCGGTTCGAGTTCATCGGCCTGAACCACCTGAGCTGGATCAGGCGGATCGCTCTCGACGGGCAGGACATCACCCGCTCGGTCATCGCAGCGGCGGCCGGGCACGAGCAGGTAATGGAGGGCGTCCCGGACCGCGGGCTGGTGGCCGCACTGCTGAACGACCTCGGCATGCTGCCCTCGCCCTATCTCCGCTACTTCTACTTCCCTGATGTCATGCTCGCCGACGAGCAGGCGCGGGTGGCCGCCGGCGATGGCACGCGCGCGGACCAGGTGCTGCGGGTCGAAGAACGGCTGCTCGCGCTCTACCAGGACCCCGGCCTGACTGAGAAGCCGGCCGAGCTGAGCCAGCGCGGCGGCGCTTACTACTCGGAGGCCGCGCTGTCGGCGATCGCCGCCATCGTCGCGAACCGCCCGGAAGTCCATGTCGTCAACGTCCCGAACCGCGGCGCGCTGTCCGACCTGCCGGCCGATGCGGTCGTGGAGACGAACTGCCTGATCGACGGGACCGGCGCCACGCCGCTCGCCGCCGGACCGCTGCCGCTGTCCGTGCGCGGCCTGGTGCAGCAAGTCAAGGCCTACGAGCAGATGACGATCGAGGCGGCCATCACCGGCGACCGCCGGCGGGCCGTGCTCGCCCTTGCAGCGAACCCGCTCGTGCCGGGAGTGCGCGTCGCCGCCGCGCTGGTTGAAGAGCTGCTCGCCGCCCACGCCGAGCATCTGCCGCAATTCCGGCCTCGGGCGTAGCCAATCGGCAACAGCGGAGGTGAGACCTGTGGAGTATTTCATCGGCGTCGACGGCGGCGCCACTAAGACCTTGGCGGTGGTCGGCGACCGGAGCGGCCGAATCCTCGGCGCCGGCCTGAGCGGCCCGTCCAATTATCAGATTGTCGGACTCGAGTACGCCATAGAGTCGATCAAGGATGCGATCCGGCAAGCTGAGGCAGCCGCAGGCGTCAATAGCGGTGAGCCCGCCGCCGGGGCGCAGGGTGCGGTCTTCGGCCTCGCCGGCGCGGACTTCCCGATCGACTTCGAGCGGCTGAACCAAGGATGCGCCGCGCTGATGGGCGGCCGCCCGTTCCGGGTGGTCAACGACTGCTGGATCGCCCTGCGGGGCGGCACGCCGGCCGACTGGGGCGTCGTGGCGATCAACGGCACCGGGGCAAACTACGCTGGCCGCAACCGGCGCGGCGAAGAGATCATCCTGCGCGGCATGGGCTACGAGATGGGCAACCGCGGCGGCGGGGGCGACATCATGCGCGAGGCGCTCCACCGGGCGTTTCGCGCCGACGACGGCACCGGCCCGGCGACCGCCCTCCGCGATGCCATCCCGCGGGCCGTGGGCATGGCATCGCTGGACGCCATCGCCGAGGCGCTTTACACCGGCACTGCCAGCCCGGCGCTCGGGCTGCCCATCGTGCCCCTGGTGTTCGAACTCGCCAACCGGGGCGATGCGGTGGCGCAGGAGATCCTGATCACGATCGGCGACGCCATGGGCCAGGCCGCCGGCGGCATCGCGCAGCGGCTCGGCATGGCGGACGAGCAGTTCGACGTCATCCTCGCCGGCAGCGTCTGGCGCGGCGTCAGCCCGCTCCTGCGCGACCAGTTCACCACCGCCCTCCATCGTCTGGCGCCGCGGGCCGTGCCGCGCCTGCCGATGTTCGAGCCCGCGGTGGGCGCCTATATGATGGCCTTGGAGCACGCCGGGGTCACGCTCGACGCCCCAATCAGGAACGCGTTGGCCGACACGGCAGGAAGGATCGCTTCGGTCACGGAGACAGCCGCGCAGTGGTGAGCGCCGTCGCAACGCTGGCCGGGCTCATCCTCGTCATCTGCGGGTAATATAACGTCCACCGCGCCACGCTGTTTGTGTTATTCTTGCATGGCAGGCGTCCCCGCTTGGAGTCGGACGGGGGCGCTTTTCATATGAAGTTGATGCCTGACGTTGCAGCCCAACCACACGGCTGACGAGAACAGCATGCTCTTCTGTCAACGCCGACTGTATCACCAGCGTGATGTCACGGCCGGTGACAAGCCGGCGTTGGCAGTGACACTCTGACCCTAATTCACGGCACTGTGGTGGAGCGCGGTTAAGCAGGCATGCTTGCCAGATGCCGTCACGCAGCAGAGACAAGCCGGATGTCGAAACATGCCGGACTGTTCTCTCGGGTAATGGCAGGAAATTACGTGCATGTGTCCAATTTATCGTGTGGCCATGTCATGGCTAGTCGCCCCTATGATGGAAAAGAAGGATATGCGTGTTTAAGGTGCCAAAGGTTGAGTCGCCTAAGTTGGGTCCAGGCGATGGCACCATCGACGCCGGTACTGTCTGCGGCGGCATTTGTGGAATTGGCTGCGGCGGTATATGTAGCCTCGGTTGCCAAGCGTACGAGTGATCTGTATGATTAAGCTTCTCCCTTGGCAATGACGTTTCCAGGAGCGTTCCTGGAGAAGAGAGGGAGAAAGCATGGATCCGCAAGTCAAAGTGGCCCACCAGCGCCTCAGCGTCCTTCAACTCGCAGAGGCGCTCGGCAACGTCAGCGAGGCCTGCCGCCAGCGGGGCATGACCCGCACCCAGT
>Ga0315298_1010612_pt1 | contig 11062 bp, 14 predicted proteins | sample WHS_1_MG_FD_203077 | JGI IMG/M metagenome (GOLD analysis project Ga0315298, IMG submission 203077) | Extremophilic microbial mat communities from Washburn Hot Springs, YNP, Wyoming, USA - WHS_1_MG | ecosystem: Environmental > Aquatic > Thermal springs > Hot (42-90C) | place: USA: Wyoming...
TCGGCGAGCCGGTGTAAAACATCGCCGATCTCCCCGTCCATGTCCCCGTCCACAAAGAGCACTCCCTGCGCTCCGGCCAGGTATGCCCGGTGGGCGCCCGCCGCGCGCGGCAGATCGATGCCCAGCGCTCCGGAGAAATAAAGCGGTTTGATGCGCGGCTCCCTTAATTCCCGTACCTTCTCCGCGGAGCCGTCGGTACAGCCGTTGAGAACGGGTATGATCAGATCGGCGGGCAGGGAAAGCAGCGTACAAAGAACTTTTTGTACGCTGGCGGCTTCATTTTTTACCGGTACCACGGCGGCGAGCATGCACATCCCCTTTCTCGATTTATGGCCTGTGTTTTACCATATGCCGCGGGGGAGGGAAAGTTTCCCCGCCCGTTCACCATCGGCACTATTTTCTACATATAATGCAAGAAACAGGTAACGAGGGGGCGGCCGTGGTGAACAAAATCCGGGTGGGAGATATCGTCGGGCGTATTTCCTACGGCTGTGACGTATATTTCAAGGTAACGGCCGTATATACCGGGGATGACGGTAAAGAACACGCCTGTTTGAAGGGTCTGGACATGCGCCTGTTTGCCAGCGCGCCGCTGGACGACTTGAAAAAATTTGAACCGTCCCAGGTGGCCGCTTACTGGCATTCGTTCATGATGAAAAACCACGAGCAGATGAGGCGTGTTTTCCAGCGCCGGGAAGAAGATCGCCGGCGCAGCATGAGCCGTTCCGCCATTCCGGCAAATCAAATGGACAGCTTTGATGTCCCCGGCTCCGTGCTGCACATCGACGGCGACGGCGATTACCTGGACCTGTGTCTGACCACTTACCGACAGCTGGGCATACCGGCTTTCGGTTACCGGATCGAAGAAGATAAACAGCCGGAAAAAGTGATGGCCCTGCTGCAGGAACATCGTCCGGATTTGCTGGTCCTCACCGGTCATGACGGGCTGGTGAAAGGGGCGAAGGATTTCAGCGACATCAACAACTACCACCACTCCCGTTTTTTTGTCGAAGGGGTCAAAGTGGCCCGCCAGTACGAAAAAAGTCGTGATGATCTGGTTATCTTCGCCGGTGCCTGTCAGTCTCATTACGAGGCCATTCTCAACGCCGGGGCCAATTTTGCCAGTTCGCCGCAGCGGGTGCTCATTCACGCTTTTGATCCGGTGTTTGTGGTGGAAAAGATCGCCTATACCTCCATTTATGATCCCATATCCGTGAAAGAGATCATCGCCGGCACCATTACCGGGTTTGACGGCATCGGCGGCATTGAAACGCGCGGAAAACACCGCCTGGGCATTCCCAAGTCGCCCTATTGAGAAGGTAACTCTTCCTTTGCCCGCGGCATAAGATGGCGGGAGAAAGGCAAGGGGGGGTTCCGATGGAAAAGTACCGGCATGTGCTGCAAAAAAACCGCGCCGCGTTGCTCAGGTTGCCCAATGTAATCGGTGTCGGCTACGGCCTGAAGCGGGTGGGGATGGAGCGCACTGATCGCCCGTCTTTAATAGTTTTTGTCGAAAAAAAGCTGCCGCCGCGGGAGATGAGCCGGGGACAGGCGGTGCCCGGAACAGTCGACGGCCTGGAAACGGATGTGATTGAGATCGGCCGGGTGCGGCTTTTGGATCTGCGCACGGGACGCGAAAGACCGGCCAGACCGGGGGGCAGCATCGGCCACTACCGGGTCAGCGCCGGTACTTTCGGTGCCGTGGTCCGGGATAAGGCCACCGGTAAACGGTTGATTTTGAGCAACAACCACATCCTGGCCAATGCCACCGACGGGCGGGACGGCCGGGCGGCGGTCGGGGACCCGATTTATCAGCCCGGCCCGCATGACGGCGGCCAGGCCGGGGACCGCATCGCCACCCTGCTGCGTTTTTCCCCTCTTTTGCGCGCCGTCGAGGAGACGGATTGCCCGGTGGCCGCGGCGGCGGTCAGGGTGGGCAACCTGGCCCTGCGCGCGGTCAGGCCGCATTATCGGCTGAAAATGTTCAGACAGACCGGAGGGGCCAATGCCATCGACGCTGCGGTGGCCCTCCCGGACGATCCGGAACTGATTGACGACAAAGTGATCGAAGTCGGTCCGGTAAAAGGGGTGACGGAAGTCACTCCCGGGCTGAAAGTGCGCAAGAGCGGCCGGACCAGCGGATTGACGGAGGGGACGGTGACGGCCCTGGGGGTCACCCTGGAAGTGGAAATCGGTGAGAACGAAAAGGGCTGGTTCGTCGATCAGATCGTCTCGGAGATGCCCTCCCGTCCGGGGGACAGCGGTTCTCTGGTGGTGGATCGGGGGAACCTGGCCGCCGGTTTGTTGTTTGCCGGTTCGGAGAAATTTACTGTTTTCAACCGTATTGACCAGGTACTCAACCGCCTGGAAGTGGAATTTTAGTCTCTTCGGCAGCAGGTTTCATCCCTGGGGGGGTCGGCCGTTGTTGCATGATCATGCTCCCTGTGCCACGGATATCGCTCTGGTTTTGCTGGGGGAAAGCATACCGGCCATCGGTCCGCGGCTGAAAAGCCGTACCGAAGCCATGTGTGAGGCGCGGCGTTACATGGAGGCCATTGATCGCCTGACCCTCAGTGCCGGTGTATCTTCTTACCGGCTGGTCATGATGCGCCAGTCCGACGGCCGTTTTACGCTGCTCATCCGTGGCGGCAAAGCAACTCTAGAAGCGTTGCGGGATATGGACGAATTGCTGCTCCGGCGTTTTAAAAAAGCCTTTCGGCGCGGCCTGTTCATTTTGACCTGTTTTTTTGAAGGGGAGAATGGTTTGGAATGCCTGGCTGTGACGGACGGGCTGGGCGCGGTGATGTATGTTCCCCGGCTTTAAACAGCCATAATATTCCATGCGGTATGGATCATGTACAAAATGTCGAATTTAATAGTTTTCTGGCGACGATGTTAATTCCATGGAGGGAAGGGAGTAATTAACATCGTTGCCAGTCAAATATATATTTAGTAAACTTAATGGTGTGCATCCCGCCCGTCGTTGACGGCTGCGGGGGGACAGGCACGGCCTGTTCGATGGGCGCGGTCCTGCCATGCGAAAAAACGCCGCATCCCCTCGGGGTACGGAGGAACCATTTGGCGGGGGTGAATCCTTCCCCCGGCGGCGGAGGAGGGCGGCAGGCCCTTCCGCCGGTTCGGGAACGGAAGGTGGGTTTTATCTTTTTACCGCACCCGTCAGCTAACTCCGGAGGCGGAAAAGAAAGGAGCGTTTCCATGCGAATGTTCAAAGGCACCCGTTTGAGAACCCTTTTGTCCGCTCTGGCGGCCGCCCTGCTCGTTTTCCTCTTTGTTCCCGCCGCCATGGCCGCCACCACAGCGCCCGCCGGAGGTTCCGGCAATGCAAATCCGCTCACCGTTACCGGGTATATCACCGTGGTCACCCCCACCGGCGGCACGGTGCGCATTCCCCTGAACTTGCAGCTCCTGCCCGGACAGGATTACACCGGCGGCGGCGCCGGGATAATCTACCGCGGAGGTTCCCTGTATGTGAACCCGGGAGACGGCGGCGGGTGGTTCCAGCTGCAGCTCCAGCCTCAGCCTCAGCCTCAGCCGCAGCCTCAGCCTCAGCCTCAGCCTCAGCCTCAGCCTCAGCCGCAGCCTCAACCCCGGCCCGTTTCCGGCCTGAATGCGGATGAACAGCAGATGGTGGATCTGGTCAACCAGGCCCGGGCCGCGCAGGGTCTGCCGCCGCTCAAAGTGAACATGCAGCTGGTGCAAATGGCCCGGGTGAAAGCCCGGGACATGGTGGACAACAATTATTTCGACCACAATTCGCCCACTTACGGCAGCCCGTTCGACATGATGAAAAAATTCGGCATTACCTATAGCTACGCCGGGGAGAATCTGGCCGGCGCCCCCACGGTGGATACGGCCTTCCAGAGCCTGATGAATTCCCCGGGCCACCGGGCCAATATTCTGGACCCCAACTATACCCAGATCGGGGTCGGGGTGGTTGCGGGCAGCCCCTACGGAAAAATATTCGTTCAGGAGTTTATCGGTTGAACAAAACCCGCCCCCGGGACGAACGCCGCGGAAATTCCCGCGGCGTTCGTCTGTGTCGGGCGTCCCGGGGCGGGTCAAACCGGTCCGGGGCCGGTCCGGGTCAACGGCCGGACCTTCCTGCGTGGAGCGATCAGGAACCGATGGTGATGGCCGTTCCTACGGGCGGCGTGCCGGCGGTTGTTCCCGCTCCTCCGGTGGTGGTAGTGGTGACGGTTATCGGACCACCGACGGACAGGAACAAAATTGATGAGACGGGGATGAGCACCGGTGTGGTCTGGCTGTTCGAGGCCGTCTGCAATTCGATGTAATCGCTGCCCACAATAGTCAGTGTCCCGGTGATGGCGATATAATTGTAATTTGCCGCCCCCCCGCTCAGATACACGGTCACCTTCTGGTTCAACAGTTTGTACAGGCGGTCCATAAGCCTCCAGGATGTCATTTCCATGGAATTTCCATAATAATTCATCTGCACGTCGGACATACCGCGCCCCCCTTGCCGGATTTTTTTTATATTATGAATTACCACCGGTTAAATGTGCATTTAAATAAAAGAAAAGCTGTCAGTGGAACAGCTTTTCTCAGGTGAGAGTTAAAAACTTTCTTCAAACCACCCGTAATATTTATGGTCGATGGTGGGCAGGGCCCTTTCGCAATCCAGATGCACGGTATCGATGACCACCGTATTGGTGTTTCCCGCATTGGGTTCGAAGGTGAATCTGACCATTACCGTATGGGCGTCGGTGCGTTCGGTGCTGTTTACGTTCAAGGTGAACTGGGTGAAGCGGTTTACTGGGATGCTGTTGCTGCTCCAGGTCTGGCTGGCGCCGTCCACCTGCACGCCCGAGCTGTCGAAAATCCTTATGTCGGCGGTGAGGTTGAACGTGCTCACCGCACCGGTGGCCGGGGCCAGTTGTTCGGCCCAGAAGGTGAGCTTTTTAATCCTGGTGTTGTAAATCGGCCAGCCGGTTTCTCTTTCCCCGCTCACCGTCTGGTAGACGGCGGAGATGGTGGTCGGGCTGCCGGCGCCCAGTTCGGCCCCCTGGCCGGTCTGGCCGCCCGCCGGCGCCACCGCCCCCGTGGCCGACCAGAAGAGCGGGCTGTTGCCGACCCACTGATCGAAGCCGGGGTCCTTGAGCTGGCAGCGTCTGGCCGGATAGGGGCAGGCCTGCACATAAACCTGCCGGTATTCGATCACTTTGCCCCGTACAACCAGGACCACGAAACTGCGCACGCGGGAACCGCGGATGTGTTCCCAGGTGACATCGAATTTGGGCCGGTGCAGGGTGAACACTACATTGTCTTCATGCAGCACCGGCTGGGGGCGGACCAGATCGATCAGTTCGGAAAAAGTGTCTTCCACGCTGAAGTGTTTTACCTCGTCGTTGGCGTTCACGTAGTAAATATCGGTGCGGAAAGTGCCGGTGAAGAACACCTTTCGGATAATGCTGATCATGCCGCCTTCCCGGTAGCGGTAGCGGAAGTGGTGCCGCCAGTCCTCACCGATCACGGGCCACCAGTGGGACCATCCCTCGCGGATGAATACCGGTTCAATGGTGAATTCAACCACCCGGCCCTCAATGCGCTCGATCCGCTTGGCGAATTCCGGGCAATTATAATCTTTGACGATTTTTGAGGCCAGTTCCTGCACATCCAGGACCACCGGCACCCTGAGCAGTATGCAGCGTACCGGCTGCTCTTCCTGATAATCGTATTCTATTGGCATGCTGTCAAACCTCCTTGTTTTTTTCTCCCGAGCATTGCCGGGGCAAAAGCGGTGCAGGGCATATGCGAACCCTCCCAGGACACCTCCTTGGAGCTGAAAAGCTTTATAAATATATATATTGACCGCCGGAAAAAATGTGCAGGAATAATGGCAGGAATTTTTTGGGGCGGACACACCTTCTTTTCGGGCGGTAAAAAGGACCGCCCGGGGATTCACCCCGGGCGGTCCTGCCCCCGTACGGCCGCTATTTCCCGCATGAGCCTTTTCAAGGCCGGCCGCAGACAAATTTCCGCACATTTATTCCGGCGATTCATATATATATTATAGAGCACTTTTGAAAGGAGGAAAGAACGATGGCTGGATCCGCCTCACCGGTCACGGAAAAATTACGGGTTCACCAGGTGGTTGCTGAAAACGCCCATCAGGTTGTCGTGCGTGGCACCGTTTCCGTACCTGATCCAAAACCGCCTGTGGAAAAAATCCTTTCTATCGATAAAACCGTTAAAATTAAAAAGATCGAACTGGTACCGAATAAGGCCGTCGTAGAAGGAACCCTCACCCTGCAAATCGTTTACGTGGCCTTTGAACCGGCCCAATCGGTCCACAGTATGCACGGTCAGTTGCCCTTCACCACTTTTGTGGACCTGCCCGGCGCCGGGCCGGGCATGGATACGCGGGGAAGAGTCAGGGTGGAGGACATCAGTGTGACCCCGCATTCCGGTGACCCGCTTAAACTGGATGTGTCCGCGGTTTTAAAGGTAACGGTCAGGGCCAGTGAAATGAAAGAAATCGAGGTGGTCACCCAGTGTCCGTCCGGCGCGACCTGCGAAAGTGAAGAACTACGGGTGTCCCATGTGGTGGCCCGGGAGTCGAAGCAGGTAATTGTCAGCGACGATTTCGACACGCCGCAGGATAAGCCGGCGGTGGAAAAAATCCTGGACGTGGATGCCGCGGTGGAGATCACCGGTAAAAGATTGCTCAAGGACAAGGCCATTGTGGACGGCGTAATCACCGTCCAGGTACTGTACGTCGCCGCCCTGCCCGATCAGCCGGTGCACCAGATGCATCACAAATTCAATTTCAGCGATTTTGTGGAAATGCCGGGAGCCACGCCGGATATGGATTTGCGGGTGGACGCGGTGGTGGAGAGCGTGGATGTCGATCCCCTGCAGGGTCCCTGCTGCACCCGTCTGCATGCCGATGTGGTGCTGAAATTGATCGCCTTTGCCAGCGAACCGAAGGAGATCACCGTTCTGACCAGCGTATCCGGAGCCCAGGTGTCCACGACCAGATTGCGGATAGATCATGTGGTCGGTGAAGACTCCGTCCAGGTGGTGGTGCGGGATGTTTTTGACACCCCGGATCCGAAACCGGCGGTGGAAAAAATCCTGAACACCAGTGTGGAATCGATCAACGTCACCGAAACGAAAATCATCAGCGACAAGGTGATCATCCGCGGTTTTGTCGATGTGCAGGTGGTTTATGTATCCGCCGCCCCCGATCAGGCGGTGCACGCCCTGCATCACCGGGTGCATTTCCGCACTTTTGTCGAGATCAAGGGCGCCCACAGCGGCATGGATGTGGATGTGCGGCCGGAGGTGGAGTTTCTTTCCGCCGGGGCCAACGGCTGCGAGGTTTCCCTGGAGATGGTGCTCAAGGTGACCGCCCGGGTTATTCAGTCCCTGCACCGGGAAGTGGTCACCGCCGTTTCCGCCGCGCCGACCCCCACCCCCGTTTGTCCGCCCGGTCAAACAATCAGTTACACGGTAAAGCCCGGAGATACGTTCTGGTCGATCGCGCAGCAGTACGGCACGGATGTGAACGCGATTATCAACGCCAACCCGGGTAAGACGCCGGAAACACTGCAGCCGGGCGATGTGATCAACGTGCCCTGTGTGGCCAAAGGATAATCAACCGCATCAAGAGGTGAACCGGTCAGCTCGCCATCGGCCGCCGGTATAAAAGGCGTCCGGCTGTAAGCGCGGCCGGCGGCTGCTGCTGTATCTTTGTAGAAGAAGAGCTGTTCAGAACAAACAGCTTTTCTTTTTTATGACAGCCGGCGACAAACTAAGGAGGGAATAAATTGTTCATTCATACGGGCAAGCTGGTGCAACAGCTGGAAGAACTGCAGCAGGAAGCCTTGAAGATCAACGTCCGGGTAAAAAAATATGACGGCGCCGTGGAACTGGTGATGAACGGGTTGCAGCAGATCCAGGAAATGAATTTCGGCCGGGGCGCGGAGGCGCTCTGGCGCCAGGGGCGACTGGAGGCGGCGGTCAGGGAAACCGTTAACGATGCCGTGCTGCAGTCGCGCCGTCAGCTCAAAGATGAAATCAGCCGGCGGACGGGGATCAATCTGCCTCACATTCCAGGACTGTTTTAAGGGGGTGCGCGGTGTGTCTGAGGATAGGGAGTACGATTCCCTGGAAAAAACCCTGTTCCGGCTGCTCCATCTCGGCGGGGAGCGGGGGTTGGAACAGCATGATTTGCTGTTGCTGCTGGGGCTGGTGAATTTAATGGGCATAGTCAATCTAATCGGAGCCCGGGGGGAATCCGCAGCGGCAGCGGTATTTTCCGGGAAAACGGGTGCTCCGGACGGGGAAGCGGAACCGACCGGCGCGCCGGGCGGTCCGCCGGGGACGGGGGGCCGGCGCGGCCCGGCCTTCCCCGGGGTGGAGGCCGCCGATGCGGGAAGCGGAAGGAAAAAATAAGGCGGAAGGGGAGGGTATCCTGTCGGGTACCCCTCCCGGGGAGGAAATTATGCTTTGTTTTTGGGTGTATCGGGCAGGGTGATGGTGGGAAAGGACACCTCGTCCGTGTCGGCCGGGTATGCCGGCGGCTGTTTATCGGGAAGAAAAGTGCCCGATGATGTTTCCGGAACGGCGGATAATTGCAGCATCATGGCATGAAAATTTTCGATCCCCGTACGCAGGGTGTTCAGAGTTTTTTGCGTCGCTTCCAGCATGGCGGCCAGGTTGGCTATTTTTCCCTCCAAATCCGGCCGGGAGGACATGAGCATGAGCATGGTGACAAACAGGGGATGAAAACCGGCGGATGACTGTTCATTCATGGCGAAACCTCCTCGCAGAGCTATATGCATATTTTATGCTCCGGTGGCATATTTTGTCGTCCGGGTTGCCAATTGCCTTATTTGCCGGGCGGAACCATGCTGGCTTTAAATGTCTGCAGCCCGCTGCGGATGACCTGTGCGGATTCCCGGGTGGCCTGCAAAAGGGCGCCCAGCCGGATGATTTTTTCCTCCATATCCGGTCCGGCGGCCAGCAGGAGCAGGGGAAGCAGGAAATACAGGCTGTTTTGTTCTCGATTTGGCTCGGCCATTTGCCTTACCCCCTTCCGATTTGCTTTTCCTGAATTTATATTACGTGGCAGACAAACCGCCGGTGACATTTTTATCGATGCCGGAAAGCAACTTTTCCCGGCGTCCGGAATAGAAGTGTGGAAAAGGAAGGTGGATTTCCATGACGGAAGAAGTCGAGCGGGAGCATCATCTGGAACGGCTTTTGTTCAGGATCCTTGATGCTCAGTCGAAAGCCGAAGTTGATCAGTATGATGTCATGCTCATGCTCAGTCTTTTGAATTTGCTGGGCATGGTCGATGTGATGAACCGGCGGGCCGGCGGTACGGCTGTTCAGCCCATTTCCGGGACGGGCAATCCCATGGAAGCGCTGCTCGGCATGCTGGGCAAGGGCGCCCCGGGCGGGACACCGCCGTCCGGAGCCGCCGGAAGCGGACCCCCTTTCAACCCGGCCATGTTGATGAATCTGATGAATATGATGAATATGTTCAAACCACCGGGCGGGCAGGCGCCGGATGCGGCCGGGGCGATGAACCTTTTGAACGGGATGATGGGCGGTCAGGGGCCGTTTAAAGCACCTCCGGCCGGCGGCGGTACCCGTCCGGAAACATCCGCTTCCGCCCCCCGGGCGCATTCCGTTTCCCCCGCCCGGCCCGCGCCCGGCGGCCGGGCGCCGGAGGCGCCGGTGGAAAAAGATTCCCCGCCGGCTCAGGCCGGGCAGGTGCTCAGGTGGGGCAATAACCTGGAAAAAGGAAAACGGGGCTGAAGCGGCGCGGCCGGCACATTGCTGCCGGCCGCACATATTTTTCCGTCCGGCGAAGAAAATTAAACGTGAGGCTCACCCGGCCGGGATGAACAAAGCAGGCATTTTTGAAGGAGGATTTGGTGTGGTGGAGACAAGGGAGCAGATCTTTAAAGTGGGCGGCTTATGGGATGAGGGCAACGGTCGTGAAATTGAGCACAATCTGTTGCAGATCGACGGTGTGGAAGAAGTGCGGGCGTCCACTGCGGAAGGCAGTGTGTATGTGCGGCACGATCCGGCGGTGGTGAGCAGAGAGTTCCTGGAGCGCACGCTCAATTCCCCGGGTTACTCCCCCTGTGTGCGTTGAAGGGGGAGGGGTGCGATGGGTGTGCGTCTGCTGGCCCTGGTGATCGCGGCGCTGGCCGGTGTGACCATGGCGGTGCAGGGTTCCTTGAATGCCGTGCTGGGCAAAGTGATCGGTCTGCTGGAAACCACCTTTGTGGTCCACCTGGTCGGGCTGGTGGTGGTGGCCCTGTTGTTGTTCGGTTTTCACCTGGGCGACGGCCACCTGAATCGTTACGCCCAGGCGCCGTGGTATACTTACCTGGGCGGCGTGCTCGGGGTGTTGATCATTTATGCGGTGGTGCGCAGCATCCCCAGAGTGGGGGTGGCTCCGGCCACCACCGCGATCATCGTCGGCCAGGTGCTTACGGCCAGTGTAATCGATCACCTGGGGCTGTTCGGTATGGAAAAACTGCCCTTTACCTGGTGGCGCCTGCTGGGTACGCTTTTAATGGCCGGCGGAGCCTGGTTCTTGCTAAAGAAATAAATTCAACCCCAGCATGAGGAACAGGCCGGAGAGGATTCCCAGGCGGGCCAGGGAGGGGTGCTGCAGCTTTGCTTCGGGGAGCAGCTTGTTTTTCACGATAAAAGACATGGCCCCGGCGGCCGTGGCCAGCAGGAGGGAAATGGGCGCGCCGCCGGCATGCAGGAAGAGCATGCCCAGCCAGCAGCCCAGCGGCGTGATCAGGCTGACCAGGGCGTTTACGGCCAGTACGCCGGACGGTTTCATCCCCCCCGCGGCCAGAGGGACGGCGGTGGCCATACCCTCGGGAATATTGTGCAGGGCGATGGCCAGCACCAGGAGTGGACCGAGGTGTGCCGGCGTTTCAAAACCGGCGGCGATGGCCAGCCCTTCCGGCAGGTCGTGCAGGGCGATGCCGGCGGCGATTAAATAACCCAGCTTGAGGTAGCGCTGGTTTATGCCGTCGATTTT
>Ga0315298_1010613_pt1 | contig 11060 bp, 8 predicted proteins | sample WHS_1_MG_FD_203077 | JGI IMG/M metagenome (GOLD analysis project Ga0315298, IMG submission 203077) | Extremophilic microbial mat communities from Washburn Hot Springs, YNP, Wyoming, USA - WHS_1_MG | ecosystem: Environmental > Aquatic > Thermal springs > Hot (42-90C) | place: USA: Wyoming...
GACCCACCGTGGGAGACTTCGCCCACGGTCCCTGACCCCTGATCCCCAACCCCTGGCCCCTGACCGCCGGTTCCTATCCCTTGTGCCGATATCTGGGCCAGCGAGAAGTTCTCGAACCACAATAAGACTAGACCGACGGCCGTCACAGGCAGCCAGAGCGCGACATGAAAGAGAATAGCGAAGGCTGCCGCCGCATCGACGTTGGTGCCAAAGATAATCAGGGATTCCTTGACCAGGGCGTCGAAGGTGCCAATTCCCCCTGGAGCCGAAGGAATCGCGGTTCCCAGGTTGGCGACGGACGTCATCGCCACCAAGGCATGAAATGGCTGGCGAAACGGGAAACTGAAGACTAGAATGTAGGCCATCGTCGATTCGACGATCCATGCCGCCGTAGAGAAGATAAACACTAGCAGCAGGCGCATTGGACTCTGCATTGCCACCAAGCCGTTGATAAACGAGTCTACCAGCCCAGCGATGGTCGGTCGCAACTTCTGGGGCACAAGGCGAAGGGCTAGGCTCACGATCGCCGTGCTGCGGCGGCGCGAGGCGCCAACGAAGCCGAAGATGGCGACGAGCACCGCAAAGATGACAGACATGACTACCAGAAAGGTCTGCAGGGAGGGCACCAGCCCGAAGACCGCCGCGACGACCAGCAACAGGAAGAGCAAGGCAAGTCCGTCGAAAAGGCGCTCCATGACGATCGTGGCGAGGATCGAGGTCTTGCTGACACCCTCTTTCTCGCCCATGATGTAGGCTCTGACGAACTCGCCAATGCGGGCCGGCAGGATATCGTTGGCCATATAGCCGATCAACTGCAGAGAAAAGAGCCGGCGGATGGGCAACCGCCGGATGGGGTCCATGATGAAGCGCCAGCGGACGGTGCGCAGGAACACGCCAAGGAAATAGAGCAAGACAGCGGGCACCACATAGATATAGTTGGCATTAGACAAGGCGGCGCCGATGCCTGCCAAGTTCACCCGGTAGAAGAAGATCCCGAGAAAGACCAGACTAACGACAATTCCCAGCCAGACACGCCGTTTCTTCAAATCTCAGCTCCAAGTTCTCGCTGGAGATGCGGCGAGGCCACGGGATGCCGAGACCGTTGCCAACAAGCTCCTTTCGTATTATAGCAGAAGTCTGGCAAAGGATGCCTGGACGAACACTGAGGTCGGTAGTGCCCAGAGTATCAATCGGCGGCTTCGCGCATCACGGCGAAGGAGAGGTTCTGTTTGACGAAGAAGGCGAGGCCCAGCGCCGTTACTAGGACGTACTGCATCACGTGGGAGACGATCGCCACAGAGAAGCCAATGCTACCCCCGACGCCGAAGGCACCCAAGGCCATCTTGGCGAAGAATTGGTAGGTGCCGACGTAGCCTGGGGCCGACGGCACCATGATTCCTAGATTGACAAACACCAGGAGGAAGGCGGCAGCAGATATTGTTTGGTCCCCGGTCAGGGGCAGGTCGAAGGCCCTGAGGATCAGATAGTAGCTGCCGGCTTCCAGACTCCAGACCGCCAGCGAGACGCCCGCAATGATCGCTAGACTGCGCTTCCCGCGCAGAGCCTGTAGTCCCATAATGAAGCTGGTGGCCGCCCTGTTGAAGAAGCCTCCCCAGCGTTCCGGTAAGGGCTTGACGGCGACGTTGATCAGGCGGAGCACAAGGCTCTCCTGCAAGATTAGCACGACGATGCTCAGCGCCGCACCGAAGAACAGGGCGTAGCTCAGGTACTCGACCGCACGCACCTCGCCTCCCGGCATGTCGCGCGAAAGAGGGGAGAAGATCAGAACCAAGGCCATGATGAGGATCAGGGTCAGGCCATCGAAGACCCGCTCGACAAAGATCGTCGCCAGGCCGAGGGTCTTGCTGACCTCCTCTCGCCGCCCCAGTTCATAAGCTCGGACCACCTCGCCTACCCGCGCCGGCATCACGTTGTTGGCAGCGAAGCCGATGATTAGGGTAGGAAAGAGGGTGCGTAGGGAGACGTTCTTCGTGGAGACAAGGATACGCTGCCAGCGCACGGCCCGCAACAGGTAGCCAGTGAAGGTGCAGAGCAGGGCCGGGACGATCAGAACGTAGCGTACGGAGGCGAGGCTCACTCCCACCTGAGACCATTCCACGTTTCGCACAGCCAGAAGAAGGAAAACGGCAGTGATCGCCAAGCCGCCGACGATCTTTGATTTCTTAAGCAAGAACACCCCCAATTGGCTATCAGCCGTCAGCTTTTCGCCATCAGCTGTCATCGAGTATGCAGCCCTTCATTTCGGTGCCACTGACGGCTGATACCTGATAGCTAACTAATGTCGCCCATCTTTACTGCTTCCGCCCAAAGCGCAACGCTAGGGGGAGGACCAGGCTTCGGAGCAGGATTTTCCCGTCGAGCTTGGATTCTCCCATCTCACGCTCGTGAAAGACGATTGGAATCTCTCTGATCCGGTAGCCATGCTGGCAGCAGCGCCAAAGAATTTCGGTCAAGATCGATGGACCAGACGATGCGATGTCTGGCAGCCCGATAGAGGAGAGGACATAGCGCCGGAAGCAGCGATAGCCCGACGAGCAGTCGCGGATACTGGCGCCGAGAACGAGCCTAAGGTATCCGTTGGCAAACCGGCTGATCACGCGGCGATACCATAACCGGTTCGACTCGCCTCCGCCCTTCACGTAGCGGGAGCCAATCACCATGTCCGCGTCCTCGGCGGCGGCAAGGAGACGCGGAATATCCAGTGGGTCGTGGGATAGGTCTGCATCCATCTCAATGACACAATCCACCGGCAGACTGAGGCAGTATCGAAAACCCTCCACCCCGGCCAAGCCGCGACCGCGCGGCCCCCTTCGGTGGACCACGTGCACCCGTCCGGGATGGCTTTCGCACAACTGGTCAGCCAGCTTACCTGTCCCGTCCGGTGACTCGTCATCGACAATCACGACCTGAACGTCCACCGGTAGGCCGAGGATCAACTCGGTGACCTTGATAATGTTCGCCGCCTCGTTGTAGGTCGGCAACATTACGGCTGCTTTCAATGCTTCTCTCGATCACCGTTTGACGGACAGCCGCCAACTGATAGCGGCCAGCTGAGCGCCGCCGGGGACCTCACTCGCGGAAATCTCTCCGTTTGCCCAGGGCTCGCCAACCATGGCATTATAAACGATCTCTTATAGGGAAGACAAAGGTACTTCTTTCCTAGCAAGGCTTTGCCGGATTCTGTCACCAGCCGTTTGTCATCTACGGGATCTGCCCAGCTGCGATCCGTACCACTTGTCCAGCCTGCGCATCTGCTATGTAGAGATTACCTTGATGGTCGACGTGGATACCCACTGGCTGCCACAAGAACTGGCCGGACCGTCCTTGCGGACCCAGTTTGGCCAGGGATCGTCCCGAGCTGTCCTGGTGCAGTAGGCTGCTGTCTTGAGGGTCGGTCAGCCAGAGGCTGCCATCGGGCGCCAACGCGAGATGCACGCCGCGTCGGGTATCGGCGCGTGGCAAGGGCCATTCGTGCAAGAGTCGTCCAGACCGGTCGAGCACGATCAAGCGCATTGAACCTGTGTCGGCAACGAAGAGGTGCCCGTCGTGGTCTACCACGACATCCGTCGGCTGTCTCAGGGACACGCCCGTCTGCGGACCATACTCAGCCAGTTGCTCACCCGCAGGGATGAACTCGAGCACTCGGTCGAAGCCGGTGTCGACGACATAGAGGTTGTTGGACGAATCGATTGCCAGCCCGCGCGGATGGAACAAGGGGGACTGACTGCGCCAGGCGTATCGGAAGTGGCCCTCGGCGTCGAAAGCGCTGACGAGCATGGTCTCCGAGTCGAGAACGAACACCATGTCCTGATCGTCGGCCACGATGGAGGATGGCTCGACGAAGTTGCCATGGGAACCGGCCGCACACCAAGTTAACTGCCAGCGGCCGGCCAGGTCGTATTTGAGCACGCACCCTAAGCCCACGTCAGCAACGTAGATGTTCCCCTTGGAATCCGTCACCAAATCGACAGGCTGACGTAGGGCGCCATCGCCGCTAGTCCCTCGACCGATAATCGTCAGTACGCCAAGCTGCTGAGGGGCTGTCTCTGGATAAGTAGCGTGGCCGGCGGCAGGCGTCTTTGAAACCTGAGTCTGGATGCTTGGCGGACGACTACTAGCGACTTGTTGCGCCTCGTCGCTGCTCACTAGATAGGCTGTAAACATGAGCGTCCCATCGCCGCTACTAACCGGCTGCTCCTTCCCCACCGGGTAGTATTCCTTGATCGTCGGCAGGAACTGGCCATTCATGGGGTAGACGAGAAAGGCCAGACCTTTACCACCGGGGCTCCTGATCGGGAGATCGACGTACGGATTCTTAAGATCGCCGCCCTCCCCGCGATAGGCGAGGAAGCGCGTCGAGCCATGGCCGAAGTACATGACCGGTGCGCCGGCGACCCACACCTGGTAGCCGTCTCTCAGGGAGGCAACGTATTTCGCCTGTGTCGTGGCGACTGACCAAGGATAGGTCTGCGCATAGTCGCGAAAATAGAGTGCCAGATCACCCCACCCAGCGGCGAGCACGAGCACGGCGATGCCGGCAGCGCTGGCCAGGTTCGTGAGGCGGCTATGTAAAGTCGAAAGTGCCTCGATGGCCCGGTTAGCAGCGAGTGCAGCGAAGACAAAGACCACCGGTAACAGACCGACCAGGCGTGGCAGGTAAGGAGTGTCTATCGACAGGACACCCCCCATCAGGAAGTTCAGCCAAAACCAAAGGCTGCAAAAGAAGAAACGAGGGTCGCGCCAGCGGACGGTGGCGTAGGCCAGACCAAGCGTGAAGAGCGCCGCCACCCAGGGATTGATCGCCGGCTGGCCCGTTTCGTAGAACGAGCTGGCATCGCCCCGATTGTAGAAGATCAGAGCGGTCTGTTTGATCTGCTGCCAAGCCAGGTCGACAGTGTTTGCCGTCTGGTACCTCTCCTCCAGGCGCGGCCGGTTCTGGAAGACGGAGTTTTCCACGGCGCGGGCGGTCCATTCCTGAGGCCTCTCGATGAAAAAGAGCCCCAGCGGCGCGCAGACGAGTAGCCCGCCCAGGGCCAGTAGGGCGATATGGAGGTAGAAACGCTGCAGGAAGCCTTTCTGAACGACGATTAGGTAGAGAAGAAAGATGGCCAGAATGACCGGTACAACTCGCGAAGCGTAGTAGAAGTACATGCTGAAGCCGGCGAGCAGGCCAGCCAATCCCCAATCGATCAGGCGGCCATGGTGGAGACCACGCCAGAAGAAGTAGAAAGACGCCACCCAAAGCAGAGGAGTCTGGACGTTGTTCAGGCCAATGCGGCTGAACTGCAGATGCGTCGCAGAAATGGCCAGCAGAGTCGCAGCGATAATCGCCGTCCGTCTTTCAAATAGCTGTCGGACAAACAGGTACAAGAGAGGAATGGTCAGCGCCCCGCTGACGCCCGCAAAGGATCGCAATCCCTCCAGTCCTGTGCCGAAGACCTTCATCCACCCTGCGAGCAGGAAGAAGTACAGTGTGGGATGTCCCATCCAACCGGTGACGAAGGGAGAGAGTGTTTGGCCATCCAAAATACGGAGAGCCTCCAGACCAGTCTCCCCCTCGTCGCCGTGGATGCCGGAAGGAAACTCCCCCAGCATCCACACCCGCAGTCCTAGCGCCACCAAGACGATGAGCGTCACCGCGCCAACTTCGAGCAGCGCTCTCTTGGAAAAGGAGCGCTCCCCGGCCCAGGGCCGTTTCCAGTTGCCCTCGACCACCGCCGCCAAGAAGAGCGCGATGCTGGCAAGCCAGAGGATAACCCCTACGACCGAGGTGCGGTCCTCACTAATGACTAGCAGTGCGTAACCGAGCGTCGCCAGGCTGAAGGCTATGAGAACCGGTTGCGGTAGAACAGCATGACCGGACCGCGCCACTGGCATTCGGAGCCCGACTGCAGGCGATGATTGGGCTAGACCGACGCCGATACTGAGGACTACCGCGCTGACATAGAGAAGGAAGGCCCTTTCGTTATCCGGGACTCTGACGACCAGAAAGGCCTCGGCGATGAAGGCCAAGCACACGGCCCCGAGCGTGATTACGCCGTATAGTCTTGAATAGGACGGTGTACTTGCGCCCCCAGCGTGTAAGTTACGAATGGTGTCATCCACTACAGGGTCGGTTCATCCTCGGTTCTGAATCATGGCGAAGGTTCGCGACGCGTGTTAGGATCATCATCGCACGGAGGGAAGACTTTTTCAAGAGGAGAAAGACTGCCAGAGCCTCACGCGCGTGTTGAACAAGAGTCAGGAAGTGGTTCTTGGGCACCACCTGCTCATAGACGTAGTCAGCCCAGAAAGAACCCTTGCCGGTCTCCCTAAAACGCGCCGTCATCTCTGCCTCCCACGTCTTTGTCCGCTCGCACCGTCCAAGCGTAAGCATGATAGCGTGCCTCCTACCTCTTGTTCAACGCTCTCCTGAGCCTCTTGCATAATGGAGAAGAAGGGGAGACTGAGGGTGACTACGGGGGCTGGAGTAGGACAAAAGAGGAGCGAACGGCGGTTTGGGACGGACCGCAATGATGCTTTGAAGGGCACGTCAGGGCTTCAAGGTGGAGATTGCCACGCGCAGGGCGCAGCACGCCCCTTGGGCTTCCGGAGCAGACGGAGGAAGCCGGTCTGACCTAGGCCGCGCAGGTGATAAGGCGCCGACAGTCCCCTAGGCGGTCTCTCTCTGCCATGCCCACGGCAATCGCCAGCATCACCAGCAGATTCAAGCCAACCCTAACCCGCACCTTCGCCAACCCCCGTACCCTTAGGTCATCGAGGATCAAGTGGTCTTTCAGCCGACTATTCACCCGTTCCACCGCTGTCCGCTTCTTGTAGAGTCGTTTCCACTGCTTGGTCTCTCGCGGTACCGGCACATAGCGACGAGGGTCCTCTCGCAGGTCCAGCTTGACCACCAAGCCATAGTCCGAGGTGCTGCACCGAGAGACGGCTTCGTGCTGTTTCAGACAACAGAACAAGCCCGCCTTCTCCGGACAGCGATACTTCAGGTAGTGACCATCCCGTCCCCAATACAACATCTCTAGGGCTTATATGCTCTTTGGGCTAGTATACCCGATACGGGAGAGGAAAGCCTAATTCTTTGGGGTGAAAATTCGTCCTCACCCTCCCTCCCCATCGCTTTCAAGCGTGAGCGCGTCGCCACTTTGGGGTAAACCCTCTCAGCACCACCACTCTTCACGCTCAAAACCAGGGGTTGAAAGAGGCTCTCCCCCTCTTCTGTTTACTTGAAATATGGTCTGTGATAAAATAGCAACGATTGGCTGATTCGTCGGTACAAGGGGTATGAGTCAGCCCACTTACTTTAAGGGTTGAACCGGCGATCGCGAAGCAGCGTAGATTACTCTGAACGACGGCGTTCCTGGGCAGTTCGCCTCCGCAGCGGGTTGCTGCAGACGTAGCGGAGCAAAAACTATTAGTGAGGTACCGTCGATGTCGTCTCATCCCTTGGAGGAGCTGTTCCATCCGCAGTCAATTGCCGTGGTTGGAGCTTCTCCCACTCCTGAGTCCCAGGGCTACAGCTACACTGATGCGCTGATCAAGGCGGGTTTTCGAGGCGCGATTTACCCGGTCAATCCCAAGTATCAAGAGATTCTAGGCCTGAAGGCTTATGCCAAGGTATCCGACATACCCGGACCTGTCGACTACGTGATTTCTAGCGTTCCAGCACCGCAAGTGCCTGCGATGATTGAGGACTGCGGCGGGAAAGGGGTCAAGGTCATTCACCTGTATACTGCTCGCTTCAGCGAGACCGGTCGTAAGGAAGCTATCGAACTCGAACGAGAGGTACTGAGGCTGGCCCGCAAACACGGTATCCGCCTCATCGGTCCAAACTGCATGGGTCTCTACTATCCCAAGCAAGGCATCGCCTTCTGGGCCAATGCCGTCCAGACCACAGGTCCCGTCGGGCTGATTTCCCAGAGCGGGCAGATGGTCGGCGAGATCACCGGCACGGCGGCATTGAGAGGCGTCTATTTCAGCAAGGCGATCAGCTATGGCAATGCCATTGACCTCAACGAGTGCGACTACCTAGAATATCTCTCGCAGGATCCTGACACGGAAATCATCCTGATGTACGTCGAGGGGCTGAGGAACGGGCGCAAGTTCTTCGACATCCTCCGCCGGACTACTCCTCACAAGCCAGTGATCATCCTGAAAGGCGGCCGGGGTCGCGCGGGGGCGAGGGCGACAGCCTCCCACACAGCCTCGCTCGCCGGCTCTACTCAAATGTGGAAGACAGCGCTGGCGCAGGCGGGAGGGGTATCTGCTGATAGCGTAGCGGAATTGATCGACTTAGCTGTGGCCTTTCGCTTCTTGCCGCCGCTTGTCGGAAAGCGGGTGGCCGTTGGTGGAGGCGCCGGTGGTGCAAGCGTTGTTGCCGCCGACGAGTGCGAGGAAGCCGGGCTCGACGTCGCTCCTCTCTCCGACGAGTTTCGCGAAGACCTGAAGCGCAGGGGCATCTCGATCTGGGACTGGATTGGCAATCCGGCGGACATGTCGATCAGAGAGGACCGCGCTTTCAGCATTGGCGACCTGTTCGCCCTACTGGCTCCACGGCCCGATTACGACCTCTTGATCCTCCAGATGGGAGGCGGGCCGCCAGGCAGGGGCCGCTGGTACGTGTCGGTCGACGATTACCTCAAGCAGTACAAGCTAGATGAAATCCGAATCAAGCCGCTCCTAGCTGTATTGGCCGACCAAGCTGTGAACAGCGACAACTACGACGATGAGAGCATGAAACTGGTCTACGAACTGAGGAAGAGGCTCCCCCAGTTGGGCATTCCCTTCTACCCCACTGTTGGCCGCGCGGCTAAGGCGGCAAGCAAGATGGTCGACTACTACCAAAGAAGAAACGGCGTTGCCATTCACAAGTCTCTCAGCACGGCGATAGCCTGAATGGCCGACAAGCGACTGCGGCCAAAGCGCCCGGGTTTTCCCGGGCGCTACTCTTCACAGCGCGTTCGATCCCTCTCCAGTCAGATGTCGCAGTTGCCAAGCCTACGCTTGACTTGACGGTTGTGAAGTGCTAGTCTCTATTTGCATGTGAGGGACCATTCGCCAGCGTGGGCCGAAGGAGGATTGGAATGCAGAATCTCGGCGATGACCTAATCAAGAGGGCGGCCAAGGATTTGCTGAACAGCAACTATGCCATCGCTCTGACCGGCGCCGGCATCTCAACTGAATCGGGGATCCCGGATTTCCGGGGACCATCGGGAGTTTGGACCAAGAACCCCGAAGCAGAGAGGCGGGCCTATCAGGGCTACCAGCGGTTCATGGCCGATCCCAAAGGGTGGTGGGAAGAGAGACTTGCCACACGGACGACCGGTTTCTTGGGTGACCTTGAGAAGGCCATGCCGAATGCGGGCCACCATGCCTTGGCCGAACTGGAAAGCATGGGCATCCTCAAATGGGTGATCACCCAGAACATTGACGGCCTTCACGAGAAGGCGGGCACCAAGAACCTTCTCGAGTATCATGGCAACACCTTCAAATTGAGATGCGTTTCCTGCAACGCCAGGTTTCGCCGCGATGAATTCGACTTTGACAAGCTCCTAGCTGCGGATCAGTTGCCGCCCGTCTGTCCCAGGTGTCGTGGCCTGATCAAGAGCGACACGGTCGCCTTCGGCGAGCCGATCCCGTCCGACGTCGCCCACCGCAGCCTCGAAGAGGCCTGGACGTGCGACGTGATGCTGATCTGCGGCACTTCCGCAGTGGTCTACCCCTTTGCTGATCTGCCGCGTGTGGCTAGGCAGAGAAGGCTTGAGCGGGCACGAAGAGCGGGCCTGGGAGGGCCCGCGCTGCCGCCAGGTCCGGCCGTGACTATCATCGAGGTCAACGCCGAGCCAACGCCTCTCACCTATGAGCAGATCTCTGACTACCTCATTCAGGGAAAGACTGGCGAGATTCTCCCCGCGATTGTCGAGGAAGTGAAGAGGATGAGGAGTTGAACTGCTACGCTAAATCATAGTATACCCTCCACTTACGCTCAGCGTCTGCCCCGTGATATAACTGGCAGCGTCTGAGGCGAGGAACACGACAGCGTTAGCCATGTCTTGGGCGCGGCCAAGACGGCGCAAGGGGTAGTTCCGCGCGGCTTTCTCCTGCGCTTCAGGAGTAAAGAACTGCCTGATTCCTTCAGCCGGACCCCACATACTTGCCCCACTAATCTCCTCCTCGCTTTCCGGGACCGTCACGCCCGGGCAGACGACGTTCACGGTGATGCCGTAGCGCCCGACCTCTCGGGCGATGGACTTGGACAAGGCAATCACTCCGGCTTTGCAACCGGCGTAGACCGCTTCCCGAAACTCGCCTGCCCTCCCGGCATCTGAGCTTATGCTCACAATGCGGCCATAGCCACGGGCAATCATATGCGGCAGGACCGTCTTGAGACAGTTCAGGTGGCTTCGATAGTTGAGAGCAATGACCTTCTCCCAGAAGTCCGGCGTCGTCTCGACAAAGAGTTGCGGGCTATCCCAGCCCACGTTGTCGATCAAGATGTCGATCTGCCCTTGGCTACGCAACACGTGCTTGACCATCGCCTCTACCGAAGCGATGCTTGTGACGTCGGCATTGACTGCCATCGCCTGCCCACCTAACGCACAGATCTGGCCAACGACCTTATTCGCTTGCGTCTCGTCGATGTCCACAATAATTGTCTTTGCGCCTTCCCGGGCGAGCATGAATGAAATGGCCCGGCCGATGTTGGAGCCACCGCCAGTCACGATTGCCACTTTGCCCTGCAAGCCCAAGTCCATCGTAGACACCTCCTCAAGGTGATCGGTTCATAGGAATTGTCCATGCCCTACAGGGGCCTTATCGCTAGTGAAAGAGGTCCCACGCTGCTTTCAAAGAAATGAGCGCCCGATGAAGCATGTTGCCTTCCGGCCGAGACTCCTTGCCCTCTGGCAGAACTTCTTCCCCATTGTAACACAGAGCAACTGTTCACAGTTCCATCAGTTGGCGAGGTAGCATCCAGCAGTTAGGTCGGCTGTGTGTTGACATCAGTGGTATCCTTGGGGGCATGGACAATGCTCTGGAGA
>Ga0315298_1010614_pt1 | contig 11059 bp, 10 predicted proteins | sample WHS_1_MG_FD_203077 | JGI IMG/M metagenome (GOLD analysis project Ga0315298, IMG submission 203077) | Extremophilic microbial mat communities from Washburn Hot Springs, YNP, Wyoming, USA - WHS_1_MG | ecosystem: Environmental > Aquatic > Thermal springs > Hot (42-90C) | place: USA: Wyoming...
TTCACCCTGTTCAAGATCACGGAGCGAAACATTCTCGCCGAGAAGGTTCGCTACGGCCAGGAGATGATTCAAGATCTTCAAGCGATCCTCGATTTTTTGCTGAAAGATCGCAGGGACACTTCACTACAGGATCCCGAAATCAAAAAGGAGCTCAGAGACTTCGCCCGCCTTTATCTCCGGGACAAGGGATTTCACGATCTGGTGATCACCGACCAAGAGGGAAGGGTGGTCGTGAGTAAGCGAATGGAGCTGACGGAGGGCATCTATTCGGTCGATTCACTGAAACAGGTGGTTGAATCGGGACAATTTCAATCGAAGATAGAAAAATCCGGAGCCTTCTGGTCGGTCCATTACGAGAGGATCGTCTTGTACTCGGCCCTCTGGAGCCGGGGAAGGGTGATGGGTGGAGTCGAAGTGAGCCTTCCAACAGAGGACGTCATCATGCGGCTCCTTCAGTTGCGAAGGAGTATCCTCGTCGCGGTCGTTGCAGACGGAGTGGTTCTCATCGCTTTCGGGACCTTTCTTCTCTCCCGGGCTCTGGTCAAGCCGATCAAAGAACTCGTTGGGTTAACGCAGAAGATCATGCAAGGCGATTTCAGCCGGAAAATCGAAGTCCGATTTCGAAACGAGATCGGACAATTGGAGGACGCCTTCAACCGGATGATGGATCGCCTCAGAGAGAATCAGGAGAGTCTTGAAAATTATGTCGCCTCTCTGGAATTGGCAAACAAACGACTGAAGGAGGCTCAGGAGGAGCTGATTCGTACAGAAAAGCTGGTTTCGATCGGCCGCTTTGCCGCTGGCGTGGCTCATGAGGTGGGAAATCCTCTGGGTGCGATTCTCGGCTATACGAGCATGCTCGCCCAGGATGATCTCGATCGGGAGGAGGCCAAGGATTACCTTCGACGCATTGAGAAGGAGATCGAACGGATCAATCGAATCGTACGGGAGCTCCTTGACTTTGCGAGGCCCTCGAAAGGCGAGATCCGAGAGATCGACGTGAACAAAGTGATTGAAGCAAGCCTGTCGCTTCTTTCGTACCAAAAAGGATTCAGAAACATCTCGACGCGACTGGAGCTCAGCCCGGACCTTCCGTTTATCAAAGGAGATGAGACGCAGCTCTCTCAGGTCTTCATCAACATCTTTCTCAATGCGATTGATGCGATGCCAGAGGGGGGAACCTTGACCGTCCGAACCGACTCTTATGTCGTGGAGGATTCGAGTCTTGCTCCGTCCAGGGCTCTCTTTGCGCCAAGACGAAAGGGTGACCCCGTTGAGATGGACTACTCGCGCCTGAGGAAACCCAATGCCCTGGCAGTCTTCTTGACCAAGTTCTCGAAGGGAGACCGGGTCGTCAAGATCCGGATAGCCGATACGGGTGTTGGCATTCGCAAAGAAGATCTGGAGAGAATTTTCGATCCCTTTTTCACAACCAAGGACCCCAACAAGGGAACGGGGCTCGGTCTTTCGGTTTCGCTTCGGATCGTTGAGTCCATGGGAGGAGAGATTCGGGTGGAAAGTGAGGTAGGAAAAGGGGCGGCCTTCGAAATCTATTTCCCGGTCAGCACTTCAAGACAGGAGACCTAAGGAGAATGGAAACGCCCTTCGATTCTTGGGGTGTTGAGCTATGGCTGATTGATATTGCCCCATATGTTTTTACCCTGAAGGAGGATATGAATGATCAATAGAAGGGTGCTTATCGTCGATGATGAAGAGAGCTTCCGGCATATGCTTTCGGTCATCCTCAAAAAGGAAGGTTATGAAGTGGAGGTCGCAGGAGATGGCGAAGAAGCCCTCCAGCGAATTGCCACGAGCTCCTTCGATCAGGTCCTCTGCGACATTCGGATGCCAAGGATGGACGGTCTGGAGTTTCTCAAGGAGGTTCAGAAGCTTGACCATGACTTTACGGTCATCATGATGTCGGCTTACGGCACAACCGATTCGGCTATCGAAGCAATGAAACTTGGAGCCTACGACTATATTTCAAAGCCCTTCAAGCCTGATGAGATCGTATTGACCCTCAGGAAAGCCGAAGAGAGGGAAAGATTGAGGAGGGAGAACGAACGTCTCCGTCGTGAAGTTCGACGAGAGTTCAGCTTTGAAAACATTGTGAGCAAGAATGAAAAGATGCTCAAGATCTTTGATCTGATTTCGAAGGTGGCCCAGTACAAGTCGACTGTTCTCATTCTGGGGGAGAGCGGTACTGGGAAAGAGCTCATCGCGCGGGCAATCCACTATCAAAGCGATCGGGCCGAGAAACCCTTTGTGCCCATCAACTGTGGGGCCATTCCAGAAAACCTCCTCGAAAGCGAGCTCTTCGGACACACGAAAGGGGCCTTCACGGATGCCATCCGGACCAAGAAAGGACTCTTCGAAGAAGCCGATGAAGGGACCCTTTTTCTCGATGAGATCGGCGAACTGCCCCTTTCGCTTCAGGTGAAACTTCTTCGTGTCCTGCAGGACGGAGAGATTCGAAGGGTGGGGGACCCCAAACCCCTCAGGGTGGACGTAAGGATCATAGCAGCCACCGTGAAAGAGCTCGCGAAAGAGGTCAACGAGGGACGATTCCGGGAAGACCTTTACTATCGTCTCAATGTTCTTCCGATTCACGTGCCCCCTCTTCGGGAGCGAAGGGAGGATATTCCCCTTCTTGTGAACCACTTTATTAAGAAGTACAATCAGGCCTTGAACAAGAAGGTCGAGGGGATTGATCCGACGGCCCTCGACGCGCTGGTAAAGTATCGATGGAGCGGCAACGTGCGAGAGCTCGAGAACACGATCGAGCGTGCCATTGTTTTGGCCGATGGTAACCGAATCGAATTCGATAACCTACCGGCCGAAATCCAGAGTTTCGACAAGGCAGCGCCCCCTATCTCCATAGGCGTGGCCGAAGAGGAGTACTCCATTAAAAAGGCATCCAGGACTCTTGAGACCCATCTGATCAAGAGGGCGCTGGTCAAGACAGGGGGGAATCACACCCACGCGGCCCGCCTTCTCGAGATAAGCCATCGGGCATTGCTCTATAAAATCAAGGAGTATGGGATTCAGGAGAAAGAGCTTCTTGAAGGGGGGTGATTTGAAATGCTACTGACCGGCTTTGTCAAAGAAGTCAAACCCTGTCAATTTGTCGAGTTACATGAAAAGTTTGCATAGTTAACCCCCAAAGGTTCACCTTTCCTCGCCTTCAAGAAGATAGCGAAATACTAACCCTTCGTAAAGAAAAGGACTTTTAGAACACCCCCTCACCCTCATATCGCATCAGCCGTTTGCTCTCCGTTGGTATGTTTGTTGCTAACCCTCGGTTTGGACTCGAGCTCAAGGAGGTTTTCATTGGAAACGTTGAGAAAATCAACCGGGTTTACGCTCATTGAAATCCTGGTGGCTTTGGTGATCCTCGGGATTTCCCTTCTCGCATTAGCAGGCCTTATGGTGACAACGACGAGCAACAACGCCGCAGCCGGCCAAGTTACTGAGGCATCAACTTTTGCCCAGGATAAGCTGGAAGAACTTCGTGCCGTTCCGTGGGCGAACATTGTATCGGGAAACGACGAGCGCATCGGATCTACGGGAATCCATTACGGTCGCAATTGGAATGTAACAACCAACGGGAACATCAAAACAATTGCTATCACAGTGAACTGGAGCGATCGATTCAATCACTCCATCAGCCTTCTTTCAGTCATCACCCAGTGAGGGGGGGGTAAATTATGATGGGCATTGAGAGGAGAGAACAGAAGGAGAAAGAACCTCGGGAAAAAAACCGAAACTCGATATTTGATCAACGGGGGGTCACCCTGGTTGAGTTGCTGGTCGTTCTCGTGATCTCGGGCTTGCTTCTCGGTGGGATTTATTACCTTTTCGTGGCCCAGACGAAGGCCTACACCGTGCAGGAACAGGTTGTCGAAGTCCAGCAGAGCCTCCGGGGGGCTATGGAGATCATGTTGAGGGACCTACGGATGGCGGGCTTTGATCGGGATGCTGTGACCTCGAAGATCAACATTCTCACCCCCCTCGTTGTCGGTGATCAGAGCGTGACGGTGAACTATGAGTACGATGACACCACCCAGTATACGATCTTGTATCAACGTAACGCTGGCGACTCTACATTAATACGGCAGCTTACGACGATCAAGGACGATGGTACGACAGTGGTAGGGCCACAGGAAGTCCTTCTTGAAAACGTGGAGAACCTGGAATTTCGATACGGTGTTGACGAAGATGCCGATGGCGCGATGGACGGTCTGAACAGCAATGGTCAGATCGACGAGAAAAATTGGGTCTCGGCAGCCGATGTGGGCAACAGGAAAGTGGTTGCCGTTAGGATTTTGCTCAGGGCTCGGCCTACCGAGGTAAATCCTGATCTGCAGGTGGTTTCGCCAAGAACTCTGGTCTCGGCAGTCACTTTGCGAAACCAGTGCCTTTCGCGGTAAACAAGAGGGAATTCAGCCATGAAAAGAAGATCTCTGCTCAGGAATCAATCGGGTGCCGCGCTGGTGGTCGCTCTTCTTATGATCATCATTTTGACCCTCATCGGTTTGGCATCCACGATCACCTCGACTTTCGAGATCAGGCTTTCGGGGGCGAAACGAGGCACGACCGATGCCTTCTACGCTGCCGACAGCGGCGTGCAGGTGGTGCTGGCCAGGGTCGAGAACTTCGACCTTCCGGGCAAATACGTCAACGATAAATACAACCCTTTCTCCGATCCGGCGAACATCAATCCGACCCATGCGGAAGTCTTGATCGAGCATGACACAACTCAGAAAGGGGCGCCGAGGGGGTCGGGATTTGGGGCCACAGGCGCTCTCGGTTTCGAACACTACGTCATCGCCTCAACGGGCAAGGACCAGCTCGAAGTGAATCCTTCTCCGTCGGTTTGTACGGTCGAGCAGAAGGTGGTCCGGCTGGTTCCGGGAGCGGAGTGATGAAGCGACGAGTGATTCTCGGTCTATGGGCCTTTTTGCTCTTTACGTGGGACGGGACGGCCTTGGCTCATGACACGGACCTCTATGTTTTGGATCAGAGCATGGAGCAGGTCCCCCCGGATATCTTGATAGTTCTCGACCTGTCGGGAAGCATGCGATGGACCCCTGCAGGGGAGTACATGTTCATTCCGGACAGCACGTCCTGCACGCGTTCATTCTACTGCCCGGACGATACTCCTTTCTACAGCACGTCGGGGCCCGGACACACTAAGCAGTGCCAGATCGATATCGATTCAGGCCATGAATATCCGGGCTACTCGATTCCAAAGTGGAGCAACAATAGCTGCACGGGCCCCTTTTACAAAACATACAACGCCAACGACCCGACACGGAATACCGATTGTAGCCGGCTTGCCATTGCTAAAAGGGCTTTGAAGAAGATTCTCGATGCCGATGGAGACGACTCAGTCACCGACCCCACCGATCAGGACACCCTCAACATTCGAGTCGGATATATGCGCTTCTATGCCTGCGGAAGCGATACAGGAGCGAATTACAGCAGCGGCTGCAATACCCTGAGGAAGGCGATCAATACGCCTTATAGCCAGATTTGGGCTTCGATCAATGGAGAGAACGCCTATGGTGGGACCCACCTCGCCTACGCTGCAAAAGAGGCCAAGCTTTACCTCGATGTCCATAAGAATGAGGATAACGCAAAGGAGTGTCGTAAGAAATTTGTCATCCTCATTACGGACGGCCAGGACACCCTCTCGTGTAGCGGCACGGGAGGCGATTGGCAGGGAGATCAATACAAGAGGAGAAGGGAGACGATCGCTCGAGTTAAAGCCTTGTCCAAGGCGGGCTATATGACATTTGTCGTCGGGTTCGGGGCAGAGATGCCCTACTTCCTCAAAAACACCTTGAACTGGGCCGCTTATTACGGAGGCGTGGATAACCCGGGGGTGCCCAACGGTGGGAATGTGAATGGTTACCCTATTCCCTACGGCCTTTTTCCTTCTGGAATCACGAGCTGTCAATCCTCCACAAGGACATGTTACCTTTACAAAGACTTGATCAAAAACCCGCCGGTCAAAACCTCTTGCTCTGCTGGTTCGACGGGTTGTTACTGTTTTGCCACGTCCAACGATCCCGGGGAGGCCCCCCTTTCGGGATACGCCTTTCTTGCTGAAAGTGCCCAGCAACTGGACGAGGCCCTGGAGGCAATCCGAGATTACATTATCGCCATCCTCGCGAAATCGAGCTCTTACGTCGCTCCTGTGGTTCCCATCAGTCAAATGGTCCAAACCCACTCCGAAAGCCGTATTTACCTGGGGATGTTCAAGCCGACGGCTACCAGCTTCTGGAAAGGAAATATCAAGAAGTTCGGCATTGCTGAAACCCCAAGCGAAGGGATCAAGGTGGGGGACATCATCGATGTGGAAGGGAAGCTCGTGATCGATGCCCAAAACAGGATCCGAGACGACTCGAAATCCTACTGGAGCTCGGGAGTCGATGGAGGTGAGGTCCTGAAAGGAGGGGTCGGTGAAATCCTTCAAAATAGGGACTTCAGCGCCAACCCGAGGAAGATCTATACCTATCTTGGAACCAATGCCAATCTTGCTGATGCGGTGAATACGTTCAGCCTCTCAAACGCGAACATCACGCCTACCCTTTTAGGCTTCGCGGCTGGGGATACAGTGGAAAGGGATAAGATCATCAATTTCATCCATGGCTACGATGCCTACGACGAGAACAAGAATGGCATCACAAATGAGAAGCGAACGAGTTCTCTTGAGGACGGAAGCACGGGACAGGGTATTCTCGGAGCAATCATTCACTCGCGACCCCATGTCATTGCCTATAAGAACCTGAACCGGGCCGTCATCTACGTCGGGGCCAACGATGGGATGCTTCATGCCTTCGACGACGATACAGGTGAAGAGCTCTGGGCCTTCATCCCTCCTGTTTTGTTGCCCGATCTCAAGAAGTTTCGGGACGAGCTCTCTCTTCAAATCTTCGTCGATGGGTCTCCTCAATCGCTGGTTCAAAGAGATAGCAATGGCACGGTGACCTCCGCCATTCTCATCTTTGGATTGCGGCGGGGTGGAAATCGCTACATCGCTCTGGACGTGACGAACCCTCTGACCCCTCGGTTCCTCTGGGAGGTAAGCCCCTCTGTAAGCGGCTTTGGGGAACTGGGGCAAACCTGGAGCACGCCGAAGATCTCGAAAATCCGTTATGGAGTGGGCGAGAAGTGGGTTGTGATCGTTGGGGCCGGGTATGACGAAAACGAAGATAACGTCCCTGTGACCGCCTCCGACACAAAGGGAAGGGGGATTTACGTCATCGATGCATTGACGGGGGGGCTCATCTGGAAGTATACCTACGCTGAGAACTCGGAGATGAGCTATGCCATCCCGAGCGATGTCGCCAGGGTGGATACAGATGGCGACGGTTACACAGATCGGCTCTATGTGGGTGATCTTGGCGGAAGAATATGGAGGTTTGACATCAAAGATTCGGACCCAGCCACCTGGACGGGAAAGAAAATATTCCAGACCACAGGAAAGATTTTTTATCCTCCTGAAGTGACCCTTGAAAAGGACCAAGGGAACTACGAAATGCTCTTCTTCGGTACAGGAGATCGGGAGAACCCGAAGGACACGACCTTTATAAACAAACTTTATGCCGTCAAAGACCAGAACGTATCAACCGTTCTCACCGAGAGCGACCTCCTGGATGTGACAGAAGACGTTCTTCAAGATCCGAATGCGACTGCCGCTCAAAAGGATGCTGTTCGGGCCCTTCTCAAGGAGAGAAAAGGGTGGTATATCACATTGGAGCAGAACGTAGGGGAGAAATGCCTCGCCGCCGCGGTGGCCTTCGCTGGCGCGGTTTACTATACCACTTTCACGCCCACGATCGATACCACCTCAGATATCTGCTCGATTGGGGATGGCGTGGCAAGGGTCTATATTCTGGACTTCAAAAATGCAACCGCGGTCTTTAACCTCGACGCCACAAACGATCTCGAAGGCTCGGCTGTCATCTCCCGAAGCGACCGATCCATGGCGATTGGGGCAGGTATTCCTTCCGGTGTTATCTTCGCTGTAACGAAAGGTGCTGTCGCCGCCTACGGTGGGGTAGGGGGTGGTATTTTCTCGCCTCCTCTCCTGGGAACGAAAAACCTTGTTCCCATCAACTGGCGGGTTGTGTTCTAAATTATTGAGGCTCGCCCTCGCGGGAGCTGGTCCCACAGAAAGAGGGGGTTTCGATCCCTTCTGGAAGTTACGGACCCAAATCACGATTTAGAAAACGAAAGCCTTTTCCCATCCCGTCGTGGCGAACACCTGCATGGGACGTGGAGATCTCATTTTGGAAGGCGAGATTGCTTCGGTTCCCTCGCAATGACAATTTCTAAATCGGAATTCGGGGACGGAGAGAAGAATTGACATTCTTTGGCCGTGAAGATATAGTAGAGACTTATGAAAGTGGAACAATCAAGGTGCTCGGACCGAGCCCGATCTTTTTTTCTCTTCTTTATCCTTTTGGGACTCCTTTCATGCGAAGGTCGTGATAGAACCGGTTCGGAAAGAAGGCAAAACTCTCCACCGGTGATCACCTCCGTGCAAATCCTGCCTGAAAACCCAACGGTGGAGAGCGAACTCCGGCTGGATGTGCAGGGTCACGATCCAGACGGCGATTCCATGACGTTTTTGCCTCAGTGGATTCGGAACGGGAAGGAGATCGTTGGCGAAAGAAAGAACACCTTAACCTTGAAGGATTTCAAGAAGGGCGATTCGATCGAGGTGAGCGTCATCCCCTCTGACGGGAAGACTGAAGGCAAACCTTTTCTTTCATCGTCCGTTAAGATTCTCAACTCTCCTCCTGTCCTCCTCCAGGTCGATCTCGAGCCGAATCCGGCCTACGCAAACGACACCCTCAAGGTGGCCGTGAAGGCCTTCGATGCGGACGGTGACTTCATCTATTACACCTATCAATGGGAGCGAAACGGAACCGTTCTCCCTGAAGAGAAAACGGAGACCCTGCCTGCGGGACGTTTCAAGAAAGGAGATTCAATCAGCGTCACCGTCACACCCGATGATCGCGAAACCCTCGGAAAGGCAAAGCGATCGGCTCCCCTCACCATTATGAACAGCCCACCCCTCATTGTTTCCTCACCTCCCACTTCGACCCCGGGCAACCTCTACACCTACGCCGTCAAGGTCCTTGACCCCGACGACGATCCGATCGTTTTCACCTTGAAGAAGGGTCCCCCCGGCATGAAGATCGACCCCAAGAGCGGTCTCATCCAATGGGAAATGGGTCCCCAGGCCAAAGGAACCCATCTCATCGAAATCGAGGCCTCCGATCCGGAAGGAGCAAGAAGCTTTCAGCGATACACCCTCACCGTTGATTTCAGGTGATTTCTATCCGGACGTCCCGGATTCCAGAGCTTGGCTCAGCGTCTCAATTTTTCCAGTGAGGTTGAATGAGGCGGTGGGGGCGTGTTGTAACGCCCCCCGTCTTTTCCTATAAACGCAAGGCAATTGGGACAAACCTGCTTAAAATCGAAAGAACGAAAGGGATTGACATTTTCCTGTGGTTAGGTACAATAGGATGGAAGGCCCGACAGAGTCGGCTCTACAAGCTGTCCAGGTGAAGTGTCTTCCATCGTGGATGGGGGGTTAAAATGAAACGCAAAAGAGGGGTCACGCTTGTCGAGTTGGTCGTGGTCATGGCCATTATTGCCCTTGGGGCTGTTCTTGTCGTTCCCAACCTCGGTACTTGGATCAATTATTATCGTCTGCGGAGTGCCACCCGGGACATCACCTCTGCCCTCCGAACCGCTCAGATGAAGGCGGTATCCAATAACATCAGCTACCGGGTCACATTCGATACGGGTGCGAACAGTTTTGTCCTTGAATATCAGGCATCGGGTGGGTTCAAGCCCGAAGGCCCGCGCCAGCAATTACCGCCTGGGGTCACCCTGACCGACGTCAGTTTTTCAGGAGGCAAAGCTTACGCTGTCTTTAATCGCGATTCGAGCTCATCGTCGGGCCACGTGACCATCGCCAACTCGAAGGGAATGAGGCGGACGATCACTGTAAGCTCAACTACGGGGAGGGTGAGGGTTGACTGAGTATTCAGATCGTGAGAAGGGTTTTAGTCTTACGGAGGTGCTTGTTGGCCTTGTCATCCTGGCCGTGGGGGTTCTTGCCATTGGAGGGCTTCAGATCGCGTCGATTCGGGGAACCTCTTTTGGAAATAGCCTCAGGGAGGCTTCGGTTTTGGCCCAAAACAGAATGGAGTTTCTGAAAAGCCTCGATTTGTCAACGGCTCCAGAGCTTCAGACCGGTGACCACGAGGATATTACAAGCGGTATATTTCAGGGCCGATACAGAGCGGTCAATAACGGTACCTTCGCTACGATTCGATATACGGTGCAATGGGTCGAGAGGAATACAACTCATCAGATCACTTTTTCAACGATCAAATCGAGATAGGCGATCTGGCTCACCGCTTCCCTCTCCCGCCTTGGCGGGAGAGGGCTGGGGTGAGGGTGTTCCCTTGGAATTGCCCCCCTCACCTCAATCCTCTCCCCAAGGGGAGAGGAAGGTTCTTTTTCCATTTTGGTTGTCCAGACTAATCATGAGCATACTAATATGAGGATAAAGGCTTACAACCGGCAAAGCGGTGTCACCCTCATTGAGCTTCTTATCGCCCTTGCGATGAGTGCCATCCTGATTGCCGGGATATATCGGGTCTTCATCCAGCAGCAGAAAAGCTATGCTGTCCAAGAGCAGGTGGCTGACATGCAACAAAATGCCCGGGTCGCTATAAATAAGATGCTCCGGGAGATCCGTATGGCAGGTTTCGGAGGAAAGAACGAAAACGTGGGTGGCCTCAACGATATTATCAAAATCTTCGGGAACGTGAATGGCTACACGAACATTGTTACCCCGGAACATGATGTCGTCCAGGACGGCATTACCCACGACCGGATCACCGTCGTTGCGGCGTACGATCTGATCGGAACGCTCAAAAATGACGCAAACGCCGGATCAAACACCGTCACGGTTACCTATACAGATGGTTCTCCTTTTACAACAAAGAATGCAAAAAAGAGGTAC
>Ga0315298_1010615_pt1 | contig 11058 bp, 6 predicted proteins | sample WHS_1_MG_FD_203077 | JGI IMG/M metagenome (GOLD analysis project Ga0315298, IMG submission 203077) | Extremophilic microbial mat communities from Washburn Hot Springs, YNP, Wyoming, USA - WHS_1_MG | ecosystem: Environmental > Aquatic > Thermal springs > Hot (42-90C) | place: USA: Wyoming...
ACACCCTCACCAGTAATCTCTGAGCCTCTTCCTTGTCGTAACCGTAGAGGAGCAGCCAGGTCTGATCGGGAAGCACGAGTGGGTTGCCCAGGCAGTCCTCCACCGATTCGGTATTCCCATTTTGATCCACCCGCAGCAGGTGCACATCGCCCTGACCCAGGACGAAGCGGGCATGGGGCGCAAAGAACAAAGGCAGCGCCTCGCCTACCCGCAGAATGGGCTGCACTTTGGGGTTGGCAATATGCGGGCCAAGTTTCTCCAAAAAGCCGGTTAGGTCCTCCTGGATGGCATTCTTCAGTCCTTGTAGGTTACGTGCAATGGCTGGATGGAAAAGCCGGAGGTACTCGGCGGCGATGCCATAGCCTGCTCGTAAGCGCCACTGGCCGTCCTGCCACCAAAAGAGGGCCTGACTGGCTTCCAGCGTGGCTTGGGCATCCACCACGATCTTCCAAGGAGCAGATTTCCACAGGAACTCCAAGTACCGCATGTCCGCCCTGGCCATCTCAAACGGCGAATCAGATGACAAAAGCCGGTCGTTGGGCACCTTACGCAGGATGTAGAAAGGCTCGCCGCCCCCACCACCCGGCAAAGTGACCTCCGGAAGCGTACTCCGCAAGCCATAGGCGAAGGGCAAATTGGCCGACCGCATCTGATAAGCAAGGGTTGCCGTCTCTTCTCCAAACATCGCCTTATTCAGGTAGCCGCCGAGCTCACCCAGCTGGGCGTTGACCAGCCAATGAGTGGCATCGAGGAACGCCGAGCCTTCGGCGTAAAGCCGGGCTGGGAACACGCCATCCCTCGGATCGGCGATCAGCGCGGAGAACTCCTCCCGGTTCATCTGAGGCCGATGGCGCTGGAACAGGCTCACATACGTCTCCCCATCCCTGACCAGAACGAGTACCTTGCCCTGGATGCCCGACCTGCGCCCCACCCGTCCGAAGCGCTGCAAGAAGCCATTGCCATCGCATTGCTCGGTGATCAGGGTATCGGCGGCGAAATCCACTCCTACTTCCACGGCCGGCGTGGAGATCAATACCGCGCGGGGAAGCCCAGCAAAGGCTTCGATCAGCCCCTGACGCTCGCTTCTGGTCATTTTGCCGGTATAGATGATGACCGGCACGCCCAGGTCACCCCAGGAGGCAATGTGCTTGGTGTCAGCGTTCAGCTCGCCCTCAGCCAGTGCTCCGCGTATTCGCTCCGCCAACTCCTCCCGACGGGAGCACTCCTTGATCAACCAGTCCAGCCAATGGAAAGCCAGGCGGCGCTGGGCCAGCTCCTCGAGGGACATCCTGAGTCGTGCGGTGGCCTGCTCGGGAAGTTCCACGGTGTATTTCAGATAGTTCGTGATTGCCTCGGCCAGCTCCTGGTTTGCTCCTGCCTGTTTCAGGTCGGTTGTAATCTCCCTAAAGTCGGGGACGGTCACGTGGGTGGAATCATCAGTCCATATACGCTCCAGACCCGCCTGGATCAGGCTGACCTGGATCTCCAGGGCCTCCAGGAGGCTTTCCGGGGATGCTTTGTCTTTGGCAACGGGTGCGACAGCACGCCACAACAGCCGGGATAACTTCCCTTTGCCTCCCAGCCGCCTGTCCACAGCTTCAACCAGGTCATGTCCGCCTTCTCTCGCCGCTGTGTAAACCAGGCGCTTGATGTTCCAGGACTGCCCTTCCAACAAGCGTGCTACCCTAGCAGCCAAAATCTCAGCAGAGATGTCCACTGACTGTCCTGACTCTAGGTCTTTCAGGTAAAAGGGCCCCTCTCGTCTCAGCCATTGCTCGATTTCAGCAACGGTTTCGGTCGCGATCTTTTCTTGTTCCAGCCAACGTTTGAAATTGCCCCACCGGATGCGTCCGAAACGGTACTGCAAATCGGGCGGCAAGTCAGGTCTGGATCTACCCTTGATGCTTTCGAAAACCCGATGGGCCAGGTCAGCGGAGTTGAAGACCAATAGCACCTTCTGGGATCCGTCAGCCAGGGCCGATTCCACGTCATTTACCAATCTGTCCCGGCGCTCGTCGTATCCTTTAACCGGATCCAGAAAGGTGACCTGTACATCCCCACACTTGGATCGGCCTCGCACTTCTACCCCGGCCGTCAGGCTGCGTAGCTCTGGAGTAGGGGTAGCGGTGAGTACATGCCAGCGCGGGCGCCTGCCCAATTTGGCGGCTAATAGCTGTACCCGCTGCTTGAGATGGGCAAGGTTGCGTAACATCAGCCCGTTAAAGAGGTGTGCTTCATCCAAAACGAATTCGTCCACCAGGGCCAGGCCGTAGATCATCAGGCCACTGTACTTCACATTCTTGCGGAAAAACCAGTAGATCTCGTCAGGAGTCGCCAGGATGACCGGCTTATTGAGAGCAACCATCAACGCGGTGCGCGACATGCCGCCCTGTAACTGGCCGATCTCCAGGCCGGTGATCTCGGCCAGGGCATCCATCACCCGGCGCTGGTCTTCCATTAGGGCGATGGTGGGGTACATCAAAAGCACCTTGTGGATATGCCCTGTTCTCAGCTTTTCAAAGAGTGGCACGGCGACAGCCAGGGTTTTCCCTGCCGCCGTTCCCGCGATCAGGAAGGCTTCCTGATCCATCATGACCAAACGGAAGACCTCAGCCTGATGTCGAAAAGGAGAGTAAACCCGGCCGTCTGAAGTGCGTGTATATTCCTGGAAAAGCTCTAGCAATGGTTGAGGTACATCGTTGTCTGTATCAGGTGCTTGGTTAGTGACCAGAACTGACAAAGACATTCAACTCTCCTCAGACTCTGCATTCGCCGCCTGTTGCCCTCTACACTTTTGGGTCGGATGCTCCTGCAACTATGGCTCAAATTTACCTGTGCCATACTGACGCGCTGTCGCGTGTGCCTCTTCGGCGATCTCCTGCCGCAATGCCTCCGGTGCTAGCACCTCGACATCCGGGCCCCAGCCGCGAATCCATGGTTTCATCTCCAGCGGCATGCTGACACGTACGCTGAAGATGCACCCGCCATCGGCGCAGTCTTCAATACGCTGCGTCGGATGCCAGACTGATTCTTTCACACGCCGCGTAACCTGCGGCGAAAAGCGCAGCCGGACTTCCACCGGCTGGTGGCCGAACATCACGCTCCATGCCGTGGCCAGCAATTGTGGCCCATCAAAACCCGCTGGCGGTTCAAAGGTCTCCTCTGTCAGTTCGGCGCGGTGGATACGTTCCATTTTGAAGGTGTGCAAAGCATTGAAATAGCTGCTGTAGCCGATGAGGTAGGTGGCATAGCCTTCGCTGGAGGGCTCAATAAAATAGGGACAGACGAGGTATTGATGGATGTTCTTGCTGCGCGCTGCCTGGTGCCAGATGCGCACCTTGCGCCTGGTTGCCCAGCCTAGGGCAATGACATCGAATACCTCGTCAAAGCGGTGGTTACAGGGCTTGTAGGTCAGGGACTGGATCGAGCGTTGCATGTGCGCCGCCATGGACTCGGGCAACACGGTGGCTAATTTGGCCAGCGCAGAGATGATGTAGGGGTTTTGCTGATCGCTGTAACGCGCCAACAAGCGTGCTGCTAGGTAAAGCGCTGCGGCTTCATTGAGTTCTAGTTTTAGCGGGGGTAAGAAGTAGCCTTCCAGCACACCGTAGCGGTTCCCTTCTTGCCATAGTGGTACTCCTGTGCGTTGCAGTGACCAGAGGTCTCTTTGGATCGTTCGCCGCGTGACGCCGCATAGTTCGGCCATCTCGCGCACGGTCAAGCCCTGTGGGTGGTGATATAGCAGGTAAGTCAACTTGCTCAGGCGTTCTGCCTTTTTCAGGCTTTCCAATTCAGCCACATTTCCCCTCACTAGTGCAAGTACTCAGCAGGGAGCAAACGGCATGCTCCGCCCTTGAGAGCCAAACAAAGGGCAATTTTGGCTCTGCATCATTTCTATATATGATACGATTGTGATGCGACAGGTATTGTCGCATTATACCTGCAGAAAAGACACAGCATAATACAAGAACCGTGCCGTTCTCCATGCTGCGTTTTGCTCATGCACTATTCTTGGAAGCATGCAGAGGGTTACTCTTGTTCTTTTTTGTTTCTTCGCTCATCGTGCAAGATTGAGTGGAGATGGTTACGCAATACAATGATAGCATAAAGCATTATAACTTGCAAGTAATGTTTTGTTTACCAAAAGGATACTATTGCGAGTGTCTTTCGCATGCCACCAAACTATACAAGCACCAGGGCAGCGCTGCCCTGGCTTCATATCGCTCCACCATTGGGTCTACTCGTGCTAATCCTCTGCCGCAGGCACTTCCGGCGCGGGGAACATCTGGAAGACGAGGTTCAGCAGGATGCCCGCTACGGCACCCGTGGCGATGGCCGGCCAGCCGTTGGGGAAGATGTTGCGTAGCAGCGGGATGGGCAGAAATCCACCGGGAAAGCCGATGTGCCCGCCGACCCCAATAATCAGGATCGTTGCCCCGATAGCTAATTGCTTGGGGTCGAACAGGTTTACCTTCTCGGACATCATTAGGGCAATGCCCTGCATACCAATTACGCCAAAGAGGTAGATGGCTAAGCCGCCGCTGACTGCTGTGGGCACACTTTGCACGACCCCTGCCAGGGTGCCGCTGAAGGAGAGCAGGATAGCCAGGGCACCCGCTGCAATAATCGCCGGACCAGAGTAGTTGCGCGTGATGACCATCAGCGAGTTGTTCTCACCATAGTTCGTCCCTGCTACACCGCCTAGCAGTCCATTGACTACGTCGCCGATGCCATCCAGGATCAGGTTGAAGCCGATATACTGGCTCAGTCTGTACTTCTTGCGGCCCATGCGCGCTGCCAGTTGGTCTACGTACAGGCTGATTTGGTACAGGTGCGCCGTAGATTCCGGGATAGTAGCGATGGCCATCACGCCGATGCCAAAGATGGCGGTCATGGTCAGTTCGCTGCTAAAAGTTGGGAAAGTCAGGTGTGGCGTTTGGAAGAGTGGCGCACGGGTGATCAGGCTGAGATCCACCAATCCCAAGGGGATGGCTACCACATAGCCGACGATGGCTCCCAATAGGATGGGGATCATCCCGATAAAGCCTTTCCCTTGCAGGTAGACGGAAAAGAGGATCGTGGAGAGCAGCGTAACCACAGCCACGAACCACCATTTCATGCTTGCCATGGCCATTCCCGAGGCGTCGAATAGGCAGCAGGTGCCGGCAGCCATGTCAAGGGCTGCTTTGCCCAGCGCAAAGCCGATCACTGCTGCCACTGAGCCGGTCACGATGGGCGGCAGGATTTTGTCAATGGCTTTTTTGCCGCCGATGTAATGGATGGTCAAACCAACAGCGATGTTGATAAGGCCGGTGACGACGATGCCACCCTGCGCGATTCTGATGAGGTTGTCTGGGGCGGGTACGCCATAGCTGGCTTTCGTGATAGCCAGCGTCGCTGCGATGTAACTGAAGCTGGAGCCGTAGTACAGCGGGATGAAGGTGCCGATACCCCAGCGTGACAGCAGCAGCGCGACAATGGTGGCGAGCCCCGAAGCCATGAGCACTGTGCTGACGTGAAATCCGACCAACAAAGCCACCAACACTGTGGCTGGGAACATGGTCAGCACGTGCTGGAACCCCAGCACAATTGCCTGGCCTATTGGTGGGACGTCATTTGGCAGATAGCCGAGAAGCCCTTGCTGTTTGGAAGAGGTTGACATGGTGAAAGCTCCTTTCTACAGTGTGATGATATGCCATTCGTTTCTGTGTCACGGATGACACCGTCTCAGGCCTATTTTTCCCCGTTACCACCTCCTTTCTTGCGCGTGGCATGGGTCGCGGCGCAGGCTTAGCCAGCGCCGCGACTGGCTGCGCATGCTGTCAATTGTTGTCCTTCACCACGTGATATGGCTACCGGTATGGCTGTATTTGGCTTAAGGCATAAAAAAACCGCAACACCGGGCGTTTTTAACGCCCACTGTGTTGCGGTTGCTCAATTGCCGTTTTCTCGAGCGAAAGTGGGTCACTTCCGATCTCTATGCCAATGTTTGTGTTTCTAATCGAGGAAATATTATAGCACAAATTGTCCAAATAGGCAAATTGACTGGTCAGCCGTTTTCGGGGTGGAATTTGGCGCGGTAAGCAGGTATGGTAATCATGGGAGGGCGCTCGTGTTCGGTGATCTCTTCTTCATCGAGGCAGAAACGCCCTGGTTCACTGCGGATGATCTTCATTGTGCGTGCCAAGTCATCTAGTAAGCGTGTTTGGGCGCGCTTCTCCAGGCGTGAGGCAAAAACTTGTAGGATAGCGAAAGCCATCTTGCTCAAGTCAACCAGCTCTTTGTGGTGATGCGTGCGCATCTCCAAATTCGATTGGGCAATCGCCTGCAAGCCACATTGCTGCAACAAATCCACCAGCAAGCCGGCTTCGACGCCGTAACCGACGAAGAAGGGCAAACGTTCGAGGACGCGCCGCCGCCCGGCATATTCACCAGCCAGCGGTTGGACAATTCCTGAGAGTTCGGGGAAGAAGAGGTTGATCAAGGGACGTGCCAGTAACTCGGTTACGCGGCCTCCGCCACTTACCTCCACTTTACTCCCTACGCGTAACGGTCGCTGGTAAAAGCCTTTCACGTACTGGATACGGTTCCAATTAAGCAGTGGGCCCAGGATGCCGATGACAAAACGGGGGTGGATGTTGACAATGTCGGTATCTATCCAAGCGATGATGTCCCCATGGGATACATAGAGGCTTTTCCAGAGGGCTTCGCCTTTACCGTGGTAACTGCCGACCTCCTCGGCTAGGACCTGTTGGTGGACATAAACGGGTATGCCCAGAGAAGAGGCAATGTCACGCGTGCGATCGGTTGAGCCACTGTCCATGAGGATGATTTCATCTAGGAGTGGGTATTCCTCCATGAGTGCAGTTTTGATCGTGGTGATGACTTTGCCTACTGTCGCTTCTTCGTTCAGCGCCGGGAGCACGAGGCTGATGGTTACTCCTTGCTCCTCTTTTGCGCGAATCAGTTGCTCCACATCTCTGAACTCGCTCCAATGGAAGGTGTTGGTAGCAAACCAGCGGCTTACCTGGTCGGAAAGGGTCGAGGGATGTCTGACGGTTTCAACAAGGGGCAACGTTTCTGGGATTTCCTTGCTCCCTGGATAGAAGGAACGCACGAGGAAAATGGGCAATTCCGTTTGCGCCAGGAGTTCAGTGGGAACCCTGCCTAAGGTGCTAGCGGTGGTGGATTCAGGCAAAGTCGTACCTACCACCAGGGCGTGATAGTCGGTGGCAAGGCGCTGGATTACCTTCAGTGGGTTGCCGCTGAGCGAGACAACCCGTGAGATAAAGGGCATCTTCTCTTTGAGCCATTTGAGGGCTGGCATAGGTTCATCCTTGCCCTTGACGGCGACCACATCAATTTTTTCACCACTGATCTGGTACAGTGCCCGCGAGAGGCGCAACATCAATTCCAGATGCGGTCCTCCACGGATGGCGAGCAAGACACGGTCATAGCGGTGCACCATACCACGGGCGAGGATCAAATCACATGGTGCGTGACTAAGCACCTCTTCCAGAGAGGCGCCCAGCACAGTCGTACAGTTCGTGTCCCAAGTGAGGAGCAGCAGATTTGCTGGGTTATCCTGGAGTTCGCTGAGGACATCTAACCAGGGGGTATAGCTCACTCTCACGCGCGGTTTTAGGTACAGGGGAAGGTGGGCTAGGTTTTTCGCCAAGTGAGCCAGTATTTCTCGGATTTCCTGTGCTGGCAGGGCTGCCTCACTGAGGGAGTGGCCTTCTGGCACCGATACCACGCCCATCAGGTCAATCTGGCCTCCTTCTGCAGGGAGAAGATGACTAGCCAGCGTTACCAGATCGGCATGCGCGTCTTCTTTGCGCAAGGGCAGCAATATGCGATAGGTAGACATCACTGCTCCTTTTACAAGTGTTCAAAGCGCTCTACGTGCAATACGAATGCCGTTGCTCCACCTACTTCTACCTGTACCGGTAATGTCCAGCCTCGGGCGGTGGCTACATCGCTCAGAGGTACTACGGGTGAGACGAACTCACGCCGCGCGCGGCAACACTTGCGCAGGATGGACAGCACAGCATCCACCTTGTTGTCCTCCACGCCAATGAGGATTGTTGTATTGCCGCGCACCAAAAACCCGCCCGTGCTGCTGATCTTGGTAGCGCGGAATCCTTCACGCATCAGGGTGTCTAAAAGCTCTTTGGCATCCGCTGTTTGTACAATAGCCAGAATAAGTTTCATCCTTCGCTCCTCAGCACATTGCCTCTTTGATTAAAGGGATCACCCGATCGTGCACGATACTTTCCCAGCGGTATTGCTGCACGATCCGACGGCGCAAGCGGAAAGCCGGGCTGGTCAACAGTTTATCTGCAATCAACGCAGCCACATCCGCAGGCTCGGCATGGGGAGTGAAGTAGTAGACCTCCTCTCCGCCGGTGGCTTGTAAGGGTGGAATGTGGCTGCAGAAGATGGGCAGTCGCAATAACCCTGCTTCAAGCAAGGGGATACCGAATCCTTCTCCCAGGCTGGGGAAGAACAGAGCATCTGCCAGGAGGTAGAGGACAGCCATCGTTGCCTCATCAGGTACCAATGGCTGGTCCTCTTTTCCCAGTTCGTAGACAAAATGGGCTGCCTCAGCCAGCCCTAGATCGTGGCGGAGGGCTTGCAACTCAGCCAGATAGGCGATATTGGCTGGGTTGTGTGGACCAGGTGGACCCGTCACTACCAATCGCGCGTCTAAGCCTGTTTGTGCGCGTAGTGCCGCCAGTGTGCGCACCGCCAATTGGATGTTCTTGCGGCGCGTGATGCGCGCCGGCAGCAGCAGTACGATGTCCGCATCGAGAAGTTGGTATGTTTCTACGATGCGCTTGGTCGTTTCAGTCCAGCGCAGGAAACTGGGGATGTCCACACCGGGTGGCACTACTTTCACCGTCTCAGGTGGAATGCCATAGAGGGCTGCCAGTTCTTTCTGTCGTGGCTCCGAAACGGTAACTTGGATGATCCCGGGCCAGGGTTGCCGCAGCAGGTCCCAGGGATAGCCAGTATGCATTTCATCCTTGTACTGGCGGCTTTGCCAAGCCAGGTCATGGTGCCAGGCTAAGGTTCGCGGATGGGGTGGCGGCTCTTCAATCAACAGGTGATGCAAGGCGGCTGTCAAAGGCAGGTTCTTGTGCAGGGTGAAGACGTTGTGGGCGATGAGCACGTCCGCGGATGCGAGGTGTGGGCGCAAAAGGTCTACCAGCCGATCGCGCAGCCGATGGAATTGTGGCGTAACCTGACCACGGTCTAGTTCCTCCTTGACTAACAGCACTTCAGGGTGGCGCGAGTCCACCTCCGGCAGGACGTGAAAAGCTACTTGGGGATGGAAGGCTTCTCCGCGTCCAGCGATGACCTGTACCTGATAGCCGGCGCCAGCCAGCAGGCGGGCATGGTGGTAGATAGTATGCTCTACGCCGCCAACGATGGGTGGTGCCGAGTAATGTAGAATGGCAATGCTCCCCTTTGGTGTTCTGTCCGGTGGATGGTTCAGAGAGTGCTCCTGTACCGATGCTTCTGTGTTGGGAATTGCCTGACGTGCGGCAAAAATGGACATGGTCAAGCTCCCAAGCATTGATCCACTAAGGCGGCCAGGCGCCTCTCCAAAGCACGGTACGAGTAGTATCTTCTCCCCAGTTCATAATTGTGGTCCACCATCTCTTTGGCGCGATTGGGATCGTAAAGCACTGCCCGTGCCTCGCGGACGGTGTTGTCATCAATGAACTCGTCGAAACCAATCACGCGGAAACCTTTGGGTTGGATGTCGGTCTTGAATATCTCGTATGTGCTCATCACGATGGGGCGGCGATAGTAGATCGTCTCTAGGAAGGCGTTACCGAATCCTTCGACTAGCGATGGGTATGTTACCAGGTTAGCTTGCTGGTAGGCATCTGCCAGGGAAAAGATTTTGCGGCCATCGGCCGTCAAGCCTCGATCATAATGGATACGGTCGGAGGCGAAAAGCACGCGCACACCAACCAGACGCGCGTATTCGCGCAGGTATGCTTCGTAAGCATGGCCCTCATCACCGGCTTCGTGAGAGATGACCAGTACACAGGGGGCATCGAGGCGGCGGGCAAGTTCGATGGCGTGCTCAATGCGCTTACGGGGGACAATGCGCGTTGGTTGCAGGAGGAGGAACTCATCAGCAGCAATGCCCAGTTCAGGGCGTAGTGCGATCGCATAGGCATCGGGTTCAGGGGGTGGCGTGTCAAAATCCATCACATTGGGGATAAGCACTGAGCCATTGCCTGTACGCAGGGCAAGTTGCTGCGCAGCAAAGGAATTGATGACTACATGGCAGATCGAAGGCAAGGCGGGTGGGAAGGCAGCGCGTAAATAGTCCATGGCAGCAGAGAGGGCATAGCGATGTCGCTCCCAGTAAAAGTCGTGGTGATGGGCAATAGTGCGCTGGTTGGTTTCAGCGATGAGCTCGGTCAGTGCCAGCCCAAGCGGGACGTTCATGGGCAGCGATAGCGCATTTTCCACGATCAGCAGCCGGATGCCAAAGGTGCGCACAAACCTGTAGAGGTGCCTTTTTAGGAACTGGGTGAGCCTCTGAATGGCACGCGAGGTCTTGGGCGAGCGGATATAATCATCAAAGAGATCTGCGTGGACGGCGCGGATATCTGGGTGATCAAAGTGCGCTTCTTCTACCACGTAGGAGCGCTCTGGGGGCCGGTCCGACTCCCCTGCAAAGTAGAAGCACTCGAAACCAAAGCGCGTCAGGATGTCAGCCCACTTGGCGGTTTCCAGCGAAACGCCGTCTGTTCCGGCGAAACGTGTGGACACAAATCCAATTGCCGTTTCCTGGTGCCATTGCCTCCTTCTCATCCTCTCTCCCGCCTAGCAGAAAAATAGATGCAAAATTTCCGGCTTGCCTATCCATAACTATACCATATCCGACCTGGTTGCGCAAGTAGACGAATTGAATCATCATAAATCTAACTTTGCGCGAATCGTTGCCTCAAGATAAATTCTAACCCAAGGATCTGCGTCTGCAAGCAGGGACTTGGGAGGAAAAGAGGCATGATGAGTCGCAAAAGCAAA
>Ga0315298_1010616_pt1 | contig 11056 bp, 9 predicted proteins | sample WHS_1_MG_FD_203077 | JGI IMG/M metagenome (GOLD analysis project Ga0315298, IMG submission 203077) | Extremophilic microbial mat communities from Washburn Hot Springs, YNP, Wyoming, USA - WHS_1_MG | ecosystem: Environmental > Aquatic > Thermal springs > Hot (42-90C) | place: USA: Wyoming...
GGCGTAGATCGCGCCCGCGTCGTTGGACTCCAGGCAGACGTGGTGGATTTCGTTGTACTCGATCGCGTGGTCGTTCCCGCCGAACATGATGGCCATGTGCGGGGTGTCGTGGATAAGGTTGTGGGTCGCCCGGTTGCCCACCCCCTGCAGAGAGATGGCCGGGTGATACATCCGGTTGACCTCGCTGTAGTGGTGGATGTGGTTGTTATCGGCATAGTGCCCGGCCGGCGTCAGGGTCGGGCGGTCGCCTCCCGAAAGGCTGATGCCCCCCTGGGCGGTCTGGTAAATATCGCAGGCCACCACCCCGTGATTGCGCCCGCCGGAGACCGATATGGCCGAAGCGCCCAGGTTGCGCAGGGTGCAGCCTACCACCCGGTTGCCCTCACCGCCTCGCATCACCACCGCGGTGCCCCGGGTGGCCTCCAGGATCAGGCCGCGCAGGGTTACCCGGCTGACGTCGGTCATGGTCACCAGGCTGTCCAGCACGGACACCACCGGCCGGCCGCGGCGCAGGTCGCTCGGCGGCCAGAAGTAGATGATGCCCGTCTCCCGGTCGAGGTACCACTCGCCCGGCTGATCCAGTTCCGAGAGCAGGTTGAAGGCGTAATACCACTGCCCTTTGCGATAGCCGTAGCCGTGGTAGGGCGGCTTGAGCGAGATTACCTTCTTCTCCGGGTCAACCGAGGCGATGGCCTGCCGCTGGTCCGACCAGTCCCAGAACCAGTACCCGTGTGCCCAGGGGTCTTTCTCGCCCACCCAGCGGCTGGGGCGGTCGCCCTCATAGGTGAACTTGCCGACCTTGTCGCCCCAGGTGCCCCGGATGTCATAGGGCTCGCCGCCGACGGTATCCACGATCTTAGTGAAGCCCTCATTGGGCCAGCGGGCCAGGGTCATGCGCCGGCCGGCAAAGAACAACTCCAGCCCCCCGCTTTCTACCCCGCCGAAGTCGGTGATCCCCAGCGCCCGCAGGTTGGCCTGGCGCACCTTGCCCCGGGCCGCGGGGTCCAGCCGGTCGAGCACCGCACGGTCGGTCACGGGCTGCCAGCCCGTCACCAGTCTGCCGCCGAGCAGGCGCACTTGCTCCCCCTCGCAGGCCCGCCAGGTGACCGACTTGCCCCACTCGCCGGAGTCCTGGGCGGTGAGCGCCAGGGGCGCGGACACCTCGTAATCCCCGCCGCGCACCCACACTGTCACCCCGCCCGCCGGCAGCCCACCCTCCTGCTTGAGGCGGCGAATCTCGTCCCGGGCGCGCTCCAGGGAGGCGAAGGGGCCATCGGTCCGGGCCCGGTCGGGCGCCTTCAGCCGTCCCGACCAGGTGTCCCGCCCTGCTGGCGAGACGTAGAGCGAGGTGCCGGCGGCCGCGGGGAGGGCGACGGCCAAGGCCAATAGCGGGAGCAGCCAGGCGATGTGCAGGTTCATGTCACCTTCTCGCAGGGAAGATGGCCCGGTCTTCGGCAGAGCCGGGGTGGGAACCTGCCTGTAGTTAATAACGCACCAGGCCGCCTACCAAGCGGCAGATAGTAAGCCTGATGTCAGTGCCGCCAATCCGCTATTCGATAGCGATGGCGCCGATGAGCCCCAAGATGACCAGGAAGTCCCGCAGGTCCTCCCTGGCCTGGGCCCGGGCCCGGTCTGCCGCGGCCACTGAGACCGGCGGGTTAGACATAATCTCGATGCGATCCGCTGGCTGCACGGCCGCGCCCTCCACGATGCGGGCGCTGGCCAGGCTGGGCGTGAGGGCAACCACCCGCGCGGTGCACACGGGCGCGCCGTCGCGGCTCACCTGCAGCATGGCCCCCCGGCGCACGCCGTCGTAGGAGCCCAGGTTCACCTGAAAAGTGTCGAAGCCGGTGCGACCCACCACCATGCGGGCGGTCGGGAAGGAGCCGGCACCGACCAGGGTGACTGCGGATGTCGGCGGCGCCAGGGCGGCGGGCTGGCACTGCGCGGGCGCGGCCAGCACAAGGAGGATCAGCACGGTCAAGACTTGCCTCATCGGTAGGCACCTCCACCTGCCTGTCACTGGGGCCAGTGTACGGCATAGGAGGCGCGCACAAGGTGCGAAGATGGCGCAAAAGGGCGAGGAGGAGGCCAACGGAGGAGGTTGCCGGCAGCAAGTCGCAAGTCGCAGCAGCGCCTTACTCCCATCCTCTCCCGTGGGAAGACCGGGTCTCCTCGGACTCGAAAGCCTCGGCCCGCCGGCGATAGCCGTTGTGCCAGCCCAGGCCGCGCATCATCTCCTTTACCTCCGGCCGGGCGAACTCGTTGGCCAGGGTGTTGGTAACCACCGCCCGGATGGTGTTCACGCCCGGCTCGAGCGTGACCTCGACCCGATAGGGCGGCCAGACCCGCACCCCGACGGGACGGCCGTTCACCCACACCTCGAGCACGTGGCGGATGGGGCCGAAATCGAGGGTGACCGTCTGACGGGTGCGGGAGCGGCGGCGGGCGAGGTATTCGATCGAGCCCGAGAAGTGAGGGTCAGGATCCTGGGCGAAGCCCCTCACCCCAGCCCTCTCCCGGGGGGAGAGGGCGCTCGCCGGCGTCTCGACGTGGATGCCCGCCTCGTCCACGCGGTGCTGCTCGCGCGGGCGCATCTCCCAACGCAGGTTGACGGCGCGGAGGACTGCGTTTTGCTGTGGGGCGGGGACTCTGCTCCCCGCCGTCTCCCCGGAATGGTCGAAGAGGACCACTGCCGACTCCCAGGCAGCCAGGCGCAAAGGGATGCGGCCTGCCCGTAGCGACAGCGGCGACATGGCGCCGGTTTCCAGGTCCAGGCGGTAGGGCGTACTCCCCGGCGGGGATTCCAGGCGGAAGCGCAGGATATCGCCGCTCTCGTTGAGCAGGAACGCTGCCTCCCACCCCTGCCCATATACCACCCGCGCGCGCAGCGCAGGCCAAGCGGGATGCACCCGCAGTGTCGGCGGGAGTGCGGAGGCCATCTCCGTTTCGGAGGCGAGCACCTCCACCTGCCGCCAGGCGTCCGCGATCGCGGGTATGTCCTCCGGGCGGTCAGGCACCGCCGCGGGCCTGCCCACCGAGAGCACCGGGAAGCCCGCCTCGGCCAAGCCCTGGATCGCCACCAGGGTATCCACAGGCAGGGCGGGGGTGTGGGGGAGGAGCAGTCGGCGGTAGGTGGCCTCACCCAAGTGCAGCATGCCCTGGTCGTCCAGCCCCGCGGCCTGCAGCGCCTCGTCACCCACATACTCGAAATCCACCTGCCGCTCACACAGCGCCCGGGCCAGGGCCTCGGTCGAGCGGCCGGGCCCGGGGTTCTCAGGATCGGCCCACAGGCCGCGGATGGGCAAGTACACCGCCGTTTCCACCCGCCGCGGCTGCGCCAGCAGCCAGCCCAGGCGGGCGGCGTAGCAGGCATAGTGGCCGAAATGCGGCCAGAGCGGGTTGCCCCAGGCCAGGTGGCTGGAGGTATTCACCATGCCCGAGCCCTGCGCCCGGTAGGCGGCGCACATGGGGGCCATCAGGTTGATGCCCCGCACGAACTGGTGCTCGGTTACCCAGCGCATCTGCGCGGGCGTCAGCCCCCAGCCATACACCGCGAAGGACTCGGTGCAGGCATACCGGCCCCCCTGCTGGCGGGCCACCGAGCCGGCCAGGCGGGGGAAGTCCTGGAACGGCCTGCCCGGGAAAATCTGCCGCCAGATGGCATCCACCGCCGGGATGTCGAAGGCCGCGAGCCCGCCCAGGACGTCGCCAAAGCCGTGGCGCACCGGCCCCGCGAACTCGTCCTCCCCGGGGAAATGCCCCACGCTGGCCAGGCCGTGCTCCCGGCACCAGGCCCGGATCTGCTCTAGGTAGGCCTCCCGAAAGAGCGAGTACCAGACCTCCGTGTAGTCGTAGCGCAGGCGGGCAGTGGCCGGCGAGCGGTCGAAGAGCGCCTCCAGCGGCGCCAGGTCGTAGCCTTTGCGCTCGCGGAAGATGCCGGGCAACTCGGGAGTCCATGGCAGACTCTCGCCGGACAGGCTGCCGCCCACCCGCATCTCGTCGGTAAACATGGCGGTGACCGTGCGTCCGAAGTGCTGGCCGACCGCCTGCAGGTACCGCTCGTGGGTAAGGTCAATGAACTGCCGCACGGCAAGCGGGTTCATCAGGTCTGCGGGGTAGCCCTGGGGAACTGCCTGGGCCTTGCCCTCCACCAGGCGCAGCGTCCACCCGTGGAACTCGGGGTGCCCCTGGGCCACCTTACCCAGGGCGTGGCCGCTGGGCCAGCCGCCCTCGTCATAGAGCCACACCTGCAGGCCCAGCCGCGCCGCCTCCGCGACGGCCAGACGAATCCAGGCGAAGAACCGGTCGGAGAGGTACTCGGTCTCCATCCCGGCGATGAAGTCACGCTTGCGAAAGCCGTCGGGCATGGGGTGAATGCATACCCCCCCGCAGCCCGCCCGCCGTATCTCCCCCAACTGCCGCCGCATCTTTTCGGGCTCGATGTCGGCGTTCCACATCCAGAACATGATCGGCCGGAAGGCAGCCGGGGGCTCCCGCAAGTCGGCCAGGAGGTCGGGGAGAGACACGGCGGGCATCGGCGTGAGGGGAGCGGGGAGCAAAGACATGGGCGACCTCCGGTGCTCACTGCTGCTATACGGGATGACGATGCTGGCAACCTGCCGGAGGTCAGCGGGAAGGCCGCGGGATGCCTCCTCAGGCAGGCCGGGATGTTTGTTCTTGGCGGTTGGGCGGTTCGAGCGGCTTGTTCACCCGGACGCTCGCCATTTACTCCGTGCGAAGGACGGTGGCAATCCCCCCTACAAGGTACACCGGTTCTGACGGGCTTACGACCAACCCGCCACTTGACCAGATTTGACCCTGTTTGCCGCCCTGTGCTATAATCCGGCGCAACTTCACGCAGGGCAAAGGCGTTGAAGGGGAGGAGTAGGGCGCCCCTGTGGGCACAGAGAGCCGGGGTAGGTGAGAGCCCGGCGCCGCAGCCGCTCGAAAGTCGCCCCGGAGCCGTCCGGCCGAACTCACAGTAGGCCGGAACGCTTGACGAGCGTTATCCCGTCGCAAAGCGGGGCGGCACACGCCTCATTTGGGTGGTACCACGGGTGGCCTCTCGTCCCAAGCGGCGAGGGGTTTTTTCGTTTGTAAGGTGGCCCCTCATGCCAGCGCTCTCCCAGGACAGGAGAGGGGGAGGGGCACCGCACTCCATATTAGGAGGATATTGATGCGCAGCGACACCGTGAAGTCGGGCCTGGAGCGGGCTCCCCATCGCTCCCTTTTCTACGCCGGCGGGATCACCAGCGAGCAACTGCAGCGGCCGTTCATTGGGGTGGCCACCTCGTTCAACGACCTGGTGCCCGGGCATGTGGGGATGCGCGACCTGGAGCGCCACATCGAGCGCGGCATCTATGCAGGCGGGGGCACGGCCTTCTTCTTCGGCCTGCCCGGCATTTGCGACGGCATCGCCATGGGCCACAAGGGGATGCACTATGCCCTTGCCTCCCGGGAACTGATCGCGGACTCGGTGGAATCCATGGCCGAGGCCCACGCCCTGGACGGGCTGGTGCTGCTCACCAACTGCGACAAGATCACTCCGGGCATGCTCATGGCCGCGGCCCGGCTGAACATCCCGGCGGTGGCAGTTACCGCCGGCCCCATGCTCACCGGCTGTGTGAACAACCGGCGGGTCTCCTACGCGGAGACCTACTACGCGGTGGCCGAACTCAAGCAAGGCCGGATTACCGAGGAAGAGTTGGAGTACCGGGCGCAGGAGGCCTGTCCCGGCGCCGGCTCGTGCCAGGGGATGTACACCGCCAACACCATGGCCTGCGTCACCGAGGCCCTGGGCATGTCGCTGACCGGCTGCGCTACCTCGCTGGCGGTGTCGGCCAAGAAGCGCCGGATCGCGTATGACAGCGGCGTAGCCGTGGTGGAGTTGGTGCGACGCAATCTGTGCCCGCGGGACATCCTGACCCCGGCTGCCTTTCGCAATGCCATCCGCCTGGACAACGCGCTGGGCGGGTCGAGCAACACCGTGCTGCACATCACGGCCATCGCCCACGAGGCGGGGGTGGAGTTGCCGCTGGACTGGTTCGACCAGCTGAGCCGGGAGACCCCGCACCTGACCAGCATGATGCCCGGCGGCGTCCACTTCATGGAAGACCTGGACCGGGCGGGCGGGGTGCCGGCAGTGCTGAACGTGCTGGCCAAGGCCCTGGAGAGCAGTGCCACCGTAAACGGGCGGGATATCACCGAGATCGCCCGCGCTGCCAGGATCCTGGACCCCGAGGTGATCCACGGGCTTGCCAACCCGTACCACCAGGAAGGAGGTATCGCCATCCTGCGAGGCAATCTCGCACCGGATGGCGCGGTGGTCAAGCAGTCGGCGGTGAGCCCGAACATGCGGCAATTCGCGGGCCGGGCCCGGGTTTTCGAGAGCGAGGAGGCTGCCAGCGAGGCGATCCTGGGCAGCCGGATCGTCCCCGGCGACGTGGTGGTCATCCGCTACGAAGGGCCCAAGGGCGGGCCGGGCATGCGGGAGATGCTCTACCCCACGTCCTACATCACGGGCATGGGATTGGCGGAATCGGTGGCGCTGATCACCGACGGCCGCTTCTCGGGGGCCACAGTCGGCCTGTCTCTCGGGCACATCAGCCCGGAGGCGGCCGAGGGCGGGCCCATCGCCCTGGTGGCAGAGGGAGACCGCATTGCCATTGACGTGGACAAGCGATCCATCGAGTTGCTGGTGGACGAGGCGGAACTGGCGCGGCGCCGGCAAGGCTGGCAGGCGCCCCCGCCCAAGATCCAGACCGGGTACCTGGCGCGCTACGCGCGGCTGGTGACCTCGGCCTCCACCGGCGCCATTGTGAAGCCGTAAGGCAAGAGATAAGGAGCACGGCATGATCGGCGCGTGCGCGCTGTTGGAAGCGCTCAAACGCGAGGGCGTGAAGCACATCTTCGGTTACCCTGGCGGGCAGGTGCTGCCCATTTACGACGCCCTCTACTTCGAAAAGGAGATCCGGCACATCCTGGTGCGCCACGAGCAGGGCGCGGCCCATGCGGCCGACGGCTATGCCCGCGCCAGCGGGCGGGTGGGGGTGTGCCTGGCGACCTCCGGCCCCGGGGCCACCAACCTGGTCACCGGCATCGCCACCGCCTACATGGACTCGGTGCCGATTGTCGCCATTACCGGCCAGGTGCCTACCTTCGCCCTGGGCAAGGACTCGTTCCAGGAGGCCGACATCACCGGCATCACCATGCCCATCACCAAGCACAACTACCTGGTCAAGGAGGTGGCCGACCTGCCGGGAGTGGTGAAGGAGGCCTTCCACATCGCTGCGACCGGGCGCCCCGGACCGGTGCTCATTGACGTGCCCCGGGACCTCACCTCGGCCGAGATGGGCGAGTTCGTCTATCCCGAGAAACTGGACCTGCCGGGCTACCGGCCCACCTCGGCTGGCCACCCGCTGATGATCAAACGCGCGGCCGCGGCGATCGCGGCCGCCCAGCGCCCGGTCATCTATGCGGGCGGGGGCATCATCGCCTCCGGCGCGCACGCCGAACTGGCGAAACTGGCAAGGACCATCAACGCTCCCGTTACCACTACCCTGATGGGCAAGGGCGGCTTCCCGGAGACCGACCCGCTGGCCCTGGGCATGCCCGGCATGCATGGCACCGCCTATGCCAACTATGCGCTCAACGAGGCTGACCTGATCATCGCGGTGGGCGTGCGCTTTGACGACCGGGTGACCGGCAAGTTGTCCACCTTTGCCCCCAAGGCCAAGTTCATCCACATCGACGTGGACCCGGCGGAGATCGGCAAGTCGGTCCCGGTGGAGATTCCTATCGTGGGCGACTGCAAGGCAGTGCTGGCCTCCCTGTTGAGGAAACTGGCGCCCAAGCGGCATGATGCCTGGATGACTACCGTGCAGGGGTGGAAGCGCGATTACCCCTTGGGGTGGAAGGAGAACGGCACGCTCAAGCCCCAGTTCGTTATTCGCCAGGTATGGGAGGCGACGGAGGGGAAGGCGGTGGTGGCCACGGACGTCGGCCAGCACCAGATGTGGGCCGCCCAGTGGTACCTGTGCGAGCGGCCGCGCCAGTTCCTCTCCTCCGGCGGCCTGGGCACCATGGGCTACGGGCTGCCGGCGGCAATCGGGGCGCAGTTCGCCTGCCCCGACGCCGTGGTGTGGCTGTTCGCGGGTGACGGCTCGCTGCAGATGAATATCCAGGAGTTGGGCACCGCGGTGGGGAACCGCCTGCCCATCAAGATTGCGCTCATCAACAATACCTGCCTGGGGATGGTCAGGCAGTGGCAGCAACTCTTCTGGGAAGAGCACTACAGCAGTACGGACCTGACTATCGGCACCCCGGACTTCGTCAAACTGGCGGAGGCCTACGGGGCAGTGGGGCTGCGGGTGAGCAAGCCCGCGCAGGTGCGGCCGGCGATTGACAAGGCGATGGCGATCACCGACCGCCCGGTGCTGATTGACTTTCGCGTGTGCCCGACCGAGAACGTGTTGCCCATGGTTCCGGCCGGGGGCTCGATCGACCAGATGATGATTGACTGAGGGGAGCGCGCCATGCACGGCGGCTCAGGCCCGCCCTGGGTGACGGTGGCGACCTCCATCGTCGCCCTGGTGTTCCTGGCCTGGGGGCTGCGCCTGTTGCTGGCGGTGGCCCGCCGCTCGTGGCGGGACAGCCGGGCGGGGCGCATCCCGGGGCCGGAGGCCGACAGGTTCAGGGCCGGGCAGGAGCGGCGGCTGGCGGGCGGGGAACCCCCCGCCCGCAAGGATGAGGGAAGCGGAGAAGAACCATGAAACATACCATTTCCGTGCTGGTGGCCAACCGGCCAGGCGTGCTCGCCCGCACCGCGGGGCTGTTTGCCCGCCGAGGGTACAACATCGAGAGCCTGGCGGTGAGCACTACCGAGAAGCCCGAGGTCTCCCGCATGACCATCGTGGTGGAGGGCACCGACTCGGTGCTCGAGCAGATCTCCAAGCAACTATACAAGTTGATGGACGTGATCAAGGTGATGGACCACACCGAGGACGCAGTGGTCTCCCGGGAGTTATCACTGGTCAAGGTCAACGCCCCGCCCGCCAGCCGGGCCGAGATCATGCAGATCTGCGACATCTTCCGGGCCAATATCGTGGACATCTCCCCCGATACCTTCATTATCCAGGCCGCGGGCAGCGAGGAGAAGATTACTGCCCTGGAGAACTTGCTTAGGGGGTATGGGATCAAGGAGATGGTGCGCACCGGCAAAGTGGTGCTGGTGCGGGGGAGCAAGGCTACCTGATGCCCAAGCGGTCAATACTGCGGTCCGGCGCCTGGTTCACGCTTTTCATCTTTGCCACCGGGGTGGCGCTTGGCTACGCCTTTGCGGTGCAGGGGGGAGGCCGCTACCTGTCGCGGCTGGTGGGCACGGTGGGCAAGGTGCCCACCCCGCACCTGCAACTCAGTCAGCCGGCGGTGACGCTGGGACTGATGGTGCTGGTCGCTGTCGGCATCCTGTGGGCGGCGAGACGGCGGTGAACGCCTACCGCGAGTTAGTCTCGCCCCGGGTAATTGCGATCGTGGTTGCAATCCTGGCGCTCGCGGTCACGGTGCTGGCGCCGCTGGCCGCCCGCCGGCATGGGCGCCGGGCCGCCATCCTGCTGAGTATGTTGGGCCCCCTGTGCTGGGGGCTATGGGTGCTGTACAACCGGATAATCGGGCGCTGGGGGCTGGACAGTGTGCCGGCCCTGCTGCTCAACCTGGCAATCTTCGCGGGAGTAGGATTGGCGGCCGGAATGATCCTGGGCCGGGTCTGGTCCCGCTCCGCGGCCGGGTGAGACGCCCATCAAGGAGGGCTGTTTGGCGATGGTGACGATTTACTATGACAATGATGCGGACCTGGGCCTGCTACAGGGCAAGAAGATTGCCATTATCGGCTATGGCATCCAGGGCCGCAACCAGGCGCTCAACCTGCGTGACAGCGGGCTCGATGTGGTGGTGAGCGACCTGCCGGGCTCGCCCAACTGGCAGAAGGCAGTGGAGGACGGGATGAACCCGGTCACCACTCCCGAAGCGGCCAGGGCCGGCGACATTATCCAGATCCTTACCGAGGACCACGTGCAGGCAGCCGTCTACAAGAGCCAGATCGCCGAGCACATGGGCAAGGGCAAGGCCCTGGTCTTCTCGCATGGCTTCAACATTCACTTCAACCAGATCGTGCCACCCCCTGACGTGGATGTCTTCATGATTGCCCCCAAGGGCCCCGGCTCCCTGGTCCGCGACCTCTACGTGCAGGGGCGCGGGGTGCCCGCGCTCATCGCCGTTCACCAGGATGCGAGCGGCCAGGCGAAGCAGATCGGCTTGGCCTATGCCAAGGGCATTGGCGCCACCCGGGCCGGCGTGCTGGAGACCACCTTCGCCGAAGAGACCGAGACCGACCTCTTCGGTGAGCAGGTAGTGCTCTGCGGCGGGGTCTCCGAACTGATCCGGGCAGGCTTTGACGTACTGGTCGAGGCTGGCTATTCGCCCGAATCGGCTTACCTGGAGGTCTGCCATGAATTGAAACTCATCGTGGATATGATCCACACCGACGGCATTACAGGCATGCGCAAGCGGGTCAGCAACACCGCCGCCTATGGTGACATGACCAGAGGCCGGCGCATCATAACCGAGGAGACCCGGGATGAGATGCGCACCATTCTGGAGGAAATCCAGAGCGGCGAGTTCGCCCGGGAGTGGATCCTGGAGAACCAGGCCGGCCGCCCGGTCTTCAACGCCCTCATGCGCCGGGATGCCGAGCACGAGATCGAGGACGTGGGCGCGAAACTCCGGGCCATGATGCCCTGGATGAAGAAGTAGCTGACCCCAGGAGCACAGCAGACCGAGAGCCGGCGGGGTGACCCGCCGGCTTTTCGCGTCACTCTTCTGCTCCCCCTCTCTGCTGGCGGAGAGGGGGCCGGGGGGTGAGGTTGGGCCTCGGTAAGGTCGGGGGGTGAGATTCTATGGTTTCTTGTCAACATGGCGCTGTTGGTAGACGCGCGTGGGGTCGTACTTCTGGCCGGACCTGACCAAGGACCAAGAGAGCCGAGCCATCTTGCGGGCT
>Ga0315298_1010617_pt1 | contig 11054 bp, 6 predicted proteins | sample WHS_1_MG_FD_203077 | JGI IMG/M metagenome (GOLD analysis project Ga0315298, IMG submission 203077) | Extremophilic microbial mat communities from Washburn Hot Springs, YNP, Wyoming, USA - WHS_1_MG | ecosystem: Environmental > Aquatic > Thermal springs > Hot (42-90C) | place: USA: Wyoming...
AAGGCCATTGTGCAGGAGTTCACCCCCAGCGATGCCGAACGCGAACTCTCCCAACTGGTTGCCGACTATTTGCGTCGCCCGAATCTGAAAGCCTTGCCCGATGGTCAGCGACAGCTTATTTCTCTGGTATTGTGGAAATTGCTGGCATCTTCTACCCAGGCGATTGCCGGTGCCTTGGGCACCATGGCCAATCGCCTGCAAGGCGTGCTGGATGCATCTGAGGACGCAGCAGACTTGGTTGGAGAGCTGGACGAAGATTACGAATCACTCGATGAAATTGCGGAGGAAGCGGCCGAAGGTTGGGGTGATCAAGACCCCGCAGAGGCCTTAGCCCTGCCGAATGAGCGCGATGCCATAGTCAAGGAGATCGCAGAGCTTCGGCAATTCATGAATCTGGCGACAAACATCCGTGATAATGCCAAGGGCAAAGCGCTGCTCACTGCGTTGGATCGCGCTTTCTCTGAGCTGGAGCGGCTGGGTGCCGCAAAAAAAGCCATCATCTTCACGGAATCCAAACGCACGCAAGCTTACCTGCTCGATCTGCTGGCCGACACCTCTTATGGCGAAGGTATCGTGTTGTTCAATGGCACGAACAGTGATGCGCGTGCCCAGTCCGTCTACAGAGACTGGCTGAAACGTCACGAAGGCACCGACCACATCACCGGCTCCAAGACTGCCGATACCCGTGCCGCACTCGTCGAGCACTTCAAGGAACGGGGTACGGTCATGATCGCAACTGAGGCGGGCGCGGAGGGTATCAACCTCCAGTTCTGCTCTCTCGTCATTAACTACGATCTGCCTTGGAATCCGCAACGGATTGAGCAGCGCATCGGACGTTGTCATCGCTATGGACAAAAGCACGATGTCGTGGTGGTAAATTTCGTTGACCGCAGTAATGAGGCCGATGCGCGTGTCTACGAGCTCCTCGCGCAAAAATTTCAGCTTTTTGAGGGCGTATTCGGGGCCAGCGATGAAGTGCTGGGTGCTATCGGTTCCGGTGTGGACTTTGAGCGGCGCATCGCCGATATTTATCAGAATTGCCGCGATTCGGACGCCATCAAGTCCAGCTTTGAGCAGTTGCAGTGTGATCTGTCCGGCGAAATAAACGAAGCCATGGTCAAGACCCGCCAAATTCTGCTGGAACACTTCGACGAAGACGTGCAGGACAAACTGCGCGTGCGTGCCCAGGATAGTCAGGATGCACGGAGCCGCTTTGAGCGCATGTTGATGGAGTTGACCAGTGCGGAGTTAGAGGGCTACGCCGATTTTGATGCCGACGGGTTCACCCTGCACAGCCTCCCTGCCGAGCTGCAACACATTGATCTGGGTCGCTATGAACTCCCCCGGCGCAGTGGCGAGTCTCACCTCTACCGGTTGGGGCATCCTTTGGCAGAATGGGTTACTCAACAGGCTAAGGCACACGTTCTACGCACTGTCCGGCTCGTGTTCGACTATGAAGCCTATGGTGCACAGATCAGCACGCTCAAGGACTACCGGGGCAAAATGGGCTGGCTCAGCGTAAAGCTGGTGGAAGTGGAGGCTTTGGGTAATCTGGAGCAGCATCTGGTAGTTGCGGCTGTTACCTATGACGGCGAAAAACTGCCGGAAGACGATCCAGAAAAACTGTTGCGTCTGCCTGCACAGGTCCAGCCCGCCGGGCTTTTCGATGCAGGTAACGCAGCGCTATATGAAGATACGCATGAGCGCCAATGCGCCTTGCTGCAAATCATCAATCAGCGCAACCTCGGTTACTTCGAGCAGGAACTGCTCAAGCTCGACGCCTGGGCCGACGACCTCAAACTGGGCCTTGAGCCGGAGATCAAGACCATCGACACCGAGATCAAGGAAGTGCGCCGTCTTGCGGCAACCTCAGCGACACTGGAGGATAAGCTTGCCCAGCAAAAACGCCAGCGCGATCTGGAAGCCAAACGTAGCAAGCTGCGTCGGGAATTGTTCGCGCGTCAGGATGAGGTCGAGGCGCAAAGGAACGTTTTGATTTCGGCACTCGAATTGCAAATGCAGCAACGAATGCGTGAGTGTGTTCTGTACACCATTGAATGGGAGTTGGTTTGATTATCGAAAATCACGACTATCCGGGGTCTAAATGGTGGAAGTTCGACTTCCACAGCCATACGCCTGCGTCGCTGGACTACAAGGGCGCCAAAACCACCACGCCGCGCCAGTGGTTGCAAGACTATCTGGACAAGGGCATCCAGTGTATTGTCGTCGCCGACCACAATACCGGCGGCTGGATCGACAAGCTCAAGGCGGAGCTGGCAGCCTTGAAACAACAAGATGCCGCAACGTGGGGGAGCATGACGATCTTTCCGGGCATGGAGTTGTCATGTAGCGGTGGCGTGCATCTGATGGTGATTCTTGACCCAAGCAAGGGCACCTCAGACATTGATGCCATTCGCGGCAGCGTTGGTTATACCGGTACGCTGGGTGACAGTGATGCAGTGACCAGCCTAAGCGTTGAACACGTTATCCGTGCCATCCAGTCGGCCGGGGGAGTCGCGTGCGCCGCTCACGTCGATAAACCAAAAGGTCTGCTGATCTCACTGACCGATCAGAACACCTTGCAACCTATCTTCAAGTTGCTGGATGCGGTCGAGGTCATTGACCCGGCGGCAAGTTGCTTGCAACATCATGCCGCAGCATTGACTGACTTGGCCCAGGTACTTGGGTCAGACAGCCACCAGCCTAGCGAAATTGGTCGAGGCTATACATGGGTGAAGATGTCAGCCCCTTCCATCGAGGGCTTGAAGCTGGCGCTGCTTGACCCTGAATCGGCCGTCCGTCGGAGTGACGTATGCACCAACGACCCGCAGCAACTGAGTCATCCGAAGATCAAGAACATCACGGTTGAGAAGCTGCGCCTGCGTCAGAAAGACCCGCTCACGATCCATTTCAACCCCAGCTACAACGCCTTGATTGGTGGCCGGGGTAGCGGCAAGTCCACCATACTGGAATGCCTGCGCTTGGGGTTGGCAAGAGAAAACGAATTGCTGACGGGGCGTTCTGACAGCGCGCTGAAGCAATCGTTCGAGAACTTCAAGAAGGAAAAAACAGGCCGCAATCAGCCTGGCATGATGCTTCACAATACTCGCATCACGGTCGAGGTATCCAAAGGGCATGGTGATCTGGAAGAGCGGTTTGAGTACCGTTGGACCAAAGGGGCCGATGCCAAGTTTGCGGTGACGGTGCGGCGTTGGGACAGCGATGCATGGCAGGCAACGCAACTGACCGAGGAACAGGCTCGCAGCAACTTCCCGGTAAAACTTTTCAGCCAGAAGCAGATTCTCGCGCTGGCCGACAACCCGCAGCATCTGATTCAGTACATCGACGATGTGCTGGGCGGCAGCAAAGAGGCTTGGGCACAAGGCTTTGCCATCAAGCGCGAGGCCTTGAACATGGCCAGAAAGCGTGTTCGCGCATTGGAGGTCGAGATCGCGCAGAAGCCTGCCGTTGAGCTTCAGTACAAGGAGGCATCGCGCAAGGCCAAGGTCTTCGCGTCCTCGAACTTTGGCGATGCCCTCAAGGCGTACCAGCGTGCTGGCAAACAGCAACGAGCGGTAGAAGGATTCTTCAAGGAGCTTGGTGATGATGTTCAAGCATTGCAAACCAGTGCTGCGGAAGCCGTTAATCTGAAGAACCTGACGCTGACCGACTTCGAGGCCACGACTCCGGCTGAACAAGCGGAAAAGCTGGCGACGGAAGCTCTGACGCAAAAGCTGGCTGGTAACTTTGACCAGATCACGGCCTTGGTTGCCAGCATGCAGGCAGACCTTGATGCAGCGAAGGCGGCCAGTGGCACGAGCGCATGGCACCAAGAAAATAAAGTGCATCTGGATGAGTACGCACGCATCGTGGCGGAACTCAAGGCCCAAGGCATCACCAATGCTGAAGATGCTTCTCAAGCCGTGGCGCTGGAGGAGAAGCTGAAAAAGCAATTGGACCAGTTCAACGCCATCAGCACCGATCTTGAGCAAGCACGGAAAGCTGTTGTGGATGCGCAAGCTGCGTTGCACCAGGAGCGCCAAGAGTTGACCGTGCTGCGGCAGGACTTCCTCAATCAAGTGCTGGTGAATGTGCCTGCTTTGAAGATTACGCTGAACACCGTGGCCGATGCGGAAGCTGGTGCCGTCAGTCTGCGGGAGATACTTCGCATTGAAACGGAAGGCACTTTCGCCAAGGAAATCTACGGCGAGACCGACGACGATCCGCCCAAGCCGTGCGGCATGGTCTGGGACTTGGTGAATCCGGCCTTGGCGTCGTCCGTGCCTGAGCGGTTGCAGGAAATCAAGCAATCTCTTGAAGAGATGAACGAGCAGGTGCTGAACACCAAGCTGCACGGAAAATTCGTCAAGAAGTTGAAGGACATGAAGCCGGAGGTCGCTTCGGTGGTCTTTGACGAATTGGCGGCGTGGTTCCCGGAAGATGCTGTTGATCTTCAGTACAAGCGCGACGAATCAAGTTCGTTCCAGAGCCTTCAGCAGGCATCGGCAGGCCAGAAGACCGCAGCCATCTTGTCGTTCCTGTTGGCACACGGCAGCGAGCCGTTGCTGATGGATCAGCCGGAAGATGACTTGGATAACGCGCTGGTCTCGCAATTGGTGGTGACCCAGCTCAGGAACAACAAGAACCGCCGCCAACTGATTGTCATTACCCATAACGCAAACATTGTCGTGAACGGCGATGCCGAGTTGGTCATGCCCATGGAATTCGTGGGTGGCCAGATCGTGAACAACACGGCGGGTGGATTACAGGAGCGGGCTATACGAGTGAAGGTTTGCGAAATTATGGAGGGCGGTGAAAAAGCCTTTGAGCAACGCTACAAACGGATTCTTAAAGATATGCGGGCAAAGGTTTGAAATGGGCAAACAAAAACTCGAACTCACCTGGATCGGCAAGGACAAGCGGCCCCGCCTGGAGCCGCGCATTTTGCTGGAAGACCCGGCGCGTTCGTATCACGCGGCGCAGCGGGTGAGGGAAAACGACATCTTCGACAACCGGCTGATTTTTGGCGACAACCTGCTGGCCTTGAAGGCGCTGGAGGCGGAGTTCACCGGCAAGGTGAAGTGCGTGTTCATCGACCCACCCTACAACACGGGCAGCGCGTTTACCCATTACGACGACGGGCTGGAGCACTCGATCTGGCTGGGGCTGATGCGCGACCGGCTGGAGATCATTCGGCGATTGCTGTCGGAGGATGGGTCGCTGTGGATCACGATTGATGACAACGAAGCGCATTACCTCAAGGTATTGTGTGATGAGGTGTTTGGGCGGGCGAATTTTGTAGTCAACGCTCTCTGGCAAAAGCGAACTTCACCTGATGCACGTCTCTATATTGGTGACGCACATGACCATATCTTGATATATGCCAAGAACAAGGATCGATTCTCACTGAATCGACTGCCTCTATCAGGAGAGCAGGCTTCTCAGTTTAAAAATCCAGATAATGATTCTCGTGGTTCGTGGACATCTACTGATTTCACCGCACAAGGTTGGCGACCTAATCAGATGTACAAAATAACGACCCCTGCCGGAATTGAATATGAGCCGCCTGCGGGGCGGTGTTGGTCGAATATAAAAAGTGAATTTAATCGATTGCTTTCTGAGGATAGACTTTGGTTTGGAAGAGATGGTACGGCTCGCCCGCGTGTAAAAAACTTTCTCTCTGAGCACGAAGGTGTCCGCGCATGGTCTTGGTGGTCAAATGCTGAGGTCGGACATAACCAAGAAGCAAAAAAAGAAATTAATACTTTGTTTGGCGCCGATTCGTTCGACACACCTAAGCCAGAACGGCTAATTCGTAGAATTCTCGAACTCGCCACAAACCCCAACGACCTAGTCCTCGACTCCTTCGCCGGTTCCGGCACCACCGGCGCGGTCGCCCACAAAATGGGTCGGCGCTGGATTATGGTCGAACTGGGCGAGCACTGCCACACCCACATCATCCCGCGCCTGCAAAAAGTCATCGACGGCGCTGATCCCGGCGGCATTACCGGGGCGGTGAACTGGCAGGGCGGCGGCGGCTTCCGCTATTACCGCCTCGCCCCCAGCCTGGTCGTCAATGACCGCTGGGGTAACTCGGTGATCAACCCCGAATATGACGCGGCGCAACTGGCCGAGGCACTGTGCAAGTTGGAGGGCTTCAGCTATGCGCCATCGGAAACCCGTTGGTGGCAGCATGGGCATTCCAGCGAGCGCGATTTCATCTACGTCACCACGCAAAATCTCTCGGCGGAGCAGTTGCAGGCGCTGTCGGATGAGGTAGGCGGTGAGCAAAGCCTGCTGATCTGCTGCGCCGCCTTCCACGGGGTGACCGCTGCCAGGGCCGCCGAGCGCTGGCCGAACCTGACGCTGAAGAAGATTCCGAAAATGGTGCTGGCCCGCTGCGAATGGGGGCATGACGATTACAGCCTGAACGTGGCGAACCTACCGATGGCCGCCTCGCCTGAACCAACCGATGCGCCCGCCGTCCCGTGCCGGGGTGCGAAGGTGCATGGAGGGAAAGCGGCAGATTCCCGCCAAAGTGGCTTGTTCCAGGAGGGGGAGGTGTGAAAAAAGTCATCATCATCGCCGGGCCAAACGGGGCCGGCAAAACCACATTTGCTCGTGCTTTTCTGCCCGCCGAGGCGGATTGCCCGCGTTTCATCAACGCTGACTTGATTGCCGCGGGCTTATCGCCCTTCGCGCCTGAGGTGGCCGCCATCAAGGCGGGCCGCTTGATGCTCGATGAGATGACCGAATGTGTCTCCCGAGGCGATAGTTTCGCGTTTGAAACCACGCTGGCCGGGTTATCCTACCTGCACCGTATCCGGGAATGGCGGGCGCTGGGCTATCACGTCAGTCTGTTTTTTCTGGGGTTACCCAGTGCAGAACTGGCTATTTTTCGCGTAGCCGAGCGTGTCAAACAGGGTGGGCACAATGTTCCTGAGACCGTGATTCGCCGTCGTTTTGTGGCGGGAAGACGTCTCTTTAAAGATCGTTATCGCGCCGAGGTGGATGCCTGGGCGCTTTACGACAATGCAGGCACCGAGCCCGTAATAATGGAATGGGGAGAACAGCCATGACCCAGCAGGAATTAGCAAAAGCTAAAGATCCGGATTTGCGTTCTTCGTTGCAAGCTATGCGGCGCGCCGCGTTGCAGGCACGCAAGATTGCCATACAGACGGAAACCAGCATCATCATTGTGCGGAATGAGCAGTTGGTGCGACTCAGCGCCGAGGTGCTGCGTCGGGATCCCACTGCATGAATCAGCGCGTTCTGCATCATGTCAGCGGGCGATTGTCGTTGCGCCCCCCGCAGGCGGAATCCTTGGCCAAGCTGATGCTGGCGCTGGATGCCGCCCCGGAAATGCTGGGTCACGAGCGCGATATGACGGCGATTCTGTCCACACTGAATGCGCAGTTCGCCACGCTGGAAGATTTTGAGCGCGAGTTCCCTTCGCTGTGCTTCGCGCTGGCTACGGGGGTGGGCAAGACGCGGCTGATGGGCGCGTTCGTCGCCTATCTGCATCTGGCGCATGGCATCAACAACTTTTTCGTGCTGGCGCCAAACCTGACCATCTACAACAAGCTGATCGCCGACTTCACGCCGAACACGCCGAAGTATGTATTCAAGGGCATCGGCGAGTTCGCGCAGCAGTCGCCAGAGATCATCACCGGCGACAACTATGAGCAGCGCGGCGGCACGCTGGGCCTGCTTTCGCCGGTGACGATCAACATCTTCAATATCTCCAAGGTGAACTCGGAAGTGCGCGGTGGCAAGGAGCCCCGTATCAAACGGATGCGCGAGGTGCTGGGCGACAGCTACTTTGACTATCTGGCCAATTTGCCGGATTTGGTGCTGCTGATGGATGAGTCGCATCGTTACCGGGCACAGGCGGGCATGCGCGCCATCAATGAACTCAACCCGCTGTTTGGGCTGGAATTGACCGCGACGCCATTTGTCGAAAGCAACCGCGGGCCGGTGCCCTTCAAAAACGTCGTGATGGATTACCCCCTCGCTCGGGCTTTGGAGGATGGCTTCGTTAAAGAGCCCGCCGTGGTCACCCAGCGTAATTTCACCGCCAGCGCTCATACACCCAACGAATTGGAGAAAATCAAACTGGAAGATGGGGTGCGCCTGCATGAAAGCACCAAGGCCGAGTTGCTGACCTACGCCCGCGAAAATAGGGTCAACGTGGTGAAACCCTTCATGCTGGTCATCGCGCGGGATACCACCCACACTACCCAGCTCAAAGCGCTGATCGAGTCGGATGCCTTCTACGCCGGACGTTATGCGCAAAAGGTCATTCAAGTGGACTCCAGTCGTACCGGTGCGGAGGAGGAGGTGATGGTCACCCGCCTGCTCGCGGTAGAAAATGTCGATGAACCGACAGAGATCGTGATTCACGTCAATATGCTCAAGGAAGGTTGGGATGTGACCAACCTCTACACGATTGTGCCGCTGCGCGCAGCCAATGCCCGCACCCTCATCGAGCAATCCATCGGACGCGGCCTGCGCCTGCCCTATGGCAAGCGCACCGGCGTGGCGGAGGTGGACCGACTGAACATTGTCGCCCATGACAAGTTTCAGGAGATCATTGATGAGGCGAACCGGGGCGACTCACCTATTCATTTGAAGCAGGTTATTCTGGATGCGCCCGGTAGCGATGATCAGAAAGTCAGTGTCCAGGTGGTTTCTGGCGTGATGGCGCGGCTGGGTCTTGCTGCCGTTGCTGACGACGTGTTGGCGGTACCGGGTAACGTTGGCCCGATACCTTCTGTTTTTGCGCCTGTTTTTAGCACGGAAGCAGAACGGCAAGCGGCGCGTATGGTACTGGATGTCATCGGCAGCTATGAAACCCGGTGTGACGTGGTGCCCGTTGCGGGCGCGTTGCGGGATGCAGGGATACAAGCACGAATCAGGGCTGAGGTGGCTGAACGATTGAAGCCGCTCCAAGGCAATCTGCTGGCTGGTGCGGTAGAAGGAGAAGCCGTGCCGGACTTGTCCGCCGTGGTGGCGAAGACCACCGAAATGCTGATTCAGCAGAGTATGGATATCCCCCGCATCGCCGTGGTGCCGACGGGCGAAGTCACGACGGGTTTCCACCCCTTCCAGTTGGCGGCCCTGCCGAATTTTCAGCCCGGCCAAAGGGAGATCGTCGGTCAGGAATTGCGCGGTAATACCCAGTTTACCCTCAGCGGTGGCAGTGGCTTGCGGGAGCGGCGATTGGCTGACTATATTGTCAATAAACTCGTGGATTATGATGATATTGATTACTTCACCCAGGCGGATTTGCTGTATGACCTTGCTGAGCAATGCATCACCCATTATGAGGCGCAAAATTACGCCGAGAGCGAGCTGCATGAGATTCTGAATACCTACGGAGGTGAACTTGCCCGACTGATTCACGCCGAAATGATGCCGCATTTCTGGGAGGCAGCGACCGGCTATGAGGTGCAGGTAAGCCGGGGTTTTACGGCGCTGAGGCCATGCAATTATACGGTAGCGGCAGGGCAGGGCGTTCACCACTTTCGGGAAACGGTCAGCGAGCCCGGCCGCATTAAGCAGATGCTCTTTGGCGGCTTTGCGCGTTGTCTGTATCCATTGCAAAAATTCGACTCTGATACGGAGCGTCGTTTCTCGGTCATTCTGGAACGCGATGCCCTGAAATGGTTTAAGCCTGCCAAGGGACAATTTCAGATGTACTACAAGCTGGGTGCCGAACAGCCCGAATATATCCCGGATTTCGTCGCGGAAACCGACACAACCATTTTTATGGCGGAAACCAAAGCGCGCGGCGAGCTCAACACGCCGGAAGTTCGGGCCAAGGCAGCGGCCGCTGCGCGCTGGTGTAAACACGCATCGGATCACGCCGCGCAGGTCGGCGGCAAGCCCTGGAAGTATCTCCTGATTCCCCATGATGAGGTGGCAGAATCCAAGAGGTTGGTGGATTTTTCCCGTTTTGAAGTAGCTGATGTGCAAGATGGGCACATGTTGATAACTTGACAGATTCACTCAGCTTCCCGTACCTTGCTCAGTGAATCGTTATAAACGCTAGGGGCGCCCACGTCGTGGGCTGAGAGGTACCCTTGGAACCTGATCCGGGTCATGCCGGCGTAGGGAAGCGCGACCGCAGTACGCCTGTCCGCATCTTCCGCCCGCATCCTGATTTTGTTCCGCAGTAATCGGATAAATTTTTAGGAGGAATGACTGATGGCTACCCGTCCCACGGATATGGTGAATACTATGCAGGACGCAGCGGTAACCTGCGGCCCGATTCCCGGCTCACACAAGCGTTATCTCAGTGGCGAGCGTTTCCCGGAATTGCGCATCCCCTTGCGGGAGATTCAGCAGAACGACTCCCGGAGGCGGGACGGCAGCCTCGAAGTCAATCCTGCCATCCCGGTCTATGATTGCAGCGGTCCTTATACCGACCCGGACGCGGTCATCGATATTCATGCGGGCTTGCCCGCCCTGCGCTGGCAATGGTCGCCGACGGATACCGCCATCGAAAGCCGCCCCGAGCCCAGTTCCGCCTATGGTCGCGCCCGTCTGGCGGATGTCCGCACGGCGGATCTGCGTTTTCATCATCGCCGCGAAATTCGCCGGGCGGCCAACGGCGGCAATGTCTCCCAGATGCACTATGCGCGGCGCGGTATCATCACCCCCGAAATGGAGTTCGTCGCCATCCGCGAAAACCAGGGCTTGGATCGTCTGCGTGCCGGCCATCCGGCGCTGTTCCGCGCCCATCGCGGCGAGTCCTTCGGCGCGCAGATCCCCGACACCATTACCCCGGAATTCGTGCGCGACGAAATCGCCCGGGGCCGCGCCATCATTCCCGCCAATATCAATCACCCCGAACTGGAGCCGATGATTATCGGCCGCAATTTCCTGGTGAAGATCAACGCCAATATCGGCAACTCCGCGGTCACCTCGTCCATTGCCGAAGAAGTGGAAAAAATGGTCTGGTCGATCCGCTGGGGCGCCGATACGGTCATGGATTTATCCACCGGCAGGCACATTCACGAAACCCGCGAATGGATTATCCGTAATAGTCC
>Ga0315298_1010618_pt1 | contig 11052 bp, 8 predicted proteins | sample WHS_1_MG_FD_203077 | JGI IMG/M metagenome (GOLD analysis project Ga0315298, IMG submission 203077) | Extremophilic microbial mat communities from Washburn Hot Springs, YNP, Wyoming, USA - WHS_1_MG | ecosystem: Environmental > Aquatic > Thermal springs > Hot (42-90C) | place: USA: Wyoming...
GCTTCGGGCTCGATGTGGTGCTTGCCCGCCCACCCGAATTCCGGCTGATGCCCGAGATCATGGAGCAGGCCGAGGAACAGGCCCGCAAGTATGGCACCCGCTTCGAAGTGGTGGAGGATATGGAGGAGGCCTTCAAGGACGCCGACATCATCTACGCCAAGTCGTGGGGTGCCATGGTACACACCCCCGACGCTGAAGAGGGCGCCAGGATCATCAAGAAGTACCAGCACTGGATCACCGACGAGCGCAAGATGGCCTTGGCCAAGCCCGACGCCATCTACATGCACCCACTGCCAGCCGACCGCAATATCGAAGTAACCGACGGTGTGATGGACGGCCCTCAATCGGTGGTGTACGATGAGGCCGAGAACCGCCTGCACGCGCAAAAGGCGGTGATGGCCCTAACGATGTAGCGGCCCAAGCTCCCCAGCGGCTGGTTGCCGGCTTTCGCACCAGCCCGGCAGGGGGCCCTTGTTGAGGGGTTTGGGTGGACCCCGCTGGTCCACCCAAACCCCACACGTTGGGTTATACGGCCGCAATCGCGTGCCTGGGGGAGACCACAAGGGGGTAACCTGTGGACCATGTACGGTCACTGAAGTGCCTGATCTGCGGCCGCGAGTACCGGCCCGATGAGATCGAATACGTCTGCCCGCTACACGGGGATGAGGGCATCGTCGACGTCCAGTACGACTATGAACGGATCGCCCACCACATTAGCCCACGCACGCTGGCCGAGAACCGCGACTATACCATCTGGCGCTACCGGCCGCTCCTGCCCATCGAGCCCGATAGCCCCGTGCCGCCCCTTGCTGTCGGCTGGACTCCCCTCTACCGGGCCGACCGGCTGGCAGCCACCCTCGGGCTCAAGCACCTTTGGGTCAAAGATGACGGCCGCCAACCCTCGGCCTCGTTCAAAGACCGGGCCAGCGCTATCGCTGTGGTCAAAGGGCGCGAGCGCAAGGCGCGCATCATCACCACCGCCAGCACCGGCAATGCCGCCGCAGCACTCTCGGCCCTCTGCGCCAGCGTCGACCAGCCCAACGTCATCTTTGTGCCCGAGTCAGCACCCCCCGCCAAGATCGCCCAACTCCTGGTCTATGGCAGCACGGTGGTCCTGGTGCGTGGCACCTACGACGACGCGTTTGCCCTCTGCCTGCAGGCGGCCAAGGAGTTTGGCTGGTACAACCGCAATACCGCCTACAACCCCTACATGACCGAGGGCAAGAAGACGGCTTCACTGGAAATCTGCGAGCAACTGGGGTGGGAGGCGCCCGACCGCATCTTTGTGTCGGTGGGTGACGGCTGCATCATCGGAGGCCTGCACAAGGGGCTCAAGGACCTCATGGCCCTGGGCTGGATCCGGCGCATGCCCAAGCTGATGGGCGTGCAGGCGGCCGGCTCGGCGGCGCTCTATGACGCCTGGAAGAACAACACTCCCGCCATGGAGATGAAGCCCATCGACGCCCATACCATTGCCGACAGCATCTCCGCCGGCCTGCCCGCCGACCGCATCAAGGCCCTGGCTGCCGTCCGCGAGACCGGTGGCGCCTACATCAAGGTCACCGACGAGGAAATCCTGGCTGCCATCCCGGCCCTGGCCCGCGGATGCGGCGTCTTTGCCGAGCCCGCCGGCGCGGCTGCGTACGCTGGCCTGGTGAAAGCAGTGGCCGAGGGGCTGGTGGATCCCGACGAGCGCATCGTCGTCGTCGCTACCGGCAATGGCCTGAAAGACATCGCCTCGGCCCGCAAGTCGGTGGGCGAGCCCTTTGTCGTCGACAATGACCTGGCCGATGTCCGGCGTGTCGTTGGCCAGGCCAAGCTATAGCACCCTATCGGAGTGAGAAACTCTAGGGCGGCGACCGGCGCTACGCTCCGTTTCCGCCCGGTGGCCACCCCTAAAGGAGGGGTGCCCTGGGGTATTGCTGCGGTGCCTGCGGAGCGGGAGGCCCGGCATGACCCCAGGCAGCTAAGGAGAGGAGCTACATGATCGACCTGACGGTGTACCCCGAGCGCCTCGAACGCGCCGTCAAGCGCGCGCGCGAGCGCAACATCATCATCCCCACCTTCAAACAGATGAAGGATCCTAGCCTCATCCCCGCCAAGATCCGCGCCGAGCTGGCCGGGATCGGCCTGTGGGACGTGAACCCCCGCAACCTCTTTCGCATCACCTGGCACAACCAGCCCGTTGCGACCGGGGGCGGGTTCGGGGGTGTGAACTGGATCGAGTTCCCCAAGAGCCTGACAGGGGTCGATGCGCGCATCATCGCCCTGGTGGGCAAGTGGTTCCCCACCGGCGCGCACAAGGTGGGCGCTGCTTTCGGCTGCCTAGTGCCCCGCTTGGTCACCGGCCAGTTCGACCCTACGACGCAAAAGGCCGTCTGGCCCTCCACCGGCAACTTTTGCCGCGGCGGCGCCTACGACTCGGCGCTCCTGGCCTGCGAGTCCATCGCCATCCTGCCCGAGGGGATGAGCCGCGAACGCTTCGAGTGGCTGCGCAGGATCTCCAGCGAGGTCATCGCCACCCCAGGCGTGGAATCCAACGTCAAAGAGATCTTTGACAAGTGCTGGGAGCTGCGCCGCTCGGGCGAGGACCTGATGATCTTTAACCAGTTCGAAGAGTTCGGCAACTACCTGTGGCACTATGAGATCACCGGCCACGCCATGGAAGAGGTGGTGCAGCAGGCAGCGGCCAAGGGCGGCAACTACCGGGGCATGGTCTCGGCCACCGGCTCGGCAGGCACCATCGCCAGTGGCGACTATATGAAGCAGGTCTTCCCCACCAGCAAGATCGTGGCCTCCGAGGCGCTGCAGTGCCCCACCCTCCTCGAGAACGGCTACGGCGCGCACCGCATCGAGGGCATCGGCGACAAGCACGTGCCCTGGATCCACAACGTGGCCAATACCGACATGGTCGTGGCCATCGACGACAACGCTGTAGTCAACCTGGCGCGCCTCTTCAACGAGCCAGCCGGCCGCGCCTACTTGGTGAAGCAGGGCGTACCCGAAGGGCTCGTGTCGCAGCTCGATCTCCTGGGCTTCTCGGGCATCTCGAACCTCCTCTCGGCCCTCAAGTTCGCCAAGTACTATGAAATGACTGGCGAGGACATTGTCATCACCGTGCTCACCGATTCCATGGAGCTCTATCAGAGCCGGCTGCAGGAGATGCGCCAGGAATTCGGCGAGTACACCGAAGTACACGCAGCCGCCGACTATGCCCGCTGGCTCCTGGGCCAGTCGACCGACCACATGCTCGAGCTGCGCTACACCGACCGCCGCCGCATCCATCAGCTCAAGTACTTCACGTGGGTCGAGCAGCAGGGCCGTACCTATGAGGAAATCCAAGCACAGTGGTACGACCGCAACTATTGGACCAGCTTCCAGCGCCAGGTCGACCAGATCGACTCGTTGATCGAGGAATTCAATGCCCGTGTGGGGCTCGTGTGAAGGTGCCTGGGCGGCCGCGCCGAGCGCCATGCCGCTCTGGCGGTGAGCCCATCCCCCCGGCTCCCCCTCCCGCTAAACAGCAGCGGGAGGGGGAGCCTTTCAATAGGGAGTTGGCGCAGCACGCGACGTTCGGGGCGGGCAAGGCCGCGGTCTCAGCAGGCGAGGGCGGCTACTGGGAGAGAGCCGGCTCTAGCCCTCGCCTGCCAGGTAGGCCATGATCGCCTCGGCGTAGGCGTCGGCCAGGGCGGTGCGGAAATCATCGCGCGCCAAGAGGGCGGCCTCGGGCTCGCAGGTGAGGAAGAGGGGTTCGCTGAGCACGCCGGGCATGTTGCTGGGGCGGGCGATGACATTGTCGTGGGGCCCCAGGATGTAGAGGTGATGGCCCTTGCCAGCGGGAGTCTCCAGCAGGCGGTCGTCGATTACCCCTTGGTCGGCCGGCTCGTAGCCGAAGCTGCGGATGGTGGCCAACACCCGACTGTGCACCAGGTTCGCCAGGCGCACGCTTTGTGCCGTGAACGGGCGATCCGCGCAGTAGTAGGTAGCGGTGCCGCTACTCGCGCAGGAAGCCAGGGGGTCCGCATCGTCGAGAGCGTTCTCGTGGAGCGAGATCAGGAGGTCGGCGCCTTGAGCGTTGATGCGGTCGATGCGCAGTTGCAACTCGTCGCGCACGTTCACCTCCCCGTCGCCGTTCCAATCCTGCAAAGGCTCTCCAGGAATGGAGCCGTCGGTGCGCGTCAGGTAGACGTCGCAGCCACGGGCCTCGAGCCGGCTGCGCAAGAGGAGCGCCACCTGCAGGTTCACCTCGCTCTCGGTCAGGTCCACAGCCCCTTGGGCGTTGGTATGCTTGCCCCCTACGTCGCTGCCGCCGTGGCCAGGGTCGACGGCGACCCGCGGCCGCCGCGGGGGCGCGGCCGTGCCCGCGGGCAGTCCCGAGGGTCCAGGCCCGCTCTTCGCGGTCGGCAGCTGCGGCCGTGCGCCCTCATGGCCCACCATGCGCACCAGCAGAGCCACGAGGCCCAAGGCTAGGCCAAGTGCCGCCCACTGACGCACCCTCTGCCTCACTCGCTCCTCCTCAGCCCCGCGAAATCCGGTGCTGTCGCCCGCTGTATGGTATGCGTCGCCGCACCAGCCGTCAATGCCTCTGCGCTTTGCCGCTCGGTGCCAAGTCGTTCGGGGGCTTTGGTTCCCCAGCTAGCGACCGGGCCCCACGCTCCGCAGCCGCCCGGTTTAAGTCGCCCACAGCTCTGCGAAGCGCCCTCGCGGAAGTTTGGCATTGACCGGCCGCTGCGGCCGCGCTATACTCACACCATCCACGGTCGATCATCCGCCGGCAGGTGGAGGGAGCAGCATGGAGATCCGGCGCCTGGAGACCATCACCCGCCTCGGGCTCTATGACTGTGGCCTGAGCCCCGATGGCCAGGCTGTAGCGGCAGTGTACCAGGAAGACGAGGGCCCGCGCTTGGGCATCTGGCGCACCCGGGGATGCGACTGGGTGCATGAGGTGGCGCTGCCGGGGCGCGGCATCGAGGGGCCCACCCTGCCCCCAGAGACCCCTACTGTGACCTACACGCGGCCCCGTTTCTCGCCCGACGGTCAGCGGCTGGCAGCGGCCCACGTGCAGCGCGGCGTGACGGTGTGGGCGCTGCCCCAAGGCGAGATTCTCTTTGACCACACCTTCGACCGCGGCGAACCCGTGGCCGCCCACGCCTTCGGCCCTAGCGGCCGCACCCTCGCCGTTGCCCAGGGCGACCGGGTGCAGTTCTGGAGCGTCGACGACCGCCGCTGGCTGGCCGCGGTGGCCATGCCTAGCGAAGTAGCCTCACTCGGCGCCTCCGCCGACGGGCAACTGCTGGGCGTGGGCTTGCAAGCCGGCGGCGCCGCGGTGGTCGACGTCCCCAGCCGCCAGGTCGTAGCCCACCGCCCCGAGATCACTCAGACAGTGACGGCCCTGGCCTTCGCTCCCGAGGAGCCATGGCTGCTCGCCGCCACGGCCCCCTCCTTCGAGGTCGTGGGAGGGCGCCGGCACAGGACGGAGCACGGCTGGGCCCACCTCTGGAACTATCGCACCGGCCAGGAAGTCGCCCGCATCCCCTGCGACAATCACGCCGCCCTCCTGGGGGCCGGTCGCTACCTCGCCACCCTCACCGACAACAGCCGCTCGCTGTGGATCTGGCACATCCTGCGCAACGAGGTGGTGGCACACATCGAGAACGTGGTGCCCGAGGCCATGGTCGACGAGGAGCGCGGTTTTGAGGGCCGCCGCGCCACCCTCACCGCCACGCCCGCCGGCGATGTGGTGGCGGTGGCCGGCCTCAACCGCCCCTTCTCGGCTGTCGGTGCCCTGCACCTCTACGCCTTCCAGGCCGAGGCCGTGCCCCAGCTGTAGCAGGCAGGCAACAGCTTGGGCGAGCGAATTGAGCCGAGAGAGGCCCGGAGCGGAAAGCGGGCCGGCAGGTGGGGGATGTATTCGGCTACGCCCGGGGCTGAGGGAAGCATCACCCTCCGGGAGACGCGGAGGGCGCGGAGAGGCACAAACCTGCAGAGAGGCCAGGGAACGCCCGGCTTGGCGACAGCCGGCAAAGCCCGCTCTGTGCCCGCCCGAGACGGCGTTTTGGCAGGTTCCGTTGCAGTACCTGGACACCTACAAGGAGACACGACGTGGACACGCAGCAGAACGTTGCCAATGCCTTCCTGACCACGCTGCGCATGCGACGCAGCATCCGCGCCTGGCAGGAACGCCCCGTTCCCCGCGAACTCCTCGAACGCATCCTCGAAGCAGCCACTTGGGCACCTTCGGCCGATAACCTGCAGCCCTGGCGCTTCGTCGTCTTGCAGGGCGCGCGCAAGCAAGAGTTGGCCGCCCTTCTACGCCGCTTCGTAGCCGGCCTGGAGCCAGGGCTGAACCCGGTGCTCTGGGTGCACCGCATCGGCCTGCGCCGCTCGGCCGGCCTCATCGAGCGCGCGCCCGTCGTCATCACCGCCTGGGCCACCTTCAAGCCCGCAGATATCGCCCTGCGCCTGGTGGCACGCGGCGACTTGACGCCCCTCTTCACCTGGACCATGGTTGTGCAGAGCGTGGCCGCCGCGGTGCAGAACCTCCTCCTCGCCGCTCACTCCCTCGGCCTCGGCGCGGTGTGGATGGGCTACCCCAACCTGGCCTCGCACCAGATCCAGGCCTGGCTGGACGCCGAGGGCGAACTCCAGGCCACGGTCGCCCTGGGCTATCCGGCCGAAAGCCCCGCCCCGCGTCGTCGCAAGCCGGTGAGGGATATCGTGCGCTGGGAGGGGTGAGAGACCAGAACCACGAGGCACACCAGGTACGCTGAGCGAAAAAAACGCTTACTGGGCCAGCCAGCGCTGCGCCCAGGCGAGCTTGCTTCGCCAGTGGGCCGGCACGTCCTCGTGGTTGTGGTAGCGGTAGACGGCCATCTCCTTCTCACATTGCAGGTGATTGAAGGCAGCGAAGACGCTCGATGGCGGGCATATGTCGTCGAGAAGCCCCACCGACATGAGCACTGGGCAACGCACTCGTGGCGCCAGGTTCATGTTGTCGAAGTAGCTCAGCGTGCGCCACACCTGCGCCTCGTGCTCGGGGTAGGCGCGGATATAGTCCGAAATCTCCAGATAGGGCATGCGCTCGGCCATGTCGACGGCACGCTGGAAGTGGCAGAGGTACGGCATCTCGGGCATGGCCAGTACCGGCCGCGGGTCGAGGGCCGCCACCGCCAGGGTCAAGGCCCCACCCTGGCTCATACCGGTCACCGCCACGCGCTCCATGTCGACCTCCGGCCGAGTGGCCAGAACGTCGAGGGCGCGCACACAATCCACATAGGCGCCACGGTAGTAGTACTCCTGCGGGTCGAGGATGCCTGCCGTCATCCAGCCTTTCACGTGGCCGCTGGAGTAGGGCGTGGGGTCGTTGCTGGCGCCACTCTGGCCACGCGTGTCGACCGCCAGCACAGCATAGCCTTGCAGCGTCCACACAAAGTGGTGGTAGGGCTGCCCCTTGGAGCCGCCATAACCGTGGTAGACCACCACCGCGGGAAAGGGCCCCGGTCCAGCAGGGCGGATGTACCAGGCGGCGATGCGCGCTCCATTCCAGCCCGTGTAACGGACGTCATAGATGGTCGCGTTGCGCACCGGATAGTCGTACGGAGCAAAGGTCGCATCGAGCGGCGCCTCACGCCCCAGAGCGAGCGTCTCCTGCCAGAAGGAGTCGAAATCGGGCTGGCGAGTGAGGGGAGGACGATAGGCGCGCAGCTCATCCAGCGGCATGTCGAAGATGGGCATAGGGGTCCTCCTGGAGAAAAGGACTCAGCAGCTACGCAAGCCCATTATAGGCACTTTGCCAGCCCTCGCAATTGTGCATACCTCTCTTGTGATTGCCCGCTGCAGCGGGCTCCTAGGGTTCGCAGCGCGCGGGCGCGCACCCCGCAATTGGTCCGCCCGGATCAGCTGCCGTTTTGACGCCCTCGCTGATCCGTGGTATACTTATACATGAACAGTTGCTCATGTGTTCATCAGAACCGAGGCGACGGATGGGGCGCAGAGACCGGCGGGAGGCAACGTACATTGACGAGGAGCGGGTACGAGCAGTGGCTCCCCACATCGTCGATGGGCTGACGGCCACCCGCATGGCCGAGCTCTTCGAGGCCCTCGGCGACCCCACACGCGTGCGCATCATCTCGGCTCTGAGCCAGGCCGAGCTGTGCGTGGGCGACTTGGCGGCGAGCCTGGGGATGAGCCAATCGGCCATCTCGCATCAGCTGCGGCTGCTCCGGGCCCTCCGCCTCGTCAAAGGGGCCAAGAGAGGGCGCATGGTCTACTACTCCCTCGACGATGACCACATCGACAGCCTGTTCCAGAGCGGAATGGAGCATGTGAGGCATGCGTAGGACGCAACACGAAGGCGCAACGCGTAATATGCAACTCAGCCCAGCACGCCACACGTGTTACACTCTACGTCTTACGCATTGCATCTTGCGTGTCACGTGCCAACCCACGAGGTGTCTGCTTGTACGCTACCGCCATCTATGATCTCGCTCTCGTGCTGCCCCACGCCAGGGGCTGCGAACCGTGCATCCGCCGTCTTTCGGAGGCCTTGCGCCAGCGCCGCGGGGTCGCGTCGGTGGAACTTGCGCCAGAGCGCGACAAGCTCTTCGTCGGCTACGACCCGCAAGTCATCTCGCCAGAGGCACTGAATCAGGCTGTGGAGTCTGCGGGCGAGGAGGTCAGCCGCCGCTACCGCCACGAGCGCCTTACCATCACCGAACTCGACTGCCCCGAGTGTGCTCGCGGCGTGGAGGCCTCGCTCGCCCACCTGCCCGGCGTCCAGTCGGCACGGGTCGACTTGGCATTGGGCGAGATTGAGATCGCCTACGACGCCGAGCGCATCCGCCGCGAGGACATCATCGCCCATGTGCGTGCCCTGGGCTACGGCGTGGCTGAAGCCGAGCCCGCCACGCTGCACTTTCGCATCGAGGGCCTCGACTGCGCCGATTGCGTCAAGGCTGTCGAGGGCATCGTCAAGAGCGTGCCGGGAGTCATCGATGCCGCCATCAACTTCGGCGCGGCGACGATGGACGTGCGGGCCGTCGGCGACGATGAGCTGGTGCCTCGCATCGTCGCCGCTGTCGCGCGGGCCGGCTACACCGCTCGCCTGGAAACCGGCGAAACTGTGCGTCGCCTGCCCCGCCGTGACTTCTGGGCCTTCCTTCTGCGAGAGCGTCGCGGCCAGCGCACGGTGGCCGCTGGGGTGGCTGCGGCCCTTGGCGCCCTCTTCTCGCTGCTGACCCTGCCCCCGTGGGTGGGCATCCTCTTCTACGCCATCGCCATCCTCGTGGGCGGGTTCGACGTGGCCCGCAGCGCCGTGGCGAGCCTGCGCACCGCCTTCACTGTCGACATGAACCTGCTGATGACCGTGGCCGTCGTTGGTGCCGCCGCCATCGGCCAGTGGAGCGAGGCAGCAGTCGTCATCTTCCTCTTCTCCCTGGGCAACACCATGGAGGCCTACACTCTGGACCGAGCCCGTGACGCGGTGCGCACCCTCGTCGAGTTGGCGCCGCAGGAAGCGATCCTCATCCACGGCGACCATGAGGAGCGGGTGCGCGTGGAGGCCCTGAAAGCTGGCGACCTGGTGCGCGTGCCGCCAGGCGATCGCATCCCGGCAGATGGCGAGGTGGTCGAGGGCACCTCGGCGGTGGACGAATCACCCATCACCGGCGAGGCAACGCCCGTCGACAAGGGCCCGGGCGACCGGGTCTACGCCGGCACAGTGAGCGGGTATGGGGCGCTCATCGTGCGCGTCAGCAACCCGCCCGCCGACAGCACCCTGGCGCGGGTGATACGCCTGGTAGAGCAAGCCCAGGCGCAACGTGCGCCATCGCAGCGCTTTGTCGACCGCTTTGCCCGTGTGTACACCCCGGCGGTGATTGCCATCGCCGTAGCGGTCGCCGTCTTCCCGCCAGTGCTGTTTGGCGCAGCGGCCACTCCCTGGATCCTTCGTGCTCTGACGCTCTTGGTCATCTCGTGCCCCTGTGCGCTGGTCATCTCGACCCCAGTGGCCATCGTCTCGGCGCTGGGCCGCGGCGCACACGAGGGCGTACTGATCAAGGGCGGCGCCTACCTCGAAGCCACTGGCGAGCTCAACGCCGTGGCCTTTGACAAGACGCGTACCCTCACCCTGGGGCAGCCGGTAGTGACCGACATCGTGCCCTTGGCAGGGCTCAGCGAGAAAGAGGTGTTGGCCCTGGCCGCAGCCCTCGAGCGCAACTCGGGCCACCCGCTGGCTCAGGCCGTGGTGCGTGAAGCACGCCACCGGGGCATCTTCCCCACGCCCGCAGCCGATTTCCAGGTGCTGCCCGGCCGTGGAGCGCGGGGCCGCGTCGATGGGACCGTCCTGACCATCGGCACGCGCGCGCTCCTTGCCCAGTGCCTCCAAATCCCCCAGGATGTCGAGGCACGGCTGGAACAGCTGGAGCAGGAGGGCAAGACGGTCTTTGTCCTCGGCCGTTGCGCAGACCGCCGCGACGGCGCGGGCGAGGTTCCCTCAGCGCCGCAAAGGCAAGGCCACGACGGTTTGGGTGGGGAAACCCCGCCCCTACTGGGGGTCATCGCCGTGGCCGACCGGCTGCGCCCCGAAAGCCGTGAGACCGTCCAGGCGTTGCGGGCGCTCGGCATCCGCCACGTAGTCATGCTGACCGGCGACAACATCGCCACTGCGAACGCCATCGCGGCACAGGTGGGGGTCGATGAGGTGCGTGCCAACCTGCTGCCCGAGCAGAAGGTGGGCGCAATTGAAGAACTCCTGGCCGAGTATGGCTCGGTGGCCATGGTGGGCGACGGCGTGAACGACGCCCCCGCCCTGGCGCGGGCCACGGTAGGCATCGCCATGGGCGCGGCCGGGGCCGAGGCCGCCCTGGAGACCGCCGATATCGCCCTCATGGGCGACGACCTGCGGAAAGTGCCCGACACCTTGCGCCTGAGCCGCCACACGCTCGCAGTCATCCGCCAGAACATCGGCTTTTCGCTGGCGGTCAAGTTCCTGTTCGTCGCCTTGGCCGTCCTCGGCGTCGCCACGCTGTGGAGCGCCGTCTTTGCCGACACGGG
>Ga0315298_1010619_pt1 | contig 11051 bp, 5 predicted proteins | sample WHS_1_MG_FD_203077 | JGI IMG/M metagenome (GOLD analysis project Ga0315298, IMG submission 203077) | Extremophilic microbial mat communities from Washburn Hot Springs, YNP, Wyoming, USA - WHS_1_MG | ecosystem: Environmental > Aquatic > Thermal springs > Hot (42-90C) | place: USA: Wyoming...
ATTTCCTTATCAAGAACAATACCGTTCACCAGCTTAGTCTCCATCACGGAGCCGCCGGCCTTCTTCTCAACCTTAACGTCGTCAAGCCTAACGTTGTACTTCCCGTTCTCCTCCCTCGCCACCTTCAGAATTGCGTCGACAGCAATCTCCGCAAGCTGCTCACTATATTCTCTAACAACCTTGCTCCTGAGGGCAGTCATAGCTATCAGCTTAAGAGTCTCCCTGTCCGTCGGCTTAACCTCTTGAGCAATCTCCTTCAAGAACTGGAGCGCCATGCTAGTGGCCCTCCTGTAGCCGTCGACTATGATCGTCGGGTGGACATCCATGTCTAGAAGCTCCTCAGCCTTCTTCAAGAGCTCCCCGGCTAGGACGACCGCCGAGGTCGTGCCGTCCCCAGCCTCAACGTCGGTGCTCTTAGCGACTTCAACCATCATCTTGGCAGCCGGGTGCTCGATCTCCATCTCCTTCAGAATCGTCGCGCCATCATTGGTTATCGTTACGTCGCCAAGCGAGTCCACGAGCATCTTGTCCATCCCCCTCGGACCCAGGGATGAACGGACTATTTCAGCCAGGGTTATTGCAGCGTTAAGATTGTTCCTCTGGGCTTCCCTGCCCCTAGTCCTAGTGCTTCCCTCTTTAAGGATTAGGACTGGTGTTCCTCCAACCGTTGCAGGAATAGCTGTAGCCATTTCAACATCACCTCAAAACCCCCCATTAATAAAAGGGGTATAAAAACTTTATTTCAAGGGTTGAAAAGTGAAAAACTTAAGTCTAACCTTCTCCTAAAGAAATAGAAATGAGCCCCACGTTAATCTGCCCCTGCGGCAGGAGTATTGAGGATGCTTCAGAGTTTAAACTACTCTACCTTAAGAAGGAGCTTAACGAGATAGATATCCTATGCCCCAACGACAACTGCTACCTGAGGGAAGTAGGATACATAAAGTTTGAAATAGTCGACGGGAAGCCGAAGTTCAAGGAGGCGAGCTTCTACCCTCCCTTCGTAACCTGGAACGCCAGCCAGATGGGTAGGGAGGCCGCGCTCGCGGAGTTGAAGGCCACTCTTAAAAAGCTTGTTGAAAGAATAGACTGGAGCATGATAAAACCGGTTGAAGCAAAGACCTAGTTAACCAGGCTGTCTAAGGCTACTCCACCAGGTCTTCAACCTTAGGAACCTCGGCTGGAAGACCCTTCCTCTTCCTTATTTCAGCGATAACGTTGCCTAGAAGCTGGCTTGGAACAGGCTCCCATCTGGCGAAGCTAGTGTCCCAGAAAACCCTGCCCCCTGTTGCGCTCCTTAAAACCTCTGAAAGATCAAAGCTCTCAGCAGCAGGAATCTCCCCGACGATATAGGTCATCAAGCCCTTCTGCTCAATATTCAGAACCCTGCCCCTTGCACGGCTAATAACCCTAGTCACGTTCCCAACCTGATCCATACCGGTTCTAGCGTCCAGCCTGAGAATAGGCTCGAGAATCACAGGGTCGGCAAGGAGTATTGAAGCATGCGTAGCCCTCCTCACAGCCGGAATAATCTGCGCCGGACCATGGTGAGCAGGATCCTCGTGAACAGTCGCGTCGAGAAGCTTAACCTTCACACCCCTAACCGGCTCCCTGGCTAGAATACCCTCGTTCATCGCCTCGATGAAGCCCATCCTAATGCTTCCAGAAACCTGTTCAAGCCTCTGAACACCCTTAGTGGCGTCAACCAGAACGCTGAAGCTCTCGCTCACAGCCTCAACGCCACGAGCCTCGTCAGCAGGCCAGCCGCACTCCCTCAGCATCCTGGCAACCTCCCTCCTGTCAGTGAACTCCCCTATCTTACCGGTGGCGATAAGCTCTATAACCCTAGGCTCAAGAGGCTCAACCTCGATCAGAACCTTATTGTGGCCGTTTGGAGACCTCACCATCACCGGCCCACCCTTCCTACGAATACTCTCACGGTAGATGACGATTGGACGCGAGGTAACGATCTGAATACCAGCCTCCTGAAGGAACGTAGTGGCAACCTCAAGATGAAGCTGGCCCATTCCCGAGAGAAGATACTCCCCGGTCTGCTCGTTAATAGTCACCTTAAGATTAGGATCCTCAATGCTAAGCTTATGCATCGCGCCGATAAGCTCGGGAAGCTGAGCAGGATTCCGGGGCTCGACAGCAATCGTCATAACAGGCTCAGAAACATACCTGATGCTTTCAAACGGGACGAGATCCTGAACACTAGTAATAGTCTCACCGGCCCTCGCAGACTCCAAGCCGAGGAGAGCAGGAATATTGCCCGCAGCCATAGAGCCCACAACCTCCCTGTGCGGACCCATGTAGATGCAGACCTGCTGAACCCTGCCCTTACTCCTAGAGTTAACAAGATAAACCTCCTGACCCTCGTAAACAGTGCCTGAGAAAAGCCTACCGGTGGCGACGACACCAGCCTGAGGATCAACACGAATATGCGAAGCAGCCATCACAATAGGCCCATTCGGGTCACACTTCAACATCGCCCTCCCAACCTCACTATCCAAATCACCCTTCCAAATCTTCGGAATCCTATAGGCCTGCGCAACAACAGGAGGAGGATGAAACCTGACAACCATGCTTAAAACAGCCTCGTGCAGAGGCAGAACCTTAGAAAGCTCAGCCTGCCCACCCTTCTCGTAAGCGGAAACAATATCGCTAAACCTCAACCCAGCCTTCTGCATCATAGGAATAGTGAAGCCCCACCGGTCCTTAGCACTCCCGAAGGCAACCATACCCTTCAAAGCGTCGACACGCCACTCAGACTTAAACTCCTCAGGACCATAAAGATCAATAAGCCTGTTGAAATCAGCAATAATGCGAAGCAACGTCTTCTCAACATCCTGCGGAGAAAGCCTAAGCTCACGAATCAAACGGTCAACCTTATTAATAAACAACACGGGGCGAACATACTCCTCCAAAGCCTGACGAGTAACAGTCTCAGTCTGAACCAAAACACCCTCAACACTATCAACAACAATAACAGCACCATCAATAGCACGCAAACTACGAGTCACATTACCCGTAAAATCTATATGTCCAGGAGTATCTATTAAATTTATTATATAGGAATTTTTATCTATTTCATGATATAATGATACGTTTGCAGCCTTGTATGTGAACTGCCTCTCCTGCTCTATCTTCAAGTAGTCCAGTGCTAGTGCTTCACCAGCCACTGTCGGCGATAATAATCCAGATGCTGCAAGCAGCGAGTCAGATAAAGTGGTCTTACCATGATCGACATGTGCACAGATAGAAATATTCCTAATATTCTCTAGACTCTTTGAGAGCCGTAGCACTTCCTCCGTCGTCTTATATCTTGGCAAGTCCTATTGACACCTTCAGTTGACAAGGGTTTCCCTTGAAAACGGGTTATTAAGCCTTTCTCTCGGACAGTAAATTTGTTTTTTATGCTTCATGCATAGAGGTTTAAATACCTTCTTCAGGAGTATTTTAGTGTGATGAGTGAGGCTAAGCATAGTGTAAAGGTGTTAGAGCACGATCCTCGTAAGAAGTACGTAGAGCTTGAGGTTAATGGAGAAAAAGCGAGGGTTGAGAAGTTCACCGATGAGGAATGGGATGAGTTACGCGAACGCGAAAAGAAGGAGGGCCTTTCCATCGAATTTATAAATCTTGGCATTATTCCCTTTGAAGAGGAGGTTGAGCTAAAAGGTAAAACATACAGGTTAGGCGGGGAGGGTAAGACCGTATTCCAGCGGATGGCGTTAGCCGCCTACAGGTTCTTATGGTACTTCGGCCCCCCTCTTTCAGATACCCCACCAGGATCAGTATACACTTTCGCTGTGAAGTATAAAAAGTATATTTTTAAGATTAACGACGATATTCAACATCGATGCCTATGGATTCGTTCCGTTCACCTCATCCCAAAGGAGCATGCCCTTGCTCTTACTACTTTTGATAAACATAAGTATTATGCTCCACCGAAAGAAATACATGAGGAAATGGTAAGCATCATTGAGCATCTTGCTAAGACTCCTGCCAATATGTGGGACACCAATGATTTTGTCCCAATCTAGGATCCGATCAGATTCCTTATGAACTCTTCCTTTCCATTACATACTTTCAACCAGCTTAAGTCATCAAACCATTTACTCAGCCTATCCTTTAGCGAGGCGAGCTCTTCCTCTCCAAGGAGATTGCAGAAAAACAATAAAACATCTTTCGCCTTTTTTGCTCTCACGGCTCCTTCGTATCTTATCAGCTCACCCTTGAGGTCCTGTAGCCATCCGCCACTGTACACTGTGCTGGGATCTATGTTTTTAACCTCCACTAAGTGCTCTCTCCCTGCTTTAAAATCAGCAACTATGTTTCCCTCTCTTCCCTCGACATCTACTTGATAACCCTCAAACAGCCCATAGTCCCATAGTATCCGGAAGGTCATCCATTCACCAGCAGGTCCCTTTTCTTCACCCGTCGCTGCTAGACAGTCCCTCTCCGTGAACAGCATTACCGTATGAAGTTCTTGTGCTAAAGATTTAACAGTAGTTTCATCTTCAATCCAGTATTGGTTTCGAAAGATCTCCTCCGCATCCTTCACATTCAATCTCTCTAGCATTTCCTCAAAGCTGAACTCGCATACTACGATCTCATCCGGTTTCGCTATGCCGCCGATCCTCGTCCTGACGATCTTCTGCTTATTGGGCTTCAGCAGGATTAGCCTTTCGCACTCCTCCCCATCCTTCATAGCCCTTACCCTCAAGGCCGTATGGTCCTCATCCAGATTCTCCCAGTTCAGCACGTAGCCTCTTTCCGTATGGATGAGGTACTTCTCCCTCCACTCAGCATTCTTGTGGAGGAACCTCTCAAGCCACTCGGTCAGCGCTATTTTTCCTCCTTCCTCCTCTTCGACCCTGACGGGCATGATTACCCTAGCGTTCTCCGGCACGGCTTCCGTGAACAGGATTAGCCCGGTTTCCCCCGGCAGGTACCCGATCTCCTTAAGGTATGCTTGGGCGTCGTGGGGAATCCCCACGGTGTACGATTCTTTATCAGGTATCTTCGTCGCGATCACTGGAATGCATATTTTCTCGCCATCCTTATCAACCATGATGTAGTTGACCTCCTCCGGCGTGTTTGCCTGATACCTTATGGAGCCTCTGGAAGCGGGAGCCCTCATGCGCGAGACATACGCGTCCTCAACCCTCGACGCCGACTCCCATTTGCTCAAGCACTCCTCAAGCAGGCTTGGTTTAACGCTACCCTCCTCCAATCCGGTGTAATCGAGCAAGTGTTTATAGAAGTAGTTGATGAAGAGGTTGTAAGCGCCTTCACTGCCACGGGTGCTCAGCAGATTCCCAAGGATTTCGGAGATGCGTAGCATCTTTGCCCCGTCTAGCCTGGAATTCGAGGCTTCTGCCAGCTCCACCACCTTCTCCACTATTGTTCCGCGTTGCGTGCTTCCCTCGGGAAACGCCTCCCATACCTCAGCCATCCAGCCGAGCGTCCTCGACAGGAAAGCAACCCTATCCCCATCTTGGGTTTCAACGAATTCGTGGAGTAATTTGAAGACATTCTCCTGCCGTGACCGTAGCTCAAGCGCTACTTCAACTCCTTTCAGAAGCTCGTGGAAATCGCCGACATCATCGTCAAGTCTCCATGCTTTACCAACATCTTCTAGTACGTTTTCCTCCGCCTCCTTAACCTTGCCTATTACCTCTATAATTTCTTTAGGTATCTCCGGACCGAGCCTCCTCAGGAATTCCGAGACGGCTTTCTCAGCCTCCTTCGACTTCGCCGCTATCTCCCTCAACATCCTAAGGATTTCCGCCTGCTCCGGCACATCGAACCCGCCGCCGTCGAGCATAGTGTTTACGCCCATCGCTTCCTCCTGCCCAGCATTCTTAGCGAAATTGTGCAGCTCGTCGTGGAAGCCTAGGAAGTCCTTAAGCCTCTCCACCGCCATGCTCGCGAAATCCTCAATCCTTCCCGCTCCCGACTCGATTTTCTCGACAAGCTCCTTCACCCCGTGTTTCGCGGTCTCCCAGGCGTCTGAGGCGACGCTCTTCACCGTCTTAAGCCCTTTGAAGAGGAGGAACTTCCCGATCTGCAGGGCCTGCCCAGGGTTCCTAGCTATGAAGCCTATGGTCCTCCTGCCCTTCACCAGGGTTTCTAGAAGGTCGTAGATCGCAGGCGTGACCCAGGCCTTAACCACGCTGACGAATCTCCACGGGGCCTTAGCGTTAGCCGCCTTAGACTCTATGCTGGCTATCTTAGTGGCTATTATGAAGGCTGCGAAGGAAAGCGCGGCACTAACTATTCTTCCTGTTGCACGTCCCCTCGCGCACTCGCTTGCATTCGGGTTCATCGCTGTTTCGAAATCTGTTACGCCGCATCCTACGACAAGGTCTAGAACAGTGTCCTCCAGAATCCTTGTCGCGACTCCTCTGAAGTACTGGGAGTAGTTCCAGTAGAGCTTTGCGAGAGGCCCCTTAGGCTCAAAAGGCTTAGTGGCTTCCGTCGGAGGCCCTGGTGGAAGCCCGGTTTCAGGCGGAGTATAGTTGCTGAGCTCGTAGCTCCAGTCCCTGAAAGCATCAGCCAGACTGTTGGAGAAGGAGTATGCATCCATGCACTGCTCTATCTCCACCCAGTTCAACACTGTTCCGCTGACAAGGTAGATTACGGTGGAAACTATGGAGACGGCTAGGCCCGCGTACGCCGCGGTTGTCCCGTGCCCCGTGAGGAACCCGACGAGGATTATTATCGTGCTCGTCGCCAGTATCCACGGTATTCTCCCCCTAACCTCCTCCCAGAAGCATCTCCAGAAGGGCGAGGGCTCCGGGCTCAGGTCGAAGACTGCTTCAGCAACCAGGTTGGAGCCGAAGAGAAGCTTCACGAGGCAGGTGTAGCCCTCGGCAGCGTTTAGGCCTACGAGGGAAACATTGTATCCCCCGCTGTTGACGTTCAGGGGGCTGCTGTAAACATCCATCATCGGAGGATAGTTCACGTAGGCCCCGCGCCCGAACTGCTGGACCTCCATAACGTAGCTCGCGTTTAAGCCAGCGTAGTTCCTAACCTGGATTGACCTCAAGGGGCCGCTTCCTTTTACGCTGAGGGGACGGTAGATCAGGGTTAGGAAGCCTGTTTCGTTAACCGGCTTCGCGAGCCTCGTCGCGTTGGTAAGCTTCCTCCAGCCTATTTTGAAATCGCCCCACAGGTTGTTCTCCGCGATATAGTTGCTCATGGTGTGGTTGTAGGCTGCGAACTGTGTCGCGTTTAGCAGGATGCTTCCGCTAGTCCTCCAAGTCTGGCTGACCAGCCTAGTCCTGTATTCACCGATTGAGCTGTTGCTCCTCAGCAAACCCGGCTTAACGCCAAGCATTCCCGCAGCATCCTTCTCCTCGAAGACCCCGACCTGCTCGAGGTATGGCTCGAGGCTCAGCATCACCATATCAGGGTTTCCAAACTCCTCCGGATTCCAGCCGGAGGCGTTCAGCTCCGGCATTCCCGTCGGAGTCAGGTGTGAAACAAGCTCGAAGCCGCCGTAGTGCCCCTGGAACGTCGGCATGGGCACTACAAATTCCCCAGGATAGGCGGGTGCTAGATGCCTGAAGGTTAGCCAGTAAAACCTGACGTGAGTAGCCTGCTCACAGCCCGGTACAAAGACCCTCGTAACCTCCTCGTGCTCAGGAACAGTGACGACGTATTCTTCAAAGTGCTCCGGAACCCAGAAAGTCTCTGTCGAAACCCTCGTCCAGAAGCCGACGAGGTAAGGGTTGCCGTCATCATCGCTGTAAGCAACCCTTATCCTAGCGTCGCAAGAAGGGTTGAGAAGCCTGAGGCTTAGCTCAACATTCCTCGCCTCCCCGGCTTCAACGCTTCCAACGCTTCTATTCAAGCCATGCAGGCATGCTCCCGCTATCTCCACGACCACGTTTCTCGCAGGACTACCACCATCGTTCCTAAGCCTGAGGACAAGCCTAGCGTGCTTAGGTATGGAGGCATCCCGTTCAACAATCTCCACGCTCAGCGAAGGGGCTGGCGGTGAAACAACCTGAACAGTATAGGTCTCCTCGTCTCCAGGAACATGGGGGAACTGGGCATTGCCGCTAAGCCTGAGGGTGATGTTGTAGGTGCCCGGCTTAACAGCCTTGAGGCTGAAAAATCCTGAGGTGTGAGTCTCACTAAGCTTTCTCTCAACACCGTTCAAGGGCTGGAAGGATTCTGGAGCGCTGAGCGTCAGGGTTGCGTTAAGCGGCTCAGGCTCCTCCCCGGGAAACGAATAGTATTCTGCAAGGTAGCTTATTTGAAGGGTTTCACCCACGCTTAGGCTCGTCGAGGAGACGCTGGTGGTGACGACCCAGCCCTCGATAATAATGGGGTCGTACGCTGGGAACAGTACCCTGTAGCTCTCCTCATGCTCGGGGACAATGGTCTTAACCTCCTCGTAGTGTCCCGGTATTGCTATGATCGGGTTTCCCAGGAACCATGGCCAGTTCTCCTCAGGGTGGACAAGCATCACGTTCTCAAGGGCGAAACCCGGGAAGGGGCTTACGCCAAGCCTTGAAACAAAGTCGAAGACAACCCCGGTCTCAATGTCTCTGACGACATACCTGTAGAGACCCGTGTACCTCTCAACCTCGTAGTGTCTAACAAGCGTCTCGTTCCAAACCTCGTAGAGTATCCTAACATCCGTCGAGTTGAAGTACGTGTAGTTTAGGGGCTTGTCTGATGAAACAGGTATCTTAACCTTAACGCTGCCATCCCTGTGTTTCTCAACCATCGTGCCGGTAACGTTAAGCATCCCGCTCGAGCCGCTGGAAGTAGCGTTCTGAAGAACGCCTCTAATCTCCCCCTCCGAGACCCCCATGCTCACACGGGATCCGACGATCCTCCAGAGCCTTTCAGCCATGGAGGCGTTGAATCCTTCTGGAGCAACGTATTCGCACTCCCTCACCGGGTCTGACTCAGGCGGGAGAGCATCCCTGAAATAGCCTTCAAGCCTGTTCAGGAAATCCTCGTAGCTATCCTGCTGGGCCAAGACCCTTGAAACCAGTAGGTTTGGCGTGAACCCCGTGCTGGCGACTAGAAGGGCTAAGAATACTCCTGCAGCCTTCACCCTCAGCCTGCTCATTTCCCCACCCTTAGCTTTTTAACGGTCAGGATGACGAGGGGAACAGCCAAAGCCACGATCAGGAGTGTGAGGAGAACAGTGTTCTCAAGCCTTAGCCTCTCAATGCTCCCGTCGAGCTCAGCTATCCGCTGGTTCTGCTTAGTATTGTTCTCCATGAGCCCCCAGACCTGTTTTTGAAGAGTGTTGACCGCGTAGCTCAGGTCCCTAGCCTGGGTTCTCAGGTTCTCGTTCTCCGCTTCAAGGGTTTCCACCAGCCTGCGCAAAACCTCTGAAGACTCTTTCAGAGCAGTATAGTTCGCTGAAAGGGTTTTGAAACGTGTTCCTAGGCTGGCGTTAATCCTTAAGCCGGCTCCAACAACCTCTCCCCCAACGGTTTCTACGAGAACGTTCAGCAGCCCTGTCTCGTTAACCCTGACGGTGATGCTCAACCCGTCTCTGGAAACACTGTACTCAACAGGGTCGCCGTTAACCCTGGTCAGCCTTGCCCAAGCACTCCTCACCTCCCCGGGATAGTTGAAAACCATAACGGTCTCCTCCTCGTTGAACTCTATTGACGCGAGCCTGAGCTCTGGAAGAGTTGGAGCAGGCTCCCCCACGACTCTAACCATGAAGTCACCAGGCTTCCCGCTTGTCGCGTTCATGTGGAGAAGAGGAGTATGCTTATCCGTATTCATGATCAGGCTCGTGTTGGAGAAAGGCGGATTATTGTCGACGCTTATCCAGAGCTGAGCACCGTCGAGGGTGAACATCGGTATGATGACGACGTAGAAGTCTCCGGTAACGACAATGTTCGGAAGCCGTATCGTGTACCAGTCTAGAGTAGCGTTTTTAAAAACCCTGTTGAAGAGAAGCGGCTCAGAATACCTAGTGTTTAAGCCAGCATCCCATATCTGAATGTAGAAGAGCGACGCCGGACCCTTTAGGATGCATGCTGCATGAATCTTTACCGCCGTTATCCTCCAGCTGACAGAAGGCGGGGAGAACAATACTGCGGCACCGCTAGGGTAGAAGTCGCTCCAACCGTAGCCAGCCTTACCGTCGTCGCAAGCAAGCTCGAAAGGAGAAGCGTAGGCAGGTGTTTGAACAGTGTTGAAAAACATGGTTGAAAAAGCTAGAAGCAGCAGCATGAAACTAAGCCTCTTCAAGCCTTCTCTTGGAAGCGGGTTGAAATATAAAAATATTGTGCTGCAAAATAGCGCGTATTCAAAGTTATCATTTTCGATAACCATGAAAACACGTTTCTACACATAGAGGCATGAGAAGCTTCATTCAACTCCAGCCTTCACGATGGAGAGCGCGGGGAAGCGATTCGACAGCTGTTTAAAGCCTCGCAAAAGCTGGTTCTGCCAGGTATCGTCGTCCTCGAATCATTCAGCTTCGAAGCCGACCTGGAACCCCAACACTAAAGGAAAGACCCCTATTACGATACTAGCAAGCACTCTACTAAAAGTATTTTGAAAGCCTTGGCGCGCGCTCTTCGAGGAGGAACAAGTCTCCGAATACAGCGAGTTCTCCAAGCTTGCGAAGGCGCGCGCTGCTCCTATTTATGAACGTGTTCATCATGATTACAATCATCATGAACATATTCATAAACTTCCCTGTAAAGTTGTAGAGACATTTCGACACATGTGGCTCCACCACTCTTCGCTTTTTAGCGTGCGGGCTCTAGTCAAGAGAGAGAAGGTTGTGCCCAGCCAGCTTCCTCAATGCAGAGATGCATGTTTCCTTTCCCACAACACGCGATGCATATAGGTCGCGCGCGCTCTGGAGATAGATGCTAGTTTATTCAGTAATTCTATACACATTTAGCACGCGCGCTTTAGAATACGCTGCCTGGGCGATCATGGAAGCGTCTATTCCGATGGCTCCATGAGATTCCAACCGTGTTATAACGTTTAAATACCGTAAGCCTTACTCTCTTTACTAGAGTAAAATGGGGCATTCTTGGGTTGAGATA
>Ga0315298_1010620_pt1 | contig 11050 bp, 9 predicted proteins | sample WHS_1_MG_FD_203077 | JGI IMG/M metagenome (GOLD analysis project Ga0315298, IMG submission 203077) | Extremophilic microbial mat communities from Washburn Hot Springs, YNP, Wyoming, USA - WHS_1_MG | ecosystem: Environmental > Aquatic > Thermal springs > Hot (42-90C) | place: USA: Wyoming...
CCGGCCCTGTTTCCAGCAGAGCGTCCCCCATCCGATCTGGGCGCGGACGCGGGAGATGTCGCTCTGGTGGGTTTCCGCTTCCCGAAGCGCTGTCCCGTACTCTTCCCCGGCGGTGAGGTAATCCCCCATCCCGTTGTGGCAATCCGCGATGCCGATCAGTGCTTCCGTGCGTTGAACCGGGTCGGAGGATTGCCCCCGGACGGTCTCAAAATCGGAGAGGGCATCGTAATCTCCCATCAGGAATCGGGCGCGCCCGCGCTGCAATAGAAGGTCCCAGCGCAGGTGTTCCCGTTCTGGCGAAGAGGGGAGAGAATCTAACAGGGCCAGGCCCTCGGTTGTCAGTTGGACAGCCTGCTGGTAGTGCCCGCTGGCTGTTTCTTCCTGGGCTCTCCGCAGCAGTTGCCGGATGTTTTCTAATCGGACTGTTGGATCGGCAGGAGATGTGAAAGCCATCGGCCCTCCTCTGAGGTTGATTATAGCCCGTTTAGGTCTCTTCGTCAACATGTGAACTGTAGCGGCCTTGTCTCTCTACCGTTTTGTTGTATACTGGGGATAGAGTCCAGAGCGGAACGGGTGAAATTCAAGATGTGGGGAGACCTGGTGAGACGGGGGTCGGGGCAACTGGTGGCCCTGATGCCGGAGCCGGAGGTGGACCTGCTGGCGGAGACCATTGTTGCCTTCGCCAACGCCGACGGCGGAACGGTCGTCCTGGGGATAGACGAGACGGGCAAGTCCACCGGCGCCGTCTATCCCGAAGAGATGGACGCCCTGTTGCAGGACGCGCTCCGTCAGTGCCGCCCGCCGCTGGAAGTGGAGTGCCAGCAGGAGGAGGTCGCCGGGGGATTTGTGTTCTACGTGCGCGTCCCCCGGAGCACGGAACTCCATAGCCTCTCCGACGGGCGGGTGGTGATCCGCCGCGGGGGGGAGAACCGCCCCCTCTCCGGCGAGGAAATCCGCCACCTGGCCGCCACCAAGTCCAGCGGGGATTACGAGACCCAGACCGTCGCCGGGGCCCGGCGGGAGGACCTGGACGAGGATGTGGTGGAGGAGTTTCTCCAGCGCTGGCAGGAGAAGCAACGCCGACCCTGGACCCGTTCCACAGACGAGTTGCTCGTCCAGATCGGAGCGCTGACCGAAGAGGGGACGCCCACCGTAGCCGGCATGCTCCTCTTTGGGAGGGAGCCCCAGGCCTTCCTGCCCCAGAGCGGGCTGGTCTTTGTGAAGTTCCTGGGCACGGAGCCCCGGGGGGAGGGCGGCGAGGCAGGCTACGGCCGACGGGAGGACGTCGCCGGCCCGCTGGCGCGCATCATCCAGCGGACCTGGACGGTCATCATGGAGGAGATGCGGACCGGCGCGGTGGTCAAGGGGCTGGAACGGGTGGAGCAGACCGAGTATCCGCCTGCGGCGGTCCGGGAGGCCCTGGTCAACGCAGTGGCCCACCGGGATTACCGTCTCCGGGGGCGGCGGATTGAGGTGCGCATGTTCACCGACCGTATGGAAATCATCAGCCCCGGCGGGCTTCCCGGCTACATTACGCTGGATAACATCGTGGAGGAGCACTTCTCCCGCAACCCGCGCATCGTGGGAGCCCTCTACTATTGGGGCTACATTGAGGAACTGGGGCTGGGGATAGACCTGATGATTGAGGAGATGACCGCCGCCGGGTTGCCGCCGCCCCAGTTCCGGGCGGAGCCGTATCTCTTCAGTGTGACGCTGTATAACCGGCGGGAGCGCCCCCCCATCGCCCAGTGGCAGCGGACGATGAACGAGCGCCAGATGAAGGCGCTGGAGTACATCCGGCGGTACGGGCGGATCACCAACCGGGAGTATCAGGTCATCTGCCCGCATGTCAGCCCGGAGACCCTGCGTCTGGACCTGGCGGACCTGGTGGAGAAGGGGGTGCTGATTAAGGTGGGGGATAAGAAAGGGACGTATTATATTCTCAAATGACGGGAGCGCAGATGATGAGCGAACGGGTGCTGGAAACATCCCGGTCCAGGGCAACGAACGCTCCAGGAGCGGGCCGCCGCCCTATCTCCATGCGGGAAATCCGGGCCGTCGCCCGGCGGATTGCCAGGCTGTTCCGTCCGGAGAAAATCATCCTCTTTGGCTCCTACGCTACTGGCACTCCGGGTCCTGATAGCGATGTGGACCTGCTGGTGGTTATGGAGACGCCCCTGAGTTCCCGCCAGCAACGTCTGGCGATTTCGCGCGCGCTCTCCCCGCGTCCGTTCCCGATGGACATTGTCGTCCGTACTCCGCAAGAGATTCAGCGTCGGGTCACGGCAGGTGATTTCTTCCTGCGGGAAATTATGGCGACCGGAAAGGTGCTGTATGAACGAACTCGTGATGGAATGGGTGGAGAAGGCTGAAGGGGATTCCCGTACCGCAGAGCGAGAAGGGACTGTCGGCGAAGGCCCCAACTACGATGCCGTCTGCTTTCACGCCCAGCAGTGCGCGGAGAAATACCTCAAGGCCTTCCTGACTTCCCGGAGCATTCCATTCCCTCGTCTGCACGACCTGGAGGCCCTGCTCAACCTGGTGACTCCCGTTGACCCCGAATTTGAGGCAATCCGGGAGCCCCTTCTGCTTCTGAACGACTACGCGGTGGACATTCGCTATCCTGGGACTTTGCCACTGCAGAAGAGGCCTGCGACGCCCTGCAGGCAATGCGGGAGGTCCGGGCGTTTATCCGTCATAAACTGGGTTTGGAGGTGACAGCGTGAGCGTTCGGGTCCGTTTTGCTCCCAGTCCGACCGGAGAGCCCCATATCGGTAACGTACGAACCGTCGTCTTCAACTGGCTCTTCGCCCGCAAAATGGGCGGTCAGTTCATCCTGCGCATTGAGGATACCGACCGGGTCCGCTACCAGCCGGAGACCATTCCGGTCATCATGGAGGGGTTGCGCTGGCTGGGGCTGGATTGGGATGAGGGGCCGGGCCTGGAGGAGTTGCGCCGGGCCGGGGTGGAGAACGCCGAAGTGTACGCCGTCGGCGGCCCGTACGGGCCGTACATCCAGTCGGAGCGGCTGCCCCTCTACCGGCAGGTCGCCGAGGAACTGGTCGCGGCCGGGTGGGCCTACCGCTGCAACTGCACGCCGGAGCGGCTGGAGGCGGTCCGGCAGGCCCAGCGGGCGCGCGGTCAGCCCCCGATGTACGACCGCCATTGCCGCTATCTCCCGCCTGACGCCATTTCTCCGGAGGAGCCTCACGTCATCCGGCTCAAGGTCCCCCTCACCGGTCGGACCGTCTTCCAGGACGTCATCAAGGGTGAGGTGGTCTTTGAGAACGCCGGGATTGACGACCAGGTGCTCCTGAAGTCCGACGGTTTCCCTACCTACCACCTGGCCGTCGTGGTGGACGACCACTATATGAAGGTGACCCACGTCATCCGGGGGGATGACTGGGTGCCCAGCACGCCGAAACACGTCCTGCTGTACCAGGCCCTGGGGTGGGAGATGCCCGTCTTCTGCCACGTCCCGCTGGTGACGATGCCCGGCGGCAAGAAACTGGCCAAGCGGGAGGGGGCCACGTCCATCACGGAGTTCCGGCGGCAGGGCTACCTGGCGGAGGCGCTGCTGAACTTCCTGGCCCTTCTGGGCTGGGCGCCGGGCGAGGGGGAGACGCAGGAGATTTTCAGCCGGGAGGAGTTGATAGAACGGTTTGACCTCTACCGGGTCAACCGGGCCCCGGCGGCCTTCTCCTACGACAAACTGGACTGGATGAACGGGGTCTACATCCGCAGTTTCTCCCCGGACGACCTGCTGGAGCGGCTGATCCCGTTCTGGCAGGAGGCCGGGCTGGTGCCCGTGCCGTGCCCACCGGAGACGCGCGCCGTCCTGCGGCGCATCGTCCCCCTGATCCAGGAGCGCATCAAGCATCTGACCGATGTGGTGGAGATGACGGACTTCTTCTTCGTGGACATCGCGCCGCCTCCGGCGGAGGCACTGTTGGAGGGAGGCCTGGATGCCGGACGGGCGGCGGAGGTCCTGCGGCGGGCGCGGGAGGTGCTGGCAGCCGTGCCCGATTTCAGCGAGGAGTCCATAGAGCCGCCGTTGCGCGCGCTGGTGGCGGAGTTGGGCCTGAACAATCGGCAGGTCTTCGGCCTCATCCGCGTCGCCACCACCGGCAAGGCCGTCTCCCCGCCGCTCTTCGGCACCCTCAGCATTCTGGGGCGGGAACGGGTGCTGGCCCGCCTGGAGGCCGCCGAGCGGCAGTTGGAAAGGTGACTGTCCCCTTATCGGGAGGTGAGACATGCCAGGCCCCTTCCCCGGAATGGACCCGTATCTGGAGGACCCGGCCCATTGGCCGGATGTCCATCAGCGGTTGATTACGTACATTGCAGACACCATCGGCCCCCCTCTGCGCCCTCGCTATCACGCCCGCATTGGTGAGCGCGTCTACATCCTGGAACCCCCACACCTCTTCTACCCGGACGTGACGATTATCCGGCAGCCGCTGACGGTGCGGGAGCCTGCTCCGGTCTATGCGGCCACCGCCGAGGCGGAGACCGAGGTCGTGGACGTGCCGGTCCTGGTAACGTTGCCCCCGGTGGAGCACCGGGAGCCCTACCTGGAGATCGTTCACGCTGCCGGGGGCGAGGTGGTGACGGTCATTGAGGTGCTCAGTCCGGCCAACAAGGCCCCGGGGGAGGGCCACCGCCTCTACCGCTCCAAACAGCAGGAACTGCTGGATACCCCCATCCACCTGGTGGAGATAGACCTGCTCTCCTCCGGTCTGCACACGGTGGCGCTGTCGGAGGAAGGGCGCGCCGAACTGCCCCCGCACCGGTATCTCATCTGCGTCCGGCGGGGGCCGGAGCGGCGCCGCTTTGAGGTGTACCCCATCCCCCTGAGCCGGCGGCTCCCCCGGATGCGCATCCCCCTGAAGGAGCCCGACCCGGATGTGGTGCTGGACGTCCAGGCTGTCCTGGACCGCTGCTACGACAACGGCGGGTACGCCGACCTGATAGACTACCGCCGCCCGCCGTCCGCGCCCCTCTCCCCCGAAGAGGCCGCCTGGGTGGACGGCCTCCTGCGCGGGAAGGGGTTGCGGTAGCGCCCTCACCTCTCCCCCTGGCGGCGCAGCCGCCGGGGGTGAGGCCCTGCACACAGGAGGTCCCTATGGCCGTAGATACCTGCGAAGTGGTCACCCCCACGCTGGTCTGGTCCCCCGCGGAGACCCTCAGCCCGCGCGTCCGCCGGCTGCGGGACCAGTACTGGAGTTTCTACACCCGCGAGTACACCAACGAGGTCCGCGCCTACACCACCGGCACCCCCTGGGACCACGTCTACTCCCCCTGGAACTGGACCAACGTCCCCGAAATGGCCCTGTTCCTCAACGGCGCGAGGGCCTACCTCCGGGCCGCCGCGACCCCGGTGGACCTGCCCCCCGGTTTCTGGAAGGAGCCGCTGGTGGTGCGGCGGGCCCTCTTCTTCCGGCGGGTGGTGGAGGCGTACCTGCCCGTCCAGATTCTGGAGGGGGAACTCATCGTCGGCTCCCACTTCAACGCGGCCCTCTCCCGCACCCTCACCCGCGCCGAGGCCCGCCAGTTCGCCCGAATGGAGAAGCGCTTCCTGAAGGAGGCGTCCCGGCTGGACCGGCTGGGGGTGGGCAACTGCGGCGCCGTCCCGGGCCACCTGATCCCCAACTACCCCCGCGTCCTGCGGGAGGGATTCCGGGCCATCCACGCGGAGGCCCGGGCGGTGGCTGATGACCCCCGGACCACGCCGCAGAAGCGCGCGCTGGCCCGCGCGGTCGCCATCTGCGCCGAAGCCGCTCGCGCCTTCGCCGCCCGCTACGCCGCCGAGGCCCGCCGCCTGGCCGCCCAGGAGCCCGACCCCCAGCGGCGCGCGGAACTGGAAGAGATCGCCCGCATCTGCGACAAAGTCCCCTGGGAGCCCGCGGAGACCTTCCACGAGGCCCTGCAGTCCCTCTGGTTCACCCACATGCTGGTCATGGTCGCCGAGAGTTACCCCGGCCCCGGCCTCTCCCCGGGCCGGATAGACCAGTACCTCTACCCCTACTACCGGGCCGACATAGAGGCCGGACGGCTCACCCGTCAGCAGGCGAAGGAACTCCTCCAGTGCTTCTGGATCAAGCCCAACTACGCCTACGACTACCAGGGCTGGGTGGGCAACAACCAGGGCATCAACTCCTCCTTCGGCCAACTGGTCACCCTGGGCGGGATGAACGAGAAGGGGGAGGACGCCAGCAACGAACTGACCGCGCTGATCCTGGACGTCATTGAGGAGATGAACCTGCTGGAGCCCAAGCCCAACATCCGCCTTCACGCCCGCACCCCCGACTGGCTCCTGCAGAGGGTGGTGGACATGGTCGCCAACGCCCAGGGGAGCCCGTTCCTCCTGAACTTTGACGAGAACTCCATCGCGGGCCTGCGCTGGGAGGGACTGCCGGAGGAGAAACTGTGGGACTACGCCCCCGTAGGCTGTCTGGAGAACACCCTCCAGGGGTGCGACCGCTCCGGGACGGTGGACGTCAACCTGAACATCGCCAAGGCCGTGGAACTGGCCCTCCACGACGGGCGGGACGCCGCCACGGGCGAACAGGTCGGCCCCCGGACGGGCGACCCCCGCAACTTCGCCACCTTTGAGCAGTTCTTTGAGGCCTTCCAGCGGCAACTGAAGGCCATCCTGGAGCAACTGATCGCTGCCAACAACATCGCCGATACCGGTCGGGCCCGCTTTGAGCCCACCCCGTACCTGAGTGCCCTGGTGGACGGCTGCCTGGAGAGCGGGAAGGACATCACCGCGGGGGGTGCCCGCTACAACTTCATCACCGTGGAGGGGGTCGCCCTGGCGACGGCGGCGGACAGTCTGGCCGCGATCAAGAAACTGGTCTACGACGAGAGGGCCGTGAGTATGGACGAACTCCTCCGCGCGCTGGACGCCAACTTTGAGGGGTACGAGTCGCTCCGCCAGATGCTCCTGCACAAGGCCCCCAAGTACGGCAACGACGACCCGGAGGCCGACGAGATTGCCCGGCGGGTCAGCCAGTTCTGGACGACGGAGGCCTTCCGCCACACCACGCCGGAGACGGGCAAACGGTACCGGGGCGGCTACCTCTCGTGGAACTACTGGGTGGCCTACGCGCCCCGCACCGCGGCGACCCCCGACGGTCGTCGGCGCGGCCAGTTCCTCTCCAACGGCGTCTGTCCGGTCAACGGCGCCGACCGGAACGGGCCGACGGCGGTCATCCGCAGCGTGGGCCGTCTGGGCCTGGAGACGGCGCCCAACGGCGCGTCCCACACGATGAGTTTCTCCCCCAGCCTGCTGCGCAGTCCGGAGAACCGGACCAAACTGGCGGCGCTTCTGCGGGCCTACGGGAAGGTCGGCGGCACCTGCCTGCAACTGAACGTCATCAGCCCGGAGACGCTGCGGGCCGCCCAGCGGAACCCCGACGCCTACCGCAACCTGCTGGTCCGGGTGACCGGCTACAATGCCTACTTCGTCACCCTGGGCAAGGAGATCCAGGACGAAATCATCGCCCGCGAGAGCCACGCGCTTTGAAAAATTCACCACGAAGACACAAAGACACGAAGAAAGAGTTGATCCTTCGTGTCCTCGTGTCCTGGTGGTTTGACCTGAACCAGTGAGGCCCCCTATGCCCCCGAACTTCTGGGTAGACACAGCGGGCTGGGTTGGCGTCGCCGCCCTGCTGGCGGCCTACGCGCTGGTCTCCACGCGCCGGCTGGAGGGCGATTCGCCCCTCTACCAGGTCCTGAACGCGCTGGGAAGTCTGCTGCTCATCGTGAACTCTGGCTACTACCGGGCCCTCCCCTCGGTGGGCATCAACGTCGCCTGGATTGGCATCGCCCTCTATGCCCTGGCGCGGTACCGCACACGAAGACACAACGCAACGTAACTATTCAGCGCTGACTGAAGTCACCCTTCCCTGGGCCGCAGGCCTTTGGTCGGCCTTCGCCGCCCTCACCCCACCCCCGGCGGCTGCGCCGCCACCCCCTCCCCTCTCCCGCCCCAGCGGGAGAGGGGAGGGGGTTGGGGGAGGGGTGAGGCCGACAACCGGCACGAAGTGCCCAGGGAGGACGATTTCAACCGGCGTGAACGTCAGGAGTCCGGATGCCGGAGATTTCTGTTCTGCCCGAACGGTGCACCCGCTGCGGCGCGTGCGTGGCCCTCTGCACCGGTCGCGTCTTCCGCCAGGAACCGGACCGGGTCGTCGTCGCCGACGCGGCGGCCTGCTGGCTCTGCGGCCACTGCGTCGCCGTCTGCCCCGCCGACGCCGTTCTCCACAGCGAGTACCCGCTGGAGGACTGCCCGCCCCTGGACCCGACCCGCCTGCCGTCGGCGGAGGCGCTGGAATGGGCCCTGCGCGCCCGCCGCTCCGCGCGCGTCTTCCGGGACCGGCCCGTGCCCCGGGAGGTGGTCCGGGAACTGGTGGATGCCGGCCGGTGGGCTCCCAGCGCCAGCAACGCCCAGCCGGTGGACTGGCTCGCCATAGACGACCCGGCCCGCATCGCTGCGCTCAGCGCGCAGACCGTCGCTGTCCTGGCCCAGACGGCGCGCCTGCTGCGCAACCCCCTGGTCCGCTTTCTCCTGCGCCTGACCGCGGGCGCCGAACAGGTGCGGAAGGGCATGGAGAGTGTGCCGGACTTTGAACGACTGGCCCAGCGTCACGCACAGGGAGAGGACCCCATTTTCTTCCGCGCGCCCGTCGTCCTCATCGCCCACGTCCCCCGGGACGACTACTTCGGGCGGGAGGACGCCACGTACGCGGCCTACAATGTGATGCTGGCGGCCGCGCTGCGCGGGCTGGGGACCTGTCACATCGGGTACTTCACCGTGGCGCTGGCCCGCAGCGCGCGCCTGCGGGCCGCGCTGGGCCTGCCGCCTGGCCGTCGGGCCGTCATCGCGATGGCGCTGGGCTACCCCCGCTACCGGTTCCACCGCGTCCTCCCGCGCCGCCGGCCCGAAGTGGCCTGGAATGAAGTGGGGCGCGGATAACTCACACAAAGACACAAAGACTCAAAGAAAAAATTATAAAAAATCTTCTTTGTGTCTTTGTGTCTTGGTGTGAGCAAAAAACCGCGCGTCCGGTTCAGAGAAGACAGGATGAACATCGGCATCACCTTCAACGTTCAGCGCTTCAGCACGGAGGACGGGCCGGGCATCCGGACCACCGTCTTCCTGAAGGGCTGTCTCCTGCGCTGTGCCTGGTGTCACAACCCCGAGGGGCTTTCTCCTCGCCCCGAACTGGTCTGGTACGACATCCGCTGCATCGGCGCGCGGGATTGCCTCCGGGCCTGCCCCGTCGGCGCGCTGGAACTGACCCCCCAGGGGATGCGCATTGACCGGGCGCGCTGTACGGTCTGTGGGGACTGCACCCGGGCCTGCCCGGCGGGCGCGCTGGAGGTCATCGGGCAGGAGTGGACGCCGGGGGCGCTCCTGGCCGAGATTGAGAAGGACCGGGTGTTCTACGAGACCTCCGGCGGCGGCGTCACCTTCTCCGGCGGTGAGCCGATGCGCCAGGCGGACTTCGTCCGGGAGGTGGCCCGCCTTTGCTACGAGGCCGGCATCCATGTCGCCCTGGACACCTGCGGCGCCGTGCCCTGGGAGCAGTACGAGGCGGTCCTCCCCTGGGTGGACCTGGTCCTCTACGACCTGAAAATCTGGGACCCTGACCGGCATCGGGCGGCGACGGGCGTGGAGAACGCGCGGATTCTGGAGAACGCGCGCCGCATCGCCGCCGCGGGCCGTCCGATGTGGATTCGGACCCCCGTCATCCCGAACTACACCGCCGACGAGGCCAACATCGCGGCCCTGGCGGCCTTCATCGCCCGGGAACTCCCCACCGTTCAGCGCTGGGACCTGCTGGCCTACACCAACCTGGGCCAGCCCAAGTACCACCGGCTGGACCGTCCCTACGCGCTGGAGGGGGTCCCCCTGCTGACGCGGGAGGAAATGGAAGCCGTCCACGCGCTGGCCCTGCGGTGGGTGCCCGTCGCCCGCTGGTCCGGCGCCACGCGCTGATACCAACTGTGTTTGTTACGGCCACTCTTGCCCGACGGTAAACCGTCGGGCTCAATCTGCAAAGCCCCCTTCGGGGGCTGAAAATAGCCCAAAGGGCTTCGTATGATGAGCCCAGACGTTTACGTCTGGGCAATGGCGCTGAAACAAACGCAATCGGTATAAGATACCACTGCGCCCTGCGCCCTGCGACCTGCGACTTGCGACTTGCGACCTACGCCCTGCGACCTGCGACCGTTCCCTGGGAGGTTGTGATGTCCGTACTTTCTCAGTACCCTGCGCTCCTTCAGGCCCTGAAAGAGGAAATGGTTCCCAAGTTTCTGGCGACCCGTTCCGCCGACGGTGTCCCCAACGTGGTGCCGTGTACCTCGCTGATGCCCGCCGGGGATGTGGAGGACCGCCTCATCTTCGGCAACTTCCTGCTCCGCAAGTCGGTGGGCAACCTGGACGCCGACCCGCGCGTCGGCATCCTGGTGGTCACCCCCGCGCTGGAGGGCTGGATTCTGCAGGGGGAATTTGGGGGCTGGCAGCGGACGGGCCCGTACGTGGACGCGCTGATGAACACCAACCTCCTGCGCTACAACGCCTACACCGGCGTCCGCAATGCAGGCATTGTCCAGGTCCGGGCCGTCCGGCGGGCGTTTCGGATTTCCCGGCCCCGGGTCCTGGGCGAGTACCTGCTGGCCCGCCTCTCCGGCCCCCTGTTCGCCGGGGCCAACGGTTCTGCCCCGCTGCCGCTTCCGGTGCGGCAGGGGTTCCGGGCCCTCACCGCGCTGCGGGTGCTGGCCTTTCTGGACGACGACGGCGTCCCGCTGACGGCGCCGGTCCTCTCCCTGCAGCCCGTCGGGGCCCGGACGCTGGTGGGGGCCTGCGGCCTCTCCGCCGACTGGCTGACGCGTCTGCCTGCGGGGGCTCCCGTCGCCGCCTCGCTCCTGACGCTGGACATCGTCTCCTTCCAGGCCAAAGGGCGCTGGCAGGGGACCCGCCGGGTTCTGGGTCAGTTCGTGGGCGCGATGACGGTGGCGGAGGTCTATGCTGGTGGCC
>Ga0315298_1010621_pt1 | contig 11050 bp, 9 predicted proteins | sample WHS_1_MG_FD_203077 | JGI IMG/M metagenome (GOLD analysis project Ga0315298, IMG submission 203077) | Extremophilic microbial mat communities from Washburn Hot Springs, YNP, Wyoming, USA - WHS_1_MG | ecosystem: Environmental > Aquatic > Thermal springs > Hot (42-90C) | place: USA: Wyoming...
AGTACGGCGTCAAGCTCAACGTAAAGATAGGCACCATGATAGAGACCGTGAGGGCCGCCCTGACGGCGAGCGAGATCGCCAAGGAGGTGGACTTCTTCAGCTTCGGCACCAACGACCTGACGCAGGCAACCTTCAGCTTCAGCAGGGACGACGTTGAGAACAAGTTCATGGCCCAGTACCTTGAGAAGGGCATACTGCCAAGCGACCCGTTCGACACCGTAGACCCCAAGGGCGTCGGGAGGCTTGTAAAGATAGCCACCGAGGAGGGCAAGGAGGCCAACCCGAGGCTTGAGGTCGGCGTCTGCGGCGAGCACGGCGGAGACCCGGCCTCAGTGATATTCTTCCACGGCGCCGGCGTCGACTACGTGAGCGCATCGCCCTTCAGGGTGCCCGCCGCAAGGCTGGCGGCGGCGCAGGCGGCCGTGAGGGAGAAGCTTGGCATAAAGGGCCCAGTAGGCGAGTGACAGCCCTTTCTTGCTTTTTTCTCAAAAACCCGTTATGGGGTTAGAGGCTTTTGCCCCTCAGGATGGGGCCAGGCCTCTGCGCTCTCGGCCCGACTGACCTGGGAGTTAGCGCGCTGGCTTAACGGGTCGCAAGCCTATGCCTCTACGAGGCTGACGTGGATAAGAATATAGGCAATATTATCTACTTGACGTCATAATGAGGCTCAGGCTAGGACTTTGCATCAGCTGAGGGTTCACGCCTAACCCTTGTCCTCTTGGGCTCTTTACTTAAAATATGACGGGAATTGCGTTATTATAGTTCTAGATAACCTATATTTGCATACTGTAAGCGCTCTTAAGAAAAGAAGCTCAGGATTTAGCACAGGCGAGCTTAGCGCCCCGCAGAGGCTGATGATAGACCGGGCACTGTCACTGCGTATGCTCATGAAGCCTTGACTGTGAGGGGGCTCTATAACGTGGTCTCCATGTACTTGAGTGGGGACAGGGAGGGGGCCAGGAGGAAGCTCAGGAAGGAGTTTCAGACGCCTGGCCGCGTACCAATACTGGTCTCGAGGGGGCTCAGGGCGGGGAGGAGGTCAGCAGCTAGAGCGCCTCATCAGGAGGAGCACAGTCACCGCGAGGACGACCGCTACAGTCGCGGCCACCGCCAGGTTCATGTAGCTCGCCGTGGCCCTCCCCCTCTGGGGCTGGGAGACCTGGACCTGCTGTATCGATATAATGTAGGGCCTTGACGAGGGCAACGCCGCGGAGCGCTGCGGCACCCAGCCTGTTATCCTTGCTACCTGGTACTGGCCGCCCACGGAGCCCACCGTGGAGTAGCTCGAGGTGTAGTTGGAGCCTGGCCCAAGTATAAGCCTGCCCACGCTTGAGTACCTGAGGTAGAGCCTGCTGTCGATGAGCACAACCTCGTTAGCGCTGACGTAGCTCATAGTGACCACGCTGTCATATATTATGAGCTCCCCCTCCACGTCGTCGAATTCAAGGCCAAGGGTGCCATCGTCTATGTGGTTCACGCCCTTGAAGTAGCTCCAGGTTATGTTACCACTGTAGCCCTCTATGGTGACGTTGTTAAACATGGCGCCCGCGGCCTCGAACGGGGGGCTCAGGACCTCGTTGGCGTAGTAGACAACCCTGCCCTCCACGACGGACGCCTGCGAGTAGGCCAGCACGTCGCCGAAGGGGCTGACCCCGGTCACCACTATGTACCACTCCTCGCCCTTGCCAACCTCAAACGGGCTCGCGTTACCTATGGAGCTCGGCCCGGGGAGGTAGGCCTGGCCGACCCAGAGGCCGAGGGTTGAGTTGTAGTAGAGGGGGACCTCAACCTGTTGGCTGGCGTTCTCGTAGAACTGCCTGAGGCTGGCTGGTAGTATAGTGGCCGAGAAGAGGCCGTACCTGACCGGGGTGCCGTTCTGGTATGTAATCCTGGCCTCCACGGTGACCCTCCCGCCCTCCTCGACTATGGGCGGGAGCGCGGCGACCTGGGCGCTCAGGGGCTGCCCCACATAGATCATGTCAACCCCGTAGCCTTCAACCAGGCCGCCAAGCGTGGTGGAGTTGTAGGAGGCGTTGAGCAGCACCCAGTAAAGGCCTGGTCGGACCTGCCTGGGGACCTGGAGGAGCCCGTAGTAGAGGCCTGAGGCAGTCAACGGCACCTGCGATGACGCCACGCTGCCGCCGGCCGGGCTCACCAGGCTGACGGTGACGTTGGAGCCGTAAAGCATGGTATCGAAGAGGTCAAACCCCGTCTGGGAGGACACCATGGCCGTCGTCTCTATGGGCGGCACCGGGACCCCTTCAACAGCAAAGAAGCCTCCCTCGGGCACGGCGCCCGGCATTGAGAGCACCTGGGGGGCTAGGATGAAGAGCTGCATGAGGTAGCCCACGTATATGGGTGTCAGTCCGTAGGCCTGGCCGGACACCTTGATTATGTAGTAGCCCGGCGAGGCGGTGAAGTTCACGCTTGACGTACCCAGGCCTATGGGCTGCGAGTAGACCTCCGTGTAGGTGTTGTTGAGCGGGTTATACCTGAGGACGTCCACCCTCATGCTGACGTTGCCTGGAGCCCCCGCAGGCGAGGTGGCGAAGGCCGCCAGAGGCACGCCGAGGTACGGCAGGTATGGGTACATGGGGGTCGGGAGGGGCATGTTGCCGAAGTAGCCCACGAAGACCTCGACGTCATATGAGGCCCAGGAGCCATTGTAGCTGCCGCTGACCTCAATGAAGGCGGGGCCTGAGGAGTCCAGGGGCACGTGGAGGGACGCCTCCCACAGCCCCCTCGTGGAGTTAAAGTACATGGGCTCCTCGGCCGCCGTGCCGTTCATAAGCTCCAGGCTGGCCGTGAAGGAGCCGCTGACAACCTCGGAGTCCCTGTAAGTTATGTTAGCGCTCACGTTAACTGTGGCGCCCGACGCTATGAACTGGGACACGTTGCCCAGGAGCACCTCTATTGAGAGCCCCTGCCTGCCGCTCCTTGAGAGGTACCTGGCCAGGTTCCCAGCGTTTATAGCCCCAAGCCCTGTGACGAGGTTGTAGCCGTTGGACGCGGCCCAGGGTATGTTGTAGCCGAATGTGATCGGTATGAACGCGTTCCTGGTAGATGAGTTTGAGTATAGGCTGTAGAGCGTCGGCGCCACGAGGCCGAGCCTGTGGCCCACGTACTCCTCGACCAGGGCTAGGAGGCCCGCGGTCAGCTGCGACGCCTCGCTCGTGCCGCCAGCCAGAACAGTCTCATTGTCCTCTGTGACAATAATGGCGCCTGGGAATATGTTGGCGTTGGCTGAGACGTCCGGCACTGCCCTGCCGTAGGGGAAGCCCTGGGGAGGCGTCGGTACCACGCCCTGCTGCCACCACGGCATGGGCTCGTAGGCGCTGTAGCCCCCCGTGCTACCGCCGAAGTTCTGCATGTAAGGCACGAAGCCTGCTGACGACCAGGCGGTGCTGTAATATGAGCTTACGCTGCCGTTTGGGTAGAGGTTCAGGTAAGTCGTGGTCCCCCCGACCGCTAGCACCCAGGGCGAGGAGGCGGGGTAGCTGACGTCCCCCACTGGGCCGGCGCTGTACCCCATGCCCCCGCCGTCGCCGCTGGCCGCAAGGAACGTTACGCCCTCAGCCGCCCCGAGCGCGTAGTAGACGTCAGCCAGGTAGACGTTATAGTAGTAGAAGCTGAAGCCATAGTAGGAGAACTCGGACTCGGGTATTCCGAAGCTCTGGCTCACTATAGACACGTTGTCACGCTGGTCTATGTAGGCTATTACGGCGGAGAGGGGGAGGACGCCGCCCGCCACATAGAGGTATATGTGCGCCATGGGCGCCATGGAGTGCACAGCCTCGACGTCCAGGTCAACCTCAACGTTCCAGCCGGTGAGCACGCCCAGGTTGGGGTCGTAGGGCCCTATGGGGACTACCGTGATGTTGGCCCGCGGGAGGCCGACAAGGGAGTCATAGTAAGCTATGTCCTGGGACAGCGTCGGGTCGCCGTAGAAGTCGACAATTCCCACGTTGACCCGCTGGCCCTCGTCGCCGAGCGAGTACAGGCACGTGGCGTTGTAGGCCCCTGCAAGTGATGTCATGGGGTACACCTCCTCGGGGTAAGAGATGTTAACGCCGTAGAGGGACCTGAGCCTGACAAGGTCCTGCGACGTGAGCAGGAACTTAGGGGTGCGCAGCACTACTCCTGTAATGTTGGATATGTATGGCACGGGCCACGGGAACTGGCCCCCATACTCGGTGACGGCGTAGTAGCTCTCGGTTCCGTTACTGAATACCCCTATGGAGGCCCCCAGGGCCTTCTCCACCCTGGAGGCAGGCCCGCTGAACACTATCATTGAGCCGGCGACCAGGAGGACGCTGATGCCGTGGGAGCTGAGGTACTCCTCGGCCTCCCTGAGCTCTTTGCCGGGTATGAAGAGCCTGGAGGCCTGGGAAGGGCTGAGGAACATGCCATAGAGCGGGGAGCCCGGGACGCTGACGGCCTGGGCGTAGTAGAATATCAGGGGCACGTCCCTTAGGGGCACGTAGAGGACGCCAGTTACATTGATGTTACCCGGTAGGGGACCCACGTACCTGAAGCCCCTCAGGTCCCCAACGTAGCTTGATAGTATATCATTAGGGCTGGCTGGCCTGGCCACTGCCTTAACGTGGCCCACGGGCAGGGCAGCAGACGCGATGATGAGCGCCAGGAGAACTAATGATATGGTCTTAGCGTTCAGAGCCTGTCGCCAGGCGGTATCTCTGCGGCCGGTGGGCTTAAGCTTAAACCAGGGAGGGCCAGCCCTTGAGCTCCTGGGGCAGCTTATGGCCTGCCGTGATCAGTAATGTGCCACCTGCGTAGGCAGGACTGCAGGGCGCTGCCGAAGAGCTGCACGCCAGGCTCGAGGCGCGGGGCGAAGTCTGGGACAGTCTCATAGGGGCTGAGGCCCCTGCCTGGGATGTCTACAACTAGCTGGGTGTCGTAGCAGCCGAAGGCCACGGGCTCGGAGGCTGCCGCCCGTGGAGGCCATGAGCTCCTGAATGTGCCTAGGGGAGCCAGCGCAGAGGTACTTGCCGCTGGGGTAGCGAAGGCAGGGGAAGGTGGACTTGGCGCCGCCTCCGATGCCCATGGGGACAAAGTAGACGGAGCCGCCGCCTAGCACTATGACGGGCAGGAGGTGGGGGCCCATGAGCACCAGGGCAAGCCTCAGGCGGCGGGCTGGGGTAACGCAGGGTCGTGAACGGCCGCGCCTACATCTACGCCGCCCACGTGAGGTGGAGGACGGCAGGAGGAAGATAACCAAGTGCTACCTTGGCCCTGATAAGTACACGTACGCCACCAAGCAGCACAGCGACGTGGGCATAGAGCTGAAGGACATGGTCTATGAGATAGACAGCGGGCCAGGCTCGAGGCTCATAGACTACATCAACGGCCTCGCCAACAAGCTCAGCGCTGAGGCGGAGGACGGCACCCTAGACCTTGAGCGGGCCAGGGGCTAGCTCAGGGCCGTGAGGGAGGCTGCGGCGAGGCTTCAGTCCCTGGCCGACAGGCTTGAGGTCTACGTGAGGCAGCTTGAGGCCCAGGAGGCGGGGGCTGCCGCCCTAGCTGCCCCCAACGAGACGGTCGCCAAGGCCCAGCCCCTCGAGGCGCCCCAAGTAACCACGCAGGCCCAGACCACGCAGGCCCAGCTGACGCCTGAGGACATAGATAGGGAGGTCAAGAGGATCCAGGAGGCTGTGAAGGGGGAGGACAGGAGGGCCCAGGACGGCTCGCTAGGCGCCTAGAACCTTACGCCGTACGCACAATTTTGGGCGTAGAGCTCAACAGGCGCCTCGAGGGCTCGCCCGCCGTCTGTCCCTAGATATTCATTCTCAATTAGTTTATGATCACCCGTGTCCGAGGTTTAGGGGTTCATACTACGGGCTCATACCACCAATGGGGGGATCAAAGGTTGGCGGTAGCGGCGGCGAGGAGCTCACGTTTATAAGTATCAGCTCCTTGGGCAGGGTGAAGCTGTAGCCGCTGGCGTTAACGTACATGGGAGTTAGGTCACTGTAGTATACGTTAACGTACTGCGAGAGATAGGTGTTGTCTACAAAAAAGCTGTTTACGCTTGCCGCCACTGAGTGGTACTGGTACTGGAAGGAGTCGAGGAGCGCCCCTATCACGAGAAAAGCAGCGCCTATCTCTGGCTGGCTCGCCATAAGCGCAGTCCCTATAATCGACGCTATGGCCGAGCCCGCGTCAATGCCTATGCCCAGGGGCGACTCGCCCCCGTTAACGGAGAGGTCCACGTAGGAGTATTGTTGTTGCGTGTTAGGGTTCACCGAAATGTAATACGTCAGGTTCGTGACGTAGTCCTCCCATATGACGGGCGCTGGCGTGTTCGGCAGCGGGCAAGTGGAGTTCATGCCAGTCTCAAAGAAGTCGACTGGGTCCTGCATGAGGGCCTGTTGCTCATAGGCCCACTCGCTCAGGTTGACGCACGGGTCGTAGGCCCACCAATTATAGATCACTGGGGCCACTGCGCCGTCGCTCTCAGCGACCTCAACCTCCGTCAGCTGGAGGCCGAGGTACCAGTTCCCCGTCGGCTCGAGGTCGTTCGGCCAGTCCTGGTTGAAAATATACTCGGTCCAGTTGACCAGCGCGACCTGGCCAACCATGTAGAGCTGGCCTATGTCACTCACATGCTGAACCACATTATAAGGCGTTGGGACGTAGGCCTGTACGCCGCTACTTTCTGTGACCTCTGCCTCACTCGTGAACTTGAACGCGGTCCCCAGCTGCGGGGAAAGCTTGCTGACGGCCTGGAACAGGTCCCCCGTCTCATCGTACTCCTCCGTAGCGGCGTCGAACGCGCTGCCAGCTATCATGAGGCCGTTTATACTGAACTGCTTGATCACTTGAGAGAAGGTTATTATACTCACTTCTATTGATGCTAAGCCTTCACTAGCATTGCTTGGCTGCCCTAAGGCCACTGCGAGGCTTATGGGGGCCGTGCTCTCGTTGTTGGGGTACCAAACAATGACGTGAGGCACCAGGTAGTAAAGTATCACGCAGGGCCTACCGAGGCACGGCACGGACGAGGTTGTCCAACTCCCAGTTATTGTGGTGGTGACCGTCGTCGTTGTGGTCTGCCCTGGTGACACTTTACCGAGGCCCCTCACAGCTACCCCGGCTTCCCTGCCATTGGCCTTCAGGAGAGTCCTGAAGGGGTGGTCCACCATAACGTTTATCACGGCCCCGCTGCCGCTCAGCGGGAGGCTCAGGTTAATGGGCTGGAAGGAGGGCTGTGTCACAAGCTCAACGCTTCCGTTGGGCAGGGCTATGGGGTAAGAGACCCAGATTATTATTGAGGGCTTAAAGGAGAATATGGCTGCTTTACCGTAAGCGTGCACCCAGTCCTCGGCCCAGCTGACTAACCTGCTCAGGTCTATCACCGCCTGCGGCCCAGTCCCATTGAAGACAGGGATGAACTCAGTCCCGCTAGGGGTCGGGGCCCAGGCCCAGACTGAGAAGGAGGCGTTGGTGAGCTGGGTCGGGTCGCCGTCGCTCCCTACCGCGTAGGCCCTTACTATTATCACGCCCCTCCTGTGGAACAGGCCAGGCACCAGGTAGGACAGCCCAGCGAGCAGGGAGGCCGATACAACGACGACGGCAATGATGAGGGCCAGGGCCCTGGCCGCCCTCAAGATGACCGCACCTCAAGCTACTTTCTGTGCGAAAAATGTTAATATAATTTTGCGGCCCTCTAAGTCAAGGCGCGTCCTGGCTTTCAACTGGCAAGGCGCCCCAGCCCCTGAGGCCAGCCAGGACCTCCTCAGCAAGCCTCACCTCGGTGTAGTGAAGGATGTGGTCGAGCGACCTGTGGCCTGTGATTTTGGCGACTATGCTCGGCGACACGCCCCTCTTCAGAAGGTACGACACGAAGGCGCACCTCAGGGCGTGAGTGTTGAAGCCGTAGGCCCTGCGGCAGTACACCTTGACGGCTGCCTTTGGGTTCCTGAGGGCTGAGAGCGCGGCGCAGGCCTAGTGGGTCGCACGAGCAACGACGCCAGGGCCTCAGCAGCCTCTCCAAGAGGGCCCTCCACAATTAGTTGGTAATGTAATACTATAAAAGAATTTCATTGATGTGAAAATGATTCAGCCCAGTTCCTGCCGCTCATGTGGCCTACCAGGAGGGTCACGAATGGCCTACCAGGAGGGTCACGAAGCCCGCCATGCCGTTGTCGCCGAGCCTTCGAGCAGCCATCTCAGCCTCTCGAGCGCTGACTCAAGTCGCCGCTGGCGCTCACGAAGTCCTGGTCCAGCGAACAGCCTCACCGCCCTCGCCCCTATGGACTTCACGGCTCTTATGTCCAGTACGGCCCCCTCGTCCCAGCCCCTCCACATCCTCACGTTAGTCTTCCTTGGCCAGCATTTGACCCCGAGGGGGAACTTGAAGGAGCCGTCAGCAAGCGCCAGGCCTCCCCTGGCCTCAGTCCTCAAGGCCTTCCCCAGGGGCGTGGGAGCCCCGGTGTAAAACACCTCCTTGGGCTACGCGTAGCGAATGCCAAGCTCGTCTACAACGGCGTCGAGCTCCCGGGTGAAGCCGCTGAGCTGCAGCACGGGCACCACTGCGGCCCCGTTGACGGCCCTGGGCAGGTCCTCCCTGAGCACCACAAGAGCCGGCAGGAGCCTCCTGGGTGGCCTTGGAAGGCCCAGGGAGCCCCACAGGGCCATGAGCCTCCTGACCCTCTCCACGTGCCTTGAGGCGGCCTCGGCTACCCTTGAGGGGGAGCTGGACCTGTATGACCACCTCTTGCAGTCAACTACAACGCCGTAGTCGCTGGCCAGGCCAAGGACGTCGACCTCCAGCCCTCCCCTGCCCGGCACCCTCAGGTTCCTCCACACCCTGAGACCTGCCTCCCCCAGGGCCTCGGCCACCAGGCCCTCGAAGTCCCTCCAGCTCAGCAGCCTCGAGACGACCTCCGGGTCTGCCCCGAGCCTTATGGCGGAGGCCGCCAGCAGTGCCCTGTTGGTGGGGCACGCCAGGCCGCCCTCGAGCCTCAGGCCCCCCAGGGCCTCAAGGCCATCCATGTAGCCCCTGGCGGCCTCGACCCCTAGGCCCGCGCCTGAAAGAAGCTCCTGGAGGGTCACGCAGCCGTTGGAGTTGAGCAGGGCAACAGCGAGGTCAGTGGCAGGCCCCAGCAAGCACCAGCCCCGCGACGCCGTTAAAGCCCAGCCCTTATAGCCATAGCCCTCGCTGGGGGCGTCAGCTCGTTGCAAGGCGATGCCTTCATGGGAGGCCCCCCACCAGCTTTTCCAGTGCCTCAGGCCCCATGGCCCTCAGGGTCGCCCTTATCACAGCCCTCAGGGCCTCGACCGGCCTCTTCATGGAGAAGTCCCTGAGGCCACCCTCGTACCACTCATAGCTTAAGCCCCTGACTAAGACCACGGGTATTGACTCGCTTGTCTGTCTGGCCAGGAGGGCCGCGGAGGCGCAGACCTCGTTAGCTATGTGGTCAACGCCGCCGTACTTCGGCACCCCGTTCCTGTCGGGCTTTCCGAAGCCCCTGTCCACAGGCCTTATGCCGTAGGAGCCTATGGCCCTGTCCATTGAGGCGCCGGCTATGCTGACCTCCGTGTCGCAGAGCACCACGGCCACTCTGACGCCGCACCTGGAGGCTATGTTACTGGAGAGCTCCCTGGCCTCGGCGTCTGGGTCAGGGGGCGGCACGGCGTAGAGGCCCCCAGGCACGTTGGAGGCGTCGATGCCGGCGTCTGTCCATATCATCCCAGACCGCCTCACTATGAAGAGGTACGGGAACCTCTCGAGGGCCATCCTGGCGGCCTCAGCATCATAAGCTACGTCCTCAAGCCTCAGCGTCCCAGTGTCGTAGAGCTCCTTCACAGGTAGAACCCCTAGGACCTCGTCGCTCTGGCTGAGCACCAGCTCAACCCACCTTGGATCCATGCCTAGAGCCGAGGCCACCCTGAGGGACCTCTCGGTCGGCCTCACGGAGCTTATGTCGACCAGGTAGCCCTTTGCCTTTGAGACCACCTTGCTGGCCACAGCCACGACGTCGCGCTCCTGCAGCCTCGCGGAGGAGCATATGAGCGACGCCAGGTCGTCGCCCCTCCTTACCTCGGGCAGCTCGACCCCTATGAGGGAGGCCTCCCTCAACCAGGCCACCGGGCCCGCAGTCCCTGGGAACAATTAAGGCGTTCAGCGTCGGCTGAGGCGTTGCAATTTTAGGAGCAGCGCAGGCCGAGCGCTACGAGCCCAGCGGCCCCACGCAGACAAATCATGGCGGCGTTATTATGGCGCAGCCAAAGCCGTGCCCGAGCAGTGTAAGTATGGTGCTTCAGGCCATGAGTCTGCCTATTAGTGCTGCAATCCTTATTACTCTAGCGACCCCCCGTTTGCCCAGGTGAGAGGTTGAGCTTCGCCGAGGGCGACATAATAATTACCACAGCTAATGATATACCTGGCCGCAGGGTCGTTAAGGTCCTCGGCGTGGCCCTGGGCATAACTGTGAGGTCAAGGGGGCTCGGGGGCAACCTGCTCGCAAGCCTGAGGTCGCTGGTGGGGGGCGAGATCAAGGAGTACACGGAGATGTCGGAGCAGGCCAGGGTGCAGGCAATACAGAGGATGGTCGAGCACGCAAAGAAGCTCGGCGCCAACGCAGTCATAGCCTTTAGGCTGGACTCCAACGAGATAGGCGAGACCATGGACGAGATAATAGCCTACGGCACCGCTGTGCTGACGGCTCCCAGCCCTGAAGGGTGAAGCCTCCTCCTTGGGGTGAAGTCCTTAGGCTTTCTTTCTCTTTACCCCTGGCTTTCTTACCTGAGCCTCCTCGCGGCCTCCCTGTACACAGGGTCGAGGAACTCATAGCCCTTAACTATGCTCAGCCTCTCAAGGGTCCTCAGGACGTTGTCGAGGACGCTCGAGGACACCGTGGCCCCCTCGCCCTCCTCAAAGCACCTCTTAAGCGACGACCACGAGTCCCTGCCCTCCGCTATGCATTTGAGGGCCAGCCTGTACCTCCTGCCGGCTGAGGGCGAGGCCCTAGACTTCTCCTCTACTAGGTTCTCCAGCTCCCTCAGGGCGACCCCTATGGCCCTCTCC
>Ga0315298_1010622_pt1 | contig 11049 bp, 10 predicted proteins | sample WHS_1_MG_FD_203077 | JGI IMG/M metagenome (GOLD analysis project Ga0315298, IMG submission 203077) | Extremophilic microbial mat communities from Washburn Hot Springs, YNP, Wyoming, USA - WHS_1_MG | ecosystem: Environmental > Aquatic > Thermal springs > Hot (42-90C) | place: USA: Wyoming...
GAAACTGGCGAAAGTCAGGTTATAGAGTTAATTGAGTTGATTGGGTTTATCGAGTTTATTGAGTTATTGGGGTTATTGGGTTTGTTGGGTTAATTGGGTTAATGAGTGGGGGTTATTATATTGGAAGAGTTTTTCGAAAGTTTCTTCTAATTTTTTTCTGGCCTCCTCGGCATTTTTGCGGAGAGTTTCTCGGATTTCATTTCTTTTTTGATACAATTCTATTACCCTATTCACGGCCTCATCTGTCCCTACCTCCCTCCCATCTACAACCCAATCCCCCATCCCAACAGTCTCAAAAACCCCCCGAAATTTCTGACTGTAAGCTATCCCAACACAAGGCACACCCTGGGAGAGGGCGGCAATGCAAGAGTGCATCCTCGACCCTATGAAAAAGTCGCATTGGCCTATGAGCCACTTGAGCTCATGACAATCGTAGTCTCCAGTTACAACCCTTACCCTGGCCTTAGCTTGTGGAGAAATGGAATCTTTCACCTTTATGCATGCCTCATTATCGCTTTCCACATTCCCAGGAGGTGCGTAAGTATGAGGAAAAAGCCAAATCTCATTCTCATGCTCTTTTAGGAGAGCTTCGAAAAGTTTAGAAAGCATATCTTTATAGTCCATTTTGAGACCGAACATGTTATCTCGAGTATATCCGCCATTATACATAAGGCCATTTACATTTATGCCAAGAACCATTTTCGGGAGGCCAGGGTTATATTCTATTGGGGGATCTAATAGGATTTTATCAGGCTTTAAAGGTTCGAGAGAGAAAGCTACATCAGGGCAAAGGAGAACCTTTTTCTTCGGCCCAATAAGCTTAGAAGCAAGCCTTTGACTTTCCTTGTCTCTCGCCATAATGACAGATGAGTGCCTGAGGAGATATCCGGCCATGAGCCGAGAGATTCTTCGATTGTAAGGCCCAAAAGTCTGGGGGAATTGGACAATGCTTCCTTTTATGAGGACAGCGGTCCAGGCGACGAAAAACCCATGCAAAAAGCGACTAAGCCCGTAGATATCCGAAAAGCTATCACCACCCCGGATGTCTCCCACTATATCCGCCTCTTCTAAGGCCTTTATCCAAGGTGTAAACCTGCTTAAGGCCTTTTTGATTCCACGAATGGGCAAGAGCCTGTATAGCAGGCAAGCAAATACGATCCATGCCAAGTGCTCGTTAGGCTTCGCTTTCGGCGATAACCTACAGTTGACAACCTCAACCTCAAGCGTCTCCTCGTTAAATTTAAATGAAACTTTCTCCTTTCGGGAATGCCCTATTAAAATCCGAATATTTGAAACTTTTCCCCTTTGTGAACAAAGGCCTATTAATGAAGCCGCAAGAGCCATCACTCCACGATTCCCAGCGGTAACGGGTGTTCCCATGATTGCAATGTATTTACTGAATTCGGATCCTCGCTGGTCTTTAGGAGCATCTGAGACCATTTTTTCACCTTATTCTCTTATCGTCTTTCATTACCCATAGAATCGATGTGCTGAATAAATCATGTTATAATTTGTCAAGTATATTTAGAAGAAGTCTAAGCTTACTTTTTAGCAACAATGTACAAATAGGGCGCTACCAAATACCTTAAACCCCCTGCTGGGATCTTTTCAACAAAGCGTAACCTCCGTGCTGGTGCAAAGACCCTAATCTCTTTTAATTTGCTTTTCCGACATTCAACCAAAATATTCTTCAAGTTAGATACGTACTTAGGAAAGGCCCTCGCATAAAATACCCCCCTAAGTCCCCACAGCCTTAGAGTTTTTCTAAGTAAGCCTCCATATTGAAAATTGGGAATTCGTGCAATAAAAAGACCGCAATCTTTCAGGTAGTCCAATGCAAATCTCATCATCAAACATGGTTCAGCCACCAGGTGCAGTACGTCGACAATGACCAGCACATCAGCTATGCTCCCCGGAAGCGTTGGGTCAGGAGATACGATACCTGCTACTTCCAATCCCCTACGTTTACAACATTCAGCCATGACTGAGTTGAATGCGACAACACTTACATTGGTTTTACTTGTTTCCAGTCCTTTCTCAAAAAAACCGTCGCCAGCTCCCCATACAAGAACTTTACCACGCCTATCAGACATCAGGGATAAAATCATTGGATCAGTTTCTTCTCTCAATTTTTTTGATCCAAAGAAACCAGGAAGCTCAGTCTCCGGATCACACAACTCGTATGCTGGCAGCTCGCCCTTGTATATTCTCCTTAAAGCGTCTAATTGCCATTTGAGTTCTTCCATTGGAATACCCATCTTTCCAACATATTTTCTGGGGAGATGCTCAATTAAATAATCCTCTACTTTATCAATGCAGATTAGTTTCTCGAGGCCGCATTGAGTATATGGATCGGTTGCTGCAGATACAAGCATGTCGAACTTTCCCTCGTGAGGGTCAACGGTAAACCCCCCGGAACTGATAGCATGCTTCAATTTTTCTTTAGATAGAATATAAAAAGCCGCATGGGGGTTGCTGTATCTTGCCCAAAGGAACCCGCTCCTTTCCTTTACACTTGATGGAATCCACCTAAAATGGGAGTGGCACGTACTGATGTTTATGAACCCATCGGGGCCTATCTCCTTCCTAATAAACCCTCCGACCTCGTTATCTTTCAATATTTTCTCCGCTTCAAGAAAAGCCTGGATATTTTTCCAAAGTACGAGAGTGTCGTCTTCGGAATACACGAAGTAATCATAATGCGTTAGATTTTCCAAAAATAATTCTCTGTGCGAGAACGGAAGTGACCAAGGATTCTTGGAAGGTAGCCCGACTTTTACAGAGACTCCATCTTGGTATGGTTTGATTTTTTCAGATAGGATTGTTATATCAATTTCAGCCGGCATCTGCTTATAAGCTTTTATGAGCTTCGATAAGTATACATTATTAGCTTCCCCGTAATTAGCTATTGCTACAAAAAACTTCACTCTGAACCTCGATGAATTCCATCAGTTGTCTCTGAAGTTTGCCACGCAGGAAATTGAACTTTAGCAGAGCAACGTAACTGAGTGTTTTTTCCCAGCATTGTTCAAATGCACTGAGGTTACGGTACATGAGATTAAGAGATCATTTGCTGGGGAAAACCTGACCTAAGTTGCCATCCACTACATCGAATCTATTCGCCATCAAATTTAGGGTTACCCATAGCCTGACCTTGGAGGTCCATCTCTGACCTTCTAAATCCCCGGTCTTTGCCCCTTTTCAATTGAGAGATTTTGTCCCATACCCTTTGCATACCAAACTGGGACAGGGCCGCCCTCACAAAGCTCCTGGCAGATGGAAAATCCAAAACGCTTCGCCATCTGGCTCTTAAGGCCTCTTCGAGATAACCCTGCTCCTTTAGTGCCTCGCTTAGTTCCCACCTTGCCCCACTTAACCTCTTCTTCACCTCGATTTTTTCTTTCGGGGTAAGGCTATCACAGGGGATTATAGTAGACAGGATTGTCACAACGTTTTCTAAGGCAGCTTTTTTATCCAGAAACCTGAACGAGAGGGGCAGGTCATTTCTCTCGGTCCTTCTAATAATGACTCCAACAAACGTAGATACCAAAAAGACCCCTTCTAATGCCACTCGAGTTAGTAAGTCCCAATCTTCAAAAATTATCATCTCTTCACGAAAACCGCCAAGGCCTTTCACTATCGACTTCTTGAGGCACCACGACGGAGTAAAGAATGGCGTTTGCAGTACATCAAGGAGGGGTCTCTTCCGCAGAGGTCTCATTCTAAACTCTTCCTTCAACCCCCGAATGTCGAAAAGAGTTATTCTCCTGGTGCCGTACCCGATTATCTCTGCATCCACCATATGAGCTATAGCCTCGGGATACCGATGTAGGCCCGCAATTTGAATGGCCAGTTTATCTGGCAGCCAAAGGTCATCAGAGTCCAGAAAAGCCAACCATTCCCCCCTTGCCTCCCGGATCCCGGCATTCCGCGCAGCACTTACGCCCCTATTTTCCTGTCTGATGACCCTAATCTTATCCCCGAATGTAGCCAATACCTCCTCGGTATTATCCGTAGACCCATCGTCCACCACAATAATCTCAAAGTTTTTATACGTCTGGTCCAGCACACTCTTTATCGCCTCTCCCACACAGTGGGCGCGATTATAGGTAGGGATTATTACGGAAATCCTAGGATCGTCCCCGCTCACGATGCCACCCCCAAAAATTAACTGGATAGGTTTCGCCGTTGAACGGCACTGCTTTCGTCATTCCAACGCTTTACTCAAGAAGGACTTCCCTATAGCGCGCAGCTGGTCCAATTTTTCTGCATATTCTGTTCTTTCCCTAAGCACCTTTCTGCAAATATCCGAGATGGTAGGTTCGTCTTCACGTCCCGTCAGTATTCGCTCTTTAAACCCAAAAACCTGTTCAAGAGTTTGTATCCGAATATTCATGTCCGACGATTCGCCCCATCTTTCTATTACTACGAAAGGCTTACCGAAAAGAATGCTGAAAATTACACCGTGAAACGAGTCCGTAACGACACAACTTGATTTCCTGAGAGCCCGGAGCCACTGGCCTGGGTTATGTACTCTCCAGTGCTTTGTACTCATAAGGGGAATTGTGCAATTTGCGCGGAAGGAAGAGCCGCCAAGGATCCTTGCACACATTTGCACTACCATCCGGCAGAAAGACGTTTTCTCGGGAGATCCTTGCAGTTGATACCAGAAAACGTACTCCTCGTCAGGAACCCCCACGGCCTCCTCAAGATCCCTGTAATCCCCCGCCTCCAGGAGCATCGTTGGGTCGGGAACCCATGTCACTCCCTGAATCCCCAATCTGGCCAAAAGCTCTACCGCGCCAATCTCCCTAACGCCAACCGCACAGAACGCCTCAAAAGATTCTTTAAGCCTCACTGCGCAATCCTCTGGTAATTTGTCTGTTCCGAGGGAGACAGCATAGGCTATCCTCTTTACATTCTGTGAGCCGAAGTCCAGAAGATAGGCCCTTTGGTCCTTCTCGTTTTTGACGATAAGGGGGTTCCATACTTGATCGCTTCCGCATATAAGGGTGTCCACCGCTGGTGGCCTAAGTTCCAGGTCATGGTAGTCAAAATATGCCGGCGGTTCTATTTTGAGGTGCCTTTGGCGGTAGGATCTATAGATATGGTTGACCCAGAGGGTCTGTAACTTCGTAAGTGTTCTATAAGGGGTCCTCCCAATCCAGTTCCGGATGCCTCGAGCTTTTATTCTCGGAAAGACGTAGTCGAGAAAAAAAGCATCGTGGCCGAGGCCAGCAAGACAGGTTTGCAGCGCGTAGGCTTGCAAGACAGCGCCTGGGTTGCATGCTCTATGGAAAGTCATTATCCCTATCCTCATCGTCTCCCCCAAGACGGTAAATCTTGGAAAGTTTGTACCACTTTCTCTTTAATCCTTCCCACAGCCCGAAAAGCTTTTGTGAGGCGGCTTGGCGGCGAGAGATTGTATTTCTGATAAAGCCTCCATAAAGGCATGCGATCCAGGTCTACGTAAAAAGTTTGACGTTCTCCTGGTTCATCAACCGGACGAACCAGTGAAGGGTTTCCCTTTAGAGCCCATTGCATGTCTGCTTCCCCTACATAAAGTTGTTCCTTGCAGGCTTCAAGGAGGCTTTGGCCCCTTTTGGTGTTTACGAGGACAAGAGAAGTACCAAGATCCTCATTATCATAATGAGGATACTTCTTCCCTACTCCCCAGAAATCACCAAGGGTTATATCCCCTGGGCGAAGCAAATTAGCGAATTTACACCTATAGCAAGCAGGTCGAAGACTATAATTTCTCAAGAACGCCAGCATGTATGGATCCTGCCAAAATCTCCACGACTTGTGGCTGCCGTCGGAATATTTGACCTTAACTCTATATTGCTTCCAACCATCTTTCTTGTCCCTGAAAAATACTTCTGTAGGAACCCGGCCCTTTTTTGAGAGAAGCTCTAAGTGCTTTTTGAATAGTCGTGGGGATGGAACCCCATGGCACACAAGGTCTACTAAGAACAGATGCTCTAGTTGTTCCTGTATCAATCTCTTCACTCCCGCTACTTGACATGGAGTACCAGAAAAGAGGATCGGGCGACCAGCTCTTACGAAGTCTATAAGTTTTGAGAGTACGTCAGGATCAACAAAGCTTTGAACGTACTTTGCGCCTCGGAGTCGGGGTAATTCTTCGACCCGTTCTATCAACGTATGCCTCACGGTAAGGCAGTTGCCTAGAGCCGCCCCCACAACCCCGCCCCGCAGGTTGTCAATTACATGTGTCGCAAGCGCAGTGAAAACGCCTCCTGAGGAGCTCACTTTTCGGATCTTTGTGTCAACATGCCATGCAGCGAATACCTTTGGTATGCTCTCCTTGGGGACCTCCTCCGTCGAAAGAAGCCTGGCTTGTACCATTACTGGGCACACTCTCTCGCACTCTCCACATCCAGAGCATTGGGTCGTATTGATGGTAGGGTAGAAGAAACCTTCTCTGTCCGGCTCGAGAACGATATTACCTTCAGGACACGCGCAGGCACATACCCCGCACCCAGTGCATTCTTTGTGCTCTATAACGGGATGTCGCGTTTCTCTTGATTCGATCCGAATCATGACAAAAAGTCCCCGTGTAGCAGATTCCCAAGTTTACTCTGTGCAGAGGATAAGGTGGTTCTTATCGAGGCTCGTTCATCCCCTCCCAGTGCAAAAATCCATACTGAGACTGCCCATACAGAGCAACCTGCCAAGACAGTTAGCATAAAACGTCCTGTGGTTTCAGGCAGCGAAATTGTCACCAAAGTTGCCGCTGCCAATGATACCGACCCGACGGAAGCGCATGGGATGAAAACCTCCTTTACCCACATAACAACGCTAACCCCGAACATTTTCCGAACCCACGCTATACGTCCGGCCGAACACAATAAGCTACTCAACAGAATAGCTACCCCCACACCAGAAGGGCCCACACCCACGCTTAACGTAAACCAAGCGATCGGAAGCGAGGCTATCAGAAGAAACCCTAGCGTAGCTTGATAAGCCGCAACCTTTCCTCTGGCATTCACTGCGATCATGAATCCGATTGTAATTCTATCCACTAAAAACGAGGCCAGAACAAACTTGCAAAGCGATGAGGTGTGGGGGGGTACCTCTCTAAGCCACAATTTGAGGACATTTTCCAACTCGGCCCATAGCGGGATCGCCACAAAGAGTACAAGCAATGTGGCTACCTTGCATGTTTTGACAGCGAGCTTTAACATTTGGAATCTCCTGCCGCTTCCCTCAACAGACACCATTTCAGGATAGATTGAGGCTATCATCGAAGCCCCTAGTTCCCCGGCCTTAACTGACAACTGCCTAGCCACGCCGTAAGCAGCGTTAGCCGTAGGTCCATGAAAAAGATTTAAGAGGATGGCGGATCCTTGATCCCTAAATAAGGCACCAAGGGTACCAAATATATTCCAGGAAGCAAAGGATAGTAGGCTCTTGATTCTTTCGACCTCAAACCAATGACGGCCAGACAACGAACATTCTGGGAAGATAATGGAAGCATGTAAGACTTGGCCAATTGTAGTAAGGCCACCTATCACCACTACGCCTACGCCATAAACGTGAAGTAGGTCCGAATGGATATAGCGCAAAATATAGGCGAAACCGAAGGTTAGGATTGAATAAAGTAATTCCCACGCTGACAAAACTGCAATCTTTTGTTTTGCCCTAAACATGGAAATATACGGCGTGCAAGCCACGTTTAGTGCGAAACCAATAACGGAGGCGTAGTATACATTTAAACACGAAATCACCCTCTCGGACGGTACGTTTAATTTATGCTTTATGACCCACTCTGCAACAGTAATGCCCAGAATTAGAATCATGGCTGCCAGCACAATGTGGGCACTAAAGGCAACGTTAAACCACACCCTTACTTCTTCAGTTTTCCCACTCCCTATCTCGTAGGCGAGATACCTTGCCACCGAACCAGACATTACAAGATTCAACAAGCCCAAAAATGCTATTAAAGATCCTACGACACTAAATAGGCCATAATCGATTTGACCAAGGGCCCCTAAAACCCACCGGCTGCTGAAAAGAGCGAGACCAGTGGCTACAATCGATCGAGCGTATGTGGCTAGCGTATTAAACGCGACTCTCTTGCTAGAATCCATAGGTAGTTGTTCGGCTATCTTGGTTATCGGACATTTGATAGGTGCTAAGAACCTATTTTCACCTACGCCACCTTATTTGTGCGCGCACGGGTCCAAGCGATCCCTTGGGTCCCATATTACCCCCTTCGTGCTCTCGAAGGGCGGTGAATCTTGCAGAGGGTAACCGTAACGGATCACACGGTTATTTCGTTTCTCGGAGCCGCTTGTCTGCCTGCCCCGCCTCGCTTGGTGCAGGTGCTTTCGTTTTTCCAGGATTTGGACCTGGAAGAAACGCTCTCGCCCTAAACGGCGAGGGTAATTGAGAAAGGAGGCAAGCACCTGCCTGTGCGTCGCACGCAGCCAGCTCCCCCGAAGGCCAAATCCCTTGGAAACTCAAGCCCCCAAGACTTGAAGCGAAGAGAAATACCATTACCTCCGTGATCAACTACGGGTAACCCTTGCCGACTATCCTAACCCCTTTCCCAGACGGCCGTCCGCACCCCTTCCATTTGCAGAGAGCGTGCTACAACAGGCTTTTCCTCTACATGGTGCCCCGCCATCCCTGCCATTTTCCTGCTAACGCCCGTTTCCAACCGTCCCGCTTTTTTTGGAGATAGATCTGTCGGGCCTCCATAATCCAACACAGCTTCCCAACAACACTGCTACCAAGAGGCTTGTCCTAAAGGAAATGAAACTGGTGGTCAAAGTTGTAAACAAGTATATCATTAGCAAAGCAGCAACGAGCGGCGACATGATCCTAAAGAGACGATCAATCCGCATTTGGCAAGTGTGCCTCCGAACTGCTGACACCCCTAAGGCTGCACAGACGCAAACTGCCATAGAACTCAAACAATACAAGCCCCCCCCAATCGTTCGGTACTTGCTAGCGGTTTGTTGGTCCAAGTATAAAAATTGTGTGCCATTGCGGTTTCTAATCCTCTCCACAATCGCTGAGATGTCAAATACTATTGGTCCTACGAATATTAATGGGCTGTTTCTGACCAACCTACCGAGCGACAAATCTGATGCACTCTGCCCGGCATCCCTCAGGGTAGAGAAACTCACGCGGTCCAGCCTAGTAAGCCTAGAAATAAGTTCCTCCATTTCGCTTAGTGTAATGAATGCCCTGGAATCCCCAGACTCTAAAAAATCATACGGGTGGAATAGAATAATGACGATTGGTTCATTCAAGTTCATCCCAGGAGTTGAAATAACGTGCATGGCCTTGTAAATATTCCTGAGGTCACACGTGGCTGGAAGATATCTTATTCGCCTGACGCCATATGGCTCCGCATAGCGGCCGGCTGATAATATTTCAAAGTTAAGTCTATCGATAGCTACCGTAGTCCAATAATCGTAGGTGTTCCATGGGGGAATAAAGGTAACTATCTTGGCTCTCACCATGTTTTCAAGGAACTCTTTCCCTTCTTTTATCCTTTGCATTTGTTCGTGGAAGGCAGCATCCCTGAACTCTGTGTAAGTTTTGCCTTCCCTTGTCTGGTGTGTGTAACCATGAAGGGCTACTTCAATGAGTCCCTTTTCGAGCCCTTGGCTTAAAATCTGCGCCTTTTCATTGCTAAGAGGCAACACCGGTTGGGGAATGGGGTCGTGAGCATTTCCCGCACAGACGAAAGGAATTACGCCGACGGTAATCGGGATCTCATACTTCTCAAAAAGCTTTAAAAGACACCGCTCGAGCACTAGGTCGCTTTTCTGTGAAAAATCATCGTATCTGAATATCACCTTGATTTCCTGGGCGGGGGCCTCTGCGAGGGCTTGGGCAAAGCCAACCACGAGACATATTATAACTCTGATTATCGCCCAATAAACCATGGCATCTTCTAAAATGGATTTTTTAAAGTTTTAACCTGACTTTCGCCATTTTCGATGGAAAGCATTGTGATTACTAGGACTTGCATTATCTTCAGGACATATGGTGTCACATATTCATCAGCTCGACGGACGGCAGAAAGCTGGATCACAAGACCAGGGAGGCCATCCGGATCCGTGCGGTCAAGAGGGTCTTGGCAGGGGAGAGCCCGGAGGTGGTGGTAAAGGCTCTTGGGTTCAGCAGGCAGAGGATTTACGAGTGGCTCGCAAGGTATAGGGAAGGTGGGGACGAGGCTCTTAGATTTAAGGGGATACCCGGCATAAAGCGCAAGTTGAGCGATACTCAGATGAGAAAACTCTATGACATCGTGACGAACAAGAACCCTCTTCAGCTCAGGTTTCGCTTTGCCCTTTGGACCCGTGGGATGGTAAGGCAGCTGATATTGGAGCGATTCGGGGTTAGGCTGAGTGAGTCCCAGGCTGGCAGATTGTTGAAAGGGATGGGTTTGACAGCGCAGAGACCTCTTAGGAGGGCTATGGAGAGGGACCCTGAGAGGGTGGGGATGTGGCCCAAGGAGGAGTATCCCATGATTCGTGCTTTGCCCAGGGAGAAGAGGGCCACGATTTACTTTGGGGACGAGGCTGGGGTTCGCTCTGATTACCACTGTGGCACCACTTGGGCTCCCAGGGGGAAGACCCCTGTTGTTGAAAGCACCGGGGCTCGCTTCAGGTTGAATTTGGTCTCTGCCATGAGCTCCAAGGGGCAGCTACGCTTCATGACCACCCCCGGGAGGATGAGCGGGGGGAAGTTTGTGGAGTTTCTAAGAAGGCTCATGCACAACCAGAGAAGGCCCGTGTTTCTGATTCCGGACGGGCATTCCATTCACAAGGCCAAGGTGGTGAGGGACTACGTGGAGTCTACCAAGGCGAAGCTTCGCTTTTTTCATCTTCCCCCCTATTCCCCAGATCTGAACCCAGGGGAGCTGGTCTGGAACCATCTCTAGAACCACAAGCTAGCGTGACTTTATTACGATCGTTTGATGTTTAGTTGGTAAGTCTTCATAACTACAGGCGTAAGTCCTGAGAATCAGTTGTATACACTGAACGGGATACTGGTCTTTAGCTCTAA
>Ga0315298_1010624_pt1 | contig 11048 bp, 4 predicted proteins | sample WHS_1_MG_FD_203077 | JGI IMG/M metagenome (GOLD analysis project Ga0315298, IMG submission 203077) | Extremophilic microbial mat communities from Washburn Hot Springs, YNP, Wyoming, USA - WHS_1_MG | ecosystem: Environmental > Aquatic > Thermal springs > Hot (42-90C) | place: USA: Wyoming...
CAAAAAAAAGGGAATGCAGCAGCAACAACTTCATGCCGCCGATCCGTCTTCTCTTTGGAGCCGGAGCTACAACTCGTGATTGAAACGAGCTCGGGACTTGCAGTCACGGATGTTCGGTTCCACAACATCGTCACGGAACACGCACGAAAAACATGCCACCATACCGGCAGGAAGACCGGCGACCATCGGTTCACTCCCAATAATTTTCGGTTTGGACTTCGCAATGACGGTGGAGCATTGAAGTCAACACGTTTTCTCGATTTAAAATCCTTCTTTTCGTCTCGGAGTAGTTGGAAAGTGGCATAACATACTCAGTTCAAAGGAAACAAGCAAAGTCTATAAAAAATAATCGCTAGCCATGCCACCTCGGTCCTCCGATGCATCCTCTAATGGAACTTTGACCGAAACAACCCCCCTTGTGAATGCAAAAAATGACGTGCAGAACCATGCGATTGCTACGGACGAGCCTTTATGGTCGCGTGTATATGCGGAAGTATTGGATCAACTCGACACGGCGCTCCCTACCCTCCAAGGAATGGTCTTTACCAAAATTCCGTGGTTGATTTCGTTGCGATTTGTCGGCGGCATCGGTGCTCACGAATTGGCAGCCGCCGCCTTGGCGACCACTCTTTGCAATGTGACCGGATTGAGCTTATCGGTCGGGCTGAGTTCAGCCTTGAGTACTTTGTCGGGACAAGCCAAGGGAGAGTTGGTATCCCGGATGATTCACGAAAAACGACGGCGGGTGAGTTTCGATTTGGCAGCCGAAGAATCTGGAAATTTAATCGCTGGGAACAATGATTCGCAAGAAGAAGAGGAACCCATTACTCCAATTGTTTTCTTTTGGAGGGGCATGGTCATTCAATTATCAATGGTTGTTCCAGTTGCTATTTGGTGGTTGTTTGGTGTCAAAAACGTGCTCATTTCTTTGGGCCAGGCGGAACGCTTATCGAGCATGACGGAAGCCTATTTGCGGTTCTTGGCTCCAAGCTTGATGGGATATTCCATCAATTGGACCTTAACTGCTTGGTTACAGTCCATTGGTATGGCAGACGTACCCGCCAAGGCTTCCGTGCTGGGGCTGGCACTTCACGTTCCGTTCAATTGGTTTTTCATATATTTTTTGGAGTGGGGTTACCTGGGTTGTGGAGCGGCCACAGTATGTTTCAATGTCATTCAACCGCTATTTATTATCAGCTACCTCTGCCTGTACGGTCATGGGCGACGGCGCCTTCTGAAATCCTCGGGAGGTACGGCCATTGGACGAACCCACCTTACCTTTTGGAATGAATTCTGGAGAGCCGTTTCATCTGGACGAGGCTACATGCAATACATGGGATTAGCGTTGCCAGGGATCGTCATTATCTCTGAATGGTGGGCATCAGAAACTGCTATTTTTCTTTCGGGACGGTTAGTACCTGACCCAGAAGTCGCTGTCGGTGGTATGACCATCTACCAGTCGATCAATACCTTTTGCTTTATGTTCCCACTTGCCTTTGCTATTTCGGCCTCGACACGTGTGGGAAACTTGTTGGGAGCAGGGCAGTCCAAGGGGGCCGCCTTTGCCGCCGGTGTAAGCATTCTCAGTGCAGCATGTCTGAGTTTATGCATGGGCATTTTGTTGTTTTGCATACCGCACACTTTTTTGCCTTCCTTGTTTGCCCCTGGAGCTGATGGAGTCATTCTGGAAACAAGCCGGACCATTCCTCTCTTAGCAACATATGTCTTTGCTGATGGCATTCAAGTGGCGCTCAATGGAATCATCAAGGGTTGTGGGCGACAGTTGATCACGGTCCCGATTGTGGTTGTAGCGTATTGGGTTGTGGGCGTTCCGCTGGCATACTACATTGCCTTTGTGCGATATGACCAAGAAATGTTTTGCGAGGACAGTTACTTTTGCGGTGATGTTGGCCTCGTCGCGGGCATGACTACTGGTACATGGCAAGTACTGAGGAGACTTTCGCGGTGGGATTCGATCATTTTTTTGCAAACTAACCTATTTCTCCTGCTCTTTGCGCGTTTCCAAAGGGTCCACATGTTGCTGCTCGCACTCGTTGTTGGACTCTCAACAGACTGGCAAGTAGAGGCTCAAAAGGCTAAGGAGCGAGTAGCCGATAGAAGCTAGTTAGCTATGCAATTCGGTCTCAACAAGGACCACTATGTTAGTAGCTCTAGTTGCGTTCTACTACTGTTGCCTCCTCTTTCTCTTGTTCGGCTTGACGTCGTTTTGGCGGGTCTTGGCCCAAATTTTGCGAGCCGCTGCCATGACGCGTTCAGACATGATGCGTACATAGAGAGGACTAGGTTCCTGCGGATTCTCCTCTTCGGCCGCCGGATTGTGCTCGTCGTCATCGCCCTCCACTGCCGCCTCCTCTTCGACCGTGACATGATCCGGTAGCGCCGACGTCCATTGAACAGGTTCTCGATACAATTGATTGGCGTCAGTTTCCATGGGATGCCATTCGTACGAGTCCGTCAAGTCTTTGAGATGAGGATGCTGTTCAATGAACGTCTTGACGTGATCGTCTGGTTCATTGTGGGCAATGCGTCGTTTCAATTCACGGGTGGCCATAACGTGAGCAAAACTGAGTTGATCCAACTCGGTGCCCCATTCCAAATGTTCTTGGTACCAATCGCATCGCAAGAGACGACTTTCTTCCAAATGCGTATCGTGAACAACCCATCGGGATCGGACCCAGTGGCGCATGGCATAGCGATACCATGGCTCTTCGGTCGATCGCAATTCAGAATTTCGATTGATGTAGGAGGGAACTTTTTCGTAAAATTCTCGTTGACGACGAGCCATCGGATGTTCCTTGTCGGGATCTTTCATGGCCACTTCATAGCGCATGAATTTTGCCGCATCGTGAATGCTCAATTTTTTGTCACGGTTCTTGTTCCGACGAACGGCCGAATCGCGAGGATTGTTGGGAATGCGGAGCGGGGCAAACAAAATGGCGGCACGGCGTCGTGGCTCTGGTGGCAGTCGAAACTTTTGGCGTTTGACCAGTTCCTTGCCCATGGGAGACGTGAAGCGGATGTCTTTCTTCAAGGTTCGTTTCGGAAAAGGCCTGCGCTTCATTTGTCCCACCAAGAAAAATACATCCTCCAGAGTGGGCGAGACGCTAAAGTTCTCTTCCATAAACAAAGCTCGGCCTACGTCGGGATGAAAGAGTTTGCCGGGCGACAATTTCAACAAATTTCGATCTGCTTGACTCAACTCATGCACACCATTCCGCACCCACAGTAAGATCCATCCTCGATATAGAAGTCGTCCATTCAAGCCATCCAATGTACGTTCCCGCATGTCCTTCCCGGAATCCGTCACTTGCGGTTTGATGCCAAATTTGGCCAATTGTTCATTGGGAACTTTTTGCGTTACCGAATTGACCAAGGCCGAATCACGAGGAACAAAGGCAAAGTTGCAAACCAATTCTTCGTCGGCCTTTAAATCCGGTTCGTCCATGTATTCGGCGTGCAATTCCAGATCGCTGACATTGTACCCTAAGGCTTGAGTGTACAAGACGATATTACAGCCTTCCGTGACATTGTACGTGAGTTCTTTGATTTCATCAAAGACACTCGGAATACATCGATCCCGCACATTGCATTCGGAGAGACATGGTAAAAATCGCTTTCCCTTGTGGCATTGCCAATTTGACGCCTCACAGGGCGCTTGCCCATGTCGTTTCAGAAAATTGTCGGCCGTTTCCACAGGAGCCGGTCCAAACGGTGCTAATCGATGTAAATGCCAGGCCATGGTTTCCAAGAGTCCTTGTCGAAGTGAAATGCGAGGATGCCACTCGGCCAGAGCAGGGTGTGCCGTGATGGCTGCTTTCCCTTCTTGTAATTCACGAGAAGGCGATGCCACAGTCGTACCATTCGCCAAGCCCGGCCGGAAGGACTGAACCATAGCGGCCACAGCTCGAACCGTGGTGGGGGTCCCTCCCGCCGTGACGTCGACCGCCATGGTATGCGCCGTTTGATATTGCATGGTGGCAACAATGGCTTCGACAGCATCGTCCACATGCATCATATCCAAGCGTTTCCCTCCATCCGACGGCAACCCGTCCAAGGCGGCCGCTCGATTGATACCCCATGTTCGGGCGGAATCTTCCAATAAATCATGCACCATGGCTCCCGCTTGTCCCCAGGGACCATACAGCGTATTGGGCAATCGCATTGCAATCGAGGGCACTCCATGCGTTTCTGCCAAGATCTCGTCAATCAATTTGGTAGTGGAAAACGTTGGGGAATCGTCACTCGAAGACGACGAAGAGACATACAAGACATGGGGTCGTACCACTTCGGGTACCTGTGCGACACTTTCCAGCAATTGTTCCATGGCGACCATGCTGGACCGTAAGGAATACAGCGGGGACTGTTGCGTTTGGCCAGTGTCCTTTTGACGAAGATAGGGAGAATTCGTGTTGCGCCAGCGGGGATCTACCGCGGCGTCGGAATACACATCGGGCGAATATCCTGCCACATGCACAATATGGGTGGGATTCCACGCCAAGTAATCCGACCATCTTCCTCCTCCTCCTCCACCCCCACCTGCCTCTGCCTTGTCCTGATTGAGTTTGGGATCCAATCCCAAAAACGATAATCCAATGGGTTTGACCATTTTCGGAATGGTCGTATGCAACAGTTCGAGGCGTTCTTCGACTAGATGGAATCGATTTTGCACGGTATTTGGAAACATCGAGTCCACTCCACCCACCACTTGAACGTCGCATCGATGATACAGGTGCATGGCTAGTTGAAATCCAAGGGGGTTCAAAATGCCGGTAATCAAGACGCGAGCCGACTTGCCCAGTGCCGTTTCCGCAGGATAATGCTGGGGATGATTCAGACTGGCTTGTTGTGCGGTGAATCCACAAATTTGATCCAAGGAAGCGGAGGACATGGTGGGCGGTAACGGTGGCAGGTTGGAGGGTGGTCGCGTTTCCATGCGAGGAATCGGGTACCACATAGTAGCACTGTGACTGTCATTGAAAGGAGTGGCCGTTTGGGGAGGCCGCGTTCGTTCTCGCCGTTGCGCCGAGCGCTGTTCCATGGCCGCTCGGGACGTTCGTTTCAGGCCGACGGCGCCATGATTCCAATCATTATTATGAGTGGTGATCGTTTTCGAAAAAGACATGTCTGCCATCCGGCCCGTGCCGAATTGGGAGGACGATTGGATCCATTTCGCATACAAATCCGCGTGCGCCCGTCGATGCCCGTCATCTTCCTCGGTATTCCGCAGCCACACCGAACTTTTGACAAGCAGTATCAAATAGCATCCAAAGCCCAGCACCAGAGCAGCTTTCAGTGCACTCGGCCGTCTCCAAGCATGTTGTTGTTGTTGTTGTTGCTGTTGCTGTTGCGAATGATAATCGGAATGACGACGAAGATAAGAATATCCTGGATGCAGAGGCTTTCGTTTCGGGGTTGGCGTTTGATAGAATTCATATCCCACTGCTTGCCGTGGCGTTTGCGGTGTACCAGCACCGTTGCGGCGAGGATTCTTTCTGGCATTGCTATTGCTATTGCTATTGCTACTAGCACTAGTAGCGCCCGTATTGCGATGATGCAATCCTTTCGAAGTGGATTGAATGTCATCTCCCGGTGCCGGTAGCGCCGTGTTCGATTCGATGGAAAAACTTTCGTAGTACAAAATGTCTTCGGCGTCTCCAAAACTTCGACGGCGTTGTCGTCGTCGATGCAGCAGTTCTTGATCGCTCGAATCACTGTGATTTTCTTCCTCATCGCCGTCGCTGTCGCTGTCGCTGTCGCCGCCGCCGACAATGTGATGGTGAAGGGGAGAATCCTCCTCTTCATCGTGACTCGTCTTGGCCTTGGGCGAGGCAAAGCCCCAGCCATTCGGGCGTCTCATCGTGCAAACACAATGGATCGATCAATGCAATGAGACGCGTTGCTCTGGGGACCACAACACGGTATGTACGCGTGGCTTTTTCTATGACGTGCGGTGGCGCTTGGCGGGAACCATCGTCGGGATTGCGTGGTTTTTCCACATGATGAAAATGATCCGTTGAGCGCTGGCACGACGGGTCGGTGGGACAAAGGGGGGTCGGGGGTCGGGGGTACCAAACGAACAATGACGGGCACTCTTTGTTCTGGACTCGTTGGACTTTTCCGAGCACTGGCAAGCGTGCGCTTAGTGCGGCACAGCACGAGGAAAAACACGTGAGGAGACCGAGGGTGGCAACCACGGCCACAACACTACCACCAAAAGACGGCACGTCTTTGGGGAGCTCATGGGACCGTTGTCTCCGTTTGCCAGTCGAGTTGAGACGTTGCTTCACTGTTGACAAGTATCGTTGTTCTTGCCAGTTAAGAAGAAGACGACGACGAAGCAACAGGACGACGTATGGTGAAAGACCACTGCTTTGTGTGGCTTGAATGAATAATAAATAGATCCATTCCAACATGTCCTTCGAAATCAACGATCCTGTCCACGTCAATCGCGAAAACAAGCAACTGGAAGGTGTTGTAGTCTTTTTAGGCCCCGTTCAGTTTGCTGATGGCGACGACTGGGTAGGCATTCGTTTGACAGGGGCCAGCGTTGGACTGGGTAAAAATGACGGCACTGTACAAGGACACCAGTACTTTGAATGCCCACCACAATGTGGGCTCTTTGTCAAGAATAATCTAGTCACCAAACGGCAATTGACAAGATTGGATGAATTGCGACTGAAACGGGAACTTGCCACAGGTGGCGGAAGTGACGCCGCCGCGGGAGGATCGAGGACTCCGGGAAGGACCTCGGGCAGTAGTGCCACTACTCCGACGCGTCCTCCAGCCGCTGCCGCGGCCGCAGGCACCTCGTCGAGTACTCCGTCGGCGGCGGGATCGGCCAGCAATCGTCTGGAAGAAATTCGACAACGACGGGCGCAACTCTCGGGACGTACACCCACGTCCTCCACCGGATCCTTGACGGGTATGGACACCACGAGCAGCGTGGCAGCCTCGGAAAAATCGGCCGCCAGTGCCATGGCTCCTTCCACCGCTGCTGCTGCTGCTGCTGCTGCTGCTGCTGCTGCCACGGCACAACTGCAGGCACAAATCGATCAATTGCAAACGCAACTTCAGAGCAAAGATTCGGAACTTTCGTCACTTCAGGAAGATTTGAAAAAGGCGCGAGACGAATCGAAATCCAAGACGACGGAAATTGCCGACTTGCAAGAAAAAGTCTTGGTCGCACAGCTGGAACATAAGCCGTCTACGGCCACACCTGTCAAACCTAGTACTTCCTCTTCATCCACTTCCGAAGACGATGGCAACAACAAGAACGAAGAATCGTCGTCCCTCAAAGCGCATTTGGAAGATTTGCAAGCCCAATTGGATCAGTCGAAACAAAATTTCAAAGAAAAAGAAAAGCAATGGCAACAACGAGTGGACCAAGAACGGGAAAAGTTCAAGGATCATCAAGTGCAACTCACGAAAGCAGAGGCAGAATCCGAACAATACCAAAAGGAAATGGCCAATCTCGTGGAACAATCCGAAAAGCGGGGGGCTTCGGATGCGTCGCACTACAAGGAACGCGCAAAGTTGCAAGCGGAAATCGCCAGTTTGAATCGGCGGGTCGAACAACTGGAACTCGATAAACAAGAATTGGAAAATACAGTGGAAGAATTGGCCTTGGATAAAGAACAGTTACAAGAAGAGAAGGAAGGATTGGAAGATCGTTATGAAGAATCGAAATTGGACACCGAAACGGCTCAAATGGAAGTAGAAGAATTGAGAATGGAACTGGAACAATCCAAGGCGGCACACGAAACCGCACTCCAAGCGATGGCAGGTAGTCCTACCAGTGGTGGTGGGAGAGCTGCTGCTGCTGCTGGGTCCAGCAATGAAGCCCAAGACATGGCTTCCAATTTGAGCATTCAAAACGCGCGCCTTCGAGAAGCGCTTATTCGACTTCGAGAACAATCCTCCGTCCAACAGATGGATATGTCGAGACAGCTACGAGCGGCGGAGAAACAAGCAGAAGAAGGAAGGGCGCTCACCAACGAACTCCAAACGCTCCGCAATTTGAAAACTGAACTGGAAGAGCAAATTTCGGACTTGAAGGACATGGTCGAACAGGGCAGCGCCTATGAAGTCATGGTAGAAGACTTGTCGGATCGGGTCTTGTCGTTAGAGGAAGAATTGGTCGCCAGTCAACAACTGATTCGCGAACTGGAAGAGGCGGCAGATATTACGGCCGAAATGGAAGAAGTCCAGGCCGACGAACTCAAATCGTTGAACAGAGATTTGGAGGACCGGGAATCGATTATTCGGAATCTGGAAGAAGCCATCAAAATGTAAGTGTTTATGTTAGGGATTGCGTGAGGATTTTGGATTGGATGGTCGTACAGGGATGCTCATGCTTTTGTCGCATCCCTGTTCAGGCAACGCAAACGCGAAGAAGACTTTCAACGAACTGTCAGCAACTATCGCGCAACTGTCGAAACGCTCAAACAAGAAAAGAAGGCACTGTTGGAATTGCAAGAAGGCGGAGAGGGCGAAAAGAGCGACTTGGTCTCTGCGTCGCAAAAGGCTCTGGCAAGAGCGGCCCAGCTGGTTCAAGATGCCGCTGAAATGCGCAAGCGCGAAGCTCAAGCTGCCATTGATCGCATTGATTCGCAAGTGCGATTTCACTTGTCCGAACGTTTGGAAAGCATGTTGCCATTCAGTGTTGCGTCAGCGGAAATTGCCTCAATCAAGGGAGAACTACTATTGTCCAAAGTCGTGGGCAAGGCATCGTTGTCATTGGATGGTATTGCTCGATCCTTTTCCAAGACGATTCGGGCGCGGGCTTGGGAGTGGCGATCTGCCAAAGGAGACGAGGGAGAGTCTGACAACTACATTTCCGAGCCTATTCTACTCACCGATGAACAGCGACAAATGGCGGCGACCATGATACACCAGTCCGAAGTGGCTCATGTCGCCATTGATGTCAGTGGCGACTTGTTGTGGCTGCTGTCCGCTGGACAATGGCCCGATATCGTTGGACCAGAAGCGTCCGCGGAACTAGGTGCCATTATGGGCCACTCTATGAATGAGTTGGATATGGTGCTGGGAAATGTCTTGAACACGCTGAAGGAAGAAGGCGTGTTGTCGCCGCATCAATCGAATATTGGGGCTTTCAAGCAGACTGTTGTGAGTACAATGCAAACCTTGCGTTCCCATGTCGAACACGATGGGGAAACATTGGTCCCCATGCACTGGAAGCCGCCTGCCTTGCGCCTATTCCGTGACGCCTCACGGGCCAAGTACTCGAGTTTGGGCTGTTATGGGGCCGTCGCTTCAGTGTTGAATTATGGGGATTCCGTCAAGACGCCTGAGATGGTGGCCAAGTCTAAAATACTGGTGAAAGCCCTCAAGCGGTTGTTGCGCAAGTTGGACAAGGCTTCCGCAGAAGCCGCCAAGTCTTGCCTTCGCCTGGCAACGTTGGATGTCCAGGATGACAATATTGTTGCAGACATTTCGGGAGTAGCCGGTCGTTGGAGGGCTGCCGCGGATGATTTGATGGGCAACATTTTCAATATGATTTCTTCGGAGGAAGGAATTACTCCAGACCAGTTACATGCTTGTGAGGTTGCCACGGACGAAGTGGTCCGACTGGTGTCTCAATTTGCTGCCGTGCTCCGAACTGCTAATCTCAATGTGACTGAAGACCAGCGTTTCCATCCGTTTTCGCCGGAAGTTGCCGATGTTTGGGAAGGTGTCACCTTGTTGGCTCGTTCCATCCGTGCTGCGGACGGGGATGAGGAAGACATCAATTATTTGATCAGAGCCCGGGCCATTGAACAGAGCCTGGAACAAGCTGTTGAAAAGGAGCCAAAGCTGGCGCTCGCGAACGCCAAGGTAGCCAGTCTTGAAAAGAGCTTGAGTCTTCGATCTAAGGAAATCGCCGTACAGAATACACGCTTGTCGGAATTGGAAAAGTTGCTTGCGAGAACAAGTGCACAACCATCTGCGCGCATCAAGTCGGCAGAGATCACTTCGTCCGAAGAGATCAACAATCTCAAGCAAGAGAACCGTGTGGTAAGTTACTTCCTTCCTTGCAATCGCCTTTCAATGCCAGAATACATATACTCATGTCTCTTCCTTCTTCATAACAGCTTACGGAAGCTATGGATGTTTTGCACCGGCAAGTCGAAGAGTACGAGAGCGAGATTCGATTCCTCAAAGATGCAAAATCCCCTGCCAAGGGTCGATCTCGAACGCCACGAAGATCCTTTGCTACGGAAACGATTCGAGAGCACAGTCGAAGCGGAGATGGATTACAAGACATGGCCTCCGAGGCCCACGCCGGTGCATTTGAAGCTGCCATCTTCCGACCTGCTTTGCTGGCAGCTCGTCGCGAGGCTGCTCAATGGAAGGCCAAGGCAACAATTTCGACCATATTGGAGTTACCTCCTTTGAATATCCCGGAACCCAAGACTGGCGGCGAAGAGAAGACAGCCGACGAGGACATGGGTCCCTTCATGCAATTGTCATCAGCACTGGCCAACTATCGCCACCAAACCGCGTCGATCAAGGTTGTAGATCTTACCAAATCGACAGCAGGCAAATCTCCTCGCACCGAGCTCCACTCCATGCTGATGAAGAAGGCTTCTGCTGCACAACAACTTGACGAGGCAGCAGCATCGGCCCGGCAGTGGCTGGAACGCCATGGTTCGCTTACTATCAAGGCTTCCCCAGGCAACCTTCAAGACGGACCTTTGTTCGGACGAGTCAAATTTGCTGGACCGGACCCTGTCAAAACGATTTCGACTGCTACCACCTTGGAGGATTTGCATCGACTACAGCTACACATGGTTCGATGAGTGCTTGTGGGGGAAACTATAATGCGCCACTACATAAAATGATGAATTTACTGATAAGAAATACACAGTGCACAGTATTATCGAGTTATCAAAACCTAGTGCGATTTCCAATGTCTTCGGCAATCAATTCAACAAGAAGGCAAAACAGCGGAAAAGGCACCGAAGAGCCCTTGGATCTCGGTGTGAAGTTGGATATATTTGCTCTATTGTTATGTCCACTCAAGTAAG
>Ga0315298_1010626_pt1 | contig 11046 bp, 11 predicted proteins | sample WHS_1_MG_FD_203077 | JGI IMG/M metagenome (GOLD analysis project Ga0315298, IMG submission 203077) | Extremophilic microbial mat communities from Washburn Hot Springs, YNP, Wyoming, USA - WHS_1_MG | ecosystem: Environmental > Aquatic > Thermal springs > Hot (42-90C) | place: USA: Wyoming...
TATTAGTGCTGTTGATATTATTGGCTTGGTTACTGTTACTGTTGTTACTGCTGTTGTTGTTGAGACTGCCGTTGTGGTTACTGTGGTTGTGATTGTGGTGGTCACCGTTGAGACGGCAGTAGTTGCTGTAGTAGTCGTAGTGGTGGTAGTTGTAGTGGTCGTGGTTGTTGTTACTGGCGTGTACGTTGTGTGGAAGTATGAGGCAACACAAGCCTGCAACTCAGGATCCGGCGTTGGTAAGCCTATGAAGACTGCCCACTTGTAGAACTCCGGATTAGTCCAAAGACTACCATTAACAATAGCCTCAGCCAAAGGAGGAACAACACCCTGAGGTGCGAAGCCACCTAGGAATACTAGGTCTATGATGTCGAATGATGCACCTGACATGCCATGCGGGTACTCTAGCGTGTAAGCTGCCTTGGTGTACTTGCTTACATTAAATGGTATGCATTTCATCAACCACCCCATGTCGACGTACTTGGGGACTGCACCCTGGGAAATAGCCGTAGTCCCGAATTGTATTGCGGGTACCCAGAATTCGAACCACGAGTAGAACACCTTAACTAACTCACCGTATTCAGCTGAACCAGGCTCAACAGCGGCTATGGCTTTTTCCCAGTTTGTTAGGTTTATGTAGCCGAATGTTGAGTTCACGCACCAGACTATGGTATTGTTAGGTATGGGTAGATTAGTCGTAACCGGCTGGCAATACCAACCAGTAATCCGGTTATTCTGAACAATCGGGAATGCAAAAGGCACAGTAGTGCCTTTCGCGCACCAACCACCTGGGAAGAGCGCTGGTCCATTCCACTGCGCTGCTGTTAAGTATACCCAGAATGTATCATAACCACCCTTATTGAGCCCAGCATACACGAAGTCCACGGAGTCCGGTAGTTTGCATGAAGTCTCCTCGGTGTAGTAAGTAGCAGTCTCAACTGTTATGACCTTAGTTGGTATACCGAATTTACCCAGCTGGGCGGCTATAGCCGAGCTCATGGTTACCCATTCAGTACGCCCCGTACTAGTGTACAGCGTTAACGTTAGTGGTGTCCCATTGGGCAGGTACCACTGACCATTCTTGTAATATAAGCCAGCCGACTCAAGCAATTGAGAAGCATAAGTCCAGTTAACAGTGTAGTTGACTATTATGCTCCTAATGTCCTCGGGTATTGTTAAGTATAGGCCTGGAACCACATTAGGGGCAGGTATTGGTGCAAGGACCCAAACCGGGTAGTATGCGTATGGAGGTGGTCCCCATGCCAGTGTTACCTCAGTCCTATTTATGACATATGCGATAGCTTGCCTAACTTGAGGAATATTCCACGGGTAGTAGAGCGGGAGAGAGAAGCCCATGGTTGAGATGTCTGGTATTGGGTTAAACACGTAACCATTCTTAATGGCAACCTGGTATGTTGCAGGCGGGGCTGTCCAACCAAGTACAAAGAAGTTACTGTGCGTAGCCATTAACGTAAGTAACTGCGTTGTACCAGCAGAGAGAGCCGTATATGCATTCAACTCTGGGTAATATTGCCAAGTGTGAAATGGGAATATTTCATCCCACTTAGCCAATAGCCAAGGTGGATCCAACTTAACGGTAATGGTCTGTGGACTTACACGCTCTGCATAATATGGGCCAAGGCTCCAGTAGGGAACAACCATTTCAGTGATATTCTTCTGACCAAAGGTGTATGCCTGTGAGGCATTCATGGTTTTGAGTTCATTAACAACCTTCTCCCAAACTGGCCATGGAGTTTCAGGCCTGGTTATTAAAATCCATATCCACTCAACCGGCGACCACACATCAAAGTGAAACTCAATAGTGTAGTTATCAAGAACTATAATGTCCTTATCAGCATTTTGAGGACTTATGAACGGCGCGTATGCACTAAAGGCCTTGGCCTCGATGTAGAAGTATGCATAAACATCCCAAGCGGTGAACGGTATCGTGGCCGAGCCATTAAACCAGTACAAGCCCTTCCTAAGGTAAATTATAAAAGTCTTATTCTGAGGTATAACAGTCCAATTCTCGGCTAAAACAGGCCAAAACTCATTAGTAGTAGGATTCCATAGGGCCAATGGGGCATAGTCACCAGCCCACCAAATTGGCCAAAGGCTTAGTGATGAGAATGGGTTATACCAGGGCGCGGGCCAAGGCGGAACAACAACATAATACCAGGGAGCTGCGTAGTAAAGCGTGTACGTTGGGTATGATTGTTGGGCATATGCGTAGTTTACAGACAACACTATGGCTGCAACTGCCATGGCACTTAGTAGTAGCCAGACCCACCTCCCATTTACACCACAACACATAGGATAACTGCAGTTGCCGGTGCTTTAAAGTTTACTCTAATATACTATACTTTTATAGTTTAAAACCTGCATAGTTATGCACGTCAGTAAACATTGGTTAAAGGTATGTTAGCAATCAATATTAACCAATATCCATCGTTTAAATTTTTGTAATCATTATTGACTTAGTTCGACATTAGTAACCACAATTCTAGTCAAGGCTTTCTATTACAATCTCCCTGGCTTCAATGTCTTCAAATTCAGCATCATAACCACCAATACTGTATTGTGCATTACCAGTATTTAAAACTATGTTTGAGACCCTATTATGCATATTTATATTTGAGACTCTCCCCCTCAACTCAACCGGCTCCCCATTCTTAAGGTATGTACCTTTAACAACCACCACTGGATTATGGCCTCTGCTTAGTAACGCTTGTATGGTCAATATTGCAAAGAACATGCTTAAAAACCTACGTGGATATTTACCCTCCTCAGGATTAATGTAAAGTGCATCCTCAGACTCACGCCATGTTGAGGTGAATATGGTCATGAGCCTTGCCAGCATGTCGGTGTCATATAATACGTAGCCGTAAGCATCACTTCTCCTCATTGTACCCCTTCTACTTGCATAAATGCCGATGCTTAGGTCGGCAGCTAGTAGAAGGAAGTCACCAAGCCTATTCACCTTAATCCAAACCTGATCCCCATGGTCCTTTAATGTGCTTAAGTCAACCCCCTCTAGGCTTGGGTATACTATTAGATATAGCCTAACATCCCTTCTCAAGGTCTCTATGAAGGACCTTAGATCCCTTTTAAGTAACCATACTGGAATCTCTCCGTAAACCTCCACCTCTGCATTATTAAGTACCTCAACTATACCATTATTTATGCCATCAATGCCGTAAGTCACGTATATCCGCTGACCCTCATGGTGCCTCGGTTTAGCACCCTTAATTAACTCCTTCACTGATGTTAACGTTGAAATGTAGGTATCTATTATCGTGGGGAGGCTGTAGGCACTATATAACTTGGGCCTACCACTGGACACCTTAATAAAACCCCTCCTCAATAGGCTTGTTAAGATGTCGTACAACTGAGGTTGATGTATATCAACAGACTCAAGTACATCCTTAACACTGGCCTCACCCCTCTCAAGTATGGTAAGGAAGACCTCAGCCTCCCTATTAGTTAACCCCATCATGGATAACGCATTAAGTAATTGATCCCTATCCATGTCAGCGCCATTACTGTATACTATGCTTTATAAGCATTCACCATTAGCACTCGCATTGTTTTAAGTGTGGCTAAGTATGAGGAATGCTCACCGTATGCTGCCTCAGTATCCTACATATATAGCCTTTACCCTGGTGAAGAATTCAATAGTCCCCATCTCCTTACACGCATCGTTGCCTGAACCCTTAACGCCACCGTAAGGTACCCAGGGCTCTAGGCCTATGGTTGGTTTATTCACCTTAACCACACTCACCTTAACCCCCTTAGCGAATCTCACGGCCTCACTAATATCCTTATACCCTTAGTTACTATGCCGGCTATTAGGCCATACTCAGTGGAGTTGACTATAATCTATGGCTTCGTCAAGGGTCCTATAGGTCATTACAGCCAGTACTGGGCCAAAGATCTCCTCTCCGGCTATCCTCATGCCTGGGGGTCACGTTATCGAATATCGTGGGCATTAGGAAATAACCGTAGTCATACTCCTCACAGTTGATGAGTATCGCCGTATGAGGAATGCGGTGGGGAGGGTCGTAGGGTAATATGTGGATTTATGGTGATTATGCTTAAGCCTTTCCTGTTCCCCCTAGCTCATACCTTGCCTGTATCTGCCTTATTGGTGTCCTCCTGTTCATGAACCATAACGCCAGTGCGTTAAGCAACTCCTCGGCCTTATCTGGGTACTCATTGATTAGGTTGATCCTCTCCTTTGAATCCTTTTTAATGTCATATAGTTCATGCCTCCCATCGGGCCTATATACTAGACTCCACTCACCATCCCTGATACACCTATCGACAGCCTCATGGTAACCCATTATGGTATATCTCCTATGTGAGTTACTTGAACCGTTAAGCACGCTGGTGAAGCTTCTACCGGCTAGTGTGTACGTGTATGTTTCAGGTAACCCAAGTAGCTCAAGTATTGTTGGTAGTAGGTCTGGGAATTGGACGATTGCATTAGTGACCATGTGCCTACCGTTAGGCAGCCTAACCATGAATGGTACCTTGAGTAGCTCGTTGTAAAGCCTGTCACCACCCTTAAGGAACTTACCGTGATCAGCCAGTGGGTGTCCGTGGTCTGCAAGCAGTATTATGATGGATTGTTCGAGTAGTCCAAGGTCCCTTAGCGTATTGTGGAATTCACCGAAGTAGTGGTCGACGTAGGCAACCTCACCGGCGTAAAGACCCCTAATGTAGTTTACCTGCTCCTCGGTAAACCACTTACTGGCCTCACCACCCATGGGCATTATTAACTTTGGACCCTTGTAACCTGGGTCGGTGTACTTATCAAACCTCGGTGGTGGTATCCATGGTTCATGTGGGTCGAAGCTGTCAACCCAAAGCATGAACCTACCACCACTCTTGTAAGCCCTCCTAACCCACTCTGAGGCTGCCCTAAAGACCCTTGCAGCAAACCAATCCTCCTCACCCCTCCAATCATCAATGTTAGCAAGGAATTGGGCAACTAACTCAGCGTAACTCCTTGAACCAGCGTAATTCGTGTAGTAATCCTTGGTCACGTAATCCTCAAGCTTCCTATTAACTGGTGGTGGTATGCCGTATGCATCATACTCCTGCCCCCTTATGAATAGCCAAGTATCGAAACCCTTAGTGTAGTTCATGCCTGGCTTAAACAGGTGGTATGTGTCTGAGATTAACCCAGTTAAGTAGCCGAGGCCCTTAAGCAGCTCAGGCATTGTGTATGAGTCTGGGTGCATCGGTGACCACGGGTGGTAGGGCAGGGTGAACTGGCCAGTAAGCAACTCCTCCCTAACAGGTATGGTTGGTAAGCCGGATGGGTAAGCATTAGTGAACACCACGCTCTCAGAAGCTAACCTGTCAAGGTTAGGGGTCTCAGGCGGCTTAACTCCATCGAAGATGCTTGAAATGCCTTGAATAGACCTATAGAAGCCAACGTGATCCTGCCTGAGGCTATCAAGAACCACGATTATAATATTCAAGTCAGGCTTGGCGACCATGCTCACTTTTTGCTTCAGCTTGGTTAAATAGGTTTACGCCTGGGTGTAGTTAAAGTGAGATTAATATTATGAATAATATTAGTGAGATTCCTATGGAGACTGCGTACTGGGTTAACGCGGTCCTGAGGAACCCACTGGGTAGCTGAACCTTATTAATCCTGCTAACCGCTACTACTGTTGTTATCAGCGTCCCGTCTACTATCGGGAAGGCTGTGAGTATTACTAGGTAGAATAGTTGGACTATGGACTGTAGTGGGCTTATGAGTCCTATCTCACCTACATTAATTAGGTTGTAGGACATCCAGCCAATGCCCACGTAGGGTATGTAGGCTATGGCTAAACCCACCAGGCCGCTTATTAACCTATCCAGGAAGGGCATTGATGCGGCCTTCTCTGCTTCACTGCTGAGCATGGTTAGGTAACTCCTTGGCAGTATTAGTGAGTAGCCGAGCATGTATGAACCAACCTGGATTAGTATTACGGATAGCAGGAAGTAGAGCCTCAGTGAGCTGTACCACCTCAGTACTGCAAGTCTCTGCTGTGACATAGTGGGCACTTAACGGGTTTCCACTAGTTCAACCTTCCTAAGCCTGCCAATGGTCCTGTGGGTTACGTAGCCGCATTGCCTGCAGGTTAACTTAAGCGTCACCTTCTTGGTGACCTTGTAGAACGTCTTCTGCCTAGGCTTCCTGGTTGATCCGTAGCCGAGGAGCTTCCTATCATACCTCCTCTGCCCCTCCGACAGCGTCCTCCTCTTACCTGACGTGTACTGGGTCACTGTGTGCTCCGTGTATGTCCTGCACCTTGGGCAATAGGTCTTAATTACCCTGGGTATCTTCATGCTAACTGGTTCTTTAACCGCCTATTTTAAGCTTTTCCAGAGCCAAGCGACTCAAGAACCCTCCTCCTGGTCTCCTCATTAATCTCCAATTGACCTGAGGCAACCTTAAGCATGAGCCTATACCTCCACATCTTATCGTCCGGGGAGTACCTGGGTGGGTGTGGGCTTGTTAATGGGCCCCCGCAGTAAGGGCACTTATCCTTCCTCAGGGTGTACCTGCCGCACCTGAGGCACTTCATCATCACGGACCTAACCATGGTTAACACTCACTGGCTCCTTGAAACAGAGGCTTCGCCTCCGTTTGCCTTAGCCTCATTGATTATGAGGCTGCTTAGCCTCCCGAAGGCATCCTCAACCCGCTTAGGGTCGTCACCTGTTACCTCAATCCTGTATCTTGGTGGACCTATTGTGTATATCCTGGCAGTGACGCCTAACTTCCCGGCCTCGTTTACCGCCTCCTCAAGTATCTTCCTAATGTACTCTACCCCATTTGGCTTGAGGTTTATTATCCTCACCACCCCCACTATGGTTACCTTGGGTAATTCAATCCTCTCCTTGGCGATCTTAGCGATTTCATCTATTAACTCCCTCCTAACCCCGAGCTTAACCAGTGGGTCAACGTTACCCTTAGCCGCCTCCTCGAACACTGAGTATAGGTCCCCGTAGTACTCCATTATACTCCAGCCGACCTCCTCCATTAGCCTATTCACATCAGTACCCATCCTCTGGGCAACCATCTCAAGGAGCTTAATGGCCCTCAGGTTCCTCTTCCACTCATTAAACTTCCTCTCCTTCTCCTCGTCCCTAACCCTCCTCAGTGATAGGTCTATTAACCCTCTCCTTGGGTCAACCCTCATAACCTTGAACACGGCCTTAGAACCCACCTTCAAGTAGTCCTTAATGTTCCTGAACCAGGACTGGAGAATCTCATTAATGGGTACGTATGCCTCCACCCCACCGTACTCGTCCAGGGTTATGTAGGCCCCATGCTCCTCAATCCTCTTAACCGTCCCAACCACAAGTTCACCAACCTCAGGGTACTGCCTCCTGTAGAACCTAACAGCCGTGGCCTGCTGACCCTGCGCACTCTTCTTGCTCACGCTGCTCATAGCCAACTCTTCCCTTGCGATGCCCCTCTATGTTTATAAACTTTTATCAACACTCAGCACTGTGGCCCCGCCTAGGCTGGGTATGCTATTATCCGTCATTCAATTAAAGCTTCATGAACCCTGGGTGGAATTCAAATGACCCCCTCCCCACCTTGAGGGGTGGTTTTCACCCTGGGGGTCTCGACAGTTACCCCGCCTATTGCGGGGTCAATCGACGTATCATGCCTAGTCATGGGTAGTGTACTAGATATACCTGGTCAGCTTCGACAATTGGTAGGCCATAAACCACGTTAAACCCCCTCCTAAGCTTAGGTGGCGTTAGGTGTATGAACAATTCCCTGAGCCTAGGTGGTTCATTGAAGTCGGCAGTCACGTTGGCGTATATTGACGCTGAGTCCAGTTCACTGATCCTGTTGATCAACCTGGAGTCATCTATGTGCGGGATTATGATTAACCTACGCCTCAACGCATCATCAACATCGTTAATCTCGTCGATGGGTACAATTAACCTCACACCACTTCTACGCAGGAATGAAACCAAGTCAATGTAATTACGTAGCCACCTAGCCTGCCCCCTAGGCAGTATAATCGCCCTAACGCACCTACCCCCACTCATCAAGTCACCTATGAACTGGGGTATTAGGAACACCGCGTAATTAACCCCCTCTCTGCAATCCACGTTAAACGGTGCGGTGAGCACTAGGTTAACTACACCCACACGTTGGGTTAATGGGTATTAGCCTATAAATCAATAACTCACGGCAAGTTAATGATGACCCCACCCTGGGTGGGTGGGGTTGGCTTAAGGGGCGGGTTTACCGGGCGGGGCATACTACTAATGGCCAGGATCTTAATAAGCTTTTCACAATGCAATACGAAGTCAAATATTGAAGGGTAGGAAAGAGATATGGAATCATAATAACTATGCAGACAGATATGCTTTTAAAATAAGGCAGTGGTTAATTTTAAACGTAATGAGGTATGGAGATTCCGAGTGAGTTGTTTGCCCCGTTCCCCGCATTTCTGCGTTCCTAATCACTCTTCATTCCTCGTCGGGACTAGCCCCCATCTTTGGGGCGTCACCAGTCAGTGTCCACGGGGCTGGGTCTGACCCCGCTCCTTCCTCGGTGCCTTACCTCTGGAGGCGGGTTGAGTACCCTACTTGGTGCCTTCTTATAAGTTTTTCGCCTATTTTTAAATTAAATTCTGCGAAATTTTTATAAATTTTGCCTCCTATTGTTGATTATGCCTGAGGCTGTTTACTTCAGGGGGAAGGTTGTGGTTGGGAAGAGGATTGGGGAGAAGACCTATGTCAGAATAGACGTGTACATTGATGAGGGTGGTAGGGAGCTCGCCAAATACATTGGTAGGGAGGTTGGTGGAATAGCAGTGGTGATTGAGAATGAAGGTTCATAGGGCAATACTCATTAAACTGCCTAAGGACAAGTGCGATGTTGATTATATCAAGCGGCTGATGGCCCTCACTAACCTAGCCTACCGAGGATACGAGGTTTGGGTGCCAGACCTGCCAAAGGCAATACAACACCAGCTCTACGGCTTCAGGAACTTCAAGGGGAGTTTAGTATTCGGTACTAAGCCGAAGGGGTGGTTTGCTAGGGCTTGGGTTCCGTTGAAGACGTTTAGGGTTTATGCTGATGGCTCAGTGAAGGGTGATAAGAGGGCACCAGTGGTTCTAGACTTCAGGAGTAGCATTATCAGGATACGCCAGGTTTGTAGGAGTGAACTTGGTTATGTTGTTGAACTCCCCATGCCCAAGTGGATCATTGAGAGGGTTAAAGAGGGTGGTGACATTAAGTTTGCGAGGGTTGGTCTCAAGGATAATGAACCCTACCTGGCTTTAATTGCTGAGCGTGTGGTTGAGCCATACCAACCCAGTGGGTATATCCTAGCTGTCGATGTTAATTCATGGAGTTACGGCATAACGTGGGGTCTGGTTAAGGGTAATAGGATTTCCTCCTTTAAGCAGGAGGGTCTTAATGTGGGGAAGATTGTAGGATTGTATAAGCAGGCAGTTAGGCGTGAGAGGAGGCTTGGCGCCTTAAAGAGGCTTGGATTAGGTGACACGGTGAATGCTAAGAGGGCTGGGAGGCTGGTTAGGAGACTTAGGAGTCGTGCGTATAGGCTCATTAGGGCTGAGGCGGTTTTCCTAGCCAGGAAGCTCACTAAGAAAGCCCTCAGGTACAAGGCAATGGTGATTATTGATGATGATTGGGAAAGCTTAAAGGAACTCCTCACGAGGAGGTATGGGAAGAAAATCGGTAAGTTACTTCTCTCTGGACTAAAAAGATTCGTGAAATTACTGGTTACCCAATTACAGTGGTATGGTGTACCTTACGAATCCAAGAGACTCTACAGCAGGAAATACCCAAACTGCAAGCATAAGCTGACGCAGCAAAAGGGAAGGGTAATGGTGTGCAAGCACTGTGGCTTCAAGGCTCCTGGGGACATGGTGCCCATTTACTGGGTTCTGACCCCCTCCCCACCTTAAAGGGCGGGTTCCTTGGAGTCTTGGAGGTTACCCACGCTTGTTGCGGGCTACTAGATACCTTGACAGGGCTGGGTTTTTATAAATCTTTAACCTCACGAGGGCGGGCGTGTTGAACGTGGCCTCTATAAGTGTCCCCGCATGGGGAAGGTCATTAATGCGGATCTGAACGGTGCAAGGAACATCCTACATATCCCCGAGTCCCTGGGATCCGTGAGTTGGGGGCAACTCACGGTGAGGGATGGGGTTAATGGGTTGAAGACCCAGCCCGTGGTCTACCGCTGGATGGGTAGAGCTGGGTGGGTGCGAACCACACCCACCAGCAATGAAGCAATAAGGATGAAGACAGTAAACCACAAACCAACGAACCACCCAAAGACAACCCCACCCCCTCAAGGCAAGAAGGAGGTCAGCTTGTGCAGGCATCAGAGAAGGCGTATAAGGTGGCTGAGGAGGTGGTTAAGGCATTGGCTGAGGTGCATGGCCTCGAGGAGTATAAGAAGGCTCTGAGGGAGGGCAGATGGTACACCTATGAGTTATCCTCAGCATCAATAAAGTTGTCAAAGACGTTGGGTGAATGGGTGCTTAGGGGGTTGGGAAGCTGGCTACGAGCTGCATGTATGGGAGTTTCATGAGACTAAGTATGGGAGGGAGGAGGTGGAGGTCTTGGTGGGGATAGTGAGGGAGATGTTTGAGAAGGCTAAGGGTACGTTGGCGGGTAAGGCATATCAAACCTAATTACTTACTCAATATAAAGCCTGAATACCGCAACAGTTTAACCTGCTCTCACAAGCCCTCGGTAATTAATGCTTAACCTTTAACTGAGTCTGGGTCCTTTAGGCCGTGCCCGGTCAACACCAGTATGGTTAATTCACCACTATCCACCACACCCTCCCTGAGTAACTTTAGGTATGCGGCGTATGTTGATGCGCTGGCTGGTTCAACAAAGACGCCACGCTTGGCTAACCTATCCCTGGCCCTCATTATATCGCCATCACTGACGGTCACTATTAGGCCGTGGGTGGTTTTAACAGCTTTAATGGCCTTAAGCCAGTTAACGGGTTTACCAATCCTTATAGCTGAGGC
>Ga0315298_1010627_pt1 | contig 11043 bp, 9 predicted proteins | sample WHS_1_MG_FD_203077 | JGI IMG/M metagenome (GOLD analysis project Ga0315298, IMG submission 203077) | Extremophilic microbial mat communities from Washburn Hot Springs, YNP, Wyoming, USA - WHS_1_MG | ecosystem: Environmental > Aquatic > Thermal springs > Hot (42-90C) | place: USA: Wyoming...
GTGCTGCAGTTGCAGTCGGTTACAGGCCGGAGAGCGTCTACCTGAAGAGGACTTTCACCTCTTTGACCAGGTCGCTTTCAGGCGCACTAGGGGCACCCCTACGCGGGTGCCCGGTTGGACGGCGGGCGCATCGATTCTACCACCACGGCTCCCCACAGGGCGACCGCATAGGGTCGCCCCTACAAAAACCCAATCCATCGTTTGTTGGGGCACCCCTGCGCAGGTGCCCAGGGTTGGCCGGCGGGGCGGACATGGCTACCCCCCAGGGCGGAGAGCTGCTCCACCTCTCCCAGGAGGCTTCAAAAGGCTCGATTCGGATGAAAGAAAATCGGTACGTTCAACATCATCAGGGGATTCAGTGGAGAGCTCTGCTGGTCCTTTTTGGCATCCAATCCTACATTCCGAGGTAGACGCGTTTCACGTGGTCGTTTTGGATGAGATCGGAGGTGAGGCCTGAAAGGACAGTTCGGCCGTTTTCGAGGAGGAATGCGACGTGAGCCAATTGAAGGGCCTTGTGGATCTGCTGCTCGACCAGAAGGACCGTGAGACCGGATTCGGAGATCTTTCGGACGGTCTCAAACATGGTTTGAACTAACAGGGGGGCAAGACCAAGGGACATTTCGTCGATCATGAGCAAGCGGGGTCGTGCCATCAACCCCCGGGCAATTGCACACATCTGCTGCTCGCCGCCAGAAAGGGATCCGGCGAGCTGGCGACGCCTTTCCTGCAAGCGGGGAAAGAGCGTGAAAACCTGACTTAAACCCTCTCGAATAGCCTTACGAGCCTGCCAAGTGTAAGCGCCAAGTTCGAGGTTTTCCTGTACGGTCAGGGTGCTGAAGAGGCCTCGTCCCTCAGGCACGTGAATGACGCCTGACTCAACGATTCGATAGGGAGCCACGTTCTGGATCGGATGATCGTCGAGGACGATACGTCCCTTTCGCACCTTCGTAACCCCGCTGATGGCCCGGAGTGTCGTCGACTTCCCCGCAGCATTGGGACCGAGAAGCGCGACAATCTTTCCCGCCTGCACCTCGAGGGAAACCTCTTCAAGGGCTTGAACATCGCGGTAGAAAACGGCGATCTTCTCAACACTGAGCAAGGGGCCTCTCTCCTTTCCTTAGCGCCAAACTCCCAGCAAACCAACTTTTCAGAACTACCCGATAGAGACGTTCTCCCCCAAATAGGCTTTGATTACACGGGGATTTTCCGTCACCTCTTTTGGGGTGCCCTCGGCAATGAGCTCTCCCTGTTCGAGAACGAGGACCCGGTCCGAAACAGACATGAGGGCAGTCATGATGTGTTCGATCATGAAGATCGTGACCCCCCTCTCCCGAATTCGATGGATCAGGGGGAGGGCCTCTGAAACCTCTCTGGAATTTAGGCCAGCCAAGACCTCGTCGAGCAGAAGCAATTTCGGCTCTGTGGCCAGAGCCCGAGCGACTTCCAGCCGTTTCCGGTAGGCGTAGGGCAGGTTCTGGGGGTTCGCCTCGCAGAAAGCGTCCAAACCGACGTCTCGAAGGACCCCTCTTGCCATCTCCCGGGCCTTTTGCGGATTTCGATGCCTGACAAGAGTTGGAACCATCACATTTTCAAGAACCGTCATCCCATCAAAGGGGCGTACGATCTGGAATGTCCGGCCGATTCCAAGAAGGCTTTTCTGATGAGGTCTCAGACCGGTGATGTCCTTCCCCCCGAAGTAAATACGGCCCTGGCTCGGGTGGAGGAGTCCCGAGATAAGGTTAAAAACCGTGGTCTTTCCGGCGCCGTTTGGTCCGATCAAGCCGACAATCTCTCCCTGCCGGATTTCGAAGATGACCTCGTTGACGGCCGTCACGCCTCCAAAATGTTTGCTCAAACGATCCACCTGGAGGAGCCTCATCGAACTTTCCCCCCTTGATCCAAAGCAGGTGCCTTCGATGGGGTCCACCGTTTGAAAAGGGAGAGGAGAGGCGAAACGATCCCGCCCGGAAGAACCATCACAACGCCAATGAGGACCAGTCCGTAGACAAAGAAGTTCAAACCTTGCTGCAGAGCTCCAAGATACGAGCGAAGATACTCACCAAGGGGTGTCATAAGGACGGACCCGATCACCGGACCCCAGACCGTTCCCAGTCCTCCGATGATTCCATTCAGAGCCGGCTGCAGACAGAAAAGGGCCGAGGAAAAGGCCCACTCAGGCTCAATCATGTAAACGTACTGGGTATAAAAAACCCCAAGGAGACCCGTGATCCCCGCGCTCCAAAAAAGAGCGATAAGCTGAGTCTTCTGGGTATTGATCCCGAGGGCTTGAGCAGCCTCTTCATCCGAAGCGATGGCTCTTAAATGGTGCCCTGTGGCCGAATAGTAGAGGCGGTGCACGATATAGACACTGCCCGCGGCCAGGATGAGAAAGATGTAGTAATAAGGGATCTTCGTCGTAAAGGTCAGGTTCTGCCAGCCGGGAACAAAGGGAATCGTCAGTCCCTCGGCCCCTGCGGTCAGATCTCTCCAGACCATGGCGACTCTTCGAAGCACTTCGGCAAAGGCAATGGAGGCGAGTGTAAACATCGGACCACGCAACCGCAGAAGGGGAATCGCCAGGGCCGCAGCCCCTATAAAAGTCACCAGAAGGGCTGGGAAAAGCCCGATCCAAGGGGTGACACCCTTTTTTATACAGAGAATGGCCGACGTATACGCTGCCAGCCCAAAAAAGGCCGCATGGCCCAGGGAAACCTTTCCGCAAAGAGCCAGGATATTCCAGGCCTCGGTCAAGGCGATGTAGAAAAAGATCATGATGACGAGGTGAAGAAAATAGGGAGCGCTATAAAAAATAGGCAAAACCAAAAGGCCCGCCGCCAGGGCCATGAGAAGGTGCCTCTGCTTCATTTTAAACCCACCTCCTCCGTCCCTTTTCCAACACCAAACAGGCCCTGGGGACGTACGAGCAAGGTCAGGATAAAGATCACAAAATAGACGGCCTCTTTTAGAGCCGGAGAGATGTAAACTCCGCTGATCGATTCGATCAGTCCAATGAAAAGCCCGCCCAGGAAGGCACCCGCCATGTTGCCCAACCCTCCAAGGACAACCACCACAAAGGCGAGAAGCGTGTAGATGGCTCCCACAGTGGGGAAGACGTAGGTGAACGGAAGAAGGAGGGCCCCTGCGATACCGGTCATGGCTGATCCCAGACCAAAGGTGATCAGATAGAGCCTTTGTACCCGAATCCCCATCAGCTCGGCCACCACTCGATTTTCGGCCACCGCTCGCATTGCCTTGCCCACCAGGGTGAGCTTGAGCAACATGAAAAGCCCACCGAGAAGGACCAGGGCAAAGCAGAAGGCAATGAGCCTCGGAACGCTAATGCTGATGCCCCCCACTTCGAGGGTCGACATGGCATAGCTCGTTTGAATCGTTCTGAAATCGGCCTTGAAAAGCATGAGGGCTAAGTTCTGCAGGGCAATGAAGAGGCCCACGGTAACGAAAATCTTCATCAGGGCCGAGGAATCGAAGATCGGTTGGATGATGAAGCGTTGGACGCCCATTCCCACCAGAAAAAGAGCTGGGGCTACGATGATCACAGAGAGATAGGGATCGATCTGATGGGCCTGACACAGCCAATAGGTCAGGTACATGGCCATCATCATCAACTCACCATGGGCGAAATTGATGATACGAACCACGCCGAAAATGAGCGTCAGCCCAACGCTCAGGAGGGCGTAAACACCGCCCAAAAGAAGGCCCGACACCAAAACCTGGATAAAAAGTTCCATAGAAATGAGCGGTCGGGGCACGCTTATACGTGCCCCCCATTAAAGCTCCTCACCCATGATGGGGTCTCTGAACAAAGCCCCCTGAAACCCTATGACCCGCCTATTTGCTGAACGGCGTTTCGAGAAGCGGTGCCATGACCGCCGGACCTTCCGGATAAACGGTCACGAGTTTGCCCCCTCGCCACTGCATGATAAAGGTGTCTGCGAGGATGTTCTGGCCTGAATCGTCGAATTTCACGCCCCAACCGCTGGCCGTGCTTCCGGGTTTAAGCTCGAAGGCGGCTGCTGTCTGTCGGAACTTCCCGGCATCCATGCTTCCTCCCGTTCTTTCCAGCAGATCGAGGAGGATGTTCGTCCCCGTGAAATTGGCCAAGGAGTGGCCCGAGCGCGGAGGTTCGTTAAACATCTTTCGATACATCTCGACGAACTCTTTCAAGCCCGGGGTAAAACGGACGTTCACCTCGAACTGGGTGAAATCGACGTTGAGAACTCCCTCTGCCGCCGCACCCAGGGCCTGTTGGAAACTCGTGAGGCTGTGCCCCCCACCCGTTCCGATGAAGGCCTTGATATCCAGGCGAAGCTCCTTGGCCTGCCTACCAAAAAGAATGGCATCGTTCGCGTAGGACACACCGATCACCACATCGGGTTTGTCGTTCTTCAATTTCAGAATGACGGATGAGAGATCAACGGCATCCTTGTTGTAGGGAATGACAGAAACCAACTGAACGCCTCCAGCCTTGGCCTCCGCCTCCACGTTCTTCGAGATGGAAGACCCATAGGCAGAATCCTCGTGAACAAGGGCGACCCGGACGTCATTCGGCTTCTTTCCGATCTTGGGGGCCACAAAATCCCTTGCGAAGCGAATCTGGGCCCGCGAAAAATATTGGGCCCGTGGGCACGATCGAAGAAGTGTTTTGTACCCGCGGCCGGTGATCATATCCGCGATCCCTCCCTGCTCGAAATAGATGATGCCGCTTCGAGCAGCCACCTCCGAAGCCGCAAGACAGAGCGAGCTCGAATAGGTTCCCGTAAGAAGCTTGAGCCCCTCGCGGTTGATCAGACGTTCCGCTTCCGATTTGGCTGCGTTCACATCGGGAATATCGACCTTCACGAATTCGACCTGCTTCCCGGCAACGCCTCCCTTCTGATTTCTCATGACCCTTGCAATCTCTGCTCCTCGCCAGCTTTCGTCTCCGAGAAGGGCCAGGGATCCTGAAACCGGGTAGAGGGCACCGATGCGGAGGGATTGGCCCATTGCCACCTCCGTCAACCCACCCATGAGCAGAACGCCGAAAACCAGCACCAACAAACCCATTCGCCTCATCATGGTTGAAAATCCTCCTTTCCTGACGAGATCTCCTCGTAAAGGCAGAGTCACTTGGAACCCCTTAACACATGATTTTCGTCTACGTCAAGCCCTTCAAAAAAGGGCCTCCGGTGCCCTTGCACGAGCCAAACAGAAAAGGCCAATCACACAACCCTGATGTTACAAAAATCGCTTCACAAGGGGTACCGCAATGCAACGGGACAATTCAGCAGAGATCGAGGATTCTTTCCAAGGCAACATCAGCTCGAGCGGCACACCTATCGGTCAGACCCAATCCGAAATCGAAGTCATCTCCCTTGACAGAGACCAGATAGGCTTTGATCTCGGTGCCCTTGATTTGTTCTGCCATCCAAAGGAGAGTTTCAGGACTGAGGTGGTGGGTGACGGCATGAAATCGATAGGCTTTCTTGAGTGGAACAACCCTCACCTCGTCTTCGATATGACCCAGGTGGGCATCCACGAAGATCACCTGATCGTAACGGGCGACCACTGAAGCCAGCTCCGGGACGAGCTGGTGAACCATGATGGCATCGATCCCGCCGCCCAGATCATCGAGACCGTCCTCGTCTGGCTGAAGGGGCTTCCCCCCCTTTAATCGTCGCAGCACATTGACGATATGAAGCCCCACACCGTCATCATGACAGTAGACATTGCCGTAACCGATCACGAGGACGCAACGATCCATCGTGCCCTTAGCGAGCAAGGCGGTCGAGGAGCACACCCTCGGCCGAGATCATTTCTATGACAATCGGCATGGCACCGATGGCATGGGTGGAACAAGAAAGGCAAGGGTCATAGGCCCGGATCGCAGCCTCCACACGGTTGAGCATCCCCTCGGTTAACTTCTTCCCGTCCACATGGGCCTTTGCCACCATCTCCACGGCCGTATTCATGGCCCAATTATTGTGTCCTGTGGCCACAATCAGGTTGACATGGGTCAACATACCATTGGCATCCGTCCTATAGTGGTGAAAAAGGGTTCCCCGGGGCGCTTCGATACACCCGACCCCCTCGCTCACGAGCCCCGAAGCGTTACCCATCAGGTCTGTCGATAGAACGTCCGGATCCAAAAGAATCTCCTGGGCACGCTCGATGGCGTAAAGGTCTTCGATCAACCGGGCGTAGTGGTACCAGAGCGTTCCCTCAACAGGTTTCCCATTCCCCAACGCTTTGAACTGATTCAGTTCTTCGTTGGCCATGGGCGTGTTGATCTTGTCCACAACGTTGAGGCGTCCCAGAGGGCCAACCCGGTACACACCCTTGGGCCATCCCATCTTCCGATAAAAGGGAAACTTCAAATAAGACCAGTCCTCCACGTGCTCGCCGATGTGCTCAAGATAGTTTCGGGGGTCGAATTCCTCGATCTTCTTTCCGTTTCGGTCCACCAAGCGAACCTGTCCCTCGTAGAGCTGAAGCCCTCCTTCTCCATCCACGAGTCCCATATAGCCCGAAGGAAAGACAGCGAAGTTCTGGGCGAGATCCATGTTCTTCTCGTACCATCCCTTCGCCACGCCAATGGCCGTCTTCACGATCTCGGTCATATCCTCGATCTGCCCCAAGATCTCGTCACGGTCCTTCACGGAAAGGGGCGCGTTGACACCGCCCGGGACGGAATGGTTTGGATGAACCCGTTTTCCGCCCAACTTCCGGATAATCTCCTGTCCGAAGGCCCTGAGACGAACCGCCTTGAGGGTCAGATCCGGATTGGCCTGGGCGAGACCGACGACATTTCGGATCGTCGGATCCGCATCAAACCCTAACAAGAGATCCGGGCCCGCCAGCTCGAAGAAATGCATGGAATGGGACTGAATGAACTGCCCCATGTGCATCAGTTCCCGAAGGAGCTTCGCCGGACGAGGTGGGGTCGCTCCGATCAGGGCATCGCAGGCCTTGGCCGCGCAAAGATGATGACTCACAGGACAGATCCCGCAGATGCGCGGCGTGATCTGGACCATTTCAAAATAGGGCCGACCCTCCGTGAACTTTTCAAAACCTCGCCACTCGTTGATATGAAGGTAGGCTTTTTCCACTTTGCCTTTTCCGTTAAGGTGAAGGGTCACCTTCGCGTGACCTTCGATTCGCGTTACCGGCTCGATCGTAATCTTCTGCATTGGATCTTCCTCCAGAGAAAGGGAGTATCGGTTTGGCTCCAGGTCTTTCGATCAGGATCTCATTCCGACACGGTCAGTCATACTTCAGGTAATCTCCAGTAAGGACCGGAATCCGACCCTCCACGAGTTCCTTCAGGACGTGGTAAATCGTATCCGCTGAGGGAGGGCATCCGGGAACATAGAAATCGACCTTCACGACCTGATTGACCGGCTGAGCCTGGACGGGTTTTGCGATCTCCTCCGAACCGGGGATTATCCCCTCCACAGTGCTCTCCGTTTCGACGTAAGCCCGCTTTAAAGCCATGTTGAGGTCGAAGAAGTTCCGCATCGTCATGATGCCCCCAAAAACGGCACAATCCCCGAGGGCAATAAGAAGCTTACAGCGCTCTCTCATCTGTTTGACCACTTCGATGTTCGCTGTGTTGTTGACCGTTCCTGTGAGAATCCCTACAGTCACCCCCTCTTTGGGAGGATGCTTCAGATCCGTAATCGGTGTCGAGGTCAACTCGATCTTTTCCAACAGTTCGACCAGCCTCTCATCCATGTCGAGCAACGACATCTCACAGCCTGCGCACGCTGCTAACCAGTCGGTTGCAACCTTGACCTTGGCCATCTCCCTTTCCTCCTTCATGAAAAACCCCCGGCCTTCCCCCAATGAGAAGGGGATGCCGGAGCCATCCTCAAAGCGCCGTTTCTACAAACGGGCCGCGAGCTCCGTCAAGACCTCGTTTTCTGGGATCAGCCCTTCGGGAATCGGCACTGCCTTACGGACCGGCACTTTCTTCCCCTCAAGATTATAGAGGGACCCCTCGCTCTCGGACCAGAGAAGCCCGGGAAGCACGACATCGGCCGCCTCCGTAAGGGGTCCGGCAGTGCTTGCGTGAACAACCAAGAACGGAACCTCCCGCACCTGCCTGACCACGTCTTCCGGCACGGCAATATCTTCCGTGAGAAGATAGACAATGTCCATCCCATCCGTATTGAGCCCCGATTGAAGCCCCAGGACCTTCGCGTGGTAGCCGTTTGTGGCAGGAAAGAGGGGAATGAAATGGGCCTTTCTCTTCAGCCCTCCAAGCTTTTCCGCCTCTTTCTTGTTGGTCCCTTCACCATAGACAACGACCGGTGACGAAGCAGCCTGACCGATTCGGATCGCCTTATCGAGCTCGTCACGGGAGAACCGTCGATCAGCGAAGCGGGCCATTTCGTTATGATTGTTCGATACAAGAATGAGCTCCGCCCCTTTCATTCGAGCCCGCTTGATGTGGTAGCCCAACACCCGATGAGTGCTGAGGGGATCCGCGCCTATCACCAGGATGCAGTCCGAAGCGAGGAGATCATTCAATGACCCTCCGGCAGGGAGCTCCAAATCCGAAAGCGTAGGTTCCAGAACGCCAACCCGTGCGCCCACTTTCCCCCGAAAGACCGCCACAAACTCGCTCATCGTCAAATTGAGGGTTTTGCACGTGGTCCACGCGCCGATCCGATCGGGCTTCGTGTTCTTTATCCTCTCGGCCATGAGGTCCAGGGCGTCATCCCAGGTCGCTTGCTTCGTCTCGCCATTCTTCCGGATCAAAGGACTCATGATTCGCTCGCGGGCGGTGTAGACCGGCTCGAATCGTCCTGCGACACAAAGGACCCCCTTGTTATGCTCTTCCCATTCGCCTTCAACCCGAATGACCCGGCCCGCCCGGGTGATGATCTCGATCCCGCAGCCCACGCTGCAAAACATGCACACGCTCTTCGTTCTCTCGACCTGAGTTTGCCGACCCATGTAAGCGCTCTTTCGGTCAACGAGGGCTCCCGTCGGGCAGACCTGAAGGCACGTGCCACAGGCCACGCATGAGGACTCTCCGAAAGGCACATCCATGTCGGCCGAGATCATCGTCTTCGCTCCCCGAAACTTAACCCCCAGGGTGTGATTGGCCGCGAGCTCGCCACAGGCGCGGATGCATCGCCGGCAGAGGATGCATCGATTGTGGTCCATGATGAAGTATTTCCGCGTGCCGTCGACCGGGATCTTCGGATACGGATTTTGATAGGTCCAGTGATCGAGGCCGTATCGATAGGCGAGAGCCTGGAGCTCGCAATCCCCGCTCATCTCGCAGAACATGCAGTAATGGTTTCTTTCGGAAAAGAGCATCTGGAGTACGAATTTCCGCTCTTCCACCACTTTGGGCGATTCCGTCTCGATCCTCATCCCCTCTGCCACAGGAAAGGTGCAGGCGGGCTGAAGGGTCCGTTGTCTTTCAATCTCGACCAGGCAGACCCGGCACGCTCCGTGAGGGGTGAGGGCTGGGTGATTGCAGAGGCTGGGAATATCGATTCCTGCCGCCTTGGCCGCTTCCAAAACCGTCTGTCCGGATCGGGCTCGAACCTGGCGCCCGTTGATCCTGATGTTGACCATCTTCTCCATTGGAACATCTCCTTCTCACGACAAAGGCTTGAAAGAGGGGTTAGCCCTTTTCACTTCACATCAATTGGAAACTCCCCTAAGCCACCTTCTTTTCTTCGGTTCGAAGCCCCATCGATTCCAACCATTCGAGGTCGCATCGGAGGCACCGTTTACACTCCTCACGGGCTGTCACCTCGTCGAAACCCGCCTCGACTTCGTCGAACTTGCGAATCCGTTCTTCCACAGGCAACTCCCGAATCACGGGCCGCTTTGCCTCCCCGTAGGCCTCGAGATCGAAGAGTTGGGGCACTTCGCGGTACTCGGTCACATACTTGGGCCGCTCCACTGGTTGACCTTTGAGATAAGCATCCACCGCCACGGCAACCACGTTCCCTTGAGCCACCGCCTCGACCACCGTCGCCGGCCCCAGGGCCACGTCGCCGGCGGCAAAGACCCCTTGCCTTGTCGTGGCCAAGTCCGCTCCGGTCACAACCGTTCCATCCCGGTTTGTCCCGATGTTCGCCTTCCCATCCATCCAGTCGATGTCCGGAACTTGCCCAATGGCCGGAATCAAGATGTCTGCATCGAGAACGAACTCAGCCCCTTCAAACTCCGTTTCCTCGATCGGAATGGGCTTACGGCGGCCGCTCGCGTCGAACTCTCCGAGCCGTTGCAGATGACACTCCACTCCGGTTACGGTGTCCGGGCCCAAAACCCCTACCGGATTCGTGAGAAAATGGAATTGCACTCCTTCTTGAAACGCGGCGTGGACCTCCTCTTTCCAGGCCGGCATCTCCTCCTGAGTTCTCCGGTAGATGACGTGGACCTTGCTTGCTCCAAGCCTCAACGCCGTTCGGGCGGCGTCGATCGCAACCGCTCCACCCCCGACAACCGCCACCCGCTTTCCCCTCACATCCGGAACCTTACCCAGAGCCACGTCTTTAAGGAACTGAGTCCCGTGAATGACCCCTGGCAGGTCTTCTCCGGGGATGCTCAGGCGACGGCTCTTATGGGCCCCAATGGCCAGGACAACCGCACCGAACCCTTCCCGATCGAAAAGGGAGTCGACGGTGAAGTCCTTTCCCAACTCTTGATTCAATCGGATTTCGACACCCGCCCGTTTGATGTTCTCGATCTCCTTGTTGAGGATGTGGCGCGGAAGGCGATACTCAGGGATCCCGACGACCATCATCCCACCTGCCACAGGAAGCTTTTCGAAAACCGTGACCGGATAGCCTCGTTGAGCCAGCCGAAGGGCAGCCGTCAATCCCGCAGGACCTGCTCCTACCACAGCCACCTTCTTCGTCTTCGGACCTTCGATTTTCTTCGGAGTCCAGGGCTTCTCCATCTCGTGGTCCGCCATGAATCGTTTCACCATCCGAATGGCGATGGGTTCATCGATATCCCCTCTCCTGCACTTGCTCTCGCAAAAGGCGGGGCAGACGCGACCGCACGTCAAGGCGA
>Ga0315298_1010628_pt1 | contig 11043 bp, 10 predicted proteins | sample WHS_1_MG_FD_203077 | JGI IMG/M metagenome (GOLD analysis project Ga0315298, IMG submission 203077) | Extremophilic microbial mat communities from Washburn Hot Springs, YNP, Wyoming, USA - WHS_1_MG | ecosystem: Environmental > Aquatic > Thermal springs > Hot (42-90C) | place: USA: Wyoming...
CGTGGCGCTGCGCAACCCTTGGATTGCGCCAACAATCTGTATGGTTAAGCTCAAAACTCTTCCACAAAACAAGCCGCTATACGCCGTGAGTATTTACCCTGAAGTAAGGCTTTACGGAAGCAATCTTAAAGGCGGTTCTGTGCTCAAAGTGCCTTTGGCGCCTTATGAAACTCTGGTTCTGGAGATCAGCAGCAGTAAGCCGCCGAAAGGACTGCCAAAAGCTTCGAATTATATGGGTTATGGAGTAAAAGCAATATCGAGCAAATCCAAAACTGCAAGGGTTGTTTTCAAATCAAACGAAGTAGGCATTGATGGTAGCAAAGAGTTTGGGGCTGATTGGACAAGCGAAGTGGGCGCAAGCGAATCAGCGGTAGAGATGGAAGGAATCGCAGAGGTTGTAGTACCGAAAACCGGTGGTGAACTCCTTCTGCTGCGAGAGGGAAACGATCCAAGGCTCACGCCGCTTCACAAAGTTATAATAGATGGCAAAGAGATTAAGACTAGGTCAGTAAGCTGCTCGGCTGATGGTTGGGCTGCCGGTGTAACATCGCCTGAGCAGTGGATATTCCTTAGATACCCGCTGGCACAGGGAAAACACAGCATACAATTCAAGATGATAGGCAGAGGTGATAATGATCGGCTTTCGGCTTGGGTATGGAACAAACGAGCTGCATCGCCTGCTTACTCAAATTATCCAAACGCAATGCCACAACCGGAAATGGTGTATGTTTCTGCTTCTTGTCTTGCCGATACAGGAAGAACGGCGCTCAAGACCATCGAAGCGCCTAAGCCGGTTAAGAAAATCAATGGCGTATATCTTGACGCGCTGGAGCCAAAATCAGCCAGGATGGACTATGGAACTCTGCAGAAAAACAAAAACATCACTGGCGCGCCTATAGTCATCGGCAGAAACCGTTACGCAAGAGGAATCGGGTCGCACTCGAACGCCATCATCACTTACGAGATTAACGGAAAATATAAAAGGCTGCAGGCTTGGGTTGGAACAGACGCCGGAAGCAGAGGATCGGTAACATTTGAAGTTCGTATAGATGGCAGGAAAGCATGGGAATCCGGGCTTATGCGCGGAGGCGATAACGCCAAACGCGTAGATTTGGATATAACCGGCGCAAAAACCATCGAGCTTGTAGTCGGCGACGGTGGAGACGGCATAAACTCAGATTGGGCGGATTGGGCAGATGCTATGCTGCTCAGATAACTATGATGTAAAGATATATAAAGGTTGTGAGGCTGCCCGAATGGGCAGCCTCACGAGGCGAGTTCAGTCCTGTTCTGTTCTCACTTTATAATTTCCACACCAATCAAGAAATTTACAAAATAAACAGCAACAAAATTAGTAATGCGCACGGATCTCAATATTTTTTGCGCTCGGCTTCAGGCGAACAATTGACTTCGCCGAATCAAAATCAGCCCAAACTCTGCCGTCCACTTCAACAGACTTAATCTGCCTGCCGTCTGGAACCTCAAAGTGGTTTTGCAACAGGGGTTCAACGGTGCTTATCAGTTCGCAGAGATAGGTAGGCGTTTCAATAGGTCGGAACCTCAAAGTGGTTTTGCAACGAGTTAGTAACGTTTCCACGCGGAGAACATGATGACCAGGGTTTCAATAGGTCGGAACCTCAAAGTGGTTTTGCAACCCTAACCTCGGTCCACGCTCAGCGCTCACGCTCAAAAATGAGCATTTCCGAGCCACCTCGCGAGAACCACTTCATAATACCACAAAAAACCTCCAAATTCCTCTTTTCTATCTCAAAATTTCTTCCGAGCGAGAAGCCACTTTTTGCGGTTTTTGTCTCGCTCGGAAATTCAATCAAACGAAACTAGTTGGCTATTATTCAATCACTGCCAAAAACAAATGTCAATAGGTTTTGTAGAAAAATTTTGATGAATTTTTTCTATATCATCATTTTTTCTATGACATCGGCGGAATCCAACTGCCATGCGCTTCGAAAAGCTCGTCAACTAAGCTGTATATCTCGTCTATAGTCAGTTTTGCCAACAAAAATATGTATAGCAAAGAGTCCTGTCTGCTAAAGTTCTACGAGATTGGTGCCATAATAATGAAAATGGTGTGGCTGGATGGATGGCGCACTAGATTTTGAGCCTAAATTTGACAAGACAATACTTTGTCTGTTATCTTAACAGGTCGGAGCGCCGAACGTCGAGGGGTAGAGCAGAAGTCCCTTACCTCGGCAAGCGAGATTGACAGCCGCCTTCGGGCCAATCTCGCCCGATCCCCGGCAGAAGGGAAGGATGCCGAATAAAGAGTCGGGGTTAGCGGCGCTCGAAAGGAGGCGGTAAATTGCTAAGAACAAAAGCGCGGGGTGCCGCGGCGGCTGCTTTATGCGTGGTGATTATAATCTCTGGAGCAGTAGCCGCAGGCATAAGCCGCAGCGACGCAGAAGTAGCCCAGTTACCTGCGTTGGAGATTATTGTAAAAGCCGACGGCAGCGAACAGCGTGTTCTGACCAGTCAGGCTACCGTAGGCGAAGCTCTTGAAGATGCCGGAATATCGTTGGGATCGGCAGACTACGTCATCCCCTCTCCAAACACCAAACTACGAGCAGGAATGACTGTGCGCGTGGTTAGGGTGACGGAGAAGGTGATAGTAGAGGAGCAGCCAATAGGGTTCAAGACGCGAAAACAGCCGACCAATTCATTAAGAGTTGGTTTGACACAGGTTGTTGAAGAAGGAAAACGCGGCTTGAAAAACGTCTATTACAGGGTTAGATATGAAGATGGCGTCGAAAAAAGCCGTAGCGTGATAAGAAGCGAAGTCGTCCAGCAGCCACAGGATAGGCTGATACTGTTTGGCGAACGCGGGGCGTTGGCTTCAAGAGGCTGGTTTGTGAGCCGAAAAGTACTAATAATGCACGCTACAGCTTACGACCCAGGACCAAGAAGCTGCGGGAGATATGCATCTGGCAGAACAAGCACCGGTATACGCGCTGGTTACGGGGTGGTGGCTGTTGATCCGAGAATTATAAAGCTCGGCACCAAGCTTTACATCGAAGGCTATGGGTTTGCTATAGCTGGAGACCGTGGAAGCGCTATAAAAGGCAACCGGATTGATCTGGGTTTCGACACTTACAGAGAAGCTGCAAGGTTCGGCAGAAAAACGGTGAAGGTTCATATTCTGGACTAGCCGTCAGTTTTGCAAGGAAGCGCATTTGGCAGGCAGGGCTTTATCAATATCAAAGCTCTGCCTGGATCTTTTTATAATATGAGTATGGAAATAAATCTATGTTCCCCGGCACAGGCTGCGGCGATATTGAAGAAGCACGGCATAAAGCCTAAACGACGCCTTGGGCAGAACTTCCTTGTCGACAGAAACGTGCTTAACCGAATAGTCGAAGCTGCTGAGATAGGGCGCGAATCGGTGGTGCTGGAGATAGGGGCAGGACTGGGCACGTTATCGCAGGCGCTAGCAGAAAAAGCCAAGATGCTGGTTGCAGTAGAGACCGACAGGCAGCTTATCCCCATACTTGAAGAGACGCTTTCAGGAATTGACAATGTTGAGATAACAGCCGCTGACTTTACTCGACTTGAGCTTGAATCGTTCTTGAGTGAGAAATTCGGCGATGAGCGGTGCATTGTAGCAGCCAACCTACCTTACTACATAACAACCCCAGTTATTACAGCACTGATAGATGCACGCAGGCATATTGAGCGAATGGTGCTGATGGTGCAGAAAGAAGTTGCCGATCGTCTGGCAGCTAAACCCGGCAGCGATGACTACGGCGCGCTTAGCGTGCTGGTTCAGTTCTATTCAAAGGTGCAGATAGTGATGAAGGTGAGCAGGAACGTGTTTATGCCGGCGCCGGAAGTGGATTCGGCTGTTGTTAGGATGGATGTGCCTGCTGAGCCTGCGGTTAAAGTGCGGGATGAGAAGCTATTTTTTGAGATAGTAAGGTCTGCATTTGAACAACGCCGAAAGACTCTGCTGCGCGCTCTGATAAACAGCAGGACGCTTGGATGGGATCAGGAAAAAGTGGCGGCGGTGTTAAGCGATGCGAGGATTGAAGGCTCACGCAGAGGCGAGACGCTGTCAATCGAAGAGTTTGCTAGACTAGCAGACTCGGCATGGCGCGCAAAAAAATAAGAGAATGTAAAATAGTTACCGAAGAACCACCGCGCCGCTTGAAGCGTCTATCTCGTTGTAAAATGTATAATGCCCCACATGCTTTTCAACAGAATATTTTCCAGTAACCACTACCTTATCACCATCCGTGCAAACTGGCTGTCCAAAATTGAAAACTTTAATCTCGCCGGTTCGATCGCGCAGTGTAAAGGTATAGTACGGGTTGCCTGCTCTGCTTACTCTTGCTCTAATATCAACAACTTCGCCACGCACAGTAACACGCTTGCCATCGTATTTATCTGGATTATCGAGAATCTCACCTATAGTGACACCCGAGCGTGAACAGCCCGCAGCAATCAACAAAAAGATCGCCAAAACCTGCCAGATTAACTTTGTTCTCATATGCATCACCTAAATCAGTCAATCGGACAAATTTTGATATACTAAGACATACTAAAATTATATACTACATCGCGGCACAAGAAAATTTATAGACTAGATAATGCCTGCTGCAATTGACTTTGGCAGACTCGGCATGGTGTATAGTGGTATAATTTGAGAGGATAAACTGCTCTGGCGCTGTAGAATTTGCAATCGGATTTGAAAAGTGGATGAATCTAAAACCGCTAAGCCAAGTGAAAAAACTCTGAAGCTTTTGAGAGAAAAAGGCGCTCTAAAAGAATCGCTGATTCAGGAGCGGTTGAAAGAGGGTCGAGCGCGCTGCGGCGTCTGTCAGCGGATGTGCGTGATATCGCCAGGTGCGACAGGCTACTGCAAGACGGTTGTGAATATCGAAGGGGTTCTCTATACGACTATATATGGGGTTATATCGTCTGCAGCAGCCGATCCAATAGAGAAGAAGCCCGTGTTTCACTACAAACCTGGCAGCCTGTGCTACTCAGTTGGCAGTTTGGGATGCAGTTTCAGGTGCGTTTTCTGTCAGAATTGGCAGATTGCATACGCCGATGGTTTGAGCGCCGACAGCATATGCAGATATGGCGTTACTGCTGAAGCTCTAATATCAACCGCACAGCGCACCGGATGCACGGGTGTTGCGTGGACTTATAACGAGCCGGCTATCTGGCTTAACTATACGCTGGACTGTGCCAAGCTTGCGAAAGAGGCAGGACTTTACACGGTTTATGTAACCAACGGCAGCGCGACCGAGGCGCATCTAGACATAATAGCGCCGTATCTGGACGTTTATAGAGTTGATATAAAGAGCATGTCGGATGAGTTCTACCGAAAGCTCATCAAGCTGCCATCTTCGAAAGGCATACGCGAGGTCGCGGTTCGAGCACGAAACAAAGGGATGCATATTGAATGTGTAACAAACGTGATACCAGGATGGAACGATTCCGAGTCTAACCTGCGCGAAACTGCGAGATGGATAGTCGATAATCTAGGCGACGCTGTGCCTTGGCATGTAACCAGGTTTTACCCCTACGCAAAGCTGGCTGATGTGCCGCCAACGCCGCTTTCTGTGCTGGAACGCGCTGTTAGAATCGGACGTGAGGAAGGGTTGAAATTTGTATATTTGGGGAACGTTGTTACGGCAGAAGGAGAGAATACCTACTGCCCAACCTGCGGCGAGCTTATGATAAAGCGGATAGGGTTTGAGTCTCGCATTGTTGGAGTAACTCAAGAAGGCAGATGCAGGTACGATGGCACAGATCTTGGAATCGTGATGTAGTCTTCTCAGCGCTTAAGCTTCAGAGGTTCCTGAATCAAAGGAACTATCTGTCCGTTCTTCTGATATGCCCACCCGCCGGGCTGCATATCTTTTCGTAGTTGATGATTATGGCATTCGAGTATGTGAAAAGTGGGCGGGTCGTTTGGACGCGGTATGCGGTAGATGTAAGATACAGCGCCGGCTGATTCATCTGCAGGACACTTGAGCACTGCCGCTGGAATGTAGTCCGGCACAAGGTCTTTTAGGCTTTTGGGATAAGCATCGTTCTTTGTTGCATATCTGCCAACTGCATCGCCTATGCGCTGTATATGCGAATGGCATTCAACAAGGTTTCTATAGTAAGGCGTTCTTCCTATAAAGAAAATAATTGCTGAAATAGCTATCAGGAAGAATATCAGGATCACGACGCAGCCGACCAGTCCAATCCGCCACATTGTCGGCTTTACCGTTAAAAATCCTTCGCGCCTTTCTGGTTGTTCCATCTAATTCTGCCCGCAGGTTTTAATGAGGCTTACTGATCTTCACAGTAAACCGCAGCCGCTTCCGATGTTCCAATCCATATCCCAAGGATGTACATCGCGCCGAAGTCAGCCATAATCGAAATCTCATATCCCAACCCAATAAATGCTATTATAAAAACAGGCAGGGATGCCAGCGCACCCAAAAGAAGCGATTTTATCGAGCCGTGATCTTCCCTAGGCTTGACCTTCCTTGATATAAGATAGGTAGGGATGAAAATCAACAGGTTGACAATTCCGGTAATAACTGCAAGCGGCGGCTTTGTAGTACCATAAACCACATGCAGTATTGGAAACACTACGCCTGCTGCACAGCCCAACACTACTGCCGGAACCGCCCACCATATCTTCACTGCCTGATCTGTTGATTTAGATTTTTGTTTACTCTTTGCCAACTAAGCCTCCATAACCAAATTGTATATCAAGACGAAACATGAACAACCGCGCGCAGCACTCCATCTGCTTTTGACTCCGCCAGCTTGAGCGCTTCTTCTGCCTGTTCCAGTGTAAAAGTGTGTGTCGCGTAGCTTGCTATATCTACAAGTCGTTTTTCGGTAAGTGTTATCGCTTCCTCGGTTGTCTGGTTGCTGCGTCGAACGAATATAGCAGTCAACTGTTTTCTTCTTGATGCGCTTGCATCGAATATATAGCTGTCTTCGTCTGGTATCCCCACAACCATCACCTTCCCAAGCACTCTTGCAAGCCTAGATGATTCTGCAACCGCTTCGGCGATACCGGCGCACTCAAATACAATATCAATCCCCTTGCCATTGGTTAAGTCTCTGCAGACTGATCCTACATCCTCAGGACTGCAGGCAGCATAAGCTCCCAGCTTAAGCGCCAAACTGCGCCTTGACTCAATCGGCTCGCTCACCACAATTTTCTCCACGCCTTTGGTTCTCAGCGCCTGAAGCACCGAAAGTCCTACCGCCCCTGCACCCAATACTGCCGCGCTGGAGTTTGGTTCAACCTGAGCTAGCTTCACAGCATAGATTCCAATGGCGAGCGGCTCGGTCATAGCTGCTTCGTCCATCGTAAGTGCATCAGGAACTGGCAATAAAAGCTGGGCGGGCCACGTTACATAATCGCGCAGGCAACCATCTGTAGGCGGCGTGCCGAAAAAAAGCACATCAGGACATACGTTCATGTTGCCGCTCCTGCAGAACTCACATCTGCCGCACGGCTTAGAAGGCTCTATCGCAACTCGCATACCAGGCTTGATGCCGTCAACACCATCACCAACGGCTTCAACTACACCCGATGCCTCATGCCCAAGCACCAGCGGCTCTGTAAGCTTGGTCGTGCCAATTCTGCCATCCTTAAACCAATGAACGTCAGACGCACATATCCCAACGCTTGCTATACGCACCAGCGCTTCCCCATCCTTCGGCTCTGGCTTCGGTTCATCGTGCATTCTGAGATCGCGGGGCTGATGCAGTCTTAAAACTCTCATTCTTCCACCTTCTGCCCATATTTTTCTACATAGCGGCGATGCGCTCTTGCCACTTCTTCCGGTGGTATAGGTATCGGTTCGCCGCGCAGCATAGCAAGATGCACCGTCTTTGCCACGTCTTCCAGCATCACAGCCGCCTTGAGCGCTTCTTCTGGAGTTGGTCCTATAGTAAAGACGCCATGATTCTGCATCAGTATAGCCGGGCTGCTGCCGATGTATTTTACAACCGCCTGCCCTATCTCTTCTTCACCTATTTTGCAGTATGGAGCACATGGGATCGGCCCACCAAACTCATCTGCTATCGCAGTAAGCACAGCAGGTATTGGCTGTCCAAGAGCCGCAAAGCTCGTAGCATAGTTGGAATGAGTGTGCACAATACCGTTTACATCAGGTCTGTGACGGTAGATGTAAAGGTGAGTTGCCGTATCCACCGAAGGCTTTCTGCTGCCTTCAACAACACACCCATCCAAATCAACAATGACAATATCATCAGGTGCAAGTGCTTCAAAGCTGATGCCGCTTGGTTTGATAGCAACCAATCCGCTCGAAGAATCTCGTCCGGACACATTGCCACTTGTCATAGTAACCAACCGGTTTTTAGGAAGCTCTTTGTTAAGCTCAGCAACAAGTTTTTTCAATCCTTCAAGCAACGTCGGAGACCTCTCTATTTAATCATTTATACAGCAGCATTATACGACAGCACGGCTAATCGGCGCAATCTAACTGGTGCGTATATCCTCTATAGCAGCCAGCCTAACAAGCCGATAATTCAAATTGACAAAGGTAATGCAAGGAGGAAAAGAAGGTTGGCGCATTGCGATTACTGGTGGTTTGCCGGAAGTGTAGAATGGTGTGATCTCACCGGCGGCTCATGCAGATGCGGCGGCTGGGAAGAAGCCTGCGAGATGAAGCAGCGCAGACGCCGTCCAACCAAAAACAACACTTTTCTGCCGTTCGAACCGGATTTTGAAGAGCGCAAACGTACCTCCAAACACGCCTCAAAGCATAACCATATTCAGCGCTGACTGGCTACAATAAGCTTCTCGAGCGAATACGTTGGTTTTGACTGCGTGTTTGTCTAAGGCTGCTTTCTTCGCCATATTGGTAACATCGCTTCTGCGGCTGTGCTTGGCAGGAGTTTTCTTGCCTGCACTACTCTGAACAGGGTAGAATACTGCAGATAAAATTGTTATGCAGCCGGGGACAGGATGGGTTCAGAGCACTCGCAATTTAATCAGATCGCACAGCACTATGACGCGTTGATGGAATGCGTGCCTTACAGGCAGTGGGTCGGGTTTGTTATGGAGGTTGTAAAAAAATCCGGGCTTAAGCCTAAGAAGGCACTTGATCTGGCATGCGGCACAGGCACGGTCTCTGAACTTCTCGCTGGGCTGGGACTAGAGGTTGTTGGGGTTGATATTTCATCGGCGATGATCTCAGTTGCCAAACGCAAGGCTGCTGAAAAAGGACTTGACATAGAGTATTATGTTCAGGACGCTGCATCTCTTTCTCTTAATCACTGTTTTGACCTAGCAGTGAGTTTGTTCGACAGCATAAACTATATCACCGATCCTATCGCTCTTGAATCAGCATTTCGAAGGGTTAACAATCACCTGCTAAACGGCGGACTTTTTATATTCGACATGAACACTGAGTATGCACTTTCGCATGGGTTCTTTAATCAATCCAACATAGGCACTTTCGATTATCCAAGATATATCTGGACAAGCACTTATGATAGAGCCTCCCGCATCTGCAAAGTTGACATGGTTTTTGAGGTTATGGAACCTGACGGCACAAAGAGACAGTTTACCGAAGTTCATATACAGCGTGCTTATCGCATAGAAGAGATTGAACGTATGCTACGCGCTGCAGGGTTTGAGGTGATGGATATTTACGATAGCTTCTCGTTCCGTCAGCCTAAGCGCAGAACCGACCGTGCTGTTTTCGTGACGAAAAAACCTTAAAGAGGTGAGCAGACTGTGAGGCGATTTTCGGTTATCACGCTGATTTTAGCACTGGCAATCATTGGGTTTACAGCCGACTATCTGTTTGGACCGCTTACTCCTGCCAAAAAGCTGCCGGTAAAAACCAATGATCCTTGGATTCTCCAGTCAAACAACCCAAAGAATAAGTATGGCACATATCTAGGCAACGGACGAATAGGCGCAAGGATTGGCTCAGATGGAGTAGGCTGGATGGATGATAAGCCAACAGATTGCTTTATGACGGGTCTTTATCAGGATGAAAAACTGATTCCACTGCCGCAGTGGAGTGATTTTTCCATATACGATGAACGCGGCAGGCGGTTTCAGGTTGACTACAAAGCACCTTATCGCCAAACACTTAATATGCGCGAAGGCTACGTGGAGACGGAGCTTACTCTTCGATCAGGAATTCAGCGATTGACTGGGAAAGTAACCTTTTTCATATCCGGAAACGATAATCCGTTGGCAAGCGACGTGGCTGCAATTCAGTACCAACTAAAGCCAAAGTTTTCAGGAAAAGTGTTTTTAGGCGACGCGCTGGGACCGGGGACAGAGTGGAAGCGTGTGCTAATCGCGCAGACTGTTACCGGCGGAAGTGAGTTTGTTGGTGTTACAACCGAAGGACATGGGGTTGTTATCTGCGTTGGCATTAGAGATGCAGAAGGCGCACCAGTGGATCGAACCGTAAGACTGCGACGCGGGAGAGATATTGTTCTAACTAAATGGGTTGTTTTGAGCGATGCGCGCGGATGCATACCAACTCTAAAGCAGAGCCTTCCATACACAGCAGCGGTTACTATGGGCGACATACTTGATGCAGTTAGACGCAGGCTGGACGCTGTATCAAAAACAGGCTTCGACAGAGTTTTTGCCGAACATAGGGCAAATTGGCGGCACAAATGGGTCTCAGACATAATCATCGAAGGCGATCCTGAAGCTCAGCAAGTGGTTCATGCGATGATGTTTTATCTGCTGTCGAGTGCTAGCCCTGGTTGGAGCATCCCACCTACAGGACTCTCGTCTGCCGGCTGGAGCGGACATATTTTCTGGGACGCAGATATCTGGATGTTCCCAGCGCTTATGCTTCAGCATCCTGACGAAGCCTATGGAATAGTGAGGTATAGGAGGGACACGCTGATAGGAGCGGTAGAGAATGCTCGTGCTCGCGGACTTGCCGGTGCAGAGTATGCTTGGGAAAGTGCACGCACAGGACGCGAAACAATAGGGATGCCGTTTTCTGAAGAGCGGCATGTGACTGCAGATGCGGCAATTGCTGCAAGCTCCGTTTTTTA
>Ga0315298_1010629_pt1 | contig 11042 bp, 7 predicted proteins | sample WHS_1_MG_FD_203077 | JGI IMG/M metagenome (GOLD analysis project Ga0315298, IMG submission 203077) | Extremophilic microbial mat communities from Washburn Hot Springs, YNP, Wyoming, USA - WHS_1_MG | ecosystem: Environmental > Aquatic > Thermal springs > Hot (42-90C) | place: USA: Wyoming...
TCGATCTTCACGGCGCCGGGTGCGGGGGGTGCCGGGCGACGCGGCTCCAGGAAGGCTCCCTCCTCGGCCACCAGGCTCCCCCGCTTGAAGACCTTGAGGGCCCTGAAGCCGCGCAGGTCCTCCAGGACCACCAGGTCCGCCCACCACCCGGGGGCTATCCCCCCTCTACGCGCCAGCCGGAAACGACGCGCCGGGTTCAGGGTCACCATCCTCAGGGCGGTCACCGGATCCAGTCCCCGTTCCACCGCCTTACGGAGCACGGCATCGAGGTGCCCGTCCACCAACAGGTCCTCCGGTTGCTTGTCGTCGGTCACCAGAAGGCAGCGGTCCCGGGTATGGGAATCCACCAGGGGCAGGAGGGCCTCCAGGTTCTTGGCCGTGGAGCCTTCCCGTATGTAGATGTACATACCTTTTTCCAGTTTTTCCCTGGCCTCCTCCAGGTCCACGCACTCGTGGTCGGATTCCACTCCCGCCGCCAGGTAGGCGTCCAACTCTTTCCCGCGCAGGCCGGGAGCGTGCCCGTCCACGGGAAGGTCCCGGAAGGCCTCCAGCTTGGCCCACACCGAGGGGTCCCCTTGAATGACGCCGGGGAAGTTCATCACCTCCCCCAAGCCGATGACCGCCTGCTCAGACCGGAGGGGAAGCAGGTCCTCCACCTCCAGTACGGCCCCCGCGGTCTCCATGGGAGTGGCGGGCACGCAGGAGGGGAGCATGACCAAAACGTCCAGGGGGAGGCCTTCCGCCAGGCGCATCATGTAGGTAAGTCCTTCCGCGCCCAGCACGTTGGCTATTTCATGGTAATCGGTGACCACCGCGGTGGTCCCCCGCGGCACCACGGCGCGGGCGAACTCCGGAAGGGAGACCATGGAAGACTCGATGTGCACGTGCCCGTCGATGAATCCAGGACACAGGAACGATCCCCGGAGGTCCACTACCTGGCGGGCCGGCCGCTCGCCGAAGCCGGCGATCCTCCCCTGGCATACCGCCACCGGGCGTTCGCTTATCTCCCCGGTGAAGACGTTGACCACCTTTCCGCCCACCAGGAGAAGGTCAGCCTCTCCCTCCCCGCGGGCCGCCTTCAAGAACCTCTCATCCCCGGACAAAACCTCCTCCTTTCCCTTTCCGCCCTGCCCATGCCGCCCGGGCCGCGGAATCGCCGGCTCCCGGGAGCTGATCCGCCGTCCCCCCACGCCTCCCCCCGGCCCGCCCGGGAGAAGGAAAGGGGTCAGAGCAAGCGCCGCGGGAGGGACGGAATATTACCCCTTCCCGAGGTGAAAAGGCCTCCAGCGCGGGGCCTCGATCTCTCCCGCCCCTCGGTGACGGGGATTCAGATGACCGGCTCCTCCTCCAGCTCCCCCGGCTTGCGCAGGCCCTCCGCCGGGTAGGTGCGCATCTCCAGGATGACCTTGAGGGATCCGTCGCGCATGGCGTACTCGAAGGCCTGCAGCCCCATTTCCAGGGGAAAACGCCGGTCGATGAGGTCCTGCACGTTGATGAGCCCCCGCATCAGGGCGCGGATGGCCGGCTGGAAGGGACCGCACCGGGAGCCGATCACCTGCACCTCATCCACCACCAGGCGGGAGATGTCCAGGTCCACCCTCTCCACGAAGGTGCTCTTTTGGACTATGATGCCCGCCGGCTTGACCAGGTCCCGCGCCAGCCGGAATCCCTCCGGGCGGCCGGTGCACTCCACCACCAGGTCGAACCGCTCCTCCGGACGGTACCCCTCCTCCAGGGCGGTGCGGATACCGAGGCGGTCCAGTATCTTGAGCTTGTGGGGATAGCGCCCGATGGCCACCAGGGAACAGCCGGTGAGGCGCATGACCTGGGCGGCCAGGAGCCCCAGCTTTCCGTCCCCCAGCACGGCCACCTTCATCCTGGGAGTAACGTGCACCTGTTCGGTGATGCGGAAGCAAGCCGCCAGCGGCTCCACGAACACGGCCGTGTACAGGGGCATGGTGTCCGGGACCAGGTGCAGGTTGGCCAAGGGGAGCACCACGTACTCGGCGAAGGTGCCGTCCCTTCCGCTGATGCCCAGGGTGGTGCGCTGCGGGCAGTGGCGCGCCCTCCCCTCGATACACATGGGGCAGACCCCGCAGGAGCAGTTTATCTCCCCCACCACCCTCTTCCCCACCCACTGGGGATTGTCGCTCTTCTCCACCACGCCGACGAACTCGTGCCCTGGGATGCCCTTGAAATCCATGTACCCCCGCACTATCTCCAGGTCGGTGTGGCAGATCCCGGCGGCCATCACCTTGATCAGGGCCTCTCCCGGTCCGGGCTCGGGAACCGGTAGGTCGTCCCTCAGTTTCAGCTCCCCGTCGAAATACAGGCCGAGCATGGCGCAACCCTTCCTTGAACCTTCCAAACACCCGCCACCGCTATTCATAATAACCCATCCGGGGCGCACGTGGATGGGCATCGCCCTCCCAGCGCCCCCGATTCTCTCCCATCCGCGGCCGGGGGCACGCCGGTGGTCCACGCCCTCCCCGCCCCCTCACGGAAAGGGGACGGCTGCACCGGCGGGGAGACGCGCCGGGTATCTCGCTGAACCCCGAGGGAAGGCGCTGAAATCTCGTGACGACAAGACCCGATGACCCCGTCTCCTTCGGCGGGGGCGGTACTACAGGCCCGTGATGCCGGATTGACGCACCCGCGACAAGACCCGATGACCCCGTCTCTTTCTGCGGGGGGGTAATACAAGCCCGTGATGCCGGCGTGAAGCGCCCGCGACAAGATTTGATACTCCCGCCCCTTTCGGCGGGGGTCCCGGATGCCAGAACTTTCCAGTAGTGCTCTAGGGTTGAAAGGGATCGAGAGGACGCTGAATCCTCCTGGCAAAACAAGCTGAAACCGATGAGAAAAGGGATGATTCCTCAAGCGTTCAACCCGACCTCCATACACCCTCGAGGCGTTCCGCCCTTCCCCGAACCTGGGCTATACTTAAGGGCAAGGCTTCGGAAACGGTAAACGAGAGGGGGTCTGACCATGATCATCGACAGCCACGTGCACCTGGTGGGAGAAGGGTGGATCGACCGCAGCTTCTTCATCGGCATGGCCCGGGTGGCCACCATCCCCGTGGGCCGGGCCACGGGGGAATACCCCGACCCGGAAGCCCTGGTGGACAGCCTGATGCCCGTTCTCGCCGACACCACCGGAGAGAAGACGGTGGCCGGCATGGACGCCGCCGGCGTGGATAAGGCCTGTATCTTCGCCGTGGACTACGGCCTGCAGGCCGGGGAACCCCCGGTGTCCATGGAGGAACAGAACCGCATGATCGCCGAGGCGGCCAAGCGTTTCCCCGACCGCCTCATCCCCTTCTTCACCATCGACCCCCGCAGGCCGGGGGCGCTGGACCTCTTCCGGCGCGGCGTGGAGGAATGGGGAATGAAGGGGTTGAAGCTCCACCCCACCTCGGGCTATTATCCCCACGACCCGGCGGCATACCCCTTCTACGAGAAGTGCATGGAATACGGCATCCCGGTCCTCTTCCATACCGGGAGCCAGCCAGCCCCCATGAAGTTCCGCTTCACCCAGCCCATCCACGTGGACGACGTGGCCGCCGACTTCCCGGACCTTCCCATAATCATGGCCCACGTGGCTCACCAGCTGTGGGAGGAAGCCCTGATGGTGGCCGGGATCAAGACCAACGTCTACTTCGACATCTCCGGATGGCAGATCATCTTCAACAGCCATCCGGAGAAGTTCTACCGCATGCTGCGCACTGTCCTGGACGAGATCGGCCCCTGGAGGGTCTTCTTCGGAACCGACGGGCCCTACCTCAACGTCCTTTGCCCCTGGGAGCGCTGGGTCAAGGCCCTGACCGAGCCCGACCTCACCTGCTGCCCGGAGGTGTCCTTCACCCAGGAGGAGATAGACATCGTCATGGGAAAGGCCTTCGCCCGCCTGCTCAAACTGGAGTGACCGGCGGGGCCTCTCGCCCTTACCCCGCGCCCATCTCGGGTAGAGGGCGCCCGGGGCGAGGCACGGTGCGGCGAGGTTCCCGCTTCCTTAAACCGTGGTCACCGTCCCCGGCTCCACGGTTTCCTCTTCCTCCTCCCACTCCGCTCGGGGATGGGGCTTGCCCCTGGTGATGAGGGTGATCACGGAGGGCAGGACCAGGAGGCTGGCGGCCAGGGAGACCACCAGGGAGACGGCGGTGATCAACCCGAAACGCCGGATGGGGGCCATCTTGGAGAGGGAGATGATCAAAAAGGCACCCGCCGTGGAGACCACGCTGGCCAGGAGCGGCTTGCCCACCCGGACCACGGATACGTCCAGGGCCTGGGCCACGCTCACCCCCTGGGGAGCGTATTCCTCCAGGAAACGGTGGGTGACGTGGATGCCGTAATCTATGCCCATCCCGATGATCATGGAGGCCACCAGCACGGTCATCATGTCCAATGTCCAACCCATGAGGGCCAGGAAACCGAGCTCTGCGGCCACTCCGGCGATGAGCACGGTGAGGGTGGCCAAGCCGTAGGCCAGGGAACGGAAGATGACCACCAGCACCAGGCCGGAGAGGAGGAGGGCCAGGATGGCGGTGCGTATCTGGGTGGGGACCAGGTTGCCCAGCATGGCCACGGTCATGGGGGTGATGCCTCCCAGGCGGTAACCCACATCCAGGGGCCCGAAACATTTATCCGCCGCCTCCTTGAGCACGCGGTCTTTTTCCAGCATCTCCCGGTTATCCCGGGCCCCCTCGCTGAAGATGCTGATCAGGGCGGCGCGGTGGTCGGCGGAAACCAGGTTGCCCTCCTGGGGTCCGAAGAGCCGGGCGATTTCGGCCAGGTCCTCCTCGGCCTCCGCCGGCGTGGAGGGGAGCGCCGCCGCCGAATCCGCGCCGGGACTCGCTTTCCCGGTCTCCACCCGGAAATCCTGGATCAGCTCGGCCAGGCTGGAGCTGCCCTCGGCGGTGAAGTAGGGCGAGGAGGCGATCTCCTCCTGGAAACGCCGCATGGCCAAAAGCACCTGGGGGTCGAGAACGTCGCCGGTGACGAGGAGCACGTCCTGCTGCACGCCGCCGAAGATGCGTTCCTGCCGGTACTGGGCCTGGAGGGAGGGTATGTCCTGGGGGGCCAGGGCACGCAGGTCCGGGGCGGTGGTGAGCCGGAAAGCCCCCAGGACGCAGACGAGGACGGCCAGGACATAGATGGCCACCACCGCGCGGGGCCGGTCCTGGGAGATACCCGAAATCCTCCCCATGATCCTGTCGAACCTGGAGCTCCCAGCGGCGGAGAAGATGGCCACCCCGCGCGGGGCCCCGGAGCGGCCCAGGCGCAGCCTGCGCCTCTCGCGCAGGACCATGAGGGCGGGGAGGAGGGTGATGCTGAAGAGGAAGCATACCCCGATGCCCACCGCGCCCATGAAGCCGAACTGCTGAAGGGCGTCGAAGTCGGAGAAAACGAAGGAGACGAAGCCGAAGAAGGTGGTGATGCAGGCCAGGAAGATGGCCACCCCCACGGTGACCACCGCCCGGTAGGCGGCTTCCCTCTGGTCCTTGCGTATCCCGAACTCCTCGTAGAAGCGGCTCATCATGTACACCAGGTTACCCAGGCTGATGCCCAGGACCAGGGGCCCCAGGATGGCGGAGACCATGGTGTAGGGGATGTGCAGCCAGCCCATCAGGCCGTATATCCAGACCGCGGAGATGACGATGACCAGGAGAGGGAGGAAGATGTCCGTCAGCCTCTGGAAGGTGAGGTAGAGGAGGGCCATGAGCACCAGCACGGCGATGAGGGCCAAAAGCCAGGTGCTCTGGACGACGTAGTTCTCCAGGTCGCGGTCGATGGAGGGATCCCCGCTCACGGTCACCGTGGCCGGGACCTCCCCGCCCTCGAAATAGGAGCGGAAGAAGTCCTCGAAGCGGCGGGCCGCCTCTCGGGTGCCCTCCGTGCTTAACTCTGGATTGACCTTGATCCAGATGGCGGCATAGCGCCTGTCCTTGGAGAGCAGGGCCGAGCCTTCCTTCCCCACCGTCCACTTGTAGGCCACCGGGTTGGAAAGGTACTGTTCCACCCCCTTCTCCAGGACCTCCTCGAAGGGGAGAGTCCTGCTCGGATCGGAGGGATCGGGGACCAAGGTCCCTTCGCCGAAGAGGACCACCGTGGATATGTCCTTCACTATGGGTCCGTACTGCTTGCGGGCCTCGTTGATCATGTTGCGGGCGAAGCCGGAGAGGAAGTGTTCCACGCCCACGTAATATTCCTCGCCCACCTCCTTGGCCATGTTCTCCTCCAGGAGGAGGAACTTCTTGATCATGGGATAGGTGAGCAGGTAATCGCTCTCCACCATGGGGACCTCGGTATTGATGCCCCCGAAGAGGCGGTCCACGTCCTTGATGGTCCGGGAGGCCTCGTACTTGCTGGGAATGAGGTCCTTCTGTCCCGCCCGGACCTCGATGAAACCCATCCCCGCGGCCACGGGCAGGGTCACGAGGACACAGGCCAGCACCACCCAACCCGCGTGATCGCGGCACATGCGCGCGAAGAACTTCACCCCTCCTCCTTCCCTCCGAGAGATCTTCTCCTCCGCCCGGGAGCCTAGATCCCTTCCCGATTCCGCCCGCGGCCCGAATCCTCCCCTTCACTGTTCCTTCTATATTAACCTCTTTCTCTCCAATTTGGTCACAACCCTTCCCGCTGCGCCGGACTCGAGGAGGGTTCCAGCCACCCTTTCCCCCACCTGGTCCATGCCTCTCGCCCCCAGGGTCCGGGCGTAGAACCATGCTCGGCTCACAGCCGACCTGCCCCCTCTCCCGGGAGGCGACCCGGCGAGGCCCTTCTCCCCTCCGGGCCCCGCCCGTCACAACCGCGCGTTTCCCCTTCCACCGGTGGCGACCCGGGGTCGGCCTGCACGGAGCCTCGCCCGCCCTTCCCGCTCCCCCGGAAAACCATCCCCGGCCTGTCTCCTTCCCGGCTCGGGGAACAGGTGCTATGCTCTTCTTCGCAAGGCGCAGGGCCGCGCATCAGGCGGCGGTCCCAAGGAAAGGAGGGACATGTCCTATATCTCGGTGAGCCCGGCCACCCGGTACGACGAGGAAACCCTGGTTCCCATCGTCTCCGCCATGCTGGACCGCCGGGGCATCGATTGGTCACGGAAGACGGTCCTGGTCAAGCCCAACCTGCTGGGCCCCTTTCCCCCCGATTCAGGAGTGGTCACCCACCCCCTCCTGGTGAAGGTGGTCCGCGAGGAACTCCGCCGGCGCGGTTGCCGCGTCCTGGTGGGGGACAATCCCGGCGTGCGTGGGTACGGCATGGTGGGGCGCATGGCCCGGGTCACCGGGGTGGACCGGGCGGCGGGCGAGGACTTCGTGAACCTCGGCCTGCGGCCCCGGGGGGTGGAAATCGCCTCCCGGTACGTGGACCGGGTCTCGGTATGTTCCGAGGTCCTGGAGGTGGATCACTGGATATCCATGCCCAAGTTCAAGACCCACATCTCCACGGTGATCACCGGGGCGGTGAAGAACAGCTACGGGCTGCTGGTGGGCGGGGAAAAGGCCCGACTTCACTCCCTGGCCCCCCGGCCGGACCGGTTCGGGGAACTACTGGTGGACGTCTACGCCCTGCGGCCCCCGGACCTGGTGATCATGGACGCGGTGACGGGGATGGAGGGGAACGGGCCCTCCGGCGGGTCGCCGCGGCAGGTGGGTCTCCTGCTTTCCTCGGACAACGGCGGGGCCATGGACCTGGCCGTATGCTTCCTGATGGGCGTGGAGCCGCGTAAGGTGCCCTCCCAGAGGAACGCCATGGAGAGGGGACTGGCCCCTTCCCGCCTGGAGGAGGTGGAGGTGGAGGGTGACCTGGCGCCCCTTCCCGGTTTCCGGCTTCCCTCCACCCTAGCGCGCCTCGATCCCGGGGGTTTCCTGCAACGGACCGTCTTCCGCCGCCTGTCCCGTCCCCGGCTCGGCGTGGACCGAAGGAAGTGCACCGCCTGCGGTTCATGCGTCAGGGGATGCCCCGCGGAAGCCATAATCCTGGAGGGTTACCCCCGCTTCGACACCGCGCGATGCATCGGCTGCTACTGCTGCTACGAGCTTTGTCCCCAAGGAGCGGTGAAAGTGGGTCGCCTGGTGGACTTCTTCCGACGGTAGCGCACAGGCGTCTCCGGGGCTTAAAATTTATTCGAACGCCTCGAACGCCCCCCGGCGCCACGGGGTCTAACAACCCCACGGCGCGGACCAAGCACTGGCGTTAAAGCAAGGGCCGCAAAGCGAGGACGACCAACGAGGGGCGGGTTGGGCAACGAGAACCTCGCCCATCCTGTACCCGGCGTCCGGGCATCCTCACGGAAGGAACGGTCTTTAAGGCAGGGGATCAGGAAATGACCCTACTCACCGACCTCTTCGACCGCGAACTTTTGAAGCATCCCGAATACGTGCTCCTGAACTTCGAGGACCGGACCTACACCAACCTGGAGATCTACCGCGAGATCTGCCGCATGGGCCACGCCCTCCTGCAGCTGGGAATGCAACCGGGGGACGTCCTGCTGGTGCACGTGGAGAACGTGCCGCAGTTCACCCACCTCCTCGGGGCCTGCGCCAAGACGGGGGTGGTCTTCTGCCCCACCATGTTCCTCATCAGCGCGGACGAACTCTCCTGGATGGCCGAGCACTCGGAGGCCTCCTTCCTGGTGACCACCCCCAACTTACTGGACAAGGTGCGCCTGGCATGCCCGCGCCTGGCGGAGAAGGGCAAGGTCATCCTCTGCGAGGGAAAGGCGGAGGGTCTCCTCTCGCTGGAGGAGCTCACCGCGGAACAACCTGAGACCCTGAGGACCAACCCCGACCTCTCCGACGACGACGTGGCGGCCATCCTCTACACCTCGGGGACCACCGGAAGGCCCAAGGGGGTCATGCTCACCCATCGCAACCTGGGGAGCAACGCCTACTCGGTGGTGGAGACGAACAAGGTGACCCCGGACGAGGTCTCCCTCTCCGCCCTACCCCTGGCCCATTCCTACGGGCTCACCGTCTCCCTGCTCCCCGGCATCAGGGGGCTCTCCTGCGTGCTCATGCGCTGGTTCGACGCCGAGGAGGTCTTCCGGAACACGGAGAGGTACCACATCCGGACCATGACCGGCGTGCCGGCCATGTTCATTCAGCTCCTCAACCACCCGCGCGCTCCCCGCTACAATGTGCGCAGCTGGAGACGCCTGCAGAGCGGGGCGGCCCCCCTCCCCGAGGACATCCTTTTGGCCTTCAAGGAGAAGTTCGGGGTCTACATCTATGAGGGGTACGGGCTCACCGAGGCTTCGCCCGTGGTTTCCTGCCAGAGGCCGGACATACCCCTGAAACCGGGGTCTGTGGGCCCTCCCATCCAGGGGGTGGAGGTGAGCATCCGGGACGACTTCGAGAGGGAACTGCCCCCCGGTAGCCCGGGGGAGATCTGCGTGCGAGGCCCCAACGTGATGAAGGGGTACTTCAAGGAGCCCGCGGATACGGAGAGGGCCCTGCGCGGGGGCTGGCTGCACACCGGGGACATAGGGTACCTGGACGAGGACGGTTACCTGTACATCGTTGAGCGCAAGAAGGACCTCATCATCACCGGGGGATTCAACCTCTACCCCTCGGAGGTGGAGCAGGTCCTGGAACGGCATCCCGCCGTGCGGGAGGCGGCGGTGGTGGGCGAGCCGGACCCCGTGCGCGGGGAGGTGGTGCACGCCTTCGTGGTCCTCCAACCGGACAGGACGGTCACCGAATCGGAGCTCGTGGAATTCGTCAGAAACCACCTCGTCTACTACAAGGTGCCCCATCGCGTCACTTTTCTCCAGGACCTGCCCAGGACCATACTGGGAAAACCTTCCAGGAAGGAACTGAGGGAGAGGCTGCTGCGCCGCTGACCGGCCGCCGTTCCCGCCCTTCACATGAGGGACATCCCGCGTTCCTCGGTCACGCGCTGGCGGAGTTCGCGGAGAAGGGCCTCTCCGGGAACCCGTGCCCCGCTCTCCACCTCCCCCAGGAGGGAGTGCAGGGCGCTGAGCAAGGGGACCCTTAGCCCGCGGCGTCCCGCTTCGCGCAGCAGAAAACCGGTCAGGTAAACCCTTTCCGTGGGCCGGCCGTCCGCCGCGTCGCGCAGCATGGGGGGCGGTAACCGGTTCCACACCGCATCTCCCCAGGGATCCGCGGGCACTTCCATCTCCAGGCCCGCGGAAGCGGCCACCAGCGAGCACTCCTCGGATGCCTCCCGAACCCAGCCGCTTACCTCCTCCCGCCCCCTCAGGCTCCCGGGGTTCTCGGCGCAAAGGGCGCACAGGGCGCTTACGGGAGCCGCGGAGCGCAGGCGCGAGAAGACGGCCCTGCGCATGTCCGCCGCCACCTCCACGTGGCCCGGAAACCCTCCCCGCAGGGCCCCAACGAGGTCCTCCAAGCCCGGGGGTCCGGCGACCGCCTCCCGGGGCACGGCGGGCCCTATGACCAGGGAGCGACAGCCCTCCACCTCTACCGCACCGTCCCCGGCCTCGGCGGCGGAGACCCAGGCCAGCGCGGTCCAAGCCCTCTCCTCGCCGACCAGCTCCGCCAGTTCCTCTCCCGCGTTCCCCTCCTGAAGGGAGAGATAGAAAGTGTCCCGGTGCACCAAGGGGCTGAGGGGCCGCAGGGCATCGGCACTGGCATGGGCCTTGACCGCCAGGATGAGGACGTCGAAGATCTCACCCCCCTCCGAGGGGCTGCGTGCCCGGGGCTTGCTCTCCCCTTCCAGAACCCCTCGCAGGCGGAGGCCATGGGAGGCCAGCGTGGCCCGGCGATCCGCGCGGGTCTCGTAGAGGGTCACCTCCACCCCCGCGTCGGCCAGGATATGGGCCGCAAGGCTACCCATGGCCCCGGCCCCCACCACCGCCACGCGCATATCCCCTAGCTCCCTTACCGCCCCAGCCTGACCCGTGGCCCCGACCCGCACTTCCTCATTGCGTGGAGTCACCGGTTCCCGGGGTACCGTTGTTTCCCAGCCCCGGATTCTCCGGGCCTACCGGCGGACCTTCCTCCGGCGGCGGCTGGGGCACCGGCCTGGAGGTCCAGATGAAGAGCGGCGTTCCCACGCTCACGT
>Ga0315298_1010630_pt1 | contig 11042 bp, 6 predicted proteins | sample WHS_1_MG_FD_203077 | JGI IMG/M metagenome (GOLD analysis project Ga0315298, IMG submission 203077) | Extremophilic microbial mat communities from Washburn Hot Springs, YNP, Wyoming, USA - WHS_1_MG | ecosystem: Environmental > Aquatic > Thermal springs > Hot (42-90C) | place: USA: Wyoming...
CTCGGCAAAACACCTTCGCCAACTGCTGTTTTAGGATCAGGGGAGCCACGCTTCCAGCCAGGCGTCGAGATGATCCTCCAGCAGCCAGCGCTGGCGAACCTGCTCGCGCAGCAGGTCCCCCTGCCTAGCCAGGGCGTCGCGGTCGGACACCGCTTCGCGGATGGTCTTGAGCCAGTCCCGATAGCGATTGGCCACGCGCCAGACGGGAAAATCCCCCTGATAGGGCGTGAGATCCGAGCAGACCACGGGATAACCCAGCACCCCGTATTCCAGCAGGCGCAGGTGGCTCTTGGCCTCGTTGAAGGCATTATCCTCCAGGGGCGCGATGGCCAGGTCCAAATCCAGGCTGGCGAGCTTGGCCGGGTATTGGGGCAGCGGCACCCCCGGATAAAACTCCTGCACATAAGGACGCAGGGCGTCGGGGCAGAGGCCGAAGAACACCCAATCCACCTCTTTGGCCAATTCCCGCACCACATCGGCCACGAGTTCCAGATCCCCGGTGTGCCCTACCCCGCCCGCCCAGCCCACCCGCGGCTTGGGGCCGCCCCGGCGCCGGGGCGCAAGTCCGTCCCAGCGTGCCCTTTCCAGATAATTGGGGACGACCCGCACCTCATCGCTGAATCCCGCATAGGCCTTGGCCAAGGGCTCCGTAGCCACCACCAGGCGGTTGCACAGCCCCGCCGCCTTGCGAAAACGCTTGGCGATATCCTTATGGATGCTGGCCTTGTGCACGCTCTTGGTGGGGAGGTTGGTGATGAGGTCGTCAATCTCGAAGACGCGAAAGGCCTTGCTGAAACGCCGGTGCCGCTCCAGGGCCTCGATCTGCGGCCACTCCATCTGCCGCTGCAGGACGATGCTGTCGGGCGAGAAGCGCTCCATCTCGGCGGGCTCGAAGATGCGCATGGTTTCCCAGCCCTGCACCAGACCCGCCGTGCGCAGGGCGCGCATGGGGGCAATGATGCGATACTCGCCGCAGCCTTCCCGGTCGGCGGAGTGCACCAGAACCCGCGGCCGCGGCCGCCATTGCGGATCCCAGCTCAGGGGCGGCTGATCTTCCAGCAGGAAGTCGGTGCTGACCAGGCTCAGGTGCCGATTGTAAGCGGGATCAAAGGCGAGCTGCGGCAGCCAGCGCTCGTAGAAGGCCGTTTTCTCGGCGGCGAAGCGCGCCAGCTTCTGGGCGCTGGGGCGCTGTTCCACCTCCCCTTTCTGGCTGGCGGAGCCTTCGTGGAGGAGCATGGCCCAAGGCGTCCAGACGATGCGATGACCGGCCTCGCGCACTTTGAGGCAGAGATCGACGTCATTGTAGGAAACCTGGAACCGTTCCTCATCCAGGCCTCCGACCATCCGGAAAACCTCTTTGCGCACGAGCAGGCAGGCCGCAGTCACGGCGGAATAATCCTGGGTGAGCTGGGCGCGGCCGAAGTACCCGCGATCCTCGGGAGGACGGCCGATGAAAGGATGCTCGGCGGGGCCTTTCATACCGAGGATCACCCCGGCGTGCTGAATCTTGCCGTCGGGGTAGAGGAGCTTGGCGCCGACGATGCCCACCCCTGGCCGCAGGGCGTGGCTCATCATCTCGTCCAACCAGTCTTCATGCAGGGCGGCGGTGTCGTTATTGAGCAGCAGGACGTATTCACCCCGCGCCGCCGCTACGGCTTGGTTGTTCATGGCGGAAAAGTTAAAGGCGCCGGGGTAGCGCAGCACCCGCAGGCGCCCCCCAAGGCCCTCTTCCTGTTCCGCCAAGAGATCGAGGTAGCGCCGGGCCTCCGGGTCCTGGCTGTCGTTGTCCACCACCAGGATTTCGTAGGCGGGGTAACGGGTTTTTTCGATGACCGACTCGATGCAACGCTGCAAAAAACCCAGTTGATCGCGGGTAGGGATGATGATGGACACCAGCGGGGTGGCGAACAGGGCATAGCGCACGCGATAGGAGGGCGGAAAGGGGCCGGGAGAGACTTCGGCGGCAATCCCCAGCCGCTGCAGATGCCGTTCCAGGACCGCCTGACCGGCGGCCAGGATCTCCGGGATGGATTTGCGGCAATGGCTGCTGCCCTGCAGACGATGGTATAGCACCTCGGGAACATGGCCGATGCCGGCTTCGCCCACCCCTGCGGTTTGCAGGTGTTCCCAGGCCCGCAGCACCAGATCATAGTCCTCCGCCCCTTCCGCCTCCGGATCAAAACCGCCCAGGGCCGTAAACAGGTCTTTGCGGACGACCAGCAGGCCGCCCGTATAGGGCAGGCTGCGCAGATAGTCGAGATTGAAGTCAGGCTTGCAATGGGGATTGATGTGCTGGCCGTCTGGAGTGAGGTTATCCTCGTCGGTGTAGATCAATTGCCATTGGGGGTGCTTGCGGATGGCTTGGGCGATGCGGAAGCTGGCGTCGGGGGCCAGTTGGTCGCCGGCGTCCATGAGGGCGATCCAGTCGGCGAATGCCTCTTCCAGCGCCGCGTTGGCGACCGTCAGGAAATCATCGTCGGGTACGGAGATGGCTTGCCAAAGGGGGGTCAACCATTGCCCTTGCAGGCTCTCCGTGGTGGGCTGCAGAGGAATTTGCGGGTTTTCCAAGATCATGAAATGCAGCCGGGGCGGCTCCACCCAGCCCGCCATCTCCTCTTGGGCCCAGGCGGCCTCAGTCGGTGACCAACGCCCGGCGGGGAGCCAGGGCAAAGCGGGCAAACTCGCCGTGAGCAACACCGCTCCGCTGGAGTCCTCAACCTCGAGGCCGGCCTTCCCACAACTGACGGTAAAAAGCCGCTCTATGGTGTGGGCCAAGGTGCCATCCACCTGACCGGCTTCCTTTTCGAAGTCTTCAGCCGTCAACTCCAGCGCCAACAACGGACCCAAGGCCGCGGCCCGACACCAAAACATGGAACCCGCAAAGTAGCCGCCACGACGCAACGGATCGAAGGTGCTGTCCATACGCTGCCCCAGTACCGTTACCCGCGGTCGATTCGCGTCGTCGGCGAAGGGCAGCCAAAAGCCCGCTGGCCCGATCATCCCCAATGTTGGCTTCCTCGCAAAACGCGAAAGCACCTCCACCGCCTGGGCCGGCGATGCCAACAGACCATCCAGCAACTCGTTGCGCCAGCGGTCGCCATCCCCATGGGCGAGGAAATCGATCATGATATTCTTTTCATCCCGCAAATGCGGGGATTTCTTGCCATGCAAGAACAGCAGAATCTCATGTCCGCGATCTTTTGCGTGTTCCAGCAAACCCATGCGCGGCGCAATATCCCTGCCGCGATTGGGGTAAACGTAGATCTGCGCCTGCGGAAAATCTTGCAGTATGGCTGCGCTGATATCCGCCGTGCCTTCCACCAGAGAGACATAGAGATCCCATTCGACACCGATAGTCAGCAAACGGGAACGGAACTCCGGCCAGAGTTCCGGGTAGAACAGATGCAAAATCACCGCAATCGGTGCGCGGCGGCTCGGACCCGCAGAAAGGAGACGACCACCCATGCGATCCCCTTTGGCCTCGACATTATTGGTCGACAGAGATTGGGTAGGGATAAATACGCGCTGAGTCTGACGAAGGGGTCGGGCGCGATAGAAAATTTGCAAGCTGAGCAACTGATCAAATTCGCCAGCGCTCACGTCTTTGAGAATGAGCTTTTCCGTCTCCACCTGCGCCGGAAATATACCAGGACGCTGTGTCTGGAAAAAACGGCTATCGGGACCATACGCTATGGCCTCAACGGTGAAGCCCGTTTCCTCAAGCATGCGTTGGCCTTCCCTCTCGGTAAAGAAACGCAGGTGGGTAACGTCGAGAATGCCTTCCGCGGCATAGGGCCAACGGCCGGCCGCCAATTCGTTCAGTAACCACAGATTGCGGGCATTGGGCAGGCTCACCAACACCTGGGCATCCGGATTCAGCAATACCCTGAGGCGCTGCAGGGCAAGCCAGGGATTCTGCAAATGCTCCAGCACGTCGGCCAGCAGAAGCGTGTCAAAATAACCAGGATCAAGTCCATGAGCTGCAAAATCAAGTGCCTCCAGGGGCATCTCCAGCACTTTCTGATAGTGTTTCCGCGCGAGACTGGCTGCACCGGAATCCATTTCCACCCCCCACAATTCGCATTGTGGAAAACGCTCCCGGAGCCAGGCGCCCGCCGCTCCTGCCGCACAGCCGATATCCAGGACATGGCATGGCTTGCCACTCAAAAGACTGAGCAAATCGGCACGAGGGTTGAAGTGATAGTGTTCTCTCGCCTCGGCGTTACGCCCGTTGGCCAGACTCTCCCAGACATAGGTTTCGGTCATCGTCATGCCTTTATCAAATATATTGGAACAAGCTCAACCCCTGCACCTGGGCGAAGGCCTTTTGGGAGGCCTGGAGGGCGGTGAGGCTTTGCTGGTATTGGGTGATGACCTGGGGATAGCTGATGTCCGCCAGGTTGCCCTGCTGGGTCTGGAATTGCAGGGTGAGGCTGCTGTTGAGGCTGGATACGCTCTGCGCCTGCTGCAGGCGGGCGCCGATGCTGGCCTGGGTGCTGAGGACCTGGGTCTGGGCCTGGTTGAGGTTGGCCAGGACGTTGCTGATGGCCTGGGCACGCCGGGTGTTGGCGCCGGGCCCGCTGCCCGTCGAGCCGAGCGCCTGCTGAAGGTCGCTGAAGGTCTGGAAGATGCTCTGGGGACGGGAAGCGGCGATGGTGAAACTGTCTCCCGCGGCGGGCGTGCCTGCCACGGGCACGCTGAGGAAGTTTACCCCCCCGCTGGTGGCGGGGATGGCAATGCTCTGGCCGGGGGTGTAGGCGGCTCCCGATACCACCGTGCCGGAACTCGCATTCCAGGAGGCGGAGCCCACGGTGCCCGTGCCGCTGGTAATGCTGTAGCTGCTGCCCGAGGCGCCAAAGGTGATCTGGTACTCGCCTTGCTGGACGACAAGCTGCTGGCTGGCGGCGCCGGGGTCCAGCACGCTGCCGGGCCCCATGGTGACGGTGCCGCTGTTGGCGGCGGCGGCGCTGACCGTGAAGCTGCCGTTGCCCGCCGGAACATCCATGAACACCGCGCTGCCCGCCTCGGAAACGGGCATGTTCAGGCCCGGACCGATCATCAGCGACTTCTGCGCGCCATCGCCCAGGTATTGCACGTTGCCGTTGGCTTGCAGTTGAAAGGGCTGGGTGCTGCTCTGGGAGCCGGAGAAAACATATTGCCCGTTGGCATTCTGGGTGTTGGCGAGCTGCACCAACTGCTGCAGGTTGCCGGCCATGGCGGTGGCGGCGTTCTGGCGGTCCTGGGCGCTCACCGTGGCGTTGTTCATCTGCACCGCCAATTGCTGCACCTGGCTGATGAGGCTGTTGACGCTTTGCAGGACGCCGGAACTGAGCTGCAGATCCTGCTGGCTGCTCTGATTGGCCTGCTGGTAAGCGCCCAGATTGGAGAGCTTGGCGTTCAGGTTGAGCACCTGGGCATTGGCCACGGGGTTGTCGGCGGGATTGCCAAGGGCATTGCCGGTGGAGAGCTGCTGGCTCAGGTTGTTGAGGGTGCTCTGCTGGTTCAGCATGCCGGTGAGGCTGGTGCTGTAAAATTGCTGGGTGCTGACGCGCATGGGTCCTCCTTACAAGGCCTGAATCAGCGACTGGAACAGGCTGTTGCCCACCTGAATGGCCTTGGCCGCCGCTTGATAGGCTTGCTGATACTGGATGAGATTGGCCGCCTCTTGGTCGAGATTCACCCCCGAGAGGGACTGCTGCGCGGCCGTGGCCTGCTGCAAGACCGCCTGCTGGCCCGCGGCGTTGGTCTGCGCCTGGCCGGCCTGAGTGGCCACCTGCGTCACCAGTTGGGCGGCGGCGTCATTGAAGGTGGCGGTGCCGTTGGACATGGTGCCGCTGGTGGCCAAGGCGGCCATGGCGGCGGCGTTGCCGTTGTTGCCGGGGCCGGCCTGGGTGAGGGTGAAGGCGTCGCCGGATGCCGCCAGCGTGCCGCTGAGATTGACCTGCCAATAGCCGCCGGGGGGGTTGCTGGCATAGGGGATGTCGATGTTGGTCCCGGAGCCGCCGAGGCTGACCGTGCCGGTGGCGATGATGCCGGAGCTGCTGCCGACGCCCGAACTGACCTGAAAATCGACGCTGGCGGTACCGGAGCCGCTGTTGGTGAGGGCGATCTGCAGGGGCGCGAGAAAGGCCGCGCCGCTGGCCAGCACATCGCTGCTGCCGCTGGAGAGGACATATTGCCCGGCGGAAAGGGTGAGGTTGCCGAGGTTGCTGTTGACGATGGCACCACTGCTGAGCACGCCGGCATTGCTCACATAGGGACTGGCGGCGGCGATGCCCGAGGGATTGCCGAGTACGGCCTGCATGGCGGTGGCCCCCAGCCGCGTCGGTTCCACCAGAAAACTGTCGCCGGAGTTGGCGCCTGAGACCGAAACCTGCACCCCGGCGAACGTCAGCGTCGTCACGGACCCCGCCACCCCGCTGGTGAAGGTGCCATTGCCCACGCTGCCGCTGGTATAGGCCAGCGCTTGCCCCGTGCTGCGGTTGGTCACGGTCCAGGTGCCGCCGGTGTCCTGCAGGAGATAATCCGCACTGGTGAGCTGATTGGCGTTGCTGATGCTGCCGCTGATGGTGGCGGTGCCGCTGTTGAACTGGCTGGCGAAGATCTGCACCGGCCCGCTGGCAAAAAGGGCCTTGCCTGGCTGGCCATTGAGATCCAGCCCTTGGCTCTGCTGCGCATTCAAGGTGGCGGCCATGGCATCGGCCATCTGGCCGAGGGCATTCTGGGCCGGGTTGAGGGATTGGCTGCGGAACTGGATGAGGCCGCCCAGGGTGCCGCCGGTGATGTTGGCGGTGATGTCGGAGCCGTTGCTGGCGTAGCCAACGTCCATGGTCTGGCCATTGTAGGGGCTGGCCTGGGTCTGGAGCTGGAAGGCCTGGCTGCCTGCCACCAGCACCTGGCCGTTGCTCAGATAGACATTGGTCTGGCCGTTGCTCTGCTGCAGCACATTCACCCCCACCTGCTGGTTGAGTTGGGTAATGAGCTGATCCCGCTGGTCGAGGAGGTCATTGGGCGAACCGTTGCCCAGACCCTGCAGACTGGCGATCTGGGTATTCACCTTGGCGATCTGCTGGGTAAGGGTATTGATCTGGCCGACGGACTGGCCGATCTGCTGGTTGACGCCCGCGGCGATACCGGCCAATTGCCCGCCCAGCACTTGAAAGGTCTGCGCCAGGGTCTGGGCATTGGCGAGCATGGCCTGGCGTGCCGGAATATCCGCGGGGCTGGCGGCCACCTGAGCCACACCGGAAAAAAATTGGCTCACCTGGGAACTCACGCCCCCGGAACTGTTGAGCAGACCGAGAACCTGCTGCAGGCCGCTGGACAGGCTGGCCTGGCCGCTGGCCGCTGCCGTGGCCGACCAGACCTGCCCTTGCAAAAAGCTGCTGTAGGCCCGCTGCACCGTCTCCACCTGGGTGCCATTGCCCAGGAATTGCCCACCCAGGAAGGTGGGGCTGATGGTGCTTTGCACGATGCTTTGCTGGCTGTAGCCGGGGGTGTTGACATTGGCGATGTTGTCGCCGGTGACCTGCAGTGCATTCTGGGCCGTCAGCAGGCCCGTAAGGGCATTATTGACGACACCGCTGATACCCGACATATCAAACCCTCCCCAGGGAACGGCCGGCCCCGGCGCTGCCGCCATAAATGGACGGCTTTTGCGCCTGCAACAGGGTCAGGGCCTCCCGCAAACCACCGCTGGCCACGCGCAGGGCGTGATCCAGGGCGAAATATTCCTCCTGCAAGGCCAATACCGCCTCCCGCAGTTGGACGTCGACGGGGGTGGCCGAACGCCCCCGGGCGTATTCCTGCAAGGCCAGGATCAGGGCATTGCGCCGTTCGGCAAAAGGGGAGGGATCGGCGAGGCTGGCCTGCGCCAACCAGTCGCGCTCCTCGCGCAGCAAGGCGCTGAGGGCGCTTACCGTTGCGCGCTCACTGGTCTGACGCCCTGTTTGATCCATGTCATTCTCCCATTGAACGCTGCCGCAAGAAAATCCCATGTACCCCTGATGCAAGCCGAAACCAGACGGCCGCTTGCTCCGCAACGCTTGCGTTTGCAGGCCGAAACCCGCCTTGCACCGAGCTTCTTCTCCTTTGATAACGACACAAATGCCCGAAAACTGCAGTCATCCCCCGCCCAGGGACAAGCCCGCCGTGGCCGCCTCCATCAGCGGGCTCTGGGCAACGGCGACGACCTTGCTGGCATATTGGGGGTCGGTGGCGTAGCCCGCCGCTTGCAGGGCCGAGGCAAAGGCCCCGACGTTATCCCCCTGGCCCAAGGCCCCCTGGTAGCGCGCGTCGTGGAGCAGCAGGCTGGCGTAATTGTGGACGCTGGCGGCCATATTGTCGTAGGCGCGAAAGGCGGCCGTTTCCGTCCGGGAAATGCCGTTGCGCACCTCATGGGTCAATTCCGCCAGGGATGCTCCCTGCCAGCTTCCGCCCCCCTTGATGCCAAAGAGATTGTTGCCGGCCACATGGGCACCCCAGCCGGTCTCCAGGGCCGCCTGGGCGATGATGGCCTTGGGTGAGACGCCAAGCCGCTGTGCCGCAGTCTGCACGGCCGGCAGGATGGATTCGACAAAAATTCGCGCCTGTTGCACCAGACTTTGCGTCGGCTGTCCCGGGGCAGCGCCGGCGGACACAGGAGGCGCCAACCCCGCATTGCGCTGGGGGGCGGCGAAGGCCGTGGCGGCGGGCGCTTTGCCATCCGCCCCCTTATCGCCCCATTGCAGGTGATAACGGCTGGCCATTTCCTTGGCCAGCACCGTCGCCAGGCCGATCCCCTTGCCTTGGGCGACACTACTGGCAATCTGCTGGTTGAACAGGGACTGGAACATGGGCCCCGCATTCTTCCCGGTCAGATCCGAGCCGAAGGAGGTCGCATCCATGGCACTGAGCATCTGCTGCAGCAGCACGGCCTCGAACTGTTTGGCCGTGGCCAAGATGGATTGGGGATCCCGGGCCTTGGCCTCGGCCTTGAGCTGGGCGAGCCCCGCAAAGCCGAGGGCGTTGCCGACCGTCGCGCCGGCTGCCTGGGGGGCGCTGGACTGGGCATTGCCGAGGGTGAGCGCCTGGGTACCGGCCGAAAGATTCATCCTGGATCCTGCCCTTGGCGGAGGGGTTTGGCCGCGACTTCGGCCCGCGCCGTCGTCGTTCTAGGTGAAAGCCCGCGCCCGGCAGGCGACCTGCCAGAGCCCGCAGGGCGAGTTTTCAGCCGCCGGCGGAATGAGCCGTAGAACAACAGGCAAGGACCGCCGGAGCAAAAAATCCCTCCGCCAACGGCAGGCTGTGGATTCATATCACCTCCAGTTGGGCGTGCAGGGCGCCGGCGGCCTTCATCCCTTGGAGGATGGCGATGAGGTCCGTAGGGGTGGCGCCAACGGCGTTGAGGGCGCGCACCACGGCCTCCAGGGTGACGCCGGGCTGGAACATCAGCAACTTGGCCTTGGGCTGGGTCACGTTCACATTGGCCTGGGGCGCCACCACGGTTTGTCCGGCACCCAGGGGATTCGGTTGACTGATGAGGTATTTCTGGGAAATGGTCACGGACAGATTGCCATGGGCCACGGCGCAGGGGCCCAGGGTCACGTTCTGCCCAAGGACCACGGTACCGCTGCGGGCGTCGAAAATGACCTTGGCCACCGGGGTTTCCGGAGTGACCTGCAGGTTTTCCACCCGAGAGAGAAAGGCCACGCGCGCGCCCGGCGCGCTGGGCGCCTGCACCTGCACTACGCCGGCATTGAGGGCCTCGGCGGTGCCGTAGCCCATCTGCTGATTGATGGCGTCGGCAATGCGGCTGGCGGTGGTAAAGCTGGGCGTATGCAGTTCCAGGCTCAGGGGGCCTCCGCCCTGATCAAAGCCGCTGGTCACGGAGCGCTCCACATTGGCGCCATTGGGGATGGTGCCCGCCGTCGTCACGTTCACCTGCGCCGAGGCGCCATTGCTGCTGGCGCCAAAGCCGCTCACCACCAGATTACCCTGGGCCACGGCGTAGGTCTGGCCGTCGGCACCCTTGAGGGGGGTCATCATCAGCGTACCGCCGGCAAGGCTGGTGGCGTTGCCCACGGCGGAAACGGTGACGTTGATGGTCTGACCGGGACGGGCGAAGGGCGGCAAATGCGCGGTGACGATGACTGCGGCCACGTCCTTGGGCTGCATGTTGCTCAGCACCGAGGGAGGTAGATTGATGCCCAGCCGCTGAAACATATTGAGCATGGACTGGGTGGTAAAAGGCACCTGAGTAGCCTGGTCGCCGGTACCGTTGAGCCCCACCACCAGACCATAGCCCACCAACTGGTTGCTGCGCACCCCCCCTACCCCGGCCAGATCCCGCACGGCCTCGGCCCGGGCCATGAGCGGCATGGTGCAAAAAAACAATGCCATGAGCATGGTCAGCAGCGCTGCCCAAGCCTTCGCCCATTCCTGAAAACCGCGTTGCATGCGCATTTCCCCCATCCTCAAAACGGCCACAGCGACATGAAAAAGCGCGCCAGCCAGGGCATCTTGGCGGCCTCGTAGATACTGCCGTCACCGCTGTACTCCACCCGCGCGTCGGCGATCTGGGTGGATAATATCGTATTCTGCGAGGTCACGTCGGCGGGCCGCACCACGCCGGCGACGCGGATGTATTCATGCCCACCGTTGAGCCGCACCTCCTTGGAGCCCTCCACCACCAGGTTGCCGTTGCCCATGACCCGGACCACCGTCACCTCCAGGGTGGTGTTGAAGGTATTGCTCTGGGTAGTGGCCCCGGTACCACCAAATTTCTGGTTGCTGTTGGCATTCATGCTGGGAGTAAAGGCATTGCCGGCCACACTGCCGAAGGCCGGGGTAATGCCGAAGAAATTGCTCAGGGCCGCCCCCAGGGTGTCGGAGCGGTTGATGGCGGTGTTGGTATTGTTGGAAGCGCTGGCGTTTTCCTGAATGAGCACGGTGATGAGATCACCGATACGATGCGCGCGGTTGTCCTCGAAGAGGGAGACATTGGTCCCCGCCTGCCAGATGGCGCCGTTGGCCGGATGGGCGCTCAGGGGCTCGGGCTCGGC
>Ga0315298_1010631_pt1 | contig 11042 bp, 7 predicted proteins | sample WHS_1_MG_FD_203077 | JGI IMG/M metagenome (GOLD analysis project Ga0315298, IMG submission 203077) | Extremophilic microbial mat communities from Washburn Hot Springs, YNP, Wyoming, USA - WHS_1_MG | ecosystem: Environmental > Aquatic > Thermal springs > Hot (42-90C) | place: USA: Wyoming...
TGCCCTCTGGCATGTTCACGCTCTCCCAAAGGGAGAGGGAGAGGCTCCACCTTACCGGCGCGGGAAGGGGGCTGAGGGGTTAGGTCTGTCCGGCCATCATGTTGCCCATCTCCTTGCGGGAGAGGTAGGCTCTCCGCGTCTCCGCGTCCCCGCCTCTCCGCGTCCCCTATTGCCTGTTGCCTGGTACCTGTTGCCTTCTCCCGTCTCCGCGTCACCCTGCCTCTACCCCCCGACCGCCGACTCCTCTCGTACAGCTCCACCACCCCTCGGAATAGCCCCTGGGGCATGAAGATCATCACCAGGATCAAGATCAGGCCGAACACCACCGTATCCATTTCCCCAAAAGGGGAGAGCAGGTTGCTCAGCAGGGTGATGGTCGCTGTCCCGAAGATGGCACCCCAGATGCTGGCCAGTCCGCCCACCACCACCATGACCACCAGTCGAACTGAGAAGATGAACCCGAAGGGCTGGGGGCTAATGAAAGTGGTGTAGTGGGCGTAGAGGCTGCCGGCCAGGGAGGCGTAGACGGCACTGAGCACGAACACCTTCATCTTGAACTGATCGACATCGATACCCAGGGAGCGGGCAGCATCCTCATTGCCGTGGATGGCACGCAAGGCTCTGCCCACCCGGGAGTTCACGACATTCTGGGATATCAGCAGAATGCTCAGGCAGAAGGCCCAGGCCAAGTAGTAGAACTTCTGGTCGCTGTCGAAGTCCAGCGGGCCAATGGCCAAGGACGGGATGCGAGGGAGGCCCGAGGGGCCGCCGGTGAACTCCTTCAGCTCCACGAACAGGATATAGACGATGATCCCAAAGCCCAGGGTCGCCATAGCCAGGTAGTGGCCGCGCAGCCGGAAGATGGGAGCCGCCGTGCCATAGGCGATGGCTCCGGTGGCGATCGCTGCAATGGCCATGGCCAGCCAGGGCTGCACCCCGTAGGTCGCGCTCAGGACACCCGAGAAGAAGGCCCCCAGACCGTAGAACGCCGCGTGCCCCAGGGAGACCTGACCCGCGTATCCCATCAGTAGACAGAGTCCCACCGTCACGATGGTGTGGATGGCCACCACTATCATCAGGCTGGTGTAGTAGGAGTTGCGGGCCAGGGGGAGCGCCAGCAGGGCCACCACCAGTAGGACGACGGCGACGAACCTCCCCTTGCCGGCTTTCTCCAGCATGCTCATCCGCCCTCTCCCGAGGCTCCGCCGGGTCTGAGCAACACCAGGAACAGCACCAGCAAGGCGATAGCGTCCTTATAGGAGGAGCTGATGAAGGCTGCTCCCAACGATTCGGCCAGTCCCAGCAGCAGGCCACCAGCCACGGCTCCCAACTGACTGCCGAAGCCGCCGATGGCGGCGGCGGCAAACCCTTTGAGGCCCAACATGGTGCCAGCATCGTAGGATGTGAGGGTGAGCGGGGTAATCACGACACCGGCCAGGGCGCCCAGACCGGCACTGAGGGAGAAGGCCACCAGCGACATGGCTTTGGTATCTATTCCCATAAGACCGGCTGCCCGACGGTTGATGGCGCAGGCCCGCAGCGCCTTGCCCAGCATGGTGTAGTCCAGGACCAGCTTAAGAGCGGCTACCACCAGCAGCATGGTGGCGATTACCCAGAGGCTCTGGGGCACCACGGTAGCGCCCCCAAGGCGGATGGGATCGTCCCCCGAGAAGGGCGGTATGTGCACCGCGTCCTTGCCCCAGAATTGGCCCGCCAGCCCCCGGATCAGGATCGAGGCACCGATGGTGATGATGATCAGACTAATGACCGGAGAGCCGCTGGCCGGCCTTATGGCCCACCTCTCCAGCAGAAACCCTACTCCGGCGGTAGCGGCAATGGCCAGCAGGAAGGCCAGTGGCGGCGGCAGTGCCGCCACACGGATAAACCAGAAGCTGAGCATCCCACCCAGCATCACGAACTCGCCCTGGGCAAAGTTGATGATGCCAGTCACGCTGAAGATTATGGTAAAGCCGATGCCGACGATGGCGTAGACGCTGCCCAGCGTCGCTCCGGACACCAGGTACTGGACCAACTGCTCCGTTGACATTGCCTTAACACAGTGATGAGTGATGAGTTATGAGTAATGAGTCGTCACGGCCCACCACTCATTACTCATCACTCATCAGTCATCACTTCAAGACGGTCCACTTCCCATTGGCAACCGTGATCATCACGAAGGCACCCTTGGTGAGGCCGTTGTGGTCCTGGGGGGACATGTTGAACACACCGCTGATGCCGATGAAGTTCTTCAGGTTCTCCAGTTCGTCGCGGATCTTCGCCTTGTCCGGTCCCACCTTCGCCAGGGCATTGGTGACCATGGTCATGGCATCCCACGCATGCCCCCCGAAGGTGTCCGCGTTCTTGTTGTACTTGGCCTTGAAGTCCTTGGCGTAGCTGAGCAGCACGCTCTTCTGAGGATCCGAATCGGGGAGGGTGTCCGCCGCCAGCAGCTTGCCGGCGGGCAGGATGACCCCGTTGGCGGCATCACCGGCCAGATCCAGGAATGCCTGGTTGGCTATGCCGTGGCTATCCAGGATCGGTATGTTCAACCCCAACTGCTTGGCATTCTTGGAGATCAGGGCCGGCCCCGGGTTGGTGCCCCAGACGATCAGCGCCTTGGCGGCGGTGCCCTTGATCTTGGTGAGCTGAACCGTCATGTCCGTGTCCTTATCCCCGAAGCTCTCCGAGGCCACGAACTTGATCCCGTACTGGGGGGCGGCCGCCTCCAGCGCCTGCTTGCCCGTGACGCCGAAGCCTCCTGTGGAGGCCAGCAGCGCCACCTCCGTGATTCCCTTGGACTTAAGGTAATCGAACACCTCTGCGGCGGCCAGGGCGTCGCTCTGAGGGGTCTTGAAGACCCACTTCTTGACCGGTGTGGTGATCTGCGCGCTGGCGGCGCAGGAGATCAGGGGGATCTGTGCTTTCTCCACCGTGTCGATCAGCGCCATGCTTTCGCCCGTCGAGCTGGGGCCGATGATGGCCAGCACGTTGTCCTGCTCGATCAGCTTCTTGGCCAGGGTCACGGCTTTGGTCTCGTCGCTCTCCGTATCGTAGACGATGAGCTGAACCTTGTGTCCGTTGATGCCCCCCTTGGCGTTGATCTGCTCTTCCAGCATCTGAGCCGTCTCCTTCTCAGGAGTGCCCAGGGGCGAGTTGTTGCCGGTTACCGCGAAGAGCGCGCCGATCTTGTAGCTGTCGCTGGCCTGAGTACCGCAGCCCGCGCCTATGGCCGAAAGGACTGCCATGAGGATGAGTGCCGCCACCAGGGAAACCGAGGGCCGCCGAAGCATGGAAATACCTCCTACAGTTCAGGCTAATCTCGGAAAGGCTGGATGAGGGACAAAAAAGCAGCGAAGCCCTCGAGCTTCGTTGCCGCGGGTTCACGAGCATGGTCATTATACGGGCGAGGAATCATAAGTCAAGTTCTGTCCCGGGAGATTCAAGGGGGAATCCGGAATCCGGCAATCTGCCGCCGCTCGCCCGAATCCATCAGCGTCAGGGCGTGCCGCTGGCCATCATCAGGACGGCTGCCCCCTCGATCTGCCCGGTCCGCAGGTGATCGAGGGCTTCGTTGGCTTGCTCAAGGGGGAAAGTCCGCACCTCGGTTCTCACCGGCACCCGGGGGGCGATGGCCAGCAGTTCCTCTCCATCTCGGCGGGTCAGGTTGGCCACCGAGCGGACCGATCGCTCTTCCCACAGCAGGCGGTAAGGGAAGGAGGGGATGTCGCTCATGTGGATACCACCACTAACGACGGTGCCGCCCTTGTCGCTGGCGAGCAGCGCGGCCGGCACGAGGGAACCGACCGGGGCGAAGATGAGGGCAGCGTCCAGCTTCTCGGGAGGCAGTTCGGAGGAGTCGCCGGCCCACACAGCCCCGAGGCGGAGGGCAAACTGCTGCCCCTTGCTGTCGCCCGGTCTGGTGAAGGCGTACACTTTCTTTCCCTCGTGGATGGCGACCTGGGCAACGATGTGGGCCGCGGCCCCGAAGCCGTAGATTCCCAGCCGCTCCACGTTCTCACCGGCCATGCGGTAGGTTCGGTAGCCTATCAGTCCGGCGCATAGCAGCGGGGCGGCCTCGGCATCGCCGTATTCCGGGGGCGTGCTGAAGCAGTATTGCTCATAGGCGACCGTGTACTCCGCGTAACCGCCATCGACGGTGTAGCCGGTGAACAGCGGGTTGTCGCACAGATTCTCTTGCCCCCTGCGGCAGTAGCGGCAGGTACCGTCGGTGTGCCCCAGCCAAGGTACCCCTACCCGATCTCCCACCCGGAACCGTTGAACCCTCTCTCCGGTCTCAACCACGGTGCCGACGATCTCATGTCCAGGTATCAGGGGCAGTTTGGGATTGGGCAGCTCTCCGTCCACTATGTGCAGGTCCGTGCGGCATACCCCGCAGGCGTGTACTCGAATCAGGAGCTGCTCCGGGTTCGGCCGAGGCACCGGCAACTCCTTCTCGCGGAGCGGCTGCCCCACCGCTTCCAGCACCATGGCGCGCATCTTTTCCGGGATGTTCATCTGTAGCCCTCCCTGGCGGATTGTGGCGGGCTCACCCCCACCATCACCGAGTCCGGTTGTCTGCCTGCCCATCAGCTTCTGCCTGTTGCCCGTTGGCTTATAATGTCCCCGCACCCCATCCTTCTCTTCGAGGCGCTCATGAACCTGGTCCAGGCTGTCGATGCTTTCCTCGCCTCCGAGTTCAGCCACGGCATCACCGCCCACCGCCGCCTGCCGGCGCGGGAGGCCGTGTACTCACCCTTCCCGGCCGGCACCGACTCCCGGCTGATCTCCGTGCTGCGGAACCGGGGCATTGAGGCTCTCTACTCCCACCAGGCCGAGGCCATAGCCCACGTACAGGCGGGTCATCACCTGATAGTGGTCACTCCTACCGCCTCCGGCAAGACCCTATGCTACAACGCACCGGTCCTTGATGCCATCCTCAAAGCGCCCGAGACCAGAGCCCTGTACCTGTTCCCCACCAAAGCGCTCTCCCAGGACCAGCTTTCCGAGCTTCACGTCCTGGTGGAGGCACTGGACGTGGACATCAAGACCTATACCTACGACGGGGACACTCCGGCCACCGCTCGCCGAATCGTCCGCTCGGCAGGCCACATCGTGATCACCAACCCGGACATGCTGCACGCTGGCATCCTGCCCCACCACTCCAAGTGGGTGAAGCTGTTCGAGAACCTCCGTTACGTGGTGGTGGACGAGCTTCACACCTATAGGGGCGTCTTCGGCAGCCACCTGGGTAACCTGCTGCGGCGGCTGAAGCGGATCTGCCGCCACTACGGCTCCAACCCCCAGTTCATCTGCTGCTCCGCCACCATCGCCAACCCAAAGGAGCTGGCCGAGCGGCTGCTGGAGGAGCCTGTGGCGCTGGTGGACCGGAGCGGCGCACCCGTGGGCGCCCGAGACGTGATCTTCTACAATCCACCTGTCATCAACCGGCAGCTCGGCATCCGCCGCAGCTCCTTGCTGGAGGCCCGTCGCATTGCCGAGCGCTTCCTGGTGCCCAACGGCATCCAGACCATCCTCTTCGGCCGCAGCCGGCTCTCTGTGGAGGTTCTTCTCACCTACATGAAGGAGGCCGCGGCCCGCTGCCGGAAGCCGGAGTGGTCGGTGCGGGGCTACCGTGGCGGCTATCTGCCCCATGAGCGGCGGGCCATCGAGCAAGGGATTCGGGATGGCTCCATCCGCACCGTGGTTTCCACCAACGCATTGGAGTTGGGGATCGACATCGGGGGGCTGGAGGCCAGCGTGCTGGTAGGCTATCCAGGCACCATCGCCAGCACCTGGCAGCAGATGGGCCGAGCCGGCCGCCGGCGAGGTCAAGCTTTCTCCCTCTTCGTCGCCTCCAGCGACCCCCTGGACCAGTTCATCGTGACCCACCCCGACTACTTCTTCGGCCAGTCGCCGGAGAGCGGCCTGGTGAACCCGGACAACCTGCTGGTGATGATGGATCACCTGAAGTGCGCCGCCTTCGAGCTCCCCTTCCAGGATGAGGAGCCCTTCGGCACCATGCCGGTGGGGGAGATGCTGGAGTATCTGGCCGAGGAGAGGGTGCTGCACCACGCCAAAGACCGGTGGCACTGGATGTCCGATGCCTTCCCGGCGGAAACGGTGGGGCTGCGGATGGCGGCGCGGGAGAACTTCGTCATCGTAGACATCACCGAGCCGAAGCCCCGGGTGATCGGGGAGGTGGACCGCTTCTCCGCGCCTATGCTGATCCACGAGGAGGCCATCTACCTCCACGGCAGCGATCAGTACCAGGTGGAGCGGCTGGACTACGAGAACAAGAAAGCCTACGTCCGCGGGGTGGAGGTAGACTACTTCACCGATGCCAGCCTGGCGGTGAACCTGAGTGTCCTGGAGGAGATGGAGCAGTCGACAGAGGGGAACGCCACGCGCTCCCACGGTGAGGTCAACGTGACCGCACTGGCCACCATGTTCAAGAAGATCAAGTTCGACACCCACGAGAACGTCGGCTCCGGCCCCATCCACCTGCCCGAGGAGTCGATGCACACCACCGCCTACTGGCTGACTCTTCTGCCGAAGGCCGTGGCGGGGCTGGGCAGGGATGAACTACAGGCCGGATTGATGGGGCTGGCCAACGCCCTGGGGGTCGTGGCGACAGTGGCGCTGATGTGCGACCGTCGCGATTTGCTCACCGCCGTGGAGGTGTGCTCCCCCCACACCGGTGCGCCCACCGTCTTCCTCTACGAGGCCTATCCCGGCGGCGTCGGCTTCAGTCCCAGGCTGTACCGGATGCACCGCGCTCTGCTGGAGGATGCCCGCAGCCTGATAGCCAACTGCGGCTGCGAGCGGGGCTGCCCCTCCTGCGTGGGTCCGCTCCTGGAGGTGGGCGAGGGGGCCAAGGGGGCGACAATGAGGATGCTGGCGAAGGTGGTGTAGACAGGCGGACGCAGGGGAGCGCAAGCCCGATGGGTTGCGGCCGGAGCCGCAGTGAACCTAAGCCGTGGTAGCCGGTGAGCCAGGTCAGAGGGCGGAAGGTTGGGTCGGTCGACGTGATAGGTGCGTGGCGCCATGGCCAGCTGAGTAGAGCCCCAGGCGTTGCGGCCGGCGTCGTTGTGGACCCGATCCGAGTTAGCCGGCGGAGCGCAGCCCGAGGCTGAAGCCGTCGGGCTGAAAGAGCAAAGCCCACTGAAGGGGCTGGCCGGAGGGCGGACAGCAGGATAAGTCATGGGAGGTGGGCAGATGATGTACTGGCGGCTGTTCTACCACATCGTCTGGACCACAAAGCATCGTGAGCCCCTGATCGACGCTCAGCTCGCATCACCCTTGCACAACAGCCTCGCTGCAAAGGGAACCAGCCTCGGCGCGCTGGTCCACGCAGTCGGAGGAATGGAAGACCATGTCCACCTTGTAGCTTCCGTGCCACCAACCATGGCGTTGTTCGAGTTCATCCGAAATCTCAAGGGCAGCAGTTCCCACTTCGCCAATCACGAACTTTCTCTGCCCGGTCCGTTTCGATGGCAAGCAGAGTACGGTATCGTGTCTTTCGATGGCAGGTTGTTGGACAAGGTAGTCCAGTACGTGAAGAATCAGCAGCAGCACCGTGCAGACCGCACAACAATTGGGATTCTCGAGAGGGTTTCGGAGAACTCGAAGGGATCAGACCGACCATGAGGTATAGAGCTCCGTCGCAGCCCCTTCAGCGGGCTTCGCTCTTTCAGCCCGATGGCTTTAGCCTCGGGCTGCACTCGGTTGAGCACACATCCCGCCGGAACACCCTCTCATGACCCCCGACCTCCGCTCCCGCCTCGCCCGCCTGGGCTACCGCCTCACCCCGACTTCGGAACTGGGCCAGGCACACGAGGTCTCCAAGCCCTCACCCCGCGGGCCCGCCCTCTGGTCGGCCCACACCTCTCCACCGGAGAGAGGTAGATCCACGATCCATCCCATCGACGACGTGGTGCCCGGCCGCCGCGTCGCCACCCCCCACGGCGAATGCTTCGTCGCGGAGCACCATCATCCCCCCGGACATCTCCACGGCTCCCACCGCCTGGAGGAGGCGCTGGAGCTGGATGCGCATCTGTTCGAGTGGCTCGGGCGCGACTCCGCGCTGGCTGACTTCGATCCGGCCCGATCCGTCTTTCTGGACGTGGAGACCACGGGGCTGGCAGGAGGCACAGGCACCTACGCCTTCCTCGTGGGGCTTGCCCACTTCGAGGGACCACGGTTTGTGGTCCGCCAGTTCTTTATGGAGGACTACGATGCCGAGGCGTCGCTGCTGCACGCCGTGGCGGAGGCACTGGAGCCGTTCCAGGGAGTGGTCACCTTCAACGGGAAAGCGTTCGACCTGCCGCTGCTGGAGACCCGCTTCCTGATGGCGCGCCGGCCATTCGCCCTCCAAGGCGTTCCCCACCTGGACCTGCTCTTCCCCTCTCGACGACTCTGGAGAGAACGGCTGGAGAGCTGCGCCCTATCCAACCTGGAGCGGGAGATCCTGGGTGTGGAGCGGGAGGGCGACGTGCCGGGGTTCCTAATCCCGGGGATCTACTTCGACTACCTCCAGAGCGGCGACGCCCAACCGCTGGGCCCCATCTTCGAGCACAACCGCCAGGACCTGCTCTCCTTGGCTACCCTGACCACCCGCCTGGCCCGACAGTATGCCGATCCTTTCCATCCATCGGTGGAGGATGGTCGGGACCTCTTCGCCCTGGGGCGCGCTTTCGAGATGCTGGAGCTGGCCGACAGGGCAGTCCTCTGCTACGAGAGGGCACTGGCCCTTCTACCGCCAGGGCAGATGCATGACCGAGCCATGGTTGGGCTCGGGAGCCTCTACAAGCGGCTGCGGCTCCGGCAGGACGCCGTCGGCCTCTGGCGCAAGCTGGCCGCTAGCGGACGGACCTTTACCACCATGGCCTACGTGGAGTTGGCCAAGCACTACGAGCACGTGGAGAGAGATCACCGGGAAGCCGAGCGATTCACCCTCCAGGCGCTGGCCGCCCTGGAATTACGGGCCGCCAGGGGTGAGCCGTGGCGGGTAGAGCAGGAACGTCGCGATCTGGAGCACCGGCTGGCCCGGCTCCGCCGAAAGATGGACAGATGACATGGTGCGGCTCTTGCCGGGACATGATCCAACAGGATCTATTCTTTGAGGCCGATGAATACATCGCGCGGAAGGACATCATGGCGAAAGTAGGACGCAACGAGCCTTGCCCGTGCGGGAGCGGCAAGAAATACAAGAGGTGCTGCCTGGCGAAGGACGAGCAGGAGGAGCGGGAGGCAAGGCAGCGGATAGAGGCGGCAGCGGCCTCCGCTCTCAATCCATCGCTCGGCAAGAAGGGACAGAAGCCGGAAACGGAGGCCGATCGGCTGTGGGAGCGCTTTGAGGCTGCCGACTACGAGAGCCGGATAGCGATCTTCCTGGAAACCCTGGAGTCCGGGGAGATGGATGAGGAGCTCGCCTTCGAGATGCTGCTGGAGATCTGGGACGTGGCGGTGGAGAAGGGCGACCAGGAGAGATTTCGTGGCTTGGCGGAGCGCCTCCAGCGGGAGGCCCCAGCGGCCTATGAGGCCAACGCCTTCTACTTCAACCGCTGGATGCTGGAGGACGCCCTCGACCGGGCGCGAACCGAGCTGGTACCCGGTCTGCTGGCACCCTTCGCCCGAGATCCCGACTCGGATATCGATGGGTTCTTCCGCGTGATGGACCTGCTGATGTACTACGGCCAGGTGGACCCGCTGTTGGAGACCATGGCGGCCGCCCGCCCATCGCTAGGCTCTTCTGGTAAGTTGCTACCTGGAGTCGAAGATGAGTTCATCGAGATGGGCGCCCAGTTGACCGTCCTGAACCATCTGGAGAAGGGCGGGACTCCCGATCTGGAGGATCCCCGCCTGCAGACCGCTCTCTCCCCGTTCCTCCCGGTGCTGGACGATGGTTGGCTGAGGCTGACCCTGGCGGTGGTGTCGGGTGCGCGGTCACGGTCCTGGGCCCTGTCGGATTTCCAGCGGCAGGAGCTGAAGGAAACCGACGAAGATCTGTCCGAGCGACTGCGCTTGTTCTCGCTAGAATGGCTGCGCTACCTGTGGCGCGAGCGTGAGGTCGCACTAACCAGGGGGGAGCTGGCCCGGGTCGAGATGGTGAGGCATCAGGAAGAGCAGGTAGACAAAGACAGGGATAGGCTGTCCGTGCTGGTGCCCAAACCCCGAGAGTTGGATGACCATCTAGCCGGTCTCCTGCACTTCGCCAACCCCCTTCCCGCTCGTGCCGCGACCATGCTGGAGCTGCTGCCCGAATACCTTCGGTTCCTCACGCGGCACGGCCTGCTCTCAGCCCGAGAGGAGAAATCAGCCCTTCAGTCTCTCCGGAAGGTTCACCACGACACCGTGTCCCTTCTGCGGGACCATCTGGCACCCCTGCTGGCGCCAGCGGCGGAGCGTGCCTGGCAGAGAGCAGCGTAGCTCTTCCATAGCTACGGCCCGGTGTGCTACTGTTACCGGCAGAGACTCACGTGGGGAGGTACTGGGCGATGACCCTCGCGGTCCGACCTGGCAAGCGTTGACGCTCAACGCCGCGCCGGTTCGGCGTTGGCGAACCACACACCCCGGCGACCTCCCATCCGGGCCGGCAGCCTGGCCTCCTGTAAGGGTGCGACTTCCATCTGCTCTCCGCGGCAGCCAGGCGGTGGGGAGGAACGCCGAACACAAGTCCACCGCTTTCCATTTTGCCCACCAAGTTGTTAGAGGAGATGCAGATGGTACAGCCACAAACCGCCAAGACCGTTCTGGTCCTGGATGCAGCGACCCTGGGTCGAGGCGACGACGACCTGGGCAGCCAGCTCATGGTGAACTTTCTCCGTACCTGGGCCTTTCGCGATGAGGTTCCCGGTACCATCGTATGCTACAACGCCGGTGTGAGGCTGACGGAGCAGGGCGCCCCGACAGTGCCCATGCTGGAAGCCCTGGCTCAGAAGGGGGCCGACATTCTTCTCTGCGGGACCTGCGTCAACTTCTTCGGCCTGTCGGACCGTCTCGCCGTGGGCCGAGTGGGCGACATGAAGGGGATAGTCGAGGTT
>Ga0315298_1010632_pt1 | contig 11041 bp, 12 predicted proteins | sample WHS_1_MG_FD_203077 | JGI IMG/M metagenome (GOLD analysis project Ga0315298, IMG submission 203077) | Extremophilic microbial mat communities from Washburn Hot Springs, YNP, Wyoming, USA - WHS_1_MG | ecosystem: Environmental > Aquatic > Thermal springs > Hot (42-90C) | place: USA: Wyoming...
TCAGGAGACATTAGGTCTATAACAGGAAACAACATAAGCATTCCCTCCTTGATTTCAATTTATGGAGGAAATATATCACATTTCAAGATTTTTCACAATATATTTACATGAGCCAAAATTAAAAGGAGGCTATAAATGTTCAAACCTTACGATTTCTCAATAGGTGGTTGGTGCTTAGTCAGTGGAGGATCAGACCCGTTTGGCGGTCCGACTCGTAATCTTCCAATTGAGGTCGGTCTTGAAGGCTGTGTAGAAGCAGGGATCAAATATGTCAGTTTCCACGATAGAGACTTATGGGATGATGATGCATCGTCTAAAGATATTGATCAAAAAGTCAACGAGACAATAGAATTAGTCAAAAAATATGGTCTATCGGTTTATAATTTTACGACAAATCTATTCTCCAATTCATGTTTTCGTTCTGGTGCTTTCTCATCTCCATTCCCACAAGTCAGAGAATCAGCGATTGTTAAAGCTTGTCGTTCAATGGATATTGCCAATCAGATGGGATGTAAAAATATGATCTTCTGGGGAGGCAGAGAAGGTTCAGATGGGGCTTATGAACAAGATATGGGGCTTGGGCTAAAAAGATACATGGAAGGAATCAAAGCCTGCGTAGATTATGCGATAGAAAAAGGTTATGACTACAAAGTCACAATAGAAACCAAGGTCTATGAACCAAGACTTTTAGCTCTCTTCGCAGGAACAGGTGCATCTGCTTCGTCAGCTATACGAAAATTCTTTCCAGACCCTAAATATAACGGAAGAGTTTTGATTAATCCAGAATATCCTCAGCATGTCGCTATGCTTGGGCTTGATCCAGTAGTTGAACTTGGTCAATTACTTGAAGAAGGTATGTTAGCACCATTTATCCACTTTGGCGGTCAAATACCTGCTAGAATGGACTGTGATCTTCCTCCCGGAGTTGGTAGCTCATTAGTCGCAGATTTTATGATCTGTAATACTTTGCATGAACGCAACTGGGACGGCATAATTGAATTTGATTGCAGACCAATACGCACAACGACAACTGCCGAAGGTATGAAAACTTTTCTCAAACATTCTGTCATGTATTGGAAGATGTTAGAGAAAAAAGTAGAAATATATCATAGCGACCCGATAATTGCCAAAATAAAAGCAGAATTAAATCAACCACAAAGCGATGAACTCAATGCGGTTGTTTCTGCTGTCCAAAAAGGCTCTGGCGTAGTAAAAGCTGTGCAAGCATTGACAAAGTCATTCTCAAGCTTTGAAGCTGTATCAAATATCAACACTGATGCGGTTGAAGCACATATTTATAGGCTTATTCAGATATTAACAGGCACACAAGAAGAGGGTGCTTTTCTGTTTAAGGGAACTCGTTGGGCATAATTAGAGGCACAATTAGCCGCCTTTATTGAAGTCCAAGCACTTCCGATATGTCATGGAGACCGTTTGACGCATTAACGACCCATTTGGCAGCTCGGAGTGCTCCCTTAACATAAGGATCCCTGCTTTGCGCTCTGTGAATAATTTCAATGCGTTCGCCGATCCCACCAAATAGGACTATATGATCGCCGACAATATCGCCTGCTCGGACTGCATGGATGCCGATCTCCTCAACAGTCCTTTCCCCAATTATGCCTTTACGTCCATAAATGCCGACTTCATCTAAATTCCGGTTTAATGATTCTGCTAAAACTCTGGCTATGCGATCAGCAGTTCCGCTTGGTGAATCTTTTTTGAAGTGATGATGTATCTCTATAACTTCCACATCATAGTCATCACCTAACACTTTTGCCATATCTCTGATGACTTTTAGCATAACGTTAATGCCGATACTCATGTTAGGAGCCATTACACATGGTATATTTCCCGCAAGTTCCTTAATTTTTATCATCTCGTCTGCGTTAAAGCCTGTTGTCCCAATTACCATCGGCTTTTTATTTTCAACAGCTACTTGCAAATGTTTAATAACAGCTTCTTTTGGGGTGATGAAGTTGATAGCTACATCAGCTTTTTTAAATAGTTCTGACAAATGTGAATCGTCAGTTATTTCTACACCGATTTTAGCAATTCCTGCGAGTTCGCCAGCGTCTTTGCCTATGAAAGGCACACCCGGCGCTTCAACAGCACCGACAAGTTCTAAGTCTTTATCATTTGCAATGCCAGTAACGAGCATCCTTCCCATTCGTCCACCAGCACCAATAACAATAACCTTGATCATACAAATATCCCCTTTAGCAAATTTTAGAAATTATATGTCTTTTTAATATATCATTTGAGCGAATAGAGAAAACTCACAATTTGTTTCTAAGTGTAAGCAATCGGAAATATATCTCTCTCGGGATTTCGTCTTCGTTTAAGAATCCACTTGTAGGAATGAACGCTGGGTCTTTAAAATCCCACCAAGTTATCGCTTTTATCTCCTCGCGGGCATAAGCCATTGTATAAAACCACTCCATCCAATCTGCTTGCACTTTTTCGCACCACGGATAATGCCATTCGCCTTGCGTTCTTCTGACTTGTTCTGATTCTTGGCTTGGCTTCCGCTCTGGTTCAGCAGACCTTACGCCAAGTTCTGTTATATGAACAGGTTTCCCAAATCGTGCATACTCATCTAACAATTTGCTTATGGAAAGCATATCCCTTGCAGGAAAATACAATTGCACTCCGACAACGTCAAACTCTACTCCTGTGTTCATAAGATCGTCCAAATATGCAAGTGGAGTATAAACCTTATCATAAACGGGACCTAAATGCACCTTCCCATCAGCGGAATATTCGCCAAAAGGACAGCAATTGTTCACTATTATTGTCGCATTCGGGTCTTTTGATTTTGCAGTATCACAGCATATTCGCGTTATCTCAATTTCCTGTTCATGTGTCAATTTTAGTCCATTAGCCCAATCGTGTGCTTCATTTATTACGTCCCAGATGTTTATCCGACCTTTGTATCTTTCAACGCTTCTGCCGACAACTCTGGCACAGTGCCTTTGTGCGTCCTGCCACGAAGCACCTGCAAGCCATTTTGGTATGCCTGCCTCATGTCCCCACCATAACGGATGACCTTTTGGCGTTATACCGACTTTTTCGCACCACTCCAATATTGTATCAATCCGATCATATTTTGGTTTGCCTTCTTCTGGCTCAAGCGATGCAAGATAAAATGGCAGAGTGGCAAAATTAAGGACTTCTCTGAAATAATAGGCGTAAGGCGTGTCACCATGATAAGAAAAAGCGTTACATCCGAACAGAAAATCCTTTTTTGTTTGACGCTTTGCTATTTTTTGCCGAGATTTTTCTACGATGGCATATTCACCAGCCCAAAGTGCATGAGATAATGCTTTTAAGTTGAATAACCCAGATTTATCAGGCTTCTGTTTTGCCAGTTCCAGAAATTCTTCACATGCTGACTTGTGTGCCAAGCATTCCGCAGAGAAATCGCCAGATTTTGTTATCTCTACGACATCTTTTAACCTGCTTTTCGCTGAATCAGCTACAAAATCAATAACCGCATCGCTTGCACTAAATCCCTCTCCGCAATTGTCCGCGGTGACCCATACAAATCCAAAATCAGGCACTAATATATGGGCATGTAAAGCGACGTCTTTATCCGCTGTCTCTATTGTAACGATGCCATCTGATCCTATTTCGCTTTTTCGTCTTATCGGCTCAAAATGCAGATCCGATGAATACAAAGAACGACACCAGCCTTCTGGCATTGGATTGCCATTGCCGTTGATCATCTTGACTTTCATCTTATAGCTCCTTTTTTTGATGTCTGCTTGTGAACATATCTTACCGCTATAAAAGCCTAAGAATGCACTAACAGACATCGTTTTTATAAATTCACGCCTTGTCATTATGCTTGCTTTCTCTGTATAAGATTACTTCCCTGTTGAGAATACGGAGACAGAATCTACCATCGTTATTCTTGACTGCTGTGCGAAATTTTTCGGCGTTGTATAGCCTTCGCCTGTCGTTCCTGCTATCGTAAGCGTGATTATTCCCTCAGCTTCAAAGCCCATAGATGCAAGCGAACATCCATTAACCACCATAACAGTAGTCCGCATAGTTTGGACAAATTTTGTTATCCTATCTATGTTTTTTGAATGAATAATGCTTGTATGTCGGAAGCCCTGTTCTGCTTTAAGTGCATATTCCAAAGCTTCTTCAAAATTCCTGACTTTCACTATCGGAAGAACAGGCATGAGGTATTCTTGCATCACAAGCGGATGATCTGCGTCTGTTTCAAGTATAACAACTCTTGTATTGCTTGACGCTTTTATACCAGCTTTTTCTAATATATAAGAAGCATCTTTTCCTATATAATCCTTGTTTGGCTTTCCGTCTTCTGTGACGAGATCGGCGACAGCGGTTGCCTCTCTGCCTTTTGCAAGATAACATCCATTTTTGACCATTTCATCTATGAGTTTATCCGCTACTTCTTGGACGACGAAGACCTCTTTTTCGCCGATACACAAAAGGTTGTTATCAAAAGATGCACCATTGGTTATATGGATCGCAGATTTACTAATATCTGCGGTTTCATCAACGATGACAGGCGGATTTCCAGGACCAGCCGCCAAAGCCTTTTTCCCGCTTGATAAAGCAACCCTGACAACCCCAGCTCCACCAGTTGCCACGATCATATCAACGTCAGGATGATCCATTATCTCCTTAGCTGTTCTTAATGTCGGATCAGCGACAGAGACCAATAAATTTTCCGGTCCGCCGACTTTAACGATGGCATCATTGATCAAAGTCATAGCTTTGAGAGTGCATTCCTTAGCTAATGGATGAGGACTGAAAATAACTGAGTTTCCAGCAGAGATCATACATATACTATTATGGATCACAGTTGAAGTGGGATTTGTGCTTGGAGTTATTGCATTAATCAAGCCATAGGGTGTCCATTCAACTAATAACATACCTCTATTGCCAGTTTTAACCTCTGATGTCAAGTCCTCTATCCCAGGAGTTAGCCCAGCGGCGCCTTCGTTTTTTTGAACTTTATCCTCCACTCGCCCCATACCCGTCTCTTGGACGGTCATCTCTGCTAACATACGGGCATTTTTTATGCCTGCTTCTCTGATAGCGATTATTATCTCCTTACGCTTTTCCATACCCATAGCGACAAGCTCTTTTTGTGCGTATTTTGCCGACCTAATTGCGGACTCAACATCAGGAAATACGCCACTTTGCCCCTTTATAATTGACGACAAAGAGGATTTTTGCAGATCGGAATCATCAATAAGCCCCTGTTTCTTGATATTTTCTATCACCTGAGCGACTATGCTTCTTATTTTTTCTTGATCTATCTCTGCCATATTTGATCCCCAAAATAATAATTAACGAGTAATGGAATGATATTCTATCCGTCACTCGTTACTTGTCACTAATTAACAGATTTTATCTGCCCCCAAGTCCCTGTCAGTTTTCCATTGGAAGAAACCGCAATTAAACCGGGGACAGAGGCTTCTAATCCCTTCTCCATGATAAGTTTAACGTCATCTTCGGTTAAAATTGTATCAAAGACGCCGACCTCATCTATTGACCCAGCAGTTAGATTGACAGCACCAACACAGGCTAATGCTATTGTCATAAATCCGCCAGAGTTCTTATAATTTCCAGCATAAGAAGAAGTGCCTTTAACTCCATCAAAGTAAAAAGTGAGTTGTTTGCTTTTGTCATCTTGGCATATTGCCCCATGATGCCATTCATCTTTTCCAACAGCACCGGGAACAGTTTTAACTTGGTTTATTCCGCCATCAGTATCAATTCTTATTCTGAAAGTAGCGCGCCCTGGATCTAAATGGATAGTCCATCCATGGGCATTTGCGAATTGTCGCCCTACCAAATTCGGATAGTCTCCACCAGCAGGAGTTTTGAACCATAGGACATAAGTCCATGTCGTAAAATTGAAATTTTCTGGGTTATCAATCTGCACGCCTGTCCCCGCAGAAGTAATTTCTAATGCTTTTCCAAATTTACCAGCGACCCATTTCGGATTGCCTTTATATGTCCCATTATTTCCGTTGCCAGATGAATCTCTCGCCACATTTCCCGTGCCTTCGTCTAATAGCCAAATACCTATAGCGTTCTTTTTGTCTATTTTTGCGTAGCTTTGACCTACCATCAATAAACTAAATAAAAATAGACATAATAAGCCTAATACTACCATTTTAGCTCTCATATTATTAGCTCCCTTAAACTATCAGAGAATATGATCTCTGCGTTTAAATTTTATTTTTCTGTATGCAATCATTGGCTAACTTGTGGCAGTATTCTTTCTATCTCGGGATGAGGTCTTGGGATTACATGCACCGATACAAGCTCGCCAACTTCTTTAGCAGCGACAGCACCTGCGTCAACCGCAGCTTTAACAGCCCCCACATCGCCTCTGACCATAACGGTTACATATCCACCGCCTATTTGTTCTTTTCCGACAAGCACGACGTTTGCCGCTTTTACCATAGCGTCAGCTGCCTCAATTGCACCAACTAAGCCTTTTGTTTCAATCATTCCCAATGCTTCACCAGCCATATTTTTACCTCCATATTAATTAACTCTTTTTAGCCTTTTTGTTACGACTCTTACTCGTTGATACCTTAACATTTGAGCCTTCTGCAAAAAGCACTTTCTTTGGATTAGCCAAGATTATTGATTCTGTTCCATTGTCTGGTTTAGGTATTACCTGCCATGACAAGACGCGATATATTTTTTCAGCGGTAGCTACCCCTGTTTCTAACGCAAACTTTACCGCTGAGACCTCGCCTTCAATCTTAACGGTTGTTCCACCATTTCCAGCAAAATCAAAACCAATGAGTTTGACATCAGCAGATTTCAATGCGGAATCTGCTGAGCCAATCGCTGCAACTAGACCCATAGTTTCTATGAGACCTAGTGCCATTTTTGCCATGCGTCACCTCCTATTTATTTTTTATATTAGCCCAAGTTGTGGTAAGTTTTCCCATAGGCATAACCGCAGTAAGCACTGTGGCATTTAGGCTTTTTTCTGATGCGGTCTTAATATCTGCCTCATCAAGAGCTACATTAAGTATGGCAACCTCATCAACTGCACCTGTCAACGGAAGCCCTCCGCCCTGTCTTCTGCCAATATCTAATGTATGTGTTCCGGGTTTAGTGCCTTCATTAGCTTTATCAAACTCACCTATTTTCACTCCGTTTACATAAGCAACCTCATGCTTACCGTTTAATGTCCATGCCACATGATACCACTTATTGAGTTCCCAATCCGCTTCTTTAGTCGGCAATTTTCCTGCAAAAGATGCCATAATCCCTTCGTCATAAGCATCAGCAGCACCAACTGGATTCTTAGTATAAGTATGAATTTGTGCCTGCATATACATCCCTATCTCATATTCAAGATAGTGTTTTCCAACTACTACTTGCCTATCAGCCCACATATCTTTCATCGCTTTGCTTGTCTTGACCCAGAACATAACGGTCATTTGCTTATTCATATCAAGCGTGTTGCTATCGGGGACTTCTATATAGTTAGCATCTGCCCCAGGGAATTCCACTGCTGATCCAAATTTGCCTGTAACCCATTTAACATTGCCTTTAAGCGTTCCGTGATTATTATTCCCAGAAGAATCTTTAGCTATAGTCCCTGTATTTTCATCAAACAACCATAAACCGACCACTGTCTTTAAGTCTATTTTAGCAAGACTTGAATTTACGAAAAGTAAGCTAACTACCAATACAGAAACAATTATTAAAATATTAATTATATTTTTCATTTTTTAGCCCTCCATTAAAAAGATATTTATCTCTTTATATTAGCCCAAGTTGTAGTGAGTTTTCTTAAAGGAGAAACAGCAAGTCCGCCAGATTTTAGACTTTTCTCTGCTGCTAATTTGATGTCATCTTCTCCAAGTGCCACATTGAAAATAGCAACTTCGTCAACAGCACCGGATAATGGAATACCACCGCCTTGTCTTCTGCCAATATCCAATGTATGTAGTCCGGGTTTAGTGCCTTCATTAGCTTTTGTATGCTCTCCCAATCTAATTCCATTTACATAGGCAACTTCTTTTTGTTTATCAAGCGTCCAAGCTATATGATACCATTTGTTTAATTCCCAATCCGCTTCTTTTGTCGGTAGTTTTCCTGCCATAGATACCATAATCCCCTCGTCATAAGCATCAGGAGCACCAGCCGGATTCTTAGTATAAGTATGTATCTGTCCCTGCATATAAATTCCTACTTCATATTCTAAATAGTGTTTTCCTACTACTGCTTGTCTGTCAGCCCACATATCTTTCATAACTTTGTTTGTTCTAACCCAGAACATAACTGTTATTTGCTTATTCATATCAAGTGTGTCACTATCAGGAACTTCAACCCATTCAACACCAGAGAATTCTACTGCTGACCCAAATTTGCCTGTAACCCATTTAACATTGCCTTTTAACACTCCATCGTTTCCATTTCCAGATGAATCTTTTGCTGTATCGCCTTTGCCTTCGTCAAACAGCCATAGACCAACCATAGTTTTTGGATCTATTTTTGCAAATGCGGAACTTGCTATGATAAGGCTAATTGCTATAATAAAAAGTAATATCATAATTGTATTTAATCTGAATTTGCTCACTTTTTCACCCTCCTTATCAACGTTTGATTGCTAAGTAATCCTATAAATGTAAATTATGCATTTAGACACAATGATAATAATTGCCGATAACATCACCTCCTTTTTTCAGGAATGTAAATCATTATCGCCTAAATTAAGTCTTAACCTACCAATTAAAAAATGACTGGATATAACCGATAAATCTTTCAAAATCATATAATCTATTCTGAAGAACAGAATAAACGATCTTGGAATCAACTTCGCTGTATCTATGCACCAGTAGATTTCTAAAACCTATCATACCTCTAATATTCTCAGCAAATTCTAATGGAATGATGTTGTGTTTTACCAATCTATCAAGAATATCTGCGTATTCTTCAATCTCATTTTCGCCTATCTCTGCGATAATATGATTTCCTATATCTATAATAATCTGAATGGATATTTGAAGCCCATGCTCAATTGCCCAAAGTTTTTCTAGATCATCTTTTATTTCATCATAAGAATATTTTTGGAATTTACGTAATTGTTGAATTGATGCTTCTAATTCCCTGATCTTACGAACAATAGCCATATTCATTTTGGCTCACCTTCTACTATTTTGGAAGCCAAATTTTTCCATCTTTTACGCATTGCTTCTATGTGAATTTTATATAGCATTTTATAATCTTCGTATTGATTTATCGTGTCAACTTGAAATTTGATACGTGCCTGCTTATCTCTGACATAAATAAATTTTCCATATCTCAATATTTCATGCTTAAGTGCAATAGGGGCTTCATTTAGGATAACGACATCAACACCATTACGCTTTAATATTCGCATAAAGTCTGTTATCAATTCAGCCTGATAACCAAAGGGAAAAGACTCGTTAAAATTCGGGCTGATCATCACTGCAATATCAACATCGCTTATCTTATTTGCTGTCCCTTTTGCAGTTGAGCCAAAAATTATAGCAAATAGTATCTCTTCATGTTCGTCAAAGTATTTATTTAGTTTTTCTGTGATCTCGGCAATTGTCAATAACAAATGCTTCATCTCCATTCAGATATAGACGATTCTTCTAATTAACTCATATTGATATAGCTCTTTTGCCAATTTATTTTAGTCAATCTATTCAGTTGGCAGTTTTTATTCTGCCCCATTCTGTGGATAAACATCCACTTGGATTGACAGCTAACCCTCCCAAAGGTGAGTTCATAGTCTCTTTGATTTCTTTCGCTTCTAACACTCTGGGCCAAATGCGGACATCATCAATAACTGCATTTAGAAATTGTCCATCTTCCCTGTGTGCAATAAAGACATTCCTAGTTCCTTTGCCGGGGACATTTGCGTTAGGTGCTCCTTGTGTGACCATGTTGCCGTCAACATAAACCTTGACGCCAGCTTTGCTATCAAATGTCCCGACTACTGCGTGCCAATCTCCGTCCATGATAGAGGCACCCCCGCTAGGCTCCGCAACACCAGACCCGCCATTATTCCAAACGGACATACCTGCAATGCCTCCGTCATATATATAAAGTGCATACTCCCATTGTCCCGAATTACCTTTCATAATTATAGGTTGTCTATTTTGACCGTGTTGATCTGTTCCAGTCTTGATCACTTTCACCCATGCCGCAAGTGTCATAGTTCCCGGATCAGAGGCGAAACTGAATTCCGGAGTATCCTTTACCTCAACAAAGTTAGTCTCACCATCAAATTCTAGAGCTTTTCCAAATTTGCCATCTACCCACTTGGGCAAGTTTTTTCCCTTAGTGCCAAGAGCTCCAACTTTGCCACTTTGGGAATAATCTTTTGTCTCATTGCCCTTGCCTTCATCAAAAGGTAAATAAAGCACAACGGTATTGTCCCTTAACACTGCTTTAGACGAAATCGGTATCAACATGAATCCAAAAATCAATAAAAGAATAATTGATCCTCTTAACATGTGTCAACCTCCTATGGCAATTAACTGCCACGAATACAAATAACAAAACTTTTTAACCTAATACTAACAATAATAATAATTGTCTATATCATCACCTCCTCAAAGCTCTTTATTACTTTTTCATTAAGGTATCAACGATGGTTCGTGTTATTATCTCTGCTAACTCTTGCTCGTTATCATAAAAATCTTCTTTTTGGACGTGTGTTTCGTCATTTAGTTCAGTATAAGATGAGGTTTTTTCTGATCTTTTTCTTATCTCTAATAACTTATTTATGTTTTCCTGACTCAAAGGCTTTTCTCCACCTAATGATCTTGCCACCCATATAATATAGGCAGAATGCTCCACTCTTTCCATAGTATAATATGCTGAGAAAACATCAGTTCCAACAGTGACGACACCGTGATTTGATAGCAAAATAGCATTACATTTTTCTATATAGCCGTCAACCGTATGAGCTAATTCTTCGGTAGATGGCGTCGCGTAAGGGGCAAGTGGGACAGTTCCCAAAGTAGCAATAACCTCTGGGATA